>WNFR01001337.1_pt1 | contig 26584 bp, 21 predicted proteins | sample 5400221 | NCBI WGS metagenome assembly WNFR01 (sample SAMN13153357, study PRJNA577476) | soil metagenome | isolation source: 40 cm soil under Madrone tree | place: USA:California | collected 2016-06-14
TGCTAAATTTTTTGGCGGAATCGTAACCTTTTATTTCGGTATGGTGATCGCGTGTCTGATGGGTCTGGCACTGTTCAAATGTGCTGATCGAGTCGGAATTGCAGTCGATTAACCACGCGAATCGCAGGCATTCGTGACTATATGTTCGTATTGAAATAAAATCGCAACATTTCGAACACGAGTTTTGTAGTACTATCTTTTCACTCGTTCGGGTTAGATGTGGAAGGCGGCATGCAGCGAGAGGGGCTCACCCCTCTTTTTGGTGTTTTGGTGTTTATAGCCAACGTGATCGACTTGTCCGGTTAGGAAGTCTAGTCTCTGAGGCTCGTTGGTTGTTGGACATTCGACGGTCAATTGGTGATCTCTACTAATAGACCTGGCTCAGTAGATGACCGGATAAACCATCAATCAGTTGACGGTTAACTTGCTGCCAGGCAAATTCACGCTGGACCATGCTGTCGATCGATAATGAACGTGGACTTTGACACCTTTCTGAGCCTATACTGCCAATCCCCCCAACGAAAATCTTTCAGGAGAAATTGCCATGTCCACACGTACCTGGGCTTTTGTCCTTGTTGTTCTCTGCGCATCGGCGATGACGAGCTTTGCGCAAGGTCATTCCAAACTCCATCAACCATCACTCACTCCGCAAAGCAGCGGCACGGTGCAGGGGCTGATCGCGGTGAGTCCGGTGAACTCACGCGTAGTCTGGGCAAGCGGGCGCGGTGGCACGTTTGTTGTCACGACCGACGGTGGGCAGACGTGGAAGGCGGGTGTGGTGCCGGGTGCCGAGGCACTGCAATTCCGCGATGTGCAGGGAGTGAGCGACAAGGTTGCATACCTGCTATCGATCGGGAACGGGACCGATTCCCGAATCTACAAGACGACCGATGGCGGTGCGACGTGGACGCTGCAGTTTCAGAACCATGATAGTTTCGCGTTCTACGACTGCTTCGCGTTTTGGACGCCGACGCGTGGCATTGCGCAGAGTGACTCGGTGAACGGGCGCTTTCCGGTGATCCGCACGACTGATGGAACGACCTGGCAGGACATTGGCAACAACTTGCCGGCGGCGCTTCCGGGCGAATCTTCATTCGCTTCGAGTGGCACATGCGTCGCGACACAAGGACGGCGGCGATACCTGGAACGCTTACAATTCGCCACTGCGTGGGTCGCCAAGCGCAGGCATATTCAGCGTGGCTTTCCGAGACGCGTTTCACGGGATCATTGGCGGTGGAGACCTGGATCCGACGGCCCCGCCCTTTGCTCAGACCGCGACGTCCAGCGATGGCGGCAAGACCTGGACGATTACGAATCAGCAACCGAATATCGGGACAGTGTTTGGCTTGAGTTATGCAGCTGAACTTGGCAGAGGCCGCGGAGACGAAGACGAGGACCACGATGAGGGGGATGCGAACCAGACGGTTGTGGTCACTGGTCCGGGAGGCGCGGCCTGGACACCTGATGAAGGAAACAGTTGGTTCACCTTACCCGGAGTGACCAACTTCTGGGGCGTCGCGTTCGGAAGCCCGAAAGTCGGTTGGTTGGTCGGAACCGAGGGACGCATTCTGAGGATTGACTTTTCAGGGCGCGTCGAAGATTGACGAGATCTTGATGCAAAATAGCGAAACAAGCCTCCCGTTGCTCCCGAATTGTTTAAGATTCACGTAATTAGTTACTTAAATAAGTTACTTAAACGGCGACTAATTACGTGAATCTCACTAATTTACCCGCATGCGCCTGTGACTTGAATTGATTCCTTGCCACTATTGACGTAAATACTTGCCTCGAGTTCAAACTGCGTGATTTTACCCTTTTTTGCGTGCACAACATCCGGGACATTCGGATTCCGCCAGACGAGGGTATAACGGAAAAAGAGATTGCTGGAAGACCAACGGCAGCTTTGGTTTCGGGGCCTCTTTCGTGTTGCTCGCCACGCTGGTCTGTTTCTTCTTCCCGGTGGCCCCGCTCGCGTCCTTGCGTGTTGCCGGCGCACGTCTCTTCTCCCGGTATTTCTTGTTAATCAACTTCATCCGGATCACATCCAGGGAGCAGCCTTTCCGGTCAAGGTCCTTGATAAAGCGGTTGGTCCGCTCGCTGTGGCCGTTGGTGTAGGGGTATTCGATGTAATTGAACACTTCCTTCTTCCATGTGGCCATGGCCGTCAGCAATTCTTCGAAGCACTCCTGGATAACCTTTGGCTCCCCTGCCAATCGGTTCGCCCAGACTGCGTACTGGCGTAGCGCCTCCGCCGAAGTGCCAAGGTTGTAAAGCTCGAGGAAGCCCTCCTTGAGGTCGTAAGCCCTCTCGATCTCCGGATAGTTGAGGGAGCAGGCGGCAAAGGCGTCCCGCTCGCCTTTCGTCAGGTTTTGGCGCCGGCAGTACATTACCCTGTGGTCAGGGAGCACATTCCTTTTAACGCTGAGCGTCAGGGGCTGACGTACAGCGGTTCGCACACGGTTGGCACATCGGCTCGCCATGTCGGTCACATGGAATCTATCATTGACTATCACTGCTCCGGGCAGAGAAGCCTGAATAGCAGTCCAATACGGGCGGTGCTGATCAATTACAACAGCGCGGATTCCCTCCCATCCTGGAATCCTCTTGAGTGAATTCTTAACCAATTCTTTGTTTCGAAGATCAAGTAGGGCTATCGGGCGTTTGTGGATGATATCGAAAAACACAGCGTGTTCGCCGTCAGCCAGGTGACACTCGTCGATTCCAATGCAGGACGACACAGGAGCGGGTGGGACATTCTGCAGGGTCACGCTGTGCTCTTTCTGGATGTTTCGAGCCATGCGATCAGACATTCCCAGCTCGTCAGCAACGTGCAGAATTGCCTTAGTAAAGACCACAGAGCCACTCTTAGCGTTCGCCATGAATGCGGTGGTGACGCGGCGGTGCTCGTCAACGTCTGTCAGGGGCTGGAGAAAGGTATAGGGGTCCCTCCCGACAGCCTTGCAGGTTTTGCACCGGTAACGCTGCCTGCTGAGTTTGATCTCAGCGGGCGCGCCATGAACTTGCGAGTGTTTGAATGTCTGGATCTTGTGGCCGTTCTTCCGGAAGTCGGGGTATGCCGCCTGGCATTCCGGGCACTCGGTAAGCACCGACTCGTGCACCGCGGGGATACGGTTCACGGTGACCATTTGATCGTTGATCTTCTTGAGAATGGGTTTAGGCCTCGCTGTTGCTCTCCAGCCTTCGAGCCCGATGATGTCTGTTGACGTTATTGCCATGAGAGTACCTATCCAGCCACACGATTTGCCGCTATTCGTTTTGGCGGGCAGGCCTCCGGCTAAGTCCACCGGGTGGACCACGAGCAACACCATTTGCCGTTTTATGGAATGCGAGGACCAGGATGATCACCACCTTGAAATTCCGCATCACCACTAGCCCTTTTCAAGTTTATCTATTTCGGTAATGGAATCCGCGGCAAACAGATCGAATACTGCGCCGTGAGTGATCTGTTTTGCCAGCTCTGAAGGAGGGCCAAACGTGCAATTGACCTGAAGACCTGTTTGCGACTCAAAAGCCCTGGCAACCTCGTTAAACGGCTCAGTGAGATCATCCGCCGCGGCAACCTTAATCTGATGCTGGCCGATGGCACTGCGACGCGAACAGGCACCGGCCATGCCTATTAGCGCCAGAGTCAACACTAACAAGAGTTGCAAATAGGATCTCACGAGCTTCCTCTCGTCCGGAGTCAGACAGCACTTGGTTTTGATCCGCATTCCATCCGCGTTAATTCGCGGCCCAAAATCCAGATCCTATTGCGGACACGACGTATTGTCACGCGTCGCGAAAACCGCAAATCGCTGCTGGTACTCAAGCGAGGTAATAAACGAACAAACCATCGCGTGCTGTTTTCCGATGTCTCGCAGTGGCCCATTGTTGACTTGCCCGAGCCAGAAAAGAAATCCCGCGATGTCCGAGTCGCGACGTAAATATCCAGCGTATTCGGCGAAGACAAACTCACGGTTGTACTCTGCATCGATGAACGCATGGTTGTTGATGGGATTTGTTTGAACGTTATCGTCAGCCAGGCGATACAGCACTCCGCCGCGACCCAATGAACCGTACATAGTGATCAAGCTGGTCCGCTCCGAAGCGAAGTTCACACCGATGCTCTGCAAAGTCGCCAGCACCGCATCTACAAACTGATCTGCAGTTGCCAGGTTGACGGGATATTTCGCAAAGAATTCCGGTCGTTGAACAAACGAGTTTGCCAGCGCCAATTGCTCCTGCGCTAGATTCGGTCCACCAGGAACCTGTGCACGATCTCGCGAAAATACCTGATAGCCTGGCAGTTTCAGGTTTTCTCCGGGAAAGTTCGTATCCGTCGATGGATTCGGAAATGGTTGATTGTTTCCATAAGCCGCGCGATAAAGCCTGTAAACGAAGGCGCCGGTCTGTTGAAACTCCAGTTCGACAAAGAATGCATCAGAGACGTTAGTCCGCCTCGTGTTAAGGCAATTCGTGTCACCACCGGCACATGGGGGAGGGTCATTGTTCGCGTTGCCCGCAATCTGATCAGTCCAGTACGTCAGACCTCCCGTATCTGGCTTTCGATTAAGAAAGTCTCCGTAGTGCTGTTGTACGAAGAAGCTGGCCTGGTCTATTGGATTACTGCTCGGCTGCGACCCTGTCCAACAGTCGGTGATCGGCTTTGCCGTCGCGCTCGCCCCGGCATAAGCCAGTCCGTACATGTCTTCGACCGTCCGCAGGATATTGTAGTGGTTGATGCGTTCCCCATATTGACCTGCGGCCACCATCGGCCCGACGAACACCGTCGCGATCTGGTTGTTCATGCTCCTATCATCCTCATCGAAAGTGAGTATCAGTAGGCTGTTGTGGGTCTTTGCCCACTGCACATAAGCGTCGATATTCACCTCCAGCCAGGTGTCACCCTGCAGAATCGTCCCATCGTGCATATCGTTGAGCTGGTTGGGCACGACGATTGAGACCGTCGGCAGACTGGAGAAGTTGGAGGAAGGCCAATAGCCATCGAAGGGCATGTTGCTGGCCGCAGGCACGGCGTTTGGCGCCGTATCGAAGCTGACCCAGGGGTTATGCTTGCGCTTGTAGTTCAGATAGCTGCAGCCGGTATAGCCGACTGACGGCATGTCTTCCGAATAGCCGCCGAAGCTGAAACCGCTGGCGATCAACTCGGCTCCCAGGTTGGGGGCGGAGAATGAGAGCGGGCAGTCGTCGGTGGCGACCCCCTGATTGGAGCCGGAGAAGAGTTCGAGGTAGTTGGGCTCGCTCGGGTGCCCGATGCCGAAAGATTGGGTGAAGAGCGCCCCCTGATCGGCCAGGCTATTGATGTACGGGGCCGAGGAGGAGTTGATGATCTGGCTAGAGGAGCGGTTCTCTTCGATGACGATCAAAACGTGGTCGGGCTGCGGCACTCCGCTGCTTGTCTGCGCGTAAACAGAGTTAAGAAGAGATGAGTTGGAGGCTGAGATAAGCAGGGCGCAGGCAGCCAGCAGCATACCTGTAAAGTTGATTTGGTTCTTCATCGCACGTGTCTCCTCTTGCAAAGCACTGAGATTCGAATTCCCAGCGCGTATAATTCTTAGAAAGAAGGTTGTGCAGAAGACATACGAGAACACTTAGAACACTTAGGCCCAGAGCTGCCTTATCTGATAAATGTTTTGTGGTGCGCTTGAGGAGGATTCGGCGGTAAGCGCATGAAAATGAAAAGCAACTTATGCCGTGCCACATTCCACCTTAACTGCAATATTCACATGCGGTCAAGGTTCAGTAGTTGCTATCGCACCCACCTCTAGACCAGGTTTTTTGGCTGATTTTTTCTATATACCTCCAACCGCTGGAACTCGGTCGCCGAGGGACTTTTTGAATTTTGCGATTTCCAGGGCTTTGGTTTCCCGCTGGATGACTCTCTGAAACTCGCCATTCTTAGCCAGTGCTGCATCTATGGTGCCGAGGTAGTTCAGCTCATTCCACTCGGGACTGAATCGCCCTTCGTCGCAAGGGTTGTAGAGAAGTTTAACGTAATTAGATGTCGAAACGGCGACTAATTTCATGAATCTCACTAATTTACCCGCATTCGTCGCATTACCCTGACGCCACCACGCCAATCTTCATTAATATCAAAACGATAGATTTCAATCTCAGTCCGAATGCATTTTGCCAGCGTTGAAAAGGCCCTATGGAACCGAAGCGTGGGTCCAACAAGGTAAACAAGCGGAGGTTCATCCGCAATTTCTCGATCTGCGAAGAGGCGAGACCGAGTGATATTGCCCTGTTTCCTGTGCGCTTCGACGCGCAGCCAGTACTCGGCTCCCTGCAGTGTCAAAACAAGATCCTCCGCAACTTTTAACTCGATAACGGCGAGCCTTCCATCTTCTCGAAGGGCAAGGAGATCGATGGGCCTGGACCCCGCACGTTGCGCCTGGTTTGTACGGAACTGGGCATGAATAGGAGCGATGATCAGACCCGGGTCGAGTTTTGTAATATCACGGCGCAGGATTGATTCCAGCCACGCTTCGGGCAGCGCCCGATAAAGAGCATTTCTTTTGTCCGGCTGGATCGCATTCCTGCCAAGTGCGAGATCGGCATACAGCGTATCCCATTCTCGTTCGGTGTCCGGCGCAAGGCGTTTTCTCTGCGAGCGGTCGATGCCAAACCAGACATTTTCACGTTCCATGACGGTGCGCACGCGCGCAAACGGAAGGCCATTGAATCGAAGCGTTTCGCCATGTTTTGCCCTGACGCGGTCAATCGCGTGCGGCGATAACTGCAGTATCCCTTTTGCGGAAGCACTTGGATTGTCACGCAGTGGAACCCGAAGTGCCGGCTGTTTTTCCGACAAAAATGCCTCAATGTCTCTTGGTTCAAGGATGTTGAGTGTTTTCCATTCCTCGTCAATTTCCCAAAGTAAGATTGCAGTGCGCAGGTCATGACCGAGCAGGGCTAATCTTCGCTGGATTGCATCGCTGTTCAGTTTCGTAACAACAAGAAAGAGCGATCGCAGGAACGGGCCGCGAACTGTTTCTCGCGTTCTTAAGAACCAAACAAGGGCGTTCGAGATATAAGAATCGACGTCGCCCTTATTGTTTTCGGCAACTACACCAGTCACGGCAATTCGCTTCCCGCCATCGCGCAGAACAATCCGTGCATAACGACCGGGCTTTCCGGGACGCGAGCCGGGACTAAGTTTTGCACGTTCTATTTTCGAGCCGTATACATGAGACGAGGCAAGTTTTGCAAGGCTAAGGCATCTTTCAAGGCGCGCTTCAGTAACGGTAAGATCCACGGCTGCAGCCGAAGCTCGAGGAATCATTTCAAGCTTGCCACTGTCTTTTGCCAGACGACGCTCAACATCGAACTGCAGCTTTTCGCCCGTCCATTCCCAGGCCAGGACACGCCAAATCTTCGAACCGGCGTCGCCCCAGCATGAGAGGATCAGTCTGGAATGATCGACCCAGACCGCGCATTCTGAGCGGCGAATCGGGCTTGTTTCGCGTCCATTCTCGAAAGAATAGAGCCATTCTGCATGACCGGTCAGCAAGCCGGTCAGCGATTCTGCAGCCGCCTCGGCTGATTCAAGCGATGTTACCTGTTGGCGCATTAGTTGCAAATGTGCGGCTTAGCACAAATTTGGCCGGTCAAAACCACTATGTTAGGATTTCAATTGGTTTAACAGCTCTGAGTTATTGAACAGTGAAGGAATAAAAAGAATTCCGTCTGACAGTATTTCCTATTCCAGGATGTTGAAGCAATGGTGAATGTCTATTTAGCAGGAGCAACCCGGACGCCAATTGGCCGATTCGGTGGAACGTTGTCCGATTGGACGGCGGCAGATCTGGGAGTCGCAGCGGCGACAACTGCCCTGAAGCGCGCGAACCTGCTTCCCCAACAGATTCAGGAGGGCATATGGGGCTGTGCGCGACAGGCTGGGGGCGGACCGAACGTCGGCCGGCAAATTACCTATCGTGCAGGTGTTCCGCAGAGCAGTCCCGCTTATACCGTTAACCAGGCGTGCGGTTCCGGATTGAAGGCAATCATTCTGGCTGCGCAGGAGATTATGCTTGGTCGCGCCGGGGCAATCCTTGCTGGTGGAACGGAAAGCATGTCGAGGGTTCCCTATTTCGCCGAGGGAGCGAGGTGGGGAATGCGGATGGGCAATACCGAACTCGTCGACGGGATGTATCGCGATGGATTTAATGACCCGCTTTCAGGTCTTGTAATGGGCGAGACGGCGGAAAATCTTGCGCGAAAATACGAAATATCCAGGGAGGAGCAGGACCGGTTCGCATTGCGTTCACAGCAAAAGGCTGAAGCCGCTGCGAATTCGGGCCGCTTTGATGAAGAAATAGCACCACTCGAGATCAAGGGCCGGAAAGGCGAAATTTCAATTTTTAACCGTGACGAACATTTTCGGGCTGGAACTACAATCGAAGCGTTGAGGAAATTGGCACCTGTTTTTTCCAGGACAGGAACAGTTACTGCAGGTAATTCATCAGGCATAACGGATGGCGCCGCTGCCCTGGTGGTTTTGAGCGAGAAGATGGTTGAGGAAACGGGTGCGACACCGCAAGCGAGAATCGTGGATTATGAAATCACCGGTGTTTCGCCTGAAATAATGGGGATCGGTCCAGTGCCGGCTGTGCGAGCGATTCTTGAACGCCAGGGATTAACGCTTGCAGATATAGACCTGGTTGAATTAAACGAGGCGTTTGCTGCACAAGTGATTGCCTGTGACCGTGAACTTGGGTTTGATCCGGAACGCTTGAACGTGAATGGTGGTGCAATCGCATTGGGTCACCCAATCGGTTGCACGGGTGTTAGAATCACGACGACTTTACTGTATGAAATGGAAAAGCGAGGCGCACGCAGGGGTTTGGCAACGCTTTGCGTTAGTGGAGGCATGGGATTGGCCCTGCTTCTTGAACGAGAATGACTAAAAGTAAATAGGTTAATTCCGGAATGGCAATCGGGCTTCTTTTCAGGTCAGTTAACCATCGATCTGACAAGATTCGGTTGGGCTGGATTGCATCCGTGATTGTCGTTTTATGCCTTATTTCCGGATGCAGAAGGTCTGAGGTCAAGGCAAATAGCGAGGATACGAATTCTGCGTCCCTCAGCCGTGAAGTCATATCGTCTCCCCCCTATTCGACAAAAGAACCGAAAACGTATCAGGCGCGGTACATATCGTCGACCGAATTCGGAGGCGAATCCAATCCGCTGGCGAAGGTAATTCAGTCGATAAAAAAAGAGCGGTTTGTTGTGAGGGATGGGGGACAGCGACGATTGGATTTTGAAATGAAACCTGGAGTCAGGATTTCGTATCTACAAATCCCGGAAGGAAAGTTTGCGCTTCTGCTGTCGAGGAAGCTCTATGCTGTAATTGACGCAAATTTCACAACTGAGACGAGCGAATCGGACTCAGGTTCCTTACCGCAGGGAACCGCCGACGTTGCACCTGCAGCCTCCACTTACGAGAAATTGGGATTCGAAAGCCTCAACGGACGTGAAACGACGAAATACCGCGTGACGCCGGCCCGGGCAGGTCAACAATCGGGTGCGACGTCAAGTGAAACGTTGATTTGGGTGGACGAAGAAGTCGGGATGCCAGTGAAATGGCAGATAATTTCAAAAGATAGTTCCGGGACGCAGTCGATTTTTACCGAAGAGATGCTGGACTTCAAAACCGCTGTAGACGCGGACAAGTTCAAAATTCCGGACGATTTTCAATTGGTCAGCTATGCAAACCTGAAAAGTCAGATAAACTGAAGCTGGTTACCTGCAAAAAAGCCGATGCCGCGAGCTTACGTCATTTAAAGCCAACCGGAAGCAGTGAATGGCCATCATATCGTGGGTTTTGGCGAGATAGTTCGAAGGCGATCGGTTCCCGGATTCATCAGACGCAACTAGTGTTGTTAACAGAATCGGCAGAGTTTGCGTCCTTTCAGTCGAAAGGTGTACTTGTGAATATTAAACTTAAAAGCATTTCTCTTTTGGCCTGCCTTGGATTGGCTATTACGGCGGCAGTACCATTGTCAGCCCAGACAAAAACGCGAACCGTAGTTTCCTCCAAACAGATTGCCGGGGCTTCTCTTAATGATGCAGCGGCCCTATTGCCTTCTTCGGATGCAATATTAACGGTTGACGTCAAACGCGTTTTGAACGATGCGCTACCATTGTTTTTCGCTGATGATCCGGCAGCACTGGCAGATGTCAACGCCGAGATTCAAAAATTCAAGACCGAGACAGGGCTTGACCCGCGAAGTTTTGACCGGGTTGCGGTAGGTGTGAAATTTCAATTGCCCCGTCAGGGCGTAATCACCTCTGACATGGTGGCAATTGCGCATGGGACTTTTCAGGCGGGTGCGATCGTTTCAGCCGGGAAAATAGCGGCGACGGGCAAATACGAAGAACAGAAATACGGGGCTTCAACAATTTATATTTTCAACTTGAACGAAAATGTGAAGATGCTTGGGTTGGTAAACACCAGGGTGAGCCAATTGGCGGTGGTGGCGATTGATAAAAACACTCTCGCGATGGGCGACTTGAATTTGGTCAAGGCGACACTGGATAGTAAAAAAGGTTCCCAACCAAATGCGGAATTGATTGGGTTGGCAAGCCGCTCGCCCGAAGCGTTCCTGGGTTTCGGTGGTAATGTTCCGGCGAATATCGCAGACGGCATCAATTTTCCAAGCGATCAAATCGCTCAGAACGTGAAGTCAGTTCGGCAAGTTTATGGCTCCGCCACTGTTGCTGGAACACAATTGGATGTGTTTGCATCAGCAAAGACAAACAACCCTGACGAAGCGGCATCGTTGAACGATACCCTGATTGGGTTAAAGCAACTTGGCGCTATGGTGGTTTCGCAGTTGAAGGTTGATCAACGGAAGCTTGCACAAAATGCGCTGGAGAATCTAAAGATCGATGTGGCAGGCAATGAGGTGCAGTTGAAACTTAGTATTCCGCAGGCGGACATCGCAACGCTGATGCGAACGGTAGGAAAGAAGAAAACTTAAGGTCTAAATCAGACTGGTATCTGAAAAATTTGAAACGCTGTCCGGGAAGCCGGGCGGCGTTTTATTGTTTTAGCGGCTTGATAGTTTCCACCATAATGGCTATTTTCTATCGATCTTACTCCAGGCAACGCTCTGATTTTCATACATGCGGCTAACGGCTGATGTTCACTGGGCCCTTAGCAACACCATGGAGGTAAGTCATGGTTTCCCAACTTTCCGCACTGGAACGGGGTCCTCACTTGCGTTTTTTGCGTGCTCTCTCACAAGCGTCCTTAATTGCTCTTCTTTTATCCACTTTCAATTCTTCTCTTGCCTCGACCTATCATCCGAAAAATGGACTTCAATCCGAAAACCAAGTTCCGATCATCGTTGATATAACCGCTTATGGCGCAAAAGGTGATGGCGTAGCAGATGACGGTCCAGCATTTCAAGGGGCTCTCGATCACCTTGCAAATGCGGGCGGCGGGACACTGATGATTCCGGCAGGAAAGTATGCAATCGTCTCTCCTATCAGTAAGAATTTCTCCGGCACCTCTGCTTCGGGCATCACCATCCGGGGAGTGCCCTCAAACACAGTTATCGACGCGAGTGGCAACAGTTCGGGCCTGGACCTGACCTCCGAGTTGATCATCAAGACCGGAGGAGATCGAGACGCCTTGACGCTCAGCGGGCTGGATCTTCTGCTGATCCAGGATATCGAGTTCAAGGGTGTGGATGGCGCCCTAACAGACGCCCACATCACCCTCTCTCTTTCCAGCATCAACATCGCCACTGTAGAGCACTGCGAATTCTACGGACTGAGCAGCCTCGACGGCGGGTATATCATCGGAGCCTATGATAGCGACTTGCGAATTCAGCACTCGGCCTTCCTCGGCTGCAGCACAAATAGCGCGACCAATTCTTCTGTCATCCAGAACGCGAATTGGAGAGGGGTTTCGGTCACCGACACCAAGTTTGTGGATTATGGAGTGGAGGATTTTTACTCCAAGACGCCCTATGCCACGCCCTACTCCTGGATCGGCATTGATGACATCGCTCCGAAGCAGAGCAGTTCCGATCTCAGAAATGCTGTTCTTCGCAACCTCTTTCTGGACGAAGGGGGATGGCTCGGGATTAGCAGCAGACCGTACTACAGCCCCCTGGGGGCGATCGATCTGATCTATATGGCGGATATTTACTTGAACGTCTCGAATCAGGGAACCGCAGGGGTTTACCTCTTCGGCGCCAAAGATGTTCTGATCGAGAACTCTTATTTCGGCTGGTCACATAACACTGACAGCGCGATCGACCTGCACTCGATTGGCAGTGCCGTTCTTTCCAAAGTCACTTGTGACCCGGCAACCGCCGCTTTCAGAATACGCGCCGATAAAGACACACGTAATCTTACGATCATTAACTCACTATACGGCGAATTACAGTCGGAAGCGCAGAACACTCGCGTAATCACTCCGGATAGTCCAACCGGTAATCCGGTTGAATACGTTAGGCAACAGAATCAGGAAGTACTCCAGCAAGAACCCACTCCAGCGCGCCTGAGTTTCTGGGCGAACCAGCTTCTTAGCTGTAGCGAAAGCGATGTTCAATGTCGGACAGATAAAGAGTTCACCCTCTCGAACTATCTCAAAACGATTTCCAATCAGGGAATAAACTTTGGAACGAACCCAGCGGATTCTTTCGAGTTCTTCGTCCGCGAGCAGTATTGGGATTTTCTCAGCCGTACACCTGATGACGTAGGCTTCTCCTATTGGAAGGACCAGGTCACGCGATGCGGCACGGATCAGAAGTGCATTAATGACCGCAGAATCGAAGTCTCAGATGCGTTCTTCTTCGAGCCGGAGTTCCAGGAATCAGGAGCTTATGTCTACCGTATCTATAGGGCCGTATTTGGTCAACTACCTGCATATGCTGACTTCATGTCGGACAGACGCCGGGTCATAGGAGGAACGGAACTGGATGCGAGCAAGACTGCCTTTACCATAAGCTTTGTGCAAAGGGATGAGTTCCTGCAACTCTATCCAGAAACGATGACAGCTGACCAATTCGTCACAGCCTTGCTCAAGCAGGTCAACGACACATCTGGAGTTGATCTGTCACAGCAGCAAGCAGCACTCGCAGTTCTGTATGATGGAACAGACAATGGAAGAGCGAAGATCCTCCGCCAGGTAGCAGACGATCAGAGCTTCATAGATGCCGAGTACCGCAGGAGCTTCGTGCTAATGGGGTATTTTGGATATTTGAGAAGAGATCCGGATCAGGAAGGGTTCAATTTTTGGTTGGGTTTGGTCAACAGTTATCCGGTCAGGGACGTGAACATTCAGCATGCGATGGTCTGCTCGTTCATCACCAGTGCTGAGTATCAGCTGAGATTCGGCTCAATCATCTCTCACTCAAATAAGGAATGTCCACAATAGCCGGAAGCGGCTGGAAGAAGCGCAGACTTGCTCAACACCTCCGCCGCCACCCGTCCGCCACCGCCTTGGCTGACCGCGTCTTGCGGTGCAGGTGCAAACTCACCGAATCGCTCGCAAACAGCCAGCAATAACCATTTCGCCCGTCCGTTCTCGAACTCGTTTCAATTACACCTCTACCTTCCCTTTCTCAATACTCAACCAATCTCCATTTACTAACCGATTTCATTGGCGGCAGATAAACATTGACTTCGAAAGCGCTTTGGCATACAAGGGGTTTTTCTAATCAACAAACGGAGACGATAAAAACTGATGAAACACATTCCTCTACTGGTTCTCGTTGTGTTCGGATTGTCGATGTGCAAGTTGGCGGATCGCTTGAGAAATGCAGGCGGTTCAAACTCTAATTCAGGTACTTCGAGCAGCTCAGGCGATTCAGGTAGCGAGAAGTTTGAACGCCCTACCCCGAGTGCCGCTGAAACAGCGGCACTTGCTGGGGGCCAATCAGCAAAGTGGAATGATCAAGGCTTATCGTGGACAGTGCCGGCGAAATGGACCAAGTCGAGCGACGACAAGCACTCGTATGGCTGGGGCGGAGGGCAGACTGCGTTTCTGAATCTAAATATTTCGGTGATGGGCGAAGACTTTCCCACCGATGTGAGCCTGAAAGCGTTTTACGACAGTGCAAAGTCCCGAATGAAGAACGGAGAACTGGATCAATTGCGATGGCTTGAGCTGGACGGCATGAAAGGAATTCAGTGGCGAGAATCAAAGCCCGACAAGGGTGGCGACATCAGGCGGCTTCAATGGATGGCTTATAGGAAATATGCAGGGCAATCTCAACTGGTAAATTTAATTCTTTCAGCGGACAGCGACAATTTTGCGAAGCGTCAGGACGAGTTTTACGGGATACTCTATTCGACGAAACTGCAACGGTGAACGTGGCCGTTGTAAGGGTAGGGTTGAGGTTAGGGACTCATCCGCTACCGCGGACGATTCTGAAAGAAATATAAAAGCGCCCGCGGGCGACAGCCTGCGGGCGCTTGCTATAACTCTTCCAGTTAACTAGCCATGCTGTTACTTAGTTCCGGGGAAGATCGGGGCGCGACGCTGGGGCGTGGCAACAGGCCCTTCCTCTTCCGACAAGCGCGCGAGCACATCATCGTAGATCTTGATCTTGCCATCGCGCTCAAGACGCTGTTGGACAGCGCCGATATAATCCTCGAACACCTGATTGCGTCGTTCGCTAACCGCGCTCTGCATCAAAGAATCACGCTGTTTTGCAAAGTCCGCGAGGTCCGCATCGGTTCGCTTGGTGGCCCCAACCACGACCCAGTTGTCGCCAATTTTAATTGGTTCTTTATCGACCTCGCCTGCCTTCAGCTTATAAATGGCTTCGTCCGCAGCAGCACTGGTTCCAGCGACACCAAGTGGAGAGCCAAGTTTATATGTGTCGGCAGTTTGACTTTCCAGCCCAGCTTTCTCGGCCGCAGCTTTCAGATCGGCTGCGCCATTGACACTGGTGGCCAACTGCCGTGCAGTCTGTTCGATTTGTTGTTTGGCTTTGTCGTTCTTAACTGCCTGGGCGACTTTGTACTTTACTTCATCAAATTCAGGAACCCGCGGATCTTTTTTCTCCACCAGCATTGGAACCGCAAATCCATTCTTTATCCCGGTGCGATCACCGACATCGCCGGCGTTGTTTAGCGGAGCAATGGCCTGCTCGAACTGTTGCGAGCTTCCGATGTCTTTAACATCATCACCGGGTTTGATGAACCCAGTTTCGCGAACCATATCCGCAGCATTCATGTTCGCCTCGCCAGAAAGTTCCTGTGCTACCTTCTGCGGATCCTTCGTCTCCTTTAAACGCTGAGTTGCACGTTCGGCAAGTTTTGCGGCAACCGAATAAGCGCGCTGATTTCGAATCGACACGAGAAGTTCCGGCTTGGCATCTTCGAACGTCTTGGTTACGACATCACCACGGCGAACAATATAGTAAGCGTTGAGGTACTTGATGGGCTCGCTGATCTGACCTTCCTGCATATCCAAAGCCCTTTGCAAGGGGTCGTCGGGTTTTGAAGGGTTCTTTTTGACGATGCCGTTAACGTGGCCACCGTTCTTGGCCGTCTCCGGATCCTCGGATTTTCCTTTCGCAACATCAGCAAACGCGGCTTCGGTGACATTGCCGCCCTGTGCCCGAAGTTTGTCGACGATCTCCTGTGCCGTCGTTTGAACCTGTGTGTCAAGATCCTTTCGAGCGACCTTCAGAACGATTTCCTGAACCTTAACACCAGCCTGTTTGTTTTCCGGGGTCAACTGATCGTATCTGGCCTTTAGATCCTCGTCCGAAATCTGAAGTTTTTCGCCGGCCTTACCCTGGTCGATAAACACATACTTAACCTTCTTTTGAGGTTCAAGGATTCGATAATCGGTCTTGTGCTGTTCGTAGTAGGCGCGAAGTTCGTCATCGGAAGGGTTAATTTTTGCAGCAAGCTTATCAGCAGTGACCGGTACGTAAATAATGTCAAAGCTAGTGTTCTTGCGCTTATAGTCGTCCTGCACGTCGGTTTCAGAAACATTTATGCCTGCCGAAACAAAGGCCCTTAGCTTCTCGGCCGAAATCGAATCGCGGATTCCACGTTCGAAACTCTCGACGCCTCCGTATTGGGTATCAGCGATTTCGCGATAGCGCGTCATGCCCACAAACTGGCCCTTTTCGTCCTTAAACTGTTTGTAGATAGAATCACTGACCTCGGCATCAGAGGCGCGAAGACCAAGGCGAGCTGCCTCCTGGGCGACAATTCTGTCACGGATCAGGCTGTCAACCAGGTGTTTTTCGCCACCCAACTGCGCAATGCTAATCTGACCGCCAAAATACTGTTGATACCTTTCTTTGAGCCGGGTTAGTTCGGCAACCGTAACATCATCGCCATTGACCCTGGCGACAGCCTCGGTACTGGTGCCCGGTGACATTGCCGAGCCGCCACTACCGGGCTTATAGAAAATAACAAGGCTGACAGCCATCAAAACGGCGAACCCGATGATCAGAAAATTCCGGGTGCGCTCCAGGCGGCTTAAAATTTTGAGCATGCTCTAATTACCTTCCAACTGACGATCGAATTATTTTCCACTATGGATCCTAAAATGCGCGATTGTGAAGTGTGTTGATACAGCATTCGAAACGCTGCTACCCAAATCACTGTGGACGAGTGCGGCGACTAGCCTGACAAACTTTGAATTCTAACGGAGAAGTCCCATACGCTGCAACCTGGAACACGATATGACAGACCACAACCGAGAAAGGGTTGCCGCCCAGGAATTTGGGCTGGAATTGTAACCGGGGAGCACCGGAAGTCGTCCGCTTTCAAAATCTCAACAAAAACCAGCTCCTGATGCACAATATTTCCAAAACACCGCGAAATAGAACCTCGGTTCTCAGCTTCCCAAATTCTCGCGGTCACCTCTTTAATTTATTAGAACCAGACAAATCGAAAAGGGTTTTCCAACGGCGCGAAGTATATATTTGGCCGGCCGTTGGCGAGCGAGTTTTTCTCGAAAAACAAGGCGAACGAGAATCAATTACCAATTTGATGTCCGTTTGATGCCTGACTGCCGCAGATGCTAAGGTAAATCATGGAGCATTCGATCTGGCTTTGGGTGAGTTTTGGCGCATTCATACTGGTAATGCTGAGCATTGATCTCGGCATGTTTAATCGCCGCGCACACTCGGTTTCCTATAAAGAAGCGGCGCTTTGGAGCACGGTATGGATTTCACTCGCTGCGGTGTTTGCCGGATTTATCTTTTTCCACTTCGGAAAAACCCGGGGACTTGAGTTCGTAACCGGGTACCTCATTGAATTGTCCCTGTCGATCGACAACCTCTTTGTCTTCATCCTTCTGTTCGCATATTTCAAGGTTCCAGACAAATTCCAGCATCGTGTGCTGTTTTGGGGTGTACTGGGCGCGCTATTAATGCGAATCAGCATGATCCTGATTGGCGCGGAGTTGATCGAAACATTCCACTGGATCAACTATCTATTCGGCGCATTTCTGGTCTATACCGGGCTGAAGATGTTGCGCGAGGGCGAGACTGAAATCGAACCGAGTTCAAACCCGATAGTCAAGTTGGTTACACGGTACGTCCCGATCGTTCACCGGTACGAGGAAGAGAAGTTCTTCACAGTGGTAGATGGCCGCCGGACGGGCACCCTGCTGCTGCTGGTGCTGGTGATCGTGGAGATTACCGATCTTCTGTTTGCGGTGGATTCAATTCCCGCGATTTTTGCAGTAACTAATGACCGATTTATCCTTTACACCTCGAACGTGTTCGCAATTCTGGGCCTGAGATCACTGTTTTTCCTGTTGGCGCAGGTTATACAAAAGTTCGAGTATTTGAGAGTTGGACTGGCAGTGGTGCTGGCCTTTATCGGGATAAAGATGCTGCTCGGTGAGCTGGGCATCGAAATACCCATCGCGCTGGCTCTTGCAGGCGTCGTATCCATCTTAACATCATCTGTATTGGCTTCGATGATCTGGACAAAATCGACAGGGCAGGTTGTCGCGTCGGGCACTCCAGGAAGGGCCAGGGCTGTGCCGACGAAGATTTCGAAAAAAGAATTGCTCGAAAAACCCGAGCTGCCCGAAGGCGAAACCTGAGAAACAGTAAGAGTGAGCTAACCGGAACTCTGCCTTGCAGGGAAATGCCATATTTCCTTTGATTTCGGTGCTTTGCATGTGTTAGTTTAGTGTTTAGTAGTGTGATGAACATTACTTCGTATTTCGGGTAAGTCCTGATTTCGCGAATATCAGCAGATCATCCTCCTTGCGTGCGAATTGCCCTTTTGCCCCGCAAGTTTTTCCCTGTAACAATTGTATGACCGCGAAGCAAAGCCGCTTTGAACTTGAATGGTGGATAGTTCAAAAACGGATGATTTACATCGTGATCGGCATTGGTCTGCTGAGCGTTCTGGCATGCGCAGTTGGAGCGTATGTGTGGATGTACGGCAGTCCATTCAAGCGGATGACGTCGGACCCGGTGAGCGCTGGAGCTCGATTCATTTCGTTCGAAGGCGATGTACGAGTGATCAGGTCATCCACACGCGAGACGGTCATGGCGAGTTCGCGAATTCAGCTCTATCCCGGTGATACGGTTCAAACACAAGCCGACGGGCGCGCAAAGATTGGGTTGGCCGACGGGTCGACGTTGCTGGTACGGCCGAATAGCACAGTTGTAATTCGAGATAATACAAACTCGGAAGGCGGCAGGCCATCGCAGGTTCGCGTGCAGGTAGGAAGCGGTCAGATTAATCTTCGTACTGAGCAACAGCCGGAAGGCGCGAGGAGTGTGGTTGAAACACCGCAGACGAGGAATCAGATCGCTTCTTTGACTGGAGCAAGTTTCGGCGTCAACCCGATCGACCACAGTGAAGAAATTCGAGTTACATCCGGAGCAATCGAAACGACGTCAAATAATGGGGAAAAGACTTCTTTGAAGGCCGGAGACTATGCCGCAGTCAATTCCTCAGGCACAGTTTCCAGGCAAAAACTGCTGGATGTACCGGAACCCCAGTCCCCGAAAGATCTGGAGAAACTTTTCGCAGGCAAATCGGGGATAGCTTCGGTAGTTCTGCGATGGCAGCGACCCGCCTCGGGCACACCAGCCCATTATCGCGTGGAGGTTGCGACCTCGCCGTTCTTTGTCGCCGCGGGAAAGGTCATTGAACGTGACCAACTGGGAGCGACGGAGTTGGACGTCAGCGACTTGCGTCCGGGCAACTATTTCTGGCGAGTCAGAGCAACCGCTGCATCGGGACAAACAAGCGACTGGGCAGAGGCGCAGAAATTCGTAGTGGTCCCCGGAGGCGAGGGCAGAGGGGTATCCGTTAACCTTGGCGCACCTGAGCTTATCGGCGGTTCGATTTATCTTTTGCGTGGCACAGCAGAGCCCGGGACGACAATTTCAGTCGCCGGCCGCGAGACGATCGCCGCGTCCGACGGTTCGTTTAAAATGCAGATTTCCGCCCCACCAAGTGCCAATGAAGTTCAATTGGAAGCACTGGATCCGGAAGGCAATCGTAATCAATACAAGGTGACACTGTCGGCAGGTTCGCCTCGCGGTCTAAAGTAAACTCAATAGCTATTGCAAATGGCCCAACACATAATTCTTCTGACCGATGCCCACGAACCGCCCGCGACAGCATTGACTGACGCGTTGCGCGATGCCGGCGTGGTTGCTCTGATAGAAGTGTTGCGCGAGGTGGAGCATGAAATAGGCCGATCAGCGCAACTCTTGATGAGGGCAGGAGACATTTCAGTTGATTTTGAACCCGCGCCGCTGGCGGTTCTCTACGAGGTAGTGCCAGGGACAGAAATGGTCGAAATCTATGCGGCGGTCGAGCACGCGGTTGCATCATGGCCAACTTCCCCGCTTGTGGCGTGCCGAAGGACGGTTCCGAGCGTGCAACGGCATAGCATGAGGACGCTCGAAAGCTCAACGCTGCGGCGGCTGGGGTTCCACGCGGTTGCAGATGAACCTGCCCAATTGCCGGCACTTTTGAGAAAGATCGAGGAACGAGGCGGAAATGGAGAGTTTAGATTTGCTGGTTCACCGCCGAGCCCGTTCCTGGTAAATGCAACGCCGCTTCCTGCGAAAATGGGCTCGGCTGCGTTTCGCTCGGCGTTTCAGTTGGTCGCTTCCCTGCACTTTGCCGCAGATCAAAGAGGGGCCGCACACACGGCGATCGAAGGTCTGAGGCAACTGATCAAGGCAGATCGGTGGACGGTGTATATAAGCACAGAAGGAGAACTGACATCCGGAGTAAACCTGGAGCCATTGGCAGTGAGAAACGAGGATCCCAGTCCAGACGGAAACCCTGAATCTGACTGGCGAAGACTTTTCTTAAACGATGCACTCATCACAACAGGTCCAGTATCTCCGGCCGCGAAGGAGTCGGTTTTGCACGCTGAAATCATCGTCAAACAGCTGAATGGCAGCGTGACGATAGCGATTCCGCTGGTCAGCGGTGACAGGGTCGTAGGGGTATTGGAGGCGGGACGGGATCAGAAGGGCGCGCGAAAATTTTCCAAAACAGAGACTGCGCTGTTGGAAGCAATCGCTTCGCCGTTTGCGTGTGCGCTGGCAAATTCGCTTCGCATTGCGGAAGCAGAACGCTTGTCACAGACGGACGATCTGACCAAGCTGCATAATGCGCGCTTTTTGAGGCAGTTCTTGCTGAGCGAGATAAAACGCGCGCGACGCTACGGTTCCAGCGTTTCTGCATTATTTCTGGATCTTGATGATTTCAAACGCATTAACGATGCGAATGGACATCTTGTTGGTTCCCACGTCTTGATGGAAATGGCGACGATCATTCTTTCATCAGTGCGCGACACGGATGTCGTGGCGAGGTACGGCGGAGATGAGTTCGTAATCGTTTTGCCGGAGACCGGAATCGAGCAGGCATCTCAGGTTGCAGACCGCATTCGCAGGAAGATTCAGAAGAATGTTTTCACGGGCGGCCGCCGGCTTGAGCTACAGGTGACGGCAAGCTTCGGAATCGCGACTTTCCCCCAACATGCGCATTCGCCGCAACAGCTGGTGGCATGTGCAGACACAGCAATGTACGAGGCAAAAGCATCGGGTAAGAACCGTATTAGTCTGAGCTCAGCTCCATCATCAATTTATAACGATGAAAACGCGCTTCCCCAATAGCACATTATCAGCTTTCGGTGTATTTTATAGTATTCAGCCTCGGTCGGCGTGTCCGGCCCCGCAATGGACAGCTGTATTTCAAGAAAGCTCGATCCCCGAAGAGATGCATGCGTCACTAACCTGCGGCAATTGTTACAACATGTATTACAGTTTGAATTTGGAAAATTAACTAGATGGCATTGAAATCTCTGTTCAGTCTCTTCTCGAGTGACCTGGCAATCGATCTTGGTACAGCAAACACGCTCGTGTACGCCAAAGGGCGAGGCATTGTTGTATCCGAACCTTCCATCGTCGCAATCAACAAGGTCACCAATCAACCAGAAGCGGTCGGGAAGGAAGCGAAGGAAATGCTGGGCCGTACACCTGGCAACATCGTCGCGATTCGCCCAATGAAAGATGGCGTGATTGCGAATTTCGAAGTTACGGAAAAGATGCTTCAGCACTTTATCCGCAAGGCTCACAACGGCAAGACGTGGGTCAGTCCGCGCGTGGTAATTGGAATACCGTCCGAAATAACGCAAGTGGAACGTCGTGCCGTAGAGGACAGCGCCTATCGCGCCAAAGCATCGGAAGTTTATCTGGTTGAAGAGGCGATGGCGGCGGCAATCGGGGCCGGCCTTCCGATTACGGAACCGCATGGAAACATGGTCGTCGACATCGGTGGCGGCACAACCGACATTGCGGTTATCAGCCTGAGCGGCATTGTCTATTCGCGCGCCGTCCGAGTTGCGGGCAACGAAATGGACGAAGCGATCACGCAATACATTAAGCGAAAGTACAATCTTTTGATCGGCGAGCGGACGGCAGAAGCAATCAAAGTGGAACTCGGGTCAGGTTTTCCGTTGGATGAGCCGCTCTCGATGGAGGTTCGCGGTCGGAACCTGATCGAAGGTATCCCCAAGACGATTACGATTTCGGACGAAGAAGTCCGAGAGGCGCTTGCTGATTCCGTTTCGACGATCGTTAACGCGGTTCGCGTCGCGCTGGAACGAACTCCGCCGGAATTGTCGGCTGACATCGTCGAGCGAGGAATTGTATTAACTGGCGGTGGGGCACTGTTAAAGAATCTTGACCGGCGTTTGTCGATCGAAACGGGATTGCCCGTTTCGCTCGCAGAGGATCCCCTTTCTTCAGTCGTACTCGGGGCAGGAAAGATGCTTTCTGACTTTAATCTATTGAAACGAGTTAAGTGGGAGAATACGCTGACGGCGGGAGCATGAAGATAGGAACTAAGATTGTCGGGGACCGGATACCAGTACGTTCAAGTATCGAACGCCAAAGCGTACCAACAACTGATATCTAACATCCAGGATCTAACAACTGGTTTCGTATGGCAATGCGCCGCACACAAAAAGAGATTCAGCAGGTCGCGCCATGGTGGTTTGCGGTACTTCTGACTATCTGTTCGGTATTGATGTTCGTTGACGCTGCACGTAACCCTGCGACCAAGCAGCAGTTTTTCCGCGTTTGGGGACAGGCGTTTGCTTCGCCGTTTGAATCGGTTACATCGAGGGTCGGGGTGTCGGGAGTTGGTTTTGTTCGCAGGATTGCGAGCATTCGGAACGCTGAGGCTGAGAACTTCGGGCTGAGACGAAAGGTCGAGGAGTTAGAAATCCAGGTTCGGCAGTCACAAGCCGCCGCGGATGAAAACGAACGCTTGAAGGGCCTTTTGGAATTGAAGGAGACGAGCGACTATAGTCCAATCGTTGCTCGTGTGATTGGCAGGGATCCTTCTCTTTGGTTCGATACAGTGACGATTAATGCCGGTCGTTCGTCAGGTGTCGACTTGAACATGCCGGTCGTTACACCTGGAGGCGTAGTGGGTCGTGTAGTTTCCACGAGCCCGTGGACGGCACAGGTCATGCTGATAACCGATGAGAGAGCAGCGGCAGGTGCAATCGTAGGACAGCTTGGACAATCAAACGCGCTTGGGTCAGTAAAAGGCCTTGGGAATAACGGACTGGTCGACATGAAATATGTGTCCGGTTTGGAAAAGGTCGAAATCGGCGATTACGTCTTGACAACCGGTCAGGATGGAATTTATCCGCCAGGATTGAATATTGGAACCGTGGTGGAACTAAAGCAGGGAACCGCATCTTCGTTACACACGATACATATACGACCGAGCGCCAATTTGGACGCGCTCGAGCAAATAGCAGTACTTCAGTATAAACCGCCGCAACGGATACCCCCGGATCAAAATCTCCCAAACGCAACCAAGGGAAAGAAATAGAAGAGTCGGCCAGCCACCTGGGAGGGTCAGCACTCTGCGAAGATTTTCGAAATGCGTCAATTGAAAACTGCGGCGATAATCGCTATTGCAGTCATTCTCCAAGCCTCATTAAGGAACATATGGCCACCATTCCGGTTTCTTGATCTTCCGTTGATCGTTGTGGTCTATTTCGCGCTGGTACGCGACCCCCTCGAGGCACTTCTGGTCGCCGCTGTTTGTGGAATTGCCACGGACGCCGTTGGGGCTGGTGGTCTGCTCGGATCGAGCGGTTTCTCGAAAACCGTAACAGCGTTTGTAATCGTCACCCTGTTCTCGCGTTTGCTGGTGAATAACCCGCTTGCGCGCATTCCAGTAATGGCCGGAGCGATAATTCTTGACTCGGCGGTATATGTCCTCCTCAACAAAGCCTTCGGGAATCCTACCTTTATGCCGTTCGTATCGTATGTCGCCTATAAGCTTATTGTCACGACAGCAGTTGGAGCTATAATTCTATTTACGACAGACGTGTTTTTCAGCGAACGAGCCCGGCAGCGAAGAAAGCACGCGTTTCGGCGACGAATAGCACGAAGAAACATCAGCACTATCGGACGAAGACGCTGACAAACTGATTCCACCGGGCAAACGACTGAGCCCTGGCAGCAATCAAATACTCTGTAATTTCCAGTATCGATCAACGCGGGGACCGACATGAAATTCGAAGACGATTCGCAGAACCTGAGAGTTCGGTTGCAAATAGTGCATGGTATTGTCTTTCTGCTGTTAGCAACTCTGGGCGTTCGACTCTATTACCTGCAAGTCGTTAAAGGGGCCTATTATGCCGAACGGGCGGAGAATCAGCGAATTCGCATGTTGCCCATTCCCGCACCCCGAGGCGCCATATTCGATCGCAATGGAACCGTACTGGTCGATTCAAGATCGATTTATAACGTCATACTCTCGCGGGAGGATATGAAGGGAAAAGACTTTGGGAAACTTGTCGATCCGCTTTCCGAAGGGCTTGATGTCGATCCGGATTATTTAAGGGAGCATTTCGAAGAGGCAAAGGCGCAACCCGCCTTTGAATCGATCCGTGTAAAAGAAAATGCTACCCAGGCTGATATTGCCTGGGTAGATGCGCATAATCTGGAATTCCCGGAACTCCGCGTTGAAGAACAGCCCCAGCGAAGATACCCTTTGAACGGTACGCTGGCCCACGTACTGGGGTTCGTCGGGGAAATTAGTCCCGAACAACTCGAGCAGCCACGATATAAAGATAAGCATTACAGACCGGGGGACGTAATCGGCAAAGAAGGACTCGAGGCAGTTTATGATGATAATCTGCGCGGGCGCGATGGATACCGAAAGGTCCTTGTCGATAGTCGCGGACACATACAGGAAGAGCTTGAGCGAGTCGATCCACAGGCAGGCCAGGACATGATTACGACTATCGATCTGGATCTGCAATTGACAGCAGAGGATCAGCTTCGCAATTCGCCTACAAAACGCGGCGTGATGATTGCGATGGATCCGAATAACGGCGAGATTCTCGCGCTGGCGTCATATCCAACATTTGACCCAAATCTATTTACACAGCGAATTTCAACGAAAGAAGGGCGAGCGGAATATAACCGCCTGGTCCTCGATCCAAAGACCCCACTGGTTAATCGCGCAACCCAGGGCCGATTTCCTCCGGGTTCGACCTGGAAAGTGCCGATGGCGGTAGCGGGACTGCAACAGGGGGCGATTACGCTTAAGAATTCGAAGTTGCTCTGCGGCGGGGGTATCACTGTAGGAAACAAGTTTACTCGTTGCATGGGAAACCACGGGACGCCGGACATCGTGACAGCAATAACCAAGTCCTGTGACGGATACTTTTACCGTCTGGGTCTGAAAATGGGGATTGAGGGAATCAAGCAGATGGTCGAGGAATTCGACCTGAATAAGAAAACTGGTATCGATCTTCCACATGAAATCGTCAGTTGGACCCCTTCGCAGGAATTTAAAGCGCGTATGCAGCCGAAAAGTCCTGAATGGAAGGACATCGACACGGTCTACGCTTCTTTCGGACAGGTCTACGACATCATGACGCCGATTTCGATGCTTCGTGCTGAGGCGTCGATCGCAATGGGCGGCAAATTGTACATACCTCACCTGTTAAAGGAATTTCGACCTGTCGGACAGAAAGGAACGCCGGAATACCGCGCAGATCGGCACTTTGAGTCGCTTGACCCTAATCGGCCGAATCCAAAGGTCTTGTCGATCCCCGAAGATATTCATCACACCGTGGTGGAGGGGATGTGGGGCGTGGTCAACAACGGCGGGACGGGGGCAGCAATCAAGATGGCGGGATTCGATATCGCGGGAAAGACAGGCACCGCGCAGGTGGTTGGACTCGGGAAAGATACAGGAGCAAACAAAGACCATTCGTGGTTCGTTTCCTACGCGCCGGCGTTTAAGCCTGAAATTGCGACGATCACGTTGATTGAAAACGTCGGGTTTGGTGGAAAGTTTGCCGCCCCGGCGACGCGGAACTTATTGAACGTTTATTACAAGAAGACTCGTGGGGAAGACCCTCCCGGAAGTGTTCCTGCAGTTAAGACTCAGATAGCCAAGGCCGCCAAGACCGAAGCCCCACCGAAAAAGACAAACAATTTGAAAAAAGTTGGCTAAGCGATGTCTTTTTGAGAAAGAGATGAATCAATCATTTCGACCCTGTGAGGTTTTAGACCCTGGGCACACGCGAGCGGATGTCGTTACCAAAAAATGGTTGTGACATTAAGTGAACTCAAAACGAAATTCGACTGGGCAAGGTTTTTGTTATTCCCGGTTTTTTCATTTAGCTGCCGTTTAGACGACATATGGCTTCAATTTTAGAGAAGCGTGCATTTCGTGACTTTGACTGGCTGCTCGCCGGACTAGCAATTCTGATTGTCTTTTTTGGAACGTGGCAAATTCATAATGCCCAACCGACGGAAGGCTACTGGGTAAAGCAGCTAATTGGACTGGGCATCGCGCTGGTAGCGTTGCTGGTGATTGCATTTACCGATTACCGCAGACTGGTCAATTTTGCTCCGGCCTTTTATGTCTTTGGACTGATTTTGCTGGTCGTTGTGCTGATACCAGGTATCGGCATGAAGATAAATGGGCAGCGATGCTGGATCAATATTCTTGGAATCGGGCAGTTTCAGCCATCAGAGTTTGTAAAGATTCCAACAGTGTTAATGCTTGCATCTTACTTTGGCGGGCA
>WNFR01001230.1_pt1 | contig 26579 bp, 19 predicted proteins | sample 5400221 | NCBI WGS metagenome assembly WNFR01 (sample SAMN13153357, study PRJNA577476) | soil metagenome | isolation source: 40 cm soil under Madrone tree | place: USA:California | collected 2016-06-14
CGTAATAAAAGAAAGCCAGGAATGCGTTGCCCAGCCATCCGAAGAATATGCCCTGCGTATGGTTGTAGCGAAGCCTGCCCCAGGTAAGCCATCCGTGGCCCCCCAGAAATTCGGGAAAGGTGAACTTTGTGGCCACCAGAATGCCAAATAGGACCGAGAACACTAAGGTGACGAGTGACGCAAAGACGTGGGCACGGATCAGGCCATATTCAACCGATGGAAGCTCGGCCAAACTCAGGGAATTTCGTCGCTCACTTGGATAGGAGGCAATTTCTGCAGAAGTTGTCATTTACCCACTCCATCGCCGGCATCCTTGTCTCGATCGAAACGGTTCAGAATCCAACTCGCAACGGCGATCCGATCATCAAGCGACAGCTCAGATTCCAGGGGGCCCGGTGCAAAATTGCCCCATCCTGGCCGCGGATGTGTCACTGCCGAGGCTAATCGTGCGCGCAAATCGGAATTGCCGGCCGAGGCGGGAAATTCACGGCGATAGAAGGTCACAATTTCTTGATAACTGGGCGCGCTGGAGCGTGTGGCCATTTCGTGACAACCCGCGCATTGCCGCACTGAAATTTGAGAACCGCGATCTAGCGATGCACTCTCTTCTTGCGTGACCTGAGGAAGAACCACGCTCCCGGCGGCAACCGGTTCGCGCAGCGATTCCCCAAACAGACGGCGCTGGTCGCGTGTTCCCCACCAAGCGAGTAGCGTACCCAGAAGCAGTACGGAACCCAGCAGGCGTACCGGCGACCGTGACGGCGACTGATGCTCGCTGCCGACTCTATTCGCCATACGCGCCCTTTGGAGCTTGACCAGAGTCAGGTTTTCCGTTGATAGAAAACAGGTAGTCCGTAATTCTCGGCACCTGGTCATCAGAAATATGCGCGCCGTAGACAGCTTTCATTTTGTTGACTTCGCCAAGCCACGTAGTCCGGGAAAATCGCGGCTGCATCGTGATGTATCGCGGTGAGTGGCAAACGACGCATGCGGTAACAAATTCGTCATGGCCAGGACCCGGCGGAAACTGCGACTCGTCATGCGGCATCACGATGGTATGAACCGGGTTCTCTGGCTTTGCATCAAGCATCGGTTCCATTTTTCCGTTTGCGGTGCCATGCTCTGGTTCCTTAGAGATGCTTGACGCACCCCCACAGCCGGCGAACAATGCCGCAAACCCCAGCGAGAGAACCACACTCTTTATTCTTGGGGCCATGCGCTGTTATTCCACCTTTACGTCAACTTGCTGGATTACATTCCACATAAAACCACTGCGGTTCCACTGTTCCTTGCTCTGTGTGTCTCCCACTGAATTTGTCGCGCGAGCCATGAGTCGATATTGCCCGCGGTCTCTTGGTGTCCAGGACGTCCGCCAGCGTCGCCATGAATACTTTCCAATTTCCGAGTCCAGTCGAGAATCCGCCCAGGTGGCTCCTCGGTCCGTCGACACCTCCACTCGTCTAATCCCGTGACCGGAGTCGAACGCAACGCCCTCGATTTCAGTCGGTATTCCGGGATGCAAAGTTTCGTCGGGGTCCGGACGAACGAATATGGAACGCACGTTGAATCGATTGATGGGAACTGTGTCCTTGGCCAAATCTTTTGGAGATTCGGTGCCATTTGGAGCGCTGGGAATGCGATACGCATTGTCCGTCCAGAAGTTGCTGAAGGCCTGAGGCAACACGGAGATGTCGCTGAGAGCTTTCACCCAATAAGTTCCATACCAACCAGGCACGACAAGGCGCAGGGGGAAGCCGTTCACCATGGGCAACGCTTGGTCATTCATGGCGTAGGCGATCATCACCTCTCCATCCCGCGCGTGGTCGATCGAAAGGGCCTTCACGAAGTCAGACACAGAAGGCAGTGGCGGCGCGTCAAGCCCATTGAAGGAGACGTCCACGGCGCCGGACTTCACTTGAGAACGATCCAAAATCGACTTCACGGAAACGCCGGTCCATTTGGCGTTGCCGACTGCGCCATGCTTCCACTGGCCACCGGGAACGCGGGGCTCGAAGAAACTGCGAGAATTGCCGGAACATTGATTGACGGCGATGATGCAGATTGGCTCGAACTGCGATCGAAGTTCATCCACGCTTAGCTGCAACGGCTGCCTGACGTGGCCGCTGACATTGAGGCGAAATGTTCGAAGATCCACGGAAGTCGGGACCCCTTCAAGGTGCCACCGAACGAAGAAAGCTTCGTTCGGCGTGAGGTCCTGTCGAAAATAGTGGAGCGGAGTCTCCAACTGGGGCGGCCGGTCGGTGAGCAAGATCATCTCTGTTTTTTCCGGGAATCGAACGAGGTCAGCCGGACTCGATAAAGTCCCCGCCACAGAATTGATTCGATTGCAGGAGGCCGTCAGTGCCGCAGCACCGGTGGCCCCAATGAGCCGCAAAAATCCGCGCCGGTTCATTAAGTAACCCCCATCCCAAACTCCTTACTTGCACCGGCGATGCCAAGCCTGTTTACGTGTGGAGTTGGGTAAAGTGCTTAAAAAATAGGCAGATAGACGGAGGTGGCGAGGCCGTCGAGGACGGAGTGTTTCTTGGCTTGGACCCTCGCGCACACTTGTGTCGCACAGCTTGACACTTGGGCGGCGCGACGAGAGTCCGATTTCATAGCTCGCGGCGCATGCAGCGCTTCATTCGATTTATATTGCCCCTTGATTCAGTCACTTGGAGTTTAAAGCTTCAGAGCCGTGAATATGTTTTCCCTGGCACCACGGTTGCATTCTCATGCGGAAAGCTGACGGAGGGCCGACGTGCAAATGTGCGATGTCGAGACGCCGTGTGATAACTCCTGGATGGCTAATCAGAAATCATCGCGACTGCCTTCATGTTATTGCTCCTTACCCGTGTGAATGCCGGGCGAATGCTTCACGGTCGACGACTTGGCCTCCCGCTGTCTCAACCAAAGCTGCATCAACTCGATTTCTAATTGCTGGTCGGTGATGATCTCTTGCGCCAGCCTGCGCATCTGCGGGTCTTGGCCGTATGCCAATTGGGTCTTCGCCATATCGATAGCTGCCTGGTGGTGCGGAAGCATCAGCCTGACGAAATCAGCGTCATTGTCGCCGCTGGGCCGCACCGAAGCCATGGCCGCGTGCATCACATGCATACTTCCGACCAACTCGGACCACTTAGACTCTGGTGTCGCCACGCTAGTGTGCGAATGAGAGTCTTGTCCCCATTCAACCGGCGTAAGGGTCAGAACCAAAATCGAAAGAATCGCCCATCGCCAAATTCCCTTGATCATTCTCCACCTCCTCATTTCCTAATGAGGTTTATACAAAACCAAATCTCATGGAATCGCCTTCGAAAAGCGGAAGAGAGAGGCAACATCCTCTCTCTTCCGGAAGTAATATCGCTTAGGAAGGCAGCGTCAGTCCCGGCCTCTGCTTGAATCGTCGGATTGCCGCAGCACTATCTGAGACGGGTTGTTGGGTTGGGTCACGATGAGGAATCTGTGCGAAGACTCACCCGCAGAGGTTCCGGCCTCGCCGGCGAGGGTCTTTAACGGACCGATAGCTTGAACAGTTCCTGCTCCGTCGGGATTCGTCACTAAGTACGCCAGAGGTTCGAGTTTTCCAAAAGGCGCATCGCCGGATCCTGCGAGGTACACCTCGTACTGTGACATGGGCATCAGACCCTCCGCCGCAATCTGAACAAGGTCCAACAGACCGAGCGAGTTTACGGCCACCGATGCTTGTGCGTTTGGCAATGAACCTCCTGCCGCCTCTAGATGCAGGCGCGCAGTGTTCGCTGCTTCTCCGAGGGGCATCAGGTTGGCAGTACCATTGCCGGCGGGCACTGCATTCGGCACGTACACCAGCGCTTGCGTCGTCTGTCCAATTGGAATTTCAGCGATCACGTTGTTGCTCAACGTATCGATGGCAACGGCCATTTCACCGTTCTCTAGCGCGACATAGACCCTGGAGCCATCGCCCGACGGCCAAATTCCGTGCGGAAGATAGCCCACTGGTATTGTGGCGACGAGTTTCGGCGTGGCACCCCTGCGAAACACCTTCACTTCATTCGCTCCGCCAATGGTGACGTAAGCAAACTTGCCATTGCGATTGTTTACAAAATTCACGTGGTTGGTAATCGGTCCCGTATGCAGCGTCGCCTTCTGATCAAACGGCGGCTGCGCGTTGAACACCTGCACCTCGCCCACGTCCTTCAGGGTGAACCACACTTCATCATTTTCCGGACTCACAGCGATGTTGGGACAGAAGGGACTGTCTTGCGCCAAACGCTTCAAAATTTCATGTGACGCCACATCAACGACGTCAAGCTCCGGTGTGAAACTGGAACAAACAAAGGCATAACGGCCGTCTGGACCGAACATGGTCATGCCCGGGCCATTGGCCAATTGGATCCGCCGAGTTTCCTTCATCCCTACCGGGTCGATGACCGAGACGTAGTCTTCGCCCCGCACTGTTACCCATAATTCGCGTCCGTCAGGCGTGAAAAATGCCTCGTGAGGCGACCGTCCCACATAAATCGTCGCCTTCACCGCGTTGGTCGCCGTGTCGATCAGCGTCACCGAATTCGAGCCGACGGATACGACGGCAACTGTCTTTGAATCGGGCGAGAAACCGAGACCGTGCACCAGGAGTTGGCCTCTGTAGAGCGGACTCAGAGCGCCAGGCACCGGATTGCCTAGTCGGATCACGCCAAGCAATTGGTTGTTGTACGGATCAATGACAGAAACGGTGTTTGAAGTCTGGTCGGCCGCATACACACGGTCGGCATTGGAGACTGGAATGTCTGGACGCCCAAACGGTGCCTGTTGCGCGAACGCCTGTTGTGCGAACGCGCCAGATAGTAGAAACAAGACTGATAAAAAACAACGTATATTCATTAGTGCTCCTTGCTCGCGTGAAAAGCAAATTCCCTCAACTGCAATTTGGCAGTCGAGAGGTTGATGCTATAAAAAGGGACAAGTGAGTGGCATCAGTCCAAAAAACATGACCGATCGTCCAGTATTCGATCACCGCGATGGACATCGGAATTTCCATGGGGCATCCATCGAAAACCGCGAGCGACGAGGCGGCCGCACTATAGTGCAGCACCGTACGACGAAGCATTTCGCGACCACCGTACCTGGAAGACATCGCCGCACCGCTTACTTTTCGTGCTGCGGCACCCACCACTCGGGAAGGGTTTTCTGGATGCGTAGTTTTCGCACAAACCGTTCCCACTGTGGTTGAAATTCAGCGGCCATATTTTGAATCGCAACGTCCATGAACTGGATTGTCATTCTTTGCTCTGCGTGTGTGAGATCGTCGTATCCACATTCGCGAGGGTAGTGGTTTTTTGGATTCGCCATACCCATACCGGCTGCGAACGCAGGGAAGATCACCGCAGGCGGTCCAAATGTTTGGTGGGCGTAGATTGTAAATTTATCGTTGAAGGACAGACGCTGAGAAGTCGTGACAGGCAGGAACAGTACGGCACTGTTTTCGGCTTGCGGATGGGATGATGAGCTCGACGGATTGCTTTGCTCTTGGGCTACTGGAATACCAGTGAGGTTGGCTGCCTGCCGTCCCTGTGTTTCCGGGATTTCTTTCCTGGCCGCCGCGGAAGGGCAAGGAAAGGTCCCGTCACAAGAGCTGCGACGGAGAGCAGCTTCATCTTTCGTTTCCTGTGAAGCAACAACCGGCGAATACGCAGCCGTAAGGCATAGCGCGATTGCCGTGCGAATTAAATGTTTAGCGCGATACGTTCTTAGAGTCATGTTTTCTCCAACTGTGAATATGAGGCTCGGAACGATAGGCGCTTCGATGCGCAGGCCCGCCAGAAACCTTGCGGAAAATGTTCAGATTTGCGAATTTGCGCAGAACCGATCGATTCGATCAGCGTCACCGAATTCGAACCGACGCATACGACGGCGACTGTCTTTGAATCGGGAGAGAAACCGAGACCATGCACAGGAGTTGGCCTCTTAGAGCGGAATCAGAGAGCCAGGCACCGGATTGCCCGGTCTGATCACGCCGAGCAAGCGGTTGTTGTCCGGATTAATGGCAGACGCGAAATCAGTGCTCTGGGCAACAGCGCTCCCCGCTTCGTACTCGATGCGGAGCGCATCGAGTTTTGCAGTGATGGCGGCATAGGCGTCACTTCCTAAAACGATCCGATGCGGCTTCTTGTCCGCTTCAACCATCTTCACGATCACATCAGCGGCGCGATTCGGATCACCCGGGTAGAGCTCTTCACCTGCGTTCTGGACGAAGCTGCGAAATGCTCCTGACGTACTGGCGTAGGCCGCGATCTGCTCACCGAACCGATTCCGCTGGACCATGCCCGTGCGGAAGCCGCCTGGCTCGATCAGCAGGACCTTAATGCCCAGCGATTCCATTTCCTGCCAGAGCGCTTCCGTCAGGCCCTCAAGCGCGAATTTGCTTGCGGCGTAGTAACCCATACCTGCGAAGCTTACAAAACCTGCCACGGAAGAGATATTGACGATGGTGCCGTGCTTTCGCTCGCGCATTCCTGGCAGCACCGTGCGGACCAGCGCAGCCGCGCCGAAAAAGTTTGTCTCGAACTGCCAGCGTATGGCCTCTTCCTCGCCCTCTTCAACCGCTGCCAGATAACCAACGCCAGCATTGTTGACAAGAACGTCTATCGAACCGAAGTGCGACTCCGCATAGCTAACGACACTGGCAATCTGCTGCGGTTTAGTGATGTCGAGTGCACAGACGAGCGCCGTCTCCGGAAAGGCGTCGGCCAAGACTTGCATAGGAGCCGTGTTGCGAGCCGTCAAGATAACGCGGTGACCACGGTGAAGGACGGCGCTGGCCAGTGCGTGGCCGAGGCCGCTCGAAGATCCGGTTATCAGCCAAACAGGAGTGCTCGTTGTTTTCTCCAACTTGTTGGACACGTCACGATTCTTCACCGATATTCGCATTGTTCTCCTTAAATTGGGTTCGGTTATAGTCATGGGCATTCCCTCAACTGCAATTTGGCAGATAAGAGGTAGATGCTATAAGATGGGACTCGTGAGCGACATAAGTCCACAAATCATGACCGATCGTCCAGTATTCGGGCACCGCATGGACCCGCTGTCTGAAGTCTTTGGATCGATGAGAATTCAGGAAGCGGTTTATAAGCGTTTGGAGGCGACGGCCCCATGGGGTGTTAGCTACTCGGGGGATACAGGTCCGCGGGTACGCTTCATGTTAGTGGTTCGCGGATCGGTGCTTCTAAGATTCAAGAATCACCGCCGAACCATCTCCCTCTCCGGCGGCGATCTCTTCATTTTCATCCTCAGTGATGAACCCTTTACATTGATGGATCATCCGCGTTCCAGCGTTGTCGATTCCAGCGAATTAAGAAAATTAGAAGTGGATGGCGTGATTCATTACGGAGGAGGCGGCCCGCTCACGACTTTGGTGGCTGGGTCGTTTGGCATGAGCGCATTCGGGGCCCCAATAATTTCCACTATTCTGCCTCGTTTTCTGCACCTGCGACTTGAACAAGATCGAAGTCATGCCTTCCAATCCGTCCTGGATCTTTTGGCGGCGGAAACCGCTCAGCCCGGTATAGCTTCATCGCGCTTGATCGGTTGTCTTTATGAATCACTGTTTGTCTACGCCATTCGGGCTCACGCAAGTAGCTCCGCGGCTCCGCCAAAGGGGTGGTTGGCTGCCATATCGGACAAGCACCTCAGCAAAGCCCTAGAGGCAATGCATTCGGGCCTTGATAGGAGCTGGTCTGTTGAGTCACTCGCTCGCGAAGCACGCATGTCGAGGTCTGCCTTTGCCTTAAAATTTAGGACCGTTTTGGGCCAGACCCCTCTCGAATACCTTACGCAGTGGCGGATGTGCAAAGCAGGTGACATGATTCGTTCGAACAATACATCGTTCTCCGAGGCGGCGTCAGCCGTTGGATACGGATCGCAAAGTTCTTTCAGTCGTGTTTTTAGGCGAGAGATGGGCGTAGCTCCCAGGGAATACCGACGTAAGTGCGCACTTCTGCAATCGTCCATAGGAGAATGATTGCGGGCGAGCATTTGTGTTCTCGCGCCTTGGCGCAAGCCCGGCTCTTCTCTTCACTGACCGCTTTCCGTTGATCACTGTCCACCCTCTTCTCTCTTCTGCGAGTCACAAGTCACCAGTCTTGCGCTACACTCATGCGATGGGAATTCTGGGGCGGCTCGCACGCTGGATAGGAAAACAGGACCACATGACGCACATCGTTGCTGGGAACATGGCTGCAGGATTTTCGCTCAAGTCTCTCGACTACAAGGATTACTCGCTCAACGCCCTTTTGGAACGCGGCCCCGTCGTTGCCGGATTTTTCAAAGTGTCCTGCCCTGTCTGCCAATTCACATTCCCTTTTCTCGAACGCCTCCACAAGCGTTATGGCGGCGACGGCGTAACTTTTCTGGGCATTTCTCAGGACGACGCGCGCGCCACCCAGAATTTTGCCAAGGAATACGGCGTGACCTTCCCGCTGCTTCTCGACGAAAGCGGCTACCCGGTTTCCAACGCTTATGGCCTGACCAACGTGCCCACGATTTTTCTGATCGATACCGACGGCACCGTGAAGGTCAGTTGCATGGGCTTCGATAAGAAGGATTTGGAAACAATTGCCGCGAATCTTGCCGAGCGCAAGAAAATATCTCTGGCGCCGCTTTTCCGTTCCAACGAAGTGGTTCCCGCCAACAAACCGGGATGAAGCTCGAAAAATTAGGTCCGGTCGGGCCTGAAATTAAGTTCAGTCGAGTTCGGCTTCGAGCAATTGTTTCTTGTGCTTCGGCGGGCCTTTCCGTTTGTCAGGAATGACGCGCGTGGCCGCCGGGGCAATTCCGGACTTCCGCGCCGCTCGCCGCGCTTCGGTACCCTTGTCCAAAATCTTCTTCCGCTTTTTCATCTCGCTATTCCGTCGAGATTTTAACGGATCTAGAAATTGAAGGATACCTGCAAATCGATGCGCCGATTGGCCGTCGAAGAAGAGGAGTACGGTCCGCCGGCAAGCCCGTTGGCTTGGCCGAAAAGCGGCGAACTTAAGTTGCCGATGGGAGTGGCCAGATTGACGTTATTGAAAATATTTCGAACATTAACGGTAAACGTTAGATTATAACGATTATTGTTTGATCCGCCGCTATCCATCCCGCGGACGCCGAAACCGCCGCCACCATGCGAGCCTCGGTCGCCCGCGCCGCCCGGGCCGCGACCAAATGTGCCACCAGCACCAGGCCCCCCGGCACTTGCGTTTGCCGCTTCCGCTTTTTTGCCGAAGCCGAAGGTCTTGCTCAAACGAAGATTCAGGGAGAAGCGCCCAGGGCCTTCCGCAAAGTTGACCGGAATAACCGCCTGGCCGGGCTGCGTGGCCAAATTAAAGCAACCGTACGGGGTGGCTCTGACACCGGTTGCACCGGGCGTGCACGTGCCAAACGCCGCGCGCGTGTTGAAGATGGAATCCTGGTAAAGATCCTGGCCAGTCGTGATATTGAACGGAACACCGGATTGCGCGACGAGGAACGGGATCAGCCGAAACGCGTAAGGCAAGGCCATCGTTCCTCCGAAAAACACGCGATGGCGGACGTCGAAGGAGGCGCGGCCGTAATCCTGGCTGACGTCGAATGGATTCGAAGGAAAGCTCCCCGCGCCGGAAATATCGCTCTTGGCGTAGTTTAGAGTGTAGTAGCCAAAAAGCGAAAGCTTCGTTCCCATTCGAATGCTGCCGTTCACAATGAGTTGGTTCTGTTTGAAGATGCCTTCGGACTGATATTCGAAGATATTTTGGTTCGTACCATTGGGCCTCAAGCCAGTGATGGGATCGGCGGGGTTCAGGTTAGTGGTGAAAAACTGGTGGACTCCGCGCGAGGTCAGATAGGTCACCGATAAGTTGGCGAATTTCGTGAGCTGGCGTTCCAGGCTGATGCCGGTCTGGATGGTATAGGGAGCGCGAAGATTCGAATTGGGCTGGTAAATGGTCGGATTACTTTGGGGCAACGAGGCTGGCACTGGTGTGTTGAAGAGATAAAACTGCGGACTCGTCACGAGAAATTGCTGTTGCGTGGCGCCGTTGAGGCGCTCCTGCCTCAAAAAGAGGTCATAGGAAAAGCGGTCATAAAACATGCCAGACCCCACGCGGAGCACTGTCTTTGGGGAATTTTTGCCAGACCCGCCGATGCCCCAAGCGAGACCGAGCCGCGGGGCAACATCCGCGTGGTCGCCAAAATTATTCTGGGTTTCGAAGCGAAGACCGAGACTTAGCGTGATGTTCGGGCGAAGCCTCCAGTCGTCTTGAGCGTAGAGCCCGGCATCGAAATAAGTGACGCTGGCCAACGCGGTGCCATTCGTGACGGAATAGAAGCTGGCGCCGCCTCCGTGGGCGATGGCGTTTTGAAGATTTGCCTGTGTGTTTCCAGCGGCCAAGAACCGAAGGGTGATGAGGTAGGCATTCAGCCCGGAGATCTGCGGGCATGCCGGGGGCGGGTTTGGCACCGCGCAACCGGAGACGGTAGGATCGGGCCGCGAACCGAAACTAAAGGAGCCGTTGAAGTTGGACATTGAGTCATTCGAATCGCGATTGACGCGCAGCCGGGCGCCAAATTTCAAAAAGTGTTTGCCGAGCGACATCGAAGTGTAATTCTGCAGTTCGTAGCGATCGAGAATGTCGTTGCTGATTCCAGCGCCGTTTCCACCGCCATTGAAAGCACCCTGGACAGAAATGGATGGAGCCGTGCTCTGCGGGGTTTGCCCAATCGTCCCGCGGACGAACCTGAAACGGGTCTCGTTGATGGTCTTGGCATTCACAATCTGCGTGTCGCTGACCTGGAATTGGTGTTCGGTATTGAGCTGATTGAAGGCGAGCGACGGGAGATTGAATTGGCCAGTGCCGTTGTTGGTTTCATTTTCACGTTCGAACTGGTAGCGCACGGTGAGCGTGTTGCTGGCGCTGACTTGATAGTCGATTCTTGGACTGAGATTTGTGCGTGTGCGCGGATTGCTGACGGCGTCGCTAAATGGAACTATCGCGAAGGTCGCTGGATCAACGATCCGGGCGCTGACGATTGACAGTTCATTGATATCGCGGCGCTCGATATTGAAGAAGAATGAGGCCTTCGTGCTAACGAGCGGGCCGCCGATTTCGCCGCTGAATTGTCTGGAGTTGTAGCCAGGCGGCTGGGTTCCCGCCGGGATGATTTCGAACGGGTTGCGTGAATTGAACGCAGAAGTGTTCGCGTTCAAAGAAAACTGGCCGTGAAACTGATCCAGGCCTGGTTTGGTGAGGATTTCGACGCGGCCATAACCCAACCTATCGTATTCGGCGGAAAACGGATTCTGGTTGATGCGAATTTCGCGAATGGATCCCTTGGGCGGGAGCGTGCCGCCGGTAAATCCGTCGATGTAGATCTGGCCGCCGTTGGGGCCGGCAGACGGGCCGGCAAGGGTTTGAAGTTCGGATTGCAACTCATCGGGATCATCCGAAAGCGCTTCGAGATCCTTTCCTTGCATAACCACCATGCCGGCGTTGTTCGAAGGGGCAATGTCGACATTCGTGGAGGAATCCGAAACCTCCACTTTTTCCTCCTCCGTCTGAATGAGGAGCGCAATATTCAACCGCTGAATTTGCCCGGCGAGGATCTGGACATCCTCCTGCGTGAAAATAGCGAAGCCCTTCGCGACGGCCTTCACGGTGTACGTTCCCGGAGCCAAGCCCTTAAATTCGTAGACGCCGTCCCGGTTTGTAGTGGTGTCCAGTGAGGCGCCGCTTGCAGTGGTCAAGCGGACGGCCGCTTTGGCAATAACTCCGCCCGAGGGATCCGTGACGACACCACTCAGTCCGCCAGTAGGCGTCTGCGCATCCAAATTCCCGCCAATCGGGAGAATCAACAGAAGAAAAACCGAACTCAATAGAGCAATTCGCACGGGCCGAAAACTCATCAGATCTCCTGAGTGAATATGATTGAGTCTAGCGCGAGGCAGCATTACGGAGTGGCCCCTTCCCCGCCGCTTCCACTGCCAAGGCTCCATGGCGAAAGAATTGTGGACGCGCTGCTCTTGGGGGAGGCCTCCAGAATGGGCTCGACTCCGCCAAGCAAGGTGATCACCGTGGACACTCCGTTCGCCCCGCCCTCGGTTGCCACGACCATCACGGCTTCGCCCTTCTGCAAGTCCGCCAGCGTGGCGGCGGGCATGCGGCTAATCGTCTGTTGCAGGTCGGCAGCGCCCCCGCTTCCGGGCCTTCCCATTCCTCCGGACCCGCCAGACGCCGAGCCGCCGGGTTGCGAACCACTGGGTTTCGTCGTTGCTTCCGCATTCGCAGCGGAGCCAGCACCGTTCGGAGTGGGCGCGTTCGGCTGCGCTTCGGTTGGAGTCCCTTTCAGGCGCATGGCGATCCGCTGCGCCATCTGCGCAGGCAGTTTACGCAACTGCGACTCCGCTGCGATTCTCACAGTGACGAGTTTCTTCGAAACCAAATCCTGGACGGTGATGGTGCCCGCGGACGCATCGAGCGCGGAAATTGTGCCGGCGATATTTCGAAACGTGCCGGAGACGATCTCATCGGCGGTGAATTCGGCGCCATCGGCGCTGCGCGTGCCGCGAGCGCGAAGCTGATCACCCGGCTTGATCTGGTCGAGCGGCGCGGGCTTGGCGTCATCGAACTTCACGGAATCCGAAGCATACCGCCGAAGGATAGTTTCCTTGGAAAGATGAACGGCCACGTTCTTTTTTTCGTTCTGGGAAGGCGGGGCAACGCTGATTGTGCTGTCAGCGGCATCGACGCCGTTTACCAGTCCTCCGAAACCGTGTTTCTGCCATTCTTCGCGCTCGCGGGACTGTTTTTCGGCGATGTCCACTTTCTTCATGGCGATAACCGACGCGGCAACAACGGATTTTCCATCGTCGGCAAGCTTGCCGCGCACAAGAATGCGGTCGCCGGGTTGGACGTCCGCCAGCTGGATGGGCGCGGCATCTTTCAGGTCCTTTTGCCCGGGCGCAATTCGAACGAGCTTCGTGGCGTCCTGGACTTGAACGGTCACGTCGCCTCCAGCATCCGTGGTCAAAATCACCGTATTCCCGGAAATCGACTTAACCGTTCCGACAGGCCGCGCCGCGGCAGGAGTTTGCGTGGACGGCTGCCGGCCAGCCTGGGCCTGCGCAGCTCGGGAGCGGGCGGCACCTCCCCCGCTGAGACTCAGGCAAATCGTTGTAATCAGGAAAGCTTGTTTACGCACAAGCCTGTTCCGAAACGCCATCTCGATGCCTCACACCCTTTGTTGGCCCACTCGAATCCGAAGGACGATTCGTTGGGCCAACTCGCAAGCCAGCCAAACGAAAGATTCAGGTCAGCCATAAGACGTATTGTGGGGTGAATACCGTTTCACCGGCAGGCTTTTTTCCTGCGCAGATGCCCCCCGCTAACCCATGGCAGAGAACCTACTTATGAGCCGCGGCGTGGCGGAAGCAGTCGAGAATACAGGTTGCTAATTCTATAAGTAATTACGAAGAGTGCCGCAGACTGTTCAGATTCGTCCTGTCAATTTCGACGAGATCAGGGGCGTCGAAGCGGATGCAGGCGGGATTTGCATGCCAGCCTTCAGATGGCGGTCATCGAGACTAAAGGAGAGCTCCCTCTCCTTTGGCAGCCAAACTGCTAACTGTTTGCCCGAAGCCAGAACCCTGCGAACTCGCACGGTAAGCAATTCAAGGAGATGGGGCGTCCTTCTTTGCTATAGGTCAAATAGGATTGGGAAATAAAGGAATATGATTTCCTGTGATTTAAGCCAATCGGTTCGGCAGAGTAGGTCTAGGGCTTTCCTCTCCCCAACGGGTTGGGCCCTACCAGAGGGAACAACACCATGATGCGCCTGCGTCTAGTACTGGTTTCAATCCTGATGCTGGCAGTCACCCCACCAACGTATTCGGATGAAGCGAAATCTGCATATAAACGAGGTGTCCGTGCCGAGTCTCACACCCAGTACGATGCGGCCCTGGAAGCGTACAAGCGGGCGTCCACACTGAAACCCAGGGACCCCAAATACTCCGCCGCTTACCTACGGATGCGCTCCTATGTTGCCGGGCAGCATGTGCAGAAGGGCCAATCGCTCCGCGATGGCGGCAAATTGCAGGAAGCACTTGCGGAGTTTGAGCTTGCGGTGACGATTGACGGAACCAACTTCCTCGCACAGCAAGAGCTAAGGAGCACCGCGGATTTGCTTAGAAAGCAAGCTGAGCAGGCAGCAGCTGCCGCCCCGCCGAAGCCGCTGTCTTCCCTGGCCAAAATGGCTGAAGACACCGAAGGCCCCGCTGATCTGGAGCCCTCATCGGACACGCCCCTAACACTGCGCATGACAACTACAGCCGACAATATCTACAAGACAATCGGCAAGCTGGCGGGAATCAACGTGCTCTTTGATATCGACTACAAGCCGCAGCGCATCAGTATTGAGTTGAATGACGTCACACTTCGAGAAGCTTTGAGAATGGTGGCAATGGAATCGAAGACCTTTTGGCGGCCCATCTCCACAAATGTGATCTTTGTGTCGGCCGAAAGCAAGCGCAAAGAATTCGAAGACAACGTCATGAAGACTTTTTATCTTCGCAATGCGTCGACGCCCAGCGAGCTACAGGAAGTGGTCACCACGCTCAAGGGAATGCTCGATATCAGCCGTATTCAGGTAAATCCGACGCATGGCGCGATCACCCTGAGAGGCACACTCGATCAGCTGGTACTGGCAGAAAAATTGATCTCCGACGTTGATAAGCCGAAGTCCGAAGTCGTGATCGATATCGCCGTACTGGAAGTAACCCGTGATCGGTTGCGCACGATTGGCACGACTGTTCCAACGTCTACCTCCATCGCTTTCGCGGCTGCCGGGGGGCCGGGTACGGTCAAAATAGGTTCGCTGAATGGCGCCAATTTCTCCGTGGGCGTTCCGGGCGGTTCGTTCACCTTTCTTATGTCCGACAGCAATACCAAGGTTCTTCAGAACCCACAGATCCGTGTCCTCGACCAAGGAAGGGCTTCCTTGAAGATCGGAGATCGCGTGCCGATCGCAACGGGTTCGTTTACTCCCGGAGTTGGCGGGGGATCGATCAGTCCACTGGTCAATACGCAGTTTCAATATCTGGATGTCGGGGTGAATATAGACATTACTCCGCATGTGCACTCCAACCATGAGGTCACGTTGAAGATGTCGCTGGAGGTTTCATCGGTCACAGGCCTTCAAAATATTGGCGGAATCAGTCAACCAACTATTGGACAACGCCGCATCGAGCACGAAACGCGATTGCAAGACGGTGAGATTAACCTGGTGGGCGGCATTCTGTCAGATACAGAAACACAGTCGTTAAGCGGTTATCCGTGGCTGGCAAAAATACCCATCTTGAAGTACCTCTTTGGCCAGGAGGACAAGCAGCGGCGCGATAAAGAAATCGTTTTTGTCATCACGCCACATATCTTGCGAGCCGAAGAGGTCACCGATGAGAATTTGCGTCTGATCGATATAGGCACCGCCAGTGCGATTGGGCTGCGTCGGAAGGAAGCAAAAAAAGTCCCTCCCAGTTCTGCGACGCCCAGTACCCCCCCGACGCGCAGTTCAACGGGACGGCAAAGCCCGCCTGCAACTACCAGCGCGCCTCGTTCGTAGCGGTTTCGACTCCCCGAATGGGGGTAAAGCGTTATAGAGCTGGTAGATCTACCGGCGGTCCCATTTGGATAAGTCTGGAACATACGAGGGCAGACCAGCCTGTCGTCCATCGGCAGTTCAATTCCCTAATTGTGCAAAACTTTTGTGAAATGTCCCCAGAGCGCCCCTGGAATTTATATAACCCCTTTATAATGAATAAATTACAGCAAGAAGGAATCGGTGTGAGAGTTGCCTAAGGTATTACAGGCACTTCTTGGGATGGGTGCCATCATGAGCACACAAAGTCGCTCTCGTTTGATGTTTGCCTTACGCACTCTTGTGGGACGCCCTATCCCCGCTTTGTTCCTCGCTGCAGTGATTGAGACCCTCCCCATACGCTCGGGACGTCTAGCACAACTAAAAACTGGGAGGTGTTGAGAATTATGGCAAATTCCCCGGCAGCTTCCCAGACTCTCGGTTGGCGAGTGCAGCCAACCGGCTTGACTGCTAAGCCCATGAGATGCCACCAGACCCAAGGCTTAGAAAGGTCCCCGCTATTTGCAGATATTCCGCCATCCGATCAAGCCAAAATCGTATCCGCCGCGATCTCAAGAAAATTCGTGCGCAGGCAGACAATCTTTATCGCAGGCGATCCGGTCAAAGAAATCCTGCTGCTAACCGAGGGCTGCGTAAAGATAACTCAGCTCGGTGAAAATGGCAGCGAAATCATTCTTAGACTCCACGGACCCGGTGAATTACTTGGCGCGAGTGCGGTGGAGCGGACGGGTGGGCATGGCTCGACGGCGGAGGCACTTTTGACGTGTAAAGCCCTCGTCTGGAACGCATCGACCTTCGAGACCTTGTCCGAAAAGTTCCCCACCCTTCAACGCAACACGATGCGCATTCTGACACGCCGCCTGCTCGAGCTAGAAGGCCGACTTTTCGAGATTTCCACTGAACGGGTTGCCCCACGTCTGGCCCGTGAACTGGTTCGGTTGCTGGTGCATGTGGGACGGAGAGTGGATGGCGTTATCGAAGTCCACCTTTCGCGCGAGGAGCTAGCCCAGTTGACGGGGACGACGTTATTCACCGTGAGCCGGGTGCTCTCAGGCTGGGAACAGCAAGGCATCGTGAGCCTGCGACGGCAAGCTGTAGCAGTGCAAAGCCCTTTCGGCCTGCTGGGCGTGTGCGACCTTAAATGAGCTCCGCGCCCCTCGCCGAGTGCAAGATCGGTTCGTATATAAGCAATCCGCTAGTTCCTTGTTCGTTGGGTTTACAAGCGAAACCGCCATTTCCAAGGCGGAGAGCGAAATCGTTGTTCGCGAAATCGAAAGCGGCGGCAGGAGCTCCAATGCGTCTGGTCCTGGTATGTTCCATCACCCTGGCGTGCGCGGCGCCGGTGATCGCACAAAGCCCTCAAGCGGGCCCAAATGTACAATACCCAGCGTCCCCCATGTCGAGGCAGGAGATGCGCAGGAAAAGCATACAAGCATTGGGGAGGCCCGTTTCGCCCACACCGGAGGTTCCGCCCGAAACACCCGTGGTCACGCTGGAGGGAGTCTGCGATCGACCGCAAGTCGCCGGGACAAAAGGCTGCAAGACCGTCATCACGCGCTCGCAGCTAGACAGCATCATAGACCTGCTGGCGCCGGAAACTCCGCAGGCTGGACGCCGGCAGTTGGCGATCAACTATGCGCGACTCCTGGCTGCCTCTGAAGTAGCCCAGCGACACCACCTCGAAAAAGAGCCCGCCGTGATCAAGGAGTTGCAGGCCCAATTGAAATTCGTTCGCATGCAGGTACTGGCCAGCACTCTGTATCGCCGAATCGAGGAGCAAGCGGCTAACGTACCTGCGTCCGAGATTCAGAAGTACTATACCGACCATCAGGCCAATTTTGATGAAGGCGAGGTACTGCGTCTTACGATACCCAAGGCGGCTGCAACGGAAAGCGGTCAACCTCTGGATGCTTCGGCTGTGAGGGCGACTGCCGACGCGCTGCGGGCGCGCGCCGCAGCTGGCGAGGACTTCGATCAGCTTCAGCAGGCAGCCTATAAAGAATTGGGGCTCAAAGAGACCCCGTCGGCCACGAAGCTAAACAAGGTTCGCCGGACCAGACTTGCTCCGGATGAAGCGAAAGTTTTTGATCTGAAGGCAGGCGAGGTATCGGAGGTTATGGAGTCGCCGAGCGCGTTCGTGATCCTGAAGCTTGACTCAAAAGAATCCATTCCAATCGAGACTGCTGGGTCGGAGATCAAGCCCATTCTGCAGCAGGCTCGCCTGGAGCAAGAAATGCAGAGCGCTGCCAAGAACGTAAAGGCGCAATTCAACCTGACGTATTTGGAGATGCCCGCGGCACCGGAGCTATTTCTACCGCCCGCACTCGCTCGGCCGGGTGTCAAGCCGGCAACACCGTCTAATGCGCGTGCGCGCAAGTGGCCTTTGCGGCGAATGCCATCGACTAGCCGTGCCCAAGGGTTGACTCTTCTACCCCAGGGGCACAATTGACGTGATCTTCTCGGAAATGGGTGGAGACGCACGCTGGCTGATTCGGGGTACCGTAGAGAATGGTTGAAATAACGGAAAGAGCCATGATATATAACATTACAAATAAGCCGGTGCCGTACGACGCCACCGTTCATGGAGTCTTAGCGACTCGTGAATGCGATCAGAGGAGCTCCTGAACTGTAGGGGGCGAATCCATGAGCGAGATCTTCAATGACTTGCAGGAAGCGCCAGGAATTGGGTTCCCGGTCAGTCTCCGGTTTAAGTCGCGTAGATTACTTGTTAGTGTATTCATAGTTACGATAGCCATTGGGACTCCAGCCGCGACCGCACATAAACTCCGAACACCAGTTGTAGGCAGGCAGACGGTATACAGTTCTCCGCGGTCTGAACTGACCGCATCATTAGGGGGATCGGAGCATCAAGCGCAGGGGTTACGCGAATTGAGAACAGCCTTACTGGCAAATCCCCTCATACCTGAGCAGGCGGGCGCGAATCAGCTGCGGGTATCCTACGAAGATGGGAAGCTCACAATCATTGCAGAGAATTCTATGCTGTCGGATGTTCTGTCGGCAGTGCGGGCACAAACGGGCGCGGATATCGAACTTCCACCGGGTGCTTCCAACCAGCGCATCTGGGCGCGGCTTGGCCCCGGACCAGCTCGCAGTGTTCTTGCCACACTACTGGACTCAACGAATCTTGACTACGTTATCCGGGCCTCTGAGACCGATCCGCAAAGCATCCAGAGCATACTTTTAATGCTTCGGGAGAAGGCGGCCACATCCGCCGTTCCGGGAACACCAGGGACTTCGATGGAGCCGCCGCCACGGGGCACGATTCGCAGATCACCACGGTTGACTCTCAGCGTGCCGGAGAATACAGGGTTGGAGAATCCAGCTCCACCCGAATCGTCGGCTTCGCCAGAAGGGGCACCAACAGACCAGGCACCTCCATCTCCAGACCAGCCGCCGCCGTCGGCAGACCAGTCACTCACTCGGCCAGATCAGCAAACTTCTTCCGCGATACCTGCAGCCGATGCGAGCACCTCGGCCTTCAAAACATCGGAGCAAATGATTCAGGACCTGCAGCGGATGTACGAGCAGCGGAAGCAATTGCAGCAGCAGAGCCGCAAACAGCCCGCCCCTGCTCCAAATTCGCCTCCTACCCCCAACTAGAACTGGAACGATCACCCGGCAAATCCAATGCAGGAACCACCGCAGTGTCTTCGCTAGGTTAGAAAGTCTTTCAACCGACTTCGCTATTGCAGAGGTTTCATTTGGCTCGCACTGTCCAAATGTCAATGAAACTGCGGCGTTGTTTCCGTGTCGATCATTCGTGCAGAATTAAATTGGCTTGCCTCTCGGATTTCATCGTGGCTTAGTTCTTGTTTCAGCGCTCTTTCTCTCCACACCGCGTAAATCGCGGGATACACAAGTAGTTCGAGAATGAAGGAGGTGAAGATACCACCTATCATCGGAGCTGCGATGCGCTTCATTATTCCGGAACCGGTGCCGGTGGACCACAGAATCGGAATCAAGCCGACGCTCATGGCGGCGAAGGTCATGAATTTGGGACGCAGTCGCCTGGCTGCTCCTTCCACAATTGCCTCATAAAGATGCGCTCTAGTAAACGACAAGTTCTCGCGCTTGCTTGCCTCATATGCAAGGTCCAGATAGAGAAGCATGAATACCCCGGTTTCGGCATCGATTCCCAGTAGAGCCACGATGCCCACCCAAACGGCTATGCTCATGTTGTAGCCGAGAGCAGCAACCATCCAGATCGATCCCACAGCCGAGAATGGCACAGCTAGGGCGACGATCATGGTTTTCACCGCAGACCGGGTGTTGCAGTAGAGCAGGAAGAGGACCAGCGCAATTGTAACTGGCACAATAACCATCAATCGCTGACGAACGCGCTGCGCGGATTCGTATTGACCGCTCCACAAGATCGAGTAGCCAGGGGGAAGCTGCAGATGGCTTTGCAGCTCACGTTGTGCATGGTCGACATAGTCGGCAATCGGACGGCCCGCCACGTCCACGAAGACATAGCCCGTGAGTAATCCGTCTTCATCGCGAATCATCGCCGGACCCGTCAGCGTACGAATGGTGGCCAGTTCAGACAAAGGGATTTGTTTATCCCCGCCGGCGGACACCAACACCTTGTTCAGCGATTGAAGGTCCGAACGGAAGTCGCGCAGATAGCGTACGTTGACTGGATAACGTTCCCGGCCTTTGATCAAGGTGGTGACGTTTTCCCCACCGACCGCCGTAGAAAGAGCGTTCTGAGCATCGTCAATGGAAAGCCCGTATCGGGCAAGCGCTTGACGATCCCAAGTCACATCGAGAAAGTAGCCATCGGCGCTGCGTTCAGCAAACGCATTGCGCGTTCCGGGAAAGGTCATCAGCAGCTTTTCGGCCTGCCTTCCGAGCTCCTGAATCTGGTTTAGATCGGCGCCTTGAATCTTGAGACCGATGGGAGTGCGAATCCCGGTGCTCAGCATGTCGATGCGGCCGCGGATCGGCATTGTCCAGGAATTTGAGAGGCCGGGGATTTTCAATGCCTGATTCATCTCTGCAACGAGCTGCTGTTCCGTGATGTGGTCCGGCGTGACGTGCCGCAAAACGGGGAGCAGCCATCCGGGCGCCCAAGAGGAATACCATACTTGAGTTTTCCGCCACTCCGACTGAGGCTTCAGAACAATCACAGTTTCCAGCATCGAAAGCGGAGCTGGATCGGTCGTTGTGTCAGCGCGTCCAGCTTTGCCCAGAACATGATCGACTTCAGGGAAACTCTTCAGAATTTGATCCGTTAGTTGCAGCAGCTGTTGAGATTCCGAGATCGAAATACCCGGCATCGTAGAGGGCATATAGAGGAATGAGCCCTCATCCAGAGCCGGCATAAACTCCCCGCCGAGGGTCCAGAACATGGGTATCGAGAGAAGAACGAGGGCCAGTGCCCCCGCAATGACTTGCCACTTCCAGCGGAGGGTCCAGCGAACTACCGGATCGTAGAGCTTCATGAGCAGGCCGGTAATCGGGTGTTTTTCTTGCGAACGGACCTGACCGCCCACTAAGGATTCAAAAAAGCGCTGAATCCTGCTGCCCGCGACGGTCTGAAAGGACCGGCGAGGCACCAACAGCAGCCTTAACGCTGGGCTCAGGGTAATGGCAAGCACGGCAGCCACGATCATGGCGAAATTCTTGGTGTAGGCAAGCGGCCGGAAGAGCTTCCCTTCCTGGCCCTCTAGCGCGAAAACGGGCAGGAAGGCCACCGCTATCACCAACAAAGCAAAGAAGGTGGGCCCAGCCACTTCCTTTACGGACGCCAAAATGACTTCGTTATAAGAGAATGGCTGGCTTGATCGATGGCAGATTTCCAGTTTCCGGTGCGTTTGCTCTACCACGACAATCGCCGCATCCACGAGTTCGCCACAGGCGATGGCGATCCCGGCCAGCGACATGACGTTGATGCTCACGCCCGCATAATGCAGGGGAATAAAAGTCAACAGCACAGCTACTGGAATCGTGACTACCGGAATGGCCGCGCTTGGAAAATGCCAGAGAAAAATCAAGATGACGATGACAACCGTGAAAATCACCTCCAGCAACGTTGCGCGCGCGTTCGAGATTGCACGCCGCACCAGTTCGGAGCGGTCATAGATTGGTACGATTTTGACGCCGTGCGGCAGTCCCGGTTCGATCTCCTTCAATCGTGCCTTTACCCGGTCAATTACATCGAGCGCGTTGCTGCCCTCGCGCATGATGACGATTCCAGAGACGGCTTCTCCCAGCCCGTCCAAGTCGGCAGTGCCGCGTCTGATATCAGGGCCGACAACGACTTTGCCCACGTCCTTGATCCGGATTGGAGTGCCCTGGACGGCACCAAGGACAGTTTCCTCAAGGTCTTTGGGCGAGCGCAGGTATCCGCGACCGCGGATCATGTATTCTGCGCCGCCGAACTCCAACAGCCGCGCTCCCGTCTCTTGGTTGCCGCTTCGGACGGCCTCGGCCACCCGGGAGATCGGAATCCCGTAGGATCGCAACCGGTTCGGGTCAACATTGATCTGGTACTGTTGTGTGAAACCGCCGAGTGAAGCCACCTCCGCCACGCCCGGCACAGCCTTCAAGTAATATCGCAGATACCAATCCTGGTAAGAACGTAGCTCTCCCAGGTTGTGTTCTCCGGACTCCTCTTTAAGAACATATTGAAAAACCCATCCTAGCGCGGTGGCATCCGGTCCAATTTCTGTTCTGACGTCCTGAGGAAGTCGTGCCGTAACACTGGAAACATATTCGAGAGTTCTGGAGCGTGCCCAGTAGAGGTCCGTCCCTTCCTGGAAGATGACGTAAACGTACGAGAAACCAAAGTCGGAGATGCCGCGCACCGATTTGACCCCCGGCGCGCCGGTCATAGCCGAAATGATCGGATACGTGACCTGGTCTTCGATGATGTCGGGGCTGCGCTCCCAACGAGACATGATGATGACCTGTGTCTCCCCCAGATCGGGAGTGGCATCCAGGGGAAGATGCATCATCGTCCAGGATCCCCAGATGCAAGCCGCAGCCACCAGGATGAAGACTAGAAACTTGTTGTCTACGGAATAAGAAACAATACGGTCGATCATCCGCGCCTCGATCCACATGCGGAAATCGCGATGCTCGTTCGCGCCACGCCTAAATATCTTGCCGGAACCTGTGGGAACTCCTTCGGGCACTCTGCCGGGCAAAACGCCCAGCTAGGCAGTGAGGATGGAACCCTGTGCGCATTCGAGTGGGATTTGTTTGGACCGAGTGGCCCACCGCAGAGATGTTCACGCATGGCTAGGGCGTCCGAGCCGGAGCCTGCTTCGAGTCGCGCGCTACCACGGAAGTAGCCAACGCGGAAGCGCGCATGCGGCTTTCAGAATCGAGCAGGAACGTCCCTGAGGTCACAACACGCGCTCCTTCGGTCAGACCGCGCGTAATCGTGACGAGATTGCCATAGGCAGTTCCGATCTCTACTGGGCGTGGCTCGAACACGCCGTCGCTAGTTTCCACATAGACGATCTTTTGCAGGCCGCTGTCGAGCACCGCCTCTTGCGGTATGGAGAGCCCCGGAGGAGCATGGGCACTGAACTCCAAATCAACGAACATGTCAGGCCGGAGCACAAGGCCGGGGTTTTCGGCCTCCAGGCGAAGCTTTAATGTCCGCGACGCGGGATCGAACAGCGGTGGATTGTCGCCCACGGTGGCATAAACGGTCTTCGAGCGCTCGCGAGCGCTAACCCGAACCCTGGCACGCGGACGAAACAGTTGAGCTTCGTCTCCGTAAATATCTGCGATGATCCAGACTTTGCTCAGATCGGCGATGCGATAAAATTCCGTTCCTTTCTCAAACCTCTGGCCAGGAGAGACGTCGCGGGAAAGCACAATGCCGTCGACCGGAGAAGTTAGGGTAATATCGCGTGTTAGCTGGCGGGTCTTGGCCAGCTCCTTAATTTGCGGTTCTCCCATACCTAAGGCACGTAACTGTTCCTCATTGATTCGCGAACTGGCATCGCTTGTTCTGTTGGACTCGTCTAGATCGTGGCTGCCCTTCACGCGATCGAGGCTGGCAAGAGAGCCCAAGTACGCTTGCTCCGCGTTCCGAAATTCGCGGCTGTACAATGCCGCCAAGACCTCGTTTTTCTTAACGGCCGTGCCAGAGGGATTGTTCTGGACAGATTGCACCCAGCCTTCGGTACCCGCCATCAGACGGTGCACACGGTTGCCATCGGCCTCCACACGCCCGATTGTGCGAAGCAACCGCGGCCCGGAACTTTTCTTTACGGCTTCCACGCGAAGACCGATCATTCGCTGTTGTTCAGGGCCGATCGAAACTGCGCCGGCCTGTAGCTGAAGCTTGGCTGCTGGATCTTCGCCCTCATAGAGCGGCTCCAACTCCATTCCGCAGTCCGGCGCGATCCCGGGCTTATCTGATCGATAGGCAGGATGCATCGGATCAAAGTAATAGAGAATGTGTTTCGCAGCCGTATGGTTATCGTGGTTGGACCCACCAGTGTAGCGGCCTGCTGCGAACGCCAAGAGCGCGAGAAGAACGAGGGAACCTAGTATGGAGGGCTTCTTCATGGGGTCGTTTGATACACCGCGAACGGTACCTTTGCGAATTCTAAGTCAAAAAATTTACCATTCGTTGGACCATCCGTTCCGCCCCAAGTCTCATGTGTCATACGATAAATGGCGCAGAATGAACAGCATACGAGGTCGCAGGCCCTGCGCCCGGGGGAACATCGCGAGCATAAGGAGCAAACAGATTGCCAAATCTCTGGAGGATCCATGGATAAGCCAAGGGTCATTTGCGGCTATTTGGCTTCGCGAAATGAGAATCATCCAGTTTGGGGTTCACCACAACAAGCTTCAGGCTCACCGCGCCGGTCCCAACAGAGCTCCGCAGAGCAGTAACTTGGCGAGAATCGTTGTTTGAATCGTCAAGCTCCTTGTAATGGTAAGCCGGACATCCAGGCGGTTGCCTGGATGCCCGAAGGGAAGACGGATATGTTTGCCTTCAGCGGAAGTCGGAGCGAATTGAGAGCGGAGCTAAGTTAGAGGTCAAACCTCCGCCGTACCCTACTTGGTATTCGGTGCAATCGCGATGTCTGGTTTCGAGAAGAGGTTTTCATCGAGCTTGGGATTCACCACGACCTTTTCGATGGTGATTTTCTCCGCCGGAACAGGAGGATCCCTGAACCCCTTCGCCGTTCGGGCCACTTGGAGAACTTTCGTCTCCAAAATATGCGGAATCTGAAGTCCGCTTACTGGCCGATAATCGCGAAAGTACACCTCCACTGGATGATATACGCCATCGAGCCGCCTGGGCTGCCCTTCAACTTTCGCTCCCGCGTTTCACCAGCCTGCCCTTGTTCGAGAACGCCATCCAGTAGGACTTGCCCGCCTGGGGTGTGCTGCTCTGACGCAACTGCCCGACCTTTTCCATCGACGGGACCACCAGCTTTACTTGCGCCTGCGGGTCGATCAAGGAGGGCTCAGCCTTCTTATCGTTGAGTGTCTTGGCTTTGTCCGCGTCGAGCACGCGGTACGTAAATCGGACGACCTCGCCCGACTCCGTCCACTTCACGGCCAGAGAGTCAACTCCCCAGACGAGTTCGTAATATTTGCCCGCTCGTCCCGTAAATCGATTTGGCTGATAGTGCCTTGCAGCCGTAGGCCCCGCCTGCTTGGTCGGGGCAGGAGATTGGGCCCCCACCGGCATAACCAAATTACTGCTTGCGAGAACCCCTGCCAGCAACATCAATTTGGTTTCTCTTATTCCATGGTATTTCAAACATTGCTGATGTAACCCCGATCCTGTTTCTTCGCCTAGTCCACGGTACCGCTGGCAAGCGTTGACAGCCCCCCAACAAGCGCCCCGAAGTCAAAAAAGAGAAAAGATCTGCGCAACTTGGTAAGTGCCTCACGGCTCCCTCTCCAAGGCCCATTGGAAGCTTCTACAGCTATCTTCGGGCACGAAACGTGCCAATCTCGCATCGGCCGTGGTCGCTCTGGTTTCCCCCCAACTCCACCATCTCCTAATACCATTCAGTAATAGGGTCCATGGCTCCGCAGTGGCTATCGTATGCGAAAATGGGGGAGCTGTTCTCCGGCCGGACAACAGTTAACTTTTTCGCTAACTGGTCGTATTCTCGTATGCCCTACTGTGGCTGTCAAGAACTGGGGAAGATCTGAACTCCATCCTTTCGGTCAGCGGGTTAAGTCCGATTCGCAGCCCTTCGGTTGTAAAGCGCAGTTCTGAACGGTGGGAGCCGAGAGACTTGGCGGCGATGCGGACACGCGGCAAGTCCTGGCCATTTCCGCCAAGTGATCTGATTGGAGTACGATTCAGCCGTGGTTCGCTATCGCTTGGAAAAACCCTTGGAGGTGGCTTTCTGTGGAGCAGCAATTTTGTAATCTGACGGCACCGCAAACAAATCCGCCGCCTGCTGTTCCTCTTTAATATTGCGCAATTCTGCGCCGATGCCAGCAGCCTCCCACTTGATCACAAACTTGAGGGCCTTGTCGACCCAGACGGCAGCAGTCGCAGCCTGGGAGGTGTTTTTGTTCTGGTATTTCACTGCTTCACGGCCGTTTACTACTTCAGGACCGACTTTCTCACAAACAATCTTCTGCTCTGCAACGCTCTGCCAGCTCGGACACGCATCATCTGCGTTCTCGACCCGGAAATATTCCGAAGGACCAGATCCCAGAGGCTGATAGGCCTTCTTCTTTGGTTGGAGGGCGACGGCTGTATGTTCCGTTCTATCCGCTAATAGGATGGTACCAGTGATTCCGTTTGTCTCCAGACGAATCTTGTCCTTACTTACGTAGAGCTTCGAGGAACGACGGGGTGACGTCCCGGTTCCGGTGGATGGTGCGTCCGGCTTGTTGATGGCGAGGTACACGACGTCAGCCGAGAATTCTTGCGCGTGGCAAGCCGCTGGAATCAGACCCAGGAG
>WNFR01007421.1_pt1 | contig 26578 bp, 20 predicted proteins | sample 5400221 | NCBI WGS metagenome assembly WNFR01 (sample SAMN13153357, study PRJNA577476) | soil metagenome | isolation source: 40 cm soil under Madrone tree | place: USA:California | collected 2016-06-14
AGCGCGGCCAGAATCTCCAGGCGGTAATAACCGAAAGTTTTGCTCGGCGTAGCCGGTCGTGCGCCGAACCAAACCGCCATCAAAGCCAGGATCAGCGCGGCCACATCGGCCAGCATGTGGCCGGCATCAGCCAGCAAGGCCAGCGATCCGGTCCATAAACCACCCGCAAACTCGGCCACCATGTAGACCGCAGTCAGCAGCAGCACAATCGAGAGGCGCTTTCGGTTCCCACGGGCCCTCCCATGCGAGTGAGTAGGCGGCCGGCCATTGGACAGAAGCGAATTTGACGTTGGATCGGTCATCTCTATAAGCGCCGTCGATTACGAAAGCAAACGTGACCGGAAACCGAAGCTAAAGATTAGCAGATTGGATATTCGCCGCAAACGCCAAAGTGCCTCAGATAACCTCGTCTCTCCCTCGAGATGGCCCATTCCGATCTGATAGGCAAGTGAGTCATGACGCAGCCGGGCGTTGCGGCATGCCGGAGCACAGTGCCGAATCCTCTTTAACACGACTCGTGCGTAGGTGCTAGAATCGTGCACTCTGCCGCGCTGCAGGAGTTCGATGCTCGTTAAGCCTTGATCTAAAGAAGGAACCTCAATGCATCATCACCTCCACCGAAAACTGTCTGGGTTAGGCCTGGCTATACTAGTAGCGTTGGTCTCAGCACCTACTCGCGCCCAAAGCTTCACCCTCGAACAAGTGATGAGCGCGCCCTTTCCTTCGGAGCTGACGGTTTCAAAACGTGGCGACAGGATCGCCTGGGCCTTTGACGCTGAAGGAAAACGAAACATCTGGATCGCGGAAGCACCGGCTTTTAACGCGCGGCAGTTGACCCACAACGACAAAGACGATGGGGAGGAATTGACTGATCTACTTTTCTCTCCGAACGGAAACAGTATTGCTTACGTGCGCGGTGGAGACGCCAACCAGGCCGGGGAAGTTCCGAATCCATCAAGCGATCCGGAAGGCGCAAAGCAGGAAGTTTGGGTGGTTGACGTTCGCACCGGACGGCTGACGCGTATTGGCGCGGGCAGCACACCGATTTTTTCTCCCGCCGGCGATCAGGTTGAATTTCTTCGCGGCGGCAGCGTCTGGACTGCTCCACTTCTGGGCGGTAAAGAAAGCAAAATGTTCGCGATTCGCGGTACGGTAACGGGCCCGCCCCAGTGGTCGCCCGATGGATCGCAGTTGGCCTTCGCATCGTCACGCAGCGATCACAGCTTCATCGCGGTCTATGACAAGCGAGCGAATAGTTTTACTTTCCTGGCGCCCAGTGTCGATCGAGACGTGTCGCCGCGCTGGTCGCCGGACAGTCGCCGGATCGCATTCATTCGGTTGTTCAATGTCACTGATACGTTCTCCAACGATCGCGAGCGGCAGCAGCCATGGGCCATAGAAGTTGCCGACGCTCACACCGGCAACGCTAAAGAGATCTGGCGGTCAGGCAGCGCTGATAGCGATTCGTATACCGGCTCCAGCGGCGACTTTTGGCAGTGGGTGGCCGGCGATCGAATTCTGTTTTCGTCAGAGAAAGATGGATGGGCCCACCTCTATTCTATTTCCTCCGGCGGTGGCGCGCTGACCGCGCTGACGCCTGGCAACTTCGAAGTGGAAAACGCGACTTTGTCCCCGGACAAGTCCTTTATTATTTTTTCGGCGAACAAAGACGACATCGATCGCCGGCATCTGTGGCGAGTCAACGTTAGTGGCGGCGCGCCCGAGCAGATTACCAAAGGCGAAGGAATCGAAATGGCGCCCCTGCTATTCGATAACGGTCGTCAGATTGGGTTCTTTCATTCAACAGCCCGCGATCCTTATCTGCCTTTTACGGCCGCGATCGATGGATCCAAACAGAAGCCTTTGGCGCCCCAAGCTCTGCCGAGCGCCTTCCCGTCCGCGCAACTCGTCACGCCTGAGCAGGTGATCTTCAAGGCGGCTGACGGCACTGAGGTTCACGGACAATTATTCAAACCCGCCAATGCTTCGGGCAAATCTCCAGCGCTGGTGTTCATGCACGGAGGTCCGTCGAGGCAGATGCTCCTCGGCTGGCATTACCTTTACTATTACCACAATGCGTACGCGATGAATCAGTATTTGGCCAGTCATGGTTATCTCGTGCTGTCAGTGAACTATCGCAGCGGAATCGGCTATGGCCGGGCGTTTCGTCTGGCCCAGCATCGCGGTGCGCGCGGCGCCGCTGAGTACCAGGATGTCGTCGCCGGCGCCCGGTACCTGCGCGAACGCGATGACGTTGATAAGAAGCGAGTCGGCCTGTGGGGTGGATCGTACGGTGGCTATTTGACGGCGCTGGGATTGGCCCGTAACTCGGATATCTTTTCGGCGGGAGTGGATTTTCATGGAGTACACGATTGGAGCATCAGCGTCGCCGGGTTGCGCGTGCCGACCGATACCGGCGAGCGCGCTCGGATCGCGCGCGAATCCTCGCCGATTTCGGCGGTGGATAAATGGAAGTCACCGGTGCTCCTGATTCACGGCGACGACGATCGCAATGTCGAGTTTGCCCAGACGGTGAATCTGGTGCGCCGCCTGCGAGCCAACGGCGTCTACTTTGAAGAACTAATTTTCCCGGATGAGATTCACGACTTTTTGCGGCATCAGGATTGGCTGCGCGCTTATCACGCCGGCGCTGACTTTTTCGACAAGCATTTGAAGTGACATTCAACCCGCACAATATTCTAATCATTGATTTCGGGCAGCTTGGCGACGTCGTGATGAGCCTGCCGGCGCTGCGCGCAATTCGCGCCCGCTTTTCGCACGCGCGTATCACGGTGATCGTCGGCCGGCCGGGCGCAGAGATAATCGACATGTCCGGTTATGCCGATGCGACTATCGAAGTGGACCGGGTTGAATTGCGAGATGGCTTCAAACCGCTTTCGATCCTGCGAATTTTTCAGGTAGTCAAAGACGTCCGCCGGCGCAACTTTGATTTCGTTATTGACCTGCATAGCTTTTCCGAGACGAATCTGTTGGGCTACTTTTCCGGCGCTCCGAAGCGGCTGTTTTCTCGCCGCCCGGGACGTTCGTTGGATTTCCTCGCGAACTTCAAGCCGAAACCCGCAGTTGACAAGAATGATCCCGGCCAACATTTGATCGATCGCTATCTCGACGTGCTCGTCCCTTTGGGAATAAAGGATCAACCGCGGGTGCCACGGCTCGCGACCCGGGCCGAGGACGGTCGCTCCATTGACAGAATGCTGCGAAAAGCAAAGGCTGACATAGGCGCACCCTTAGTCGGATTGTTCCCGGGCGCAGGTCATCCCGGACGATGCTGGCCGCTGGAACAATTTGCCGAGCTGGCTGACTTTCTGATCCGCAATGATGGCGTGCGTCCCATCATTTTCGTTGGTCCCGAAGAGCGTCACCTGGCGCCGCAGATGCGCGCCCTTTTCCCAGCAACATGCGTCGTGCTGGAGAAGCTATCGATCCCGCAACTCGCGGCCGCGCAGGCAAGGCTGGCGGTTTTTGTTTCCAACGATACCGGTCCAGTCCATATCGCAGCAGCAGTGGGAACGCCAATCGTGGTCCTGATAGATCTGCCGAGGCCCCATGCTTATGTGCCGACCGGCGCTTCGCAACGCCTGATTTTTAGTGAAAGCATTGCGAGGATTGATGTCGAGCAAGTGTATGCAGCGACCCGCGAGTTACTTGGCGCCGGACGGACAGAGACGCTGTTCGCGAGTTAACGCATTCGAAATAGATGTCTAAACGAAAAACCACTCTTATCTTGTCAGTGGCCGCCATAGCGGCATGCTTTCTGGTTCCCCTGTTGATGGGACAGACGGGACCGCGGAACAAAACCAGGGTGCTCGCTAGCCCCGCGCCTTCCCCGGCAAAAATGGCCACGCCGGCTTCGTTATCTCAGCAAATCGCGGACGTCGCCTTGGCCCGGGAAATCGACCGCACCATCGACACGAGCGATCTGACTCGAGCGCGTTGGGGAGTCTTCGTCACCTCGATGAAAGACGGGCGCGTACTTGTCTCGCGCAACGGCGACAAGTTGTTCACTCCGGCTTCGAACATGAAGGTCTATACGACCGCAGCCGCGCTTGATCTGCTGGGCACGGACTACCGTTGGCGCACTTCGGTCTATGCGGATGCACAGCCTGATTCCGGTGGAGTCATCAACGGAAATCTGACCTTGTTCGGCCGGGGGGCCCCCGATCTGCAAACAAAAAGCATCGCCTCGCTCGCCGATCAGATCCACCAGCGCGGCGTGCGCCAGGTGCGCGGCAACATCGTTGGTGATGAAAGTTATTTCCGCGGCGAACTCTACGGACTGGGCTGGCAGTGGAACGATCTCCAGTGGTACTTCGGCGCGGAACCGAGCGCACTGACGGTCGATGAAAACAGCTTTGATTTGACGATCACGCCGGCTAAGAAAGTCGGCGACAGCGCTACACTCACTCTTAATCGCGCAGCCAACTACGTTCATCTCAGCAATCACACCACGACGGCCGATCGTGGTGCGATGACCACGATTGGCATCAACCGCGGATTGGCGGACGACGAAGTATTAGTGTGGGGCGAGTTTCCCGCCGGCGGTCGCGCTTTCGGTGCCGCACTCTCAATGCCTAAACCATCACTCTGGGCAGCTACGCTATTCAAACAGGCTCTAATCGCTCGAGGGATCAAAGTCGAGGGCGAGGCGCGCGGCCGCGACGCTCGCGCCGCGGAGAGTGACAGATTCGATCTACCAAAAGCCTTCGAGATTGGCCAGGAGAATAGCGCCGCACTCAGCGAAATCGTTCGTCATACAAATAAGGAAAGCGACAATCTTTATGCTGAGCTGATCCTTCGGACGCTGGGGAAAGAGCGAGGCGCCTCTGCGCCAGATCCTGATGCGCATAAGAATCGCGAACGCGGCGATGACGAAGCCGGACTCGCGGTCGTAAAATCGTGGCTGGATCACAATGGTGTGCGCAGCGATGACCTGGCGATCCGGGACGGCTCGGGCCTTTCACGTTTGGATCTGGTAACGCCCGAAGCAACCGCCCGGCTGCTCATAGCAATTTCCATGACCAACTCAGCGAGTGCCTTCCGCGACTCACTTCCGATTGCGGGCCGGGACGGGACTCTCAAGGGGCGTCTATCTCGCGAAGCCGGTCGCGTGCTTGCAAAGACCGGCACACTAACGTATGACCACTCCCTTTCCGGGTATGCAGTAAGGCCCGACGGAGAGGTTCTGGCCTTCTCAATCTTCTGTAACGATGCGAGCGGTCCAGCTAATCCGGTCCGCACAATCGACCAGATTGCGGGCCTGATAGCTGAATCAGGCTCTCCCTCTTCGACCAAATAGCCCCATAAACACAGCACTTTCTCGTCCCTTCCCTCTTAAGTTTGCTCTAGACAAACAAGGTTCAACCGCGTAATATGGTAGGCGGCTGCTCACGCCTGCCCCGTTGAACGTTTGGCTAGTCCTCGCACTTCAATTACATCAGGAGATTAAAGATGTTTCAGGTCAACCGAATTCTCTCCGCATGTTTTCTTCTGTCGGCGCTGGTTATGGCAGCGTCCGGCCAAAGCAATCTAACCGCGAAGGCTAATGCCAAACCGCAGCCGGCTGCCGTAGATGGATCGGGCAGCGAAAGCGATCGGGCGCGAGATGGTTTGCTCGGCCCGGTGCGTCGTGTCCGCACGGAAGTGGTCAAGCTTTCAGCCGTCGCTGGTAAGAACATCGAAGACACTAAACACGTTCTGTTGGAAACAGCGGAGTACGATCTCAAGGGAGTAAAGACTCAAAACCAATACTTTCCGATCGAGGGAGCAACCCTGACGGGACGCGAAGTTTACAAGTATGACGACAAGGGCAACATCAGCGAAATGACTCTGGTCAACGCCGACGGATCATTGGTGAGCAAGGAAGTTTACAAATACGACTATGACTCAGTGGGTAACTGGGTGAAGATGACGACTTCGGTGGCGGTCGTGGAAAATGGACGCATCGGTTTTGAAGCTACCGAAGTCACCTATCGAACAATCTTCTACTATCTCGACGCAGCCATGACTAAGATGCTGAACAGTGCTGCGGTAACAGCCAATGCCGCGACCGGCGAAGCATCGGTCCAACCATCCAAGCTCGTCGAGTCAAAGCCCGCCTCGGCTTTGCCTCCCCCGACTTCTCTCGACAAACTTAAACTGTCCGCGGTTGCGCCACCGGCCAGCAATTTTCGTAGTACGCCCGATGAAGCAAACAGGAAGGTCGTCGTTGCGAACAGCGATCTTCCTCCGCCCGTTCCACGTCCTTTGATGAAACCCGTGTCGGGAGGAGTTCTCAATGGCCAGGCGTTAAGTTTGCCCGCGCCAACCTATCCGGATCTTGCACATCGGATGCGTACTGCTGGAATCGTAGCAGTGGAAGTTGTAGTGGATGAGAATGGCAAAGTCATTTCCGCGCGCGCCGTCAGCGGGCCGCCTTCACTTCGCGACGCTTCGGTGCAGGCTGCGTTACGAGCACGTTTCTCGCAGACCAAACTCTCAGGTCAGCCAGTAAAGGTTAGCGGCCAGATCAACTATAACTTCACCCTACAGCAATAGGTCTCTGACGCGCGGCGTATCTGATGTGCGCCGGGTCGCTCACAAAAATTGTAAGGAAAATTTGTAAAGAAGAGGAAACGCGTATGGCACTGACTGGACAGCTCAGCGATCTTTCACTTGCCGAGCTAATCGAATTTTTCTGCAATCAACGGAAGACCGGCAGGCTAAAAGTCATCTACTCGGTCGGCCCGGGATATTTCTACCTTCAATCCGGCTCAGTGGTACACGCGAGGATTGGCATATTACGCGGGATCGAAGCCGTATATTATGCGCTGACACTGCCGAACGCTTCGTTCACCTTTAGCCCGGCGTTTGATGCACCCGAACAAACGATCAATCAACCCTGGACTTCAGTAGTCCTGGAAGGTTTGCGCCGCATGGACGAAGGCCTGAGGCCCGGCGATCCATTTCCCGAAGGGCATCACGTGGTCGAAGAGGGCAGGGCCGAGGAACCCCACGCCGAAGAATCCCACTCCAGCGAGCAAAGTGTCGTGGCTGAAGCCGAAACCGTTCCCGTTCCGAGCCCCAGGTTTGAAAAGCCAGTGTTCCACGCTCCGGCCCCGGATCTTCCGGACATGGGAGCGTTTCTCTCTCAAACAGACAACCCGGGACGGTTTGGATCGTGGAAGGTAATCGCCGCGGTGGCCGTAGTTCTGGTTACGATTGCGGTGCCTTGGGGCTGGTACGCGCGCGGCAAGGCGGCGAGATTGGCAAACGAAGCACGGACAGTGCCTGTACAAACTTCCCAGCCGACCATGCAACCGGTGGCAACGAATGAAACATCTGAGGCGCCGGCAGCGACCGACAGCGCTGTCACCTCGTCGACTGCCGAGGCGGCTGACCTGGCGGCGAAGCATGCACGAGAAGCGCGACTCAAGGAGCGGGCGAAGTCGCAGGAAACTGGAACGGCCCTCGCCCCCGCACAGCCGGCGGCCGCCACGGCCAACCCGAGCGTAGTCAAGACCCAGTCGTCACCGGTGGCCGGATCGAAAAAAGCTACCGTGCAGGTTACTTATGATGAGAACGGGCGGGTAACTCAGGCGTCCGGCGGTGACGCGACGGCGTTGCGCATCGCGCGACAGAAACGTTTTCCTGCCGGTAAGGCGGGTTCAGCTACGGTCACGATTCCGATTAATTAAGTACGGTAATGAGGTCAGTGACCTGCTCTACTCTCGGCGCACACTTCACACCAACGCCGACACTTCTTCTTCGCTCAAAACCGCCGACGCTTGTTTCGCGCGTTCATAGATGCGCGTGACACGATCTTCGCTGGCTTCTATGCCGCGGCTCTCAAGCCAGTAGGTGACGTTTGACTTGCCGCTCATCGGACCGATCTCGATGACTTGCTTCAAACCAAATTGTCCGGCGGGCACGCCTGAGTAGATGAGGTCGGCAAGTTCCGTATCGCCTTTGCGATAGCTTTTGATCACTGCGGCTGCATGAACGCCAGTCGCCGTGCGAAACGCGTCGCGGCCAAAGACCGGGTAATTGAGCGGGATGGTCCAGTGACAGGCCTCCGCGGCTTTCTCGCAGTACTCACCCAGGCGCATCAGATCGTTTTCGATCCAGCCCAGAAGTTTCAGATTGACCAACAACTGATCCATCGGCGTGTTGCCGACGCGCTCTCCCATGCCGAGGGCTGAACCATGAATCTGGTCAGCGCCGCCTTCGATCGCCGCGATTGAATTGATAACTCCCAGGCCGCGATCCTGATGGCCGTGCCAGTCAAGACGAACCGTTTCGCCCTGCTCATCAATTATTCCGCGCACAAATTTCACTACTTCGCGCGCGCCATCCGGCGTGGCGTGGCCAACCGTATCGCAGACACACACGGCGCGTGCGCCGCAGCGAATCGCGGTGGTGTAGAGCGCGCGAATCGTTTCGGGATTGGCGCGCGTGGTGTCTTCGGTGACAAACATCACCGGCAAGCCTTCGTTTACGGCAAATGTCACCGCGTCTTCGGTCATTTCCAGGAGTTTATCCAGGGTCCATGCTTCCGCGTAGAAACGAATCGGCGAGGATCCGATAAAGGTGCAGGCTTCGATGGGAATTCCGGCGCGCTGCGAAATTTCCACAATCGGAATAATGTCATTGCGGTGCGTGCGCGCGGCGCAGTTGGGCCTGATGCGCAACCTCTTTTCGGCGATCTCGCGGGCCATCAATTCGACGCTCGCCGCATGGGCGCCGCCCGCTCCGGGCAAACCAATGTCGGCGGTGTCGATGCCGAGCGCGTCCATCAAATGAAGTAACTCGATCTTCTTTTCGACGGGGGGCTCACAAACTGAAGGCGATTGGAGCCCGTCGCGCAGCGTTTCATCATCGAAGCCGATGTGGCGATCAGGTTTGCCGAACCTCGGCTCGGCTTTGTTCCAGTCGTAGATTAGTTCAGCAACTGACACGTCAGACACCTCGATTTAGAGTTCATAGTTCCGTACCGGTTCCGGTACCCGAGCGAAGGCTTGTACTCTCAACCGAATTCGATTACAACAACCGCGAGGCTCGGATGTCAACTCAACGTTCAGATGCTGTGCGAGCGCCGCGAGCGCGTATCGAAAGAATCGCCTTGGGCTCAGATCGTGCTGCGAAAATAATGGCCGTGCGCGCCAGCATAGCGCGCGTGGCTGAGGTTGATTCCGGCTGGCGCGAAGCAAATGTGGTGGCCAGATCGGTTGTGACTGACGCCCCGGCGATGCCTTTGACGGATTGGGAGTTGATGAGCGGTGCGCGCCAACGCGCCCTGGCCGTGCGGAAAATTCTGATCGAGCAAAACCTCGAGGCCGATTTGTATGTCGGACTGGAGGGCGGCTTTCATTCGATCTCGGTTGAGGGCGATTGGCACACGTTCCTTCGCGGTTGGGCTTTTGTGACTGATGGCGAGCGAGACAGCTTCGGCATGTCGCCTTCCATCATGGTCCCGCCCGCAATTGTCAAGAACGTGATCGAAGGCAAGCGCGAGCTTGGTCTGGTGATTGACGAAGTTTCCGGCGCGCGCGACGTGCGCAGCCGCCAGGGCGCCTGGGGCGTACTCTCAAAGGATCTGCTGACGCGATCGATGAGTTTCGAAGCGGCGCTGGTTGCGGCGTTTGCTCCCTTCTACAATCGAGAGTTGTACTCAACCGTCCCATAACGATCCTGCTTTGCGCCTTCCGTTTTTCTTCGCGCCTTTGCGTGAAAACCAGAGTTGCAGCTTCCAATTCGCGCGAAGGCGCAAAGACGGAACCTAAGCCGCAAAGAAGAGATTCGGAGTACCGCTTTCAGACGCGATCACTTTCCGCCTAAAGGCGGGACTCCGAACTGTACCCTCATCAATGCTAAAATCCTTTCCAGATGCGGGTCACTATTGGGCAGATCAATACGATCAATGGCGATTACGAAGGCAACGTTGAGCGTATCCTCAGCGCCATCGATCAGGCTAAGAAAGACGCTTCCGATCTCATCGTGTTTCCGGAAGTGACCGTTCAGGGCTACACCTCGCTGGACTGGTTCCTCGATAAAGACGTGGTGCGATCGTGTCTCGATCCGCTCGAGCAGATTATTGCGGCGACTGCTGGTTTGACGGCAATTGTCGGGACTGTGCGGCCGAACGATCAGCCTAATGGCCGCCGGCTTTACAACTCCGCCGCGGCGATTTCCAACCGAAGGCTGCTCGGGTTTGCCGATAAGACCCTGCTTCCCGAATACGACGTCTTCGACGATCCGCGTTATTTCGAGCCGGGGCAGAAGCGCGGCCTATTCAACATCGGCGATACCAGGCTCGGCATCGCGGTTTGCGAAGACTTCTGGAACGACAAGACCTTCTGGCGGCAGCGACTCTACCCGAACGATCCGGCCCAGGAGTTGATAGAAATGGGCGCGAACCTGCTGGTTTCGATCAATGCGTCACCTTTCAATAAAGGCAAGATGAAGATTCGCTGCGAAATGGTCTCGCATCGCGCCAAAGCAGCGAGCATACCGATTGTGTTTGTGAATCTTATCGGCGGGAACGACGGCGTAATTTTTGACGGCGCCAGCATCATTTCAGATCGTCACGGCAAGATCATTCTGCAAGCGTCGCCCTTCGAAGAATTCGTCGCTACCGTGGATCTGGATTGCGGAATTCCGGACGCTCGTTGTTTGCCGGGCGACGACATCGAGACAGTACGCCAGGCGCTGGTGCTCGGCATCCGCGACTACGCCTGCAAGAACAATTTCACGAAAGTGGTCTTCGGTCTGTCCGGTGGTCTTGATTCGGCGGTGGTGGCGGCGCTGGCTGCCGATGCCCTGGGAGCTGAGAACGTGCTCGCGGTGATGATGCCCTCGCCTTATTCCTCGCGCGGCAGCATCGACGATTCAGTCGACCTCGGCCAACGGCTGGGCATTAAGACCATTGAAAGGCCAATCGGCGAAGCCTTTCACGCGTTGCGGAATGAATTGGGACTTCCCGAGCCGGCCGTGCAGAGCGATTCGCGCGCGACGGAACTGGCGGTAGAAAATCTGCAATCACGTCTGCGGGGAAACATCCTGATGACAATCTCCAATGCCGAGAAACGTTTATTGCTTTCCACGGGAAACAAATCAGAGCTGGCGCTCGGCTATTGCACGCTTTACGGAGACACGAACGGCGGCCTGGCGGTGATTGGCGATGTTTTGAAAACTGAAGTTTACGAACTGGCCCGGCTCTATAATCGCGAGCGTGACCTGATTCCGCTGTCAATCATCAACAAACGACCTTCGGCTGAGCTGGCGCCCGAACAGTTTGACGATCAGTCTCTTCCGCCCTACGACAAACTGGATCCGATCCTTAAACTGTATTTCGAGCAGAAAGCTTCGCCGGAAGAAATCATTGCGGCGGGCCACGACACCGAACTCGTCTATGACATCCTCAATCGCGTCGAGTCTCCGGCAAATGAATTCAAACGCCGCCAATTGCCTCCGACGCTGATCATCTCACGCAACGCGATCGGTATTGGCAGGCGGCGACCGATTACTCATCGCTACCGCCGACAACCTGCCAGCATCGGACGCGGCGCGCCAGAATAAACCGCGGCGGGGTGAGTCAGAACACAGGGCTTGCTCCGGTGCGCACTCCTGAAGCAAAATTGTTGGCGTTTAGAAAAACCTATTTCCTGAAATTCTGATCAAAGGTGAAACGATGAAAATAAGATCGTTCATAGCGCGGGCTGGGCTTGCTTTGACCGCGGCAATGTTCGGCTGTCTGGTCAGCGCCGCCGTAACTTCTCTGACAGTGGGCCAGCGTCCCGGTCAACCCAACCTCTCGCCGGAGGAGCAGAGTATGGTCAAGGCGATCATGGCTGCTCCCGATCCCGCGGCCAGGCTCAAAGCCGTCGAGGTTCTGATTAAGAAACATCCCCAGACGCCTGTAAGAGAGCGCTTGGCCCGCGAGATGGCCAATCAAATCGCCAGCGTTAAAGACGCCGCGCAGAAACTGACTCTGGCTCAGCAGTACCAGGCGATTTTCACCGGGCCATCCGAACAGCAAATGATTGTGCCCATATTGATCGATGCATTGGGCGAAGCTAACCGATTTGATGAGGCTTTTTCGAGCGGCTCAGAATTTCTGACCCACAACCCGGATTCGTTATTTGTCCTGGTGCAACTGTTATCGATCGGAACTGATCAGGCAAAACAGAAGAACTCGAAATTTGTTATACAGAGCCTGCGCTACGGAACTCACGCGATCGAACTGATTGAAGCGGATAAGAAACCCGCCGAAATGGATGACGCGGGTTGGACCAGGTACAAGAGTACCGCGTTGCCGCAGCTTTACCAGTCGATGGGACTTCTGAGTCTCGTCCAGGGTGACCGCCCCGGGGCTAAGACTCGGCTGACAAGAGCGATTGAACTCGCGCCCACCGATGCGTTCGATCATCTGCTGCTCGCCGAAATCCTCAACGAGGAATATCAGGACGCTGCCCGGCACTATCAAAGCACGCCCAATGGCCCAGCCAAAGACGGAGAGCTGAAGAGCGTGCTCGCGTCCCTCGATCTGGTTATCGATGCTTATGCGCACATGATCGCTCTGGCGGAAGGCAACGAACGCATGGCATCCGTGCGACAACAATACCTTCAGGATTTCGAGGCCTACTACAAATACCGCCACCACAATTCAACTGAGGGTATGCAGCAACTGATTGATAAGTACAAAACGCCGGGTAAGTAGCGACAGGAGCCCGCGCATCCTGTGTGCGGTTCGCAGGCATCACTGCCTGCGTCCTGATCGTTTCTATTCAGATGAAACTCGAACTCATCGAAGGTCCCATTCTGATTCGGCCATTTCGTGAAGAGGACGCCGGCGCACTGTTTGAAGCGGTGCGCGAGTCTATTTCAGAAGTCTCTCCCTGGCTTCCCTGGTGTCACCAAAACTATTCGATCGCAGAAAGCACAGAGTTCATTGGCTCGAGAGAATTAGCTTCGCAGAGCGGTGAATGGTACAGCTTTGGAATTTTCGAAGCAGACAGCGGCAGGTTTCTCGGGGGCGTTGGGATTAACTTCATCAACCGCGTGCATCAGGTGGCGAACCTTGGTTACTGGGTGCGGACCAGCGCCGCTGGGCGCGGGGTGGCGACCAGGGCAACACGTCTGGCCGCGAGATTTGCGTTCGAACAACTAGGTCTGCATCGCATTGAGATTGTCGCCGCCGTCGGCAATACCTTCAGCCAGCGCGTGGCCGAGAAAGCCGGCGCCCGCCGCGAAGGCGTTTTGCGCAACCGGCTTCTGATTAATGGCGAGTCGCTGGACGCAGTGCTGTTCTCGCTGGTTCCGGAGGATGTTTTGAGTGGCACAGACTTCAGTCTGTGATCGTTTTGATCAAAGGCACATAAATCACAGACTGAAGTCTGTGCCACTTATGCTACCCTCGTGGAGATGTCCGAGCGACTGCACCAACGCGATCTGGTTCGCGAGTTCCTCAGTTACATTCAGGTCGAGAAAGGCCTCTCGACTAACACGCTGCAAAGCTACGCCCGTGATATTGCCAGGCTGCAAGCCTGGTCGCTGAAAAATCACAAGCAGATCGAAAAGCTCGAGCGCACCGACCTGCGCGAATGGATCGCGAGCATGTCACGCGAAGGCCAGGCGCCGGCATCCGTGACGCGGGCGGTCAGCGCCGCGCGCGGCTTCTTTCGCTTTTTGATGCTGGACGGACACATCAAAAGGCATCCGGCCGAAGATATCCATACGCCGCAACAGAATTCTCGCTTGCCACAGTTTCTTACAGAGGAAGAGATGGAGCGGCTTCTCTCAGCGCCCGATGTGAAGACCGATATCGGTGTGCGCGATCGAACGATGCTTGAGATTTTGTACGCGGCGGGCCTGCGAGTTTCAGAGATGTGCTCGTTAAAGACGAGCGACATCAACATCGACGCAGCGCTGTTGACCTGTCATGGGAAAGGAAGCAAACAGCGCCGTATTCCGATCGGTAAGAGCGCCGTGCGCTGGCTCCAGCGTTACCTCGCAATCCGCAGCCGACTGGGTAACGAAGGCAAGCCCGAGTTGTTCCTGCATCGTGGCCGGCAAATGACGCGGCAAACTGCCTGGACGATCATTAAGACGTACGCTGCTCAGGCGGGCGTGCCGGACATCTCTCCGCACACTTTGCGTCACAGCTTTGGCACGCACTTGATGCAGCACGGCGCTGATTCGCGTTCGGTGCAGGCGCTTTTGGGCCACGCCGACATTTCCACGACCGAAATCTACACTCACATCACCGACCTGCATATGCGCAAGGCCTACGATCGATTTCATCCGCGGGCGCGCGGTGCGGGCAAGGATAAGTAAGAAAGGATTAACCACAAAGACACGAAGACACAAAGCAAAGCAACAGCGGAGCAGTCGCAGCCTCTCCTTTATGCGGTTTTGTGTGCTTTGTGTCTTTGTGACTTCGTGGTTAATCTCTCTTAACAATGAACCCAGTCTCAACCGTCGAAGTCACGCGCACCTATCTCGAAATGCGTGACTCAGCAGAGTTGCAGCCCGCGCGCTGTGACGATCCGGGCATTCGAGTTGAGCAGATGCATGACTCCCCTGCTTCGTTCTTCCGTTATCTATACTTCGAGGTGGGCCGAAACTATCACTGGATCGATCGTCTGCCCTGGACCGATGAAGAAATCGTTGCGCACATGAACCAGCCGGAGATCTCTTTGTGGTTGATGACTGAAGATGGCGCGAACGCGGGCTACTTCGAACTGCGTCGTTGCGAAGATGGTTCGGTCGAGGTCGCGTACTTTGGATTGCTGCCGCAATTCATCGGACGCGGATTGGGCAAGCACCTGCTGACTTGCGCGGTTGAGCAAGCCTGGGCGGACGGCGCGAATCGCGTCTGGTTGCAGACCTGCACGCTCGATGATAAGGCCGCGCTGCCGAATTATTTGAAGCGAGGCTTTCAACCTTATAAGAGTGAAAACTATTCGATTGAGTTATGAGCCAGGAGCACCAAGGCCAGCAGTTTTAGAGGCTGAAAGCGTCGATGAAGAAGTACAGCAGCGCGGAGAAACCAGCTGCGGCCACACTGTAAATTCTTTTTTTGACTCCGCCGGGGAGTCAGACGTTTATAGATCCGAGGATGATAAAAATCCCGGCTCCGTCAGGAGCGGAATATGGCGCAAGGGACTCTCATTAAGAGAGAATTGTACGCGTCTATAAACATTTGCTCCCCAAGGGACTAACATGCAAACAATCCTGAGGGCATCTTTTATCGAAATGAGAATCAACTTCCGAAACCTTCTGACTCTGAAATTAATCCTGGCTTTGTCCCTCACGGCAATCGCGCAGGGACAGCCTCGCGCGAAATCACAACCTCAATCCTTCGACATCATCATCAGGGGCGGCACCGTCTATGACGGAACCGGCCATGCAACTGAACAAGCCAAGCCTTCACCGCCACCCGCCCGTTGGCGTGGTCTGATCGGAGAATATGGTCCCGACAATACAATTGTTTATGTGCTCGAAAAAGATGGACAGCTCTGCGCGTTATTCAAGAAGGTTGAACTCGAAATTCTCGAAGAAGTCTCAAGTAACGTTTTCAGGTTTCCTGCGAGCGGAGCGCACGCAGGCACACAACTCGTGTTCGCGCGAGATGCTCAGGGACACGCGACGAACCAGTAAGACCAGTGAACGAGTTGCTGAAGGAAGCCATGGCTGCACAGCCGCCAAACGAAACCGGAGATTTTCGCCAGCCTGATCTCGTCGACCTTACCAGACTCGATCCAACCATCAAGCTTGATATTCGCTACGCCACGACCAACAACTTTCTCGGTACTCCTTTTTACTCAGAGCCGCGCGCGTTCATGCAGCGCCCCGCTGCCGAGGCGCTCGTACTTGTGAGTCGGAAACTCAAAGCACAAGGCTACGGGCTGTTGGTCCACGACGCATATCGGCCGTGGTATGTGACGAAAGTTTTCTGGGATGCGACGCCGCCGGACAAACACGTTTTCGTTGCCGATCCATCGAAAGGCTCGCGTCACAATCGAGGTTGTGCAGTTGACGTAACGCTTTACGATTTGAAAACAGGCAAACCTGTCGAGATGGTTAGCACTTATGACGAGACCACCGATCGCGCCTATCCGAATTATCCCGGCGGGACTTCACTCCAGCGTTGGCATCGCGAGTTGCTGCGTCGCGCGATGGAATCCGCAGGCTTCACCGTTTACGAAGCCGAATGGTGGCACTTTGATTACAAGGACTGGCAGAAATATCCGATCATGAATGCGCGGTTTGAAACGATCGGAAGGATTTTCCATGAAATCCACACACGAACGTCGAGCAGTCAGGTGTACCAATAATCGTTAGGCACGGCTTTGCAGAGTTTCCGATAACTCGCTCACGATACAATTGGGATCCCTATCAGAAGATAATGTCGAAGCCGCCGCTGAAAAATCGATGGTAAGAAGCGAAGAATTCCCCGAAGCGCGGGTCGGCGGTGTTAGCGCGCACATCGCGCGGATTGAAGTGGTCGGTTAAGTTGAATACTCGCAGAGACAGCCGCACGCCATACTTCTTCGTCAGTTGAAACTCTTTCGCTATCTCCGCGTCGAGTGAAAGGAAGGTAGGAAACCGCGTCTGGTCCGAGTTGCGGACGCCAACGAAATTCTGTTCCGCGTCCCGCACGGAATAGGGGAAGCCTGAACGCACCTCGAAGATCGGCGCTATCGTAATCCGGCGCGGGAGATTGATTGTGCCCCAGGCAAGCAAACGGTTCGGCACGTCGAACGGAAGGTTCGAATATTGGTTTTGTCGGATCACGGGCGCGCCAAAGTCGCCGAAGTAGCTGTTGAAATCATTGAGGTCACCGCGCGCGCGCGATCGCACGTAGGAAATAAAGAATTGGTCCTTATGAGGCAGGCGAAGACGCGCAGTCAATTCGAGCGCGCGGTAGGTGGCCTGGCCGGCTGAGCGCAGCACGATGCCGCTCCGCCCCCTGAAGTCCAGTTCCGGGTTGACGATGTAAATATTATCCGTACGACTACCGGTTACATTGGCGCGCAGATCGAGCCACCGGGTAACAATCTGATCCACCTGAAGGTTCCACTTAAGATTTTGGGGGACGAAGCCGGCTTCACCGCCGGCTCGTTTTCTGAAATCCAGAGGTTCTATCGGCGGGGTGTCCACTAAGACGTTCACAAAGTGATTGCTGTCGATTACCGTCACGCCGTCCGCGGCATAAGTGGTCACAGTGCGCGAGGGATACCGCCCGAAACTACGAATGTTCAGCGGGACCTTGTCATAGAAGAAACCGATGCCACCTCGCAAGACGGTCCGGTCGTTCTTAAACGGCGACCACGCAACCCCGGCGCGCGGCGCGAGGTTGCTTTCCTTGCCGATTCTTTGATCTTCGAACCGTAGTCCGACGTCAATACTTAGATTTGACCGCAACAGCAGCCGATCCTGCGCGAAACCGACGTATTCGCGGTTCTCGGCCAGGATGGTTCGAACTCCTCTGAAAACGATTCGTTCGGCCAGCGTATCGTCCTGCCGCACAAAGTTGACCGGGCGGGCGGAGTAGTTGAGAAGGTTATCGACTTTGTTGAAGTCGAAGCCAACTTTGATCTCATGACCCGCGCCTAAAAAGTGTTTTGTCGGAGAACTGTAGACTTCGAACAACTCCAGCCGGTGTGAATGTCTTGCCTGGGTCGCGAAATAATTACCCCGCTCCACGGTCGGAGTCAGTGTTTGCTCGCTCTCACCCTGTCCCCACACGTCGGCGTCAAATCGCTTGAACGAAAAGGCAGATTGCAGGAGACCTTCTCGTATCTGGAAACGGTCGCGCACAGTGACGACAAAATCTTTCTGCTTATAGTTCGGTGTTACGGGTTGCGGTCGAAAGAAGTCCAGGTTGACAAATTGATCGCGCTGAGGGAAATAGCCGAAAGTGACAGTTTGCGTGTGGCGATTGCTCAGGATTAGGTCGAGTTGCGAGAAGGAGCTGTGTGATTCGCTCTTCGTTTCGTTAACTGGAAATGGCAGTCCGCGCACGGGCTGCTTGGCAATGGAATATGAAACCGATTGGGACAGGAATAGACGATCTTTGATCAGCGGACCATTGAAGTTCACCCTGGGCGTGTCTTCGGCAACGCCGCGGATGTGTCCGCCCTTAAAGCGCAGATCAGGAAGGAAGTCATTGACCTCGAAATGCCAACGATCTTTGCCCCGACGCGTCTCGACCGCAGCCACGCCACCGGTAAAGGCGCCATATTCTGCGGTGTAAGGATGCTGAAATACCTGCACCGATTCGACCGAATCAATCGGCAAATTCAACCTGAAGTTACCACTGGCGGGGTCAGAAGCGTTGAGACCGTTTATCAACAACGCGCTCTGCTGTTCTGTTGCTCCCTCAATACTGATCTCGCCAGTTGATGAGCGCACAACACCAGGGATTAAGGGCAGCGCCTCATCGACGCGGGCAGCAGCGAGAGGCAGCCGTTGAAGTGATTGGCGTTGCAGCGTACCGGCCGCGGTCGACGCACCCGCCTGGACATTCGTAGCCTCGTCAGGAATGAGCGCGATCGTTACATTCTCGGTTACCGAGGCAATCTTAAGCGAGACTGCAACCTCGGTCGTCTCACCATTTTTGACGACGACGTCATTCCTATTGAAGGTTTCAAATCCCGCACTCTCAACGCGCAGTCTGTAATAGCCTGGCGTGAGAGTGGCTGGAAATTTAGCGACGCCCTGTTCGTCGGTTGACGCAGTGGCGGCAACTTTTGCGTTATTGTTGGCAGGCCACAATGAGCAAACAGCGCCGGCTATGGGGCGTTGCTGCGCGTCGGTGACCGACACCCGCACGCCTAAGCCGTCGTTCTGGGATTGCTGAGCCAGGACCGTGCTAAAAGCACAAACCAAAAACACTGCCAGGGTGAAGCAATGTTTCGCCAAAGAATAGGGGGTCTTCGACCTTTGCATCAATACTCTATTTCAAAACTTACTGCGTACGGACGTTGCAAGATTGTGGAAAAACCTTCCAAATTGCAAGTGCCAGGTGGTTCCCGCACGGCTAATAGGATTGTACTGGATAGTGATATAAAACGCAGCGGGGCCGACGCGCACCTTCTTTCTTTTCGAGTTTGGGAATGAACCTGGGAAAGTTAAAGCTTCCGTCACTTGCGCGTCAAATTGAAATGAACGCCGTAAAGGCGCCCGTGCGCCGAAGTCCAAACGTTCGCTTACCGCCGGAAAGGGGAAACCTCTCGGCTTTGTTCATTATCGCACGAACCTCCGGGAGTAGTCTGCCGATGCCGGATACGGTTAGAATGCGCCTTACATCTCAAGATCTCTCGCGAGCCATCGCCGAATGCTCACTCGCCCGGTGTGCACCAGGGTTTTTAGACGACGCAGAGAGCTCATGAAAGTTTCTGGGGCATGCAACTGAGACTCAATCTTCAGTGGAAAGTCCTGCTGCTCGTGGCAGGCACGATTACGGCAATCCTGCTGGCGTCAACCTATTTGCACGGGCTACTCACAAAATCGCTGAGTGAAGAATATCGTTATAATAACGCTATCAGGCAAGTCGTTACCGTTGGCAAACGGACTCAGACTTACAACTATTTCAATAGCCCAGCCGACCTGCGTCAAGAAATTGAGTTTCTGGTGAACGCGCGGCCGGAGGTCGTTCAGGTCGATGTTTACCAAAATGTGGCAGATGGAGTGAGGCTCGTGGCGACGAACGCTCCGGACGCACCGCGTCTCCCATATCTCAATGAGCAGTCACAGGACAATGAGTTCGGTGAGATGGAACGCCCGTTCCCCGACGTGACGACAATGGAAGTTGAGCGCGACGGCCAACGCGAGTGGGTGATTACGGTGGCGCTTAAGCAGGGTGCAGGCCAGGGCTATGTCACCGCTCTGGTGCAAAAGAACTCGCCTAACAATTTTATCAATCGCCTGCAGTTTCAACAGAACATTGTGCTCGCCGGGGGATCGCTGGCATCAGTTGCGCTGTTATACCTTCTGTTTGTGATCTTCTTCCGTCGTCCGGCGCAGGACGTTGCTTCAGCGATGGCCGCGGCCCGCAGCGGAGACTTATTTGCGCGCGTCGCGGTACGCCGGGATGACGAACTCGGTACCATTGCAAAAGGCTTCAATCGAATGATTGACGAAATCCGTTCGCGTAATGAAGAACGGGAAAGACTGTTATCGCAGGTCAGTGGCTTCAACGACGAGCTGCAACTCGAAGTTGAACGGGCCACCACAGAATTGCGCGCTTCAAACGAAGAGCTCTTCGAAGCGCAGCAGCGTCTGGCCCGATCGGAGCGCCTGGCGGCGGTGGGCCAGATTGCCGCTTCTCTGGCTCATGAAATCGGTACTCCGCTCAATGCGATCTCAGGCCATCTGGCGCTGCTCGCGCGCAAACATCCGCACGATCAGGACACGCGGCGGCGCGTCGAAATCATCAACTCGCAAATCGATTCAGTTGTGAAGAGCATCAGGAGTCTCCTGGCCCGGACTCAACGCCCGCGTCCCGAGCTTCAGCCACTCGATCTGAATGCTTTGATCCGTGAATTGCTGTGGCTGGTCCAGCCCACGCTCGACGCGCATGACATATCGGTTACAGTCAATCTCGATCGCGATTTGCCTTTAATCCCGGGTGATCGTAATAGCCTGCTGCACCTCTTTCTTAATCTGACAAACAACAGCATCGATGCCATGCCAAAGGGGGGCGAGCTGAGGATTACGACCCGATTCGATCGCATTTCCCGCAGCGCAGAACTGCTGTTTTGCGACAGCGGGATAGGCATCGAGCCGTCTGCAGTTGAGCATCTGTTCGAACTAATGTGGACGACGAAAGAGGCGGGAAGCGGCTTCGGGTTGGCCATCGCCCACGAGATTGCAATCGAACATGGTGGAAAAATCGAAATAGTTCCTGAACAACGTGAGGGCGCCGCGTTTCGCCTGTCCCTGCCTATTCCGGTCGCCGTAGCGTCAGCTCTGGAGGTAGTAACTGATGCTGCCTGACCCACCTCGTCTGATGATCGTTGATGACGATCCAGTCACGTGTGAAATGCTGTGCGAGGTTTTCGCCGCAGAAGGTTTTGCTTCGCGTTTCGTGCAGAGCGGCGATGCCGCCGTGTCATTGCTTGCCGACGAGCCGCTGGACGTCGTCGTGAGCGACATTCGCATGAAGACACCCTTTGACGGATTGGCCCTGCTTGATCACGTGCGCCAACAATATCCGCACCTGCCGGTGGTTCTGATGACCGCGTTTGGATCAGTCGACACAGCTGTCCGCGCGGTAAAGCAGGGCGCGTTCGATTATGTAAGTAAACCTTTCGACATTGACGCGCTGGTGGCGACGGTGCGGCGAGCCCTGCTGGCAAAATCGATCGTAGCACCGAAGCGTCCCTTCGATGCCGATGAGCAATATGCGCCGGGCCTGGTCGGACGCACTCCGGCTATGCTGGAGGTGTACAAAATGATTGCGCGGGTCTCCGACTCGCCGGCGTCGGTGCTGATCACCGGAGAATCAGGGACCGGCAAAGAATTGGTGGCGCGGGCGATTCACGTGCATGGAGCAAGACACCAGGCGCCCTTCGTTGCTGTTAACTGCGGCGCGCTCACGGAGAGTCTGCTCGAATCGGAACTGTTCGGACACGTTAAAGGATCCTTTACCGGCGCGGTGGCAAACAAATCAGGGATATTTGAACAAGCGCAGGCCGGCACGGTATTGCTTGACGAGGTCAGTGAGATGAGCACGGGGCTGCAGGTAAAGCTGCTGCGAGTTTTACAGGAGCGCGAGTTAGTGCCAGTGGGCGGCAGCGGATCAATCGCCGTGAATGCCCGTGTCATTGCCGCGAGTAGTGTCGATCCAGAGACGTTGATGTCGAGCGAGGCTTTTAGGCACGACCTGCTTTACCGCCTTAATGTAATAAACATTCAGCTGCCACCGCTTAGGGAGCGGCGCGAGGACATCCCTCTGCTCGCTGCGCATTTTTTGCGCAAGCATACTCCCAGGAATCAAACTCCACCGCAGCTCGATGAGACTGCGCTTTCTTATCTCAACCACTACGCATGGCCCGGCAATGTCCGCGAGCTTGAAAACGCTCTCGAGCGCGCAGTCACGCTCAATCAAAGCGGACCAATCACGGCGGTGGATCTGCCACGAAAGATCTTCGAACCCAAAACCCAGGCAGCGCCCCTTACTCAGAGCGATGAATTCGCACCCCTCTTTGCCGGCTTACCGCCTATCGAAGAGATTCAGCGCCGCTATCTACTGCATGTCCTGGCAGCCACGGATGGCAATCGCAAACGGGCGGCAGAGATCCTTGGCATAAATCGCAAGACGCTCTATCGCATGGCGGCTCGCTTTGGGATCGAACTCTAGGGTGGTTTTAGTAATTCGTTTGTTGATTAATAAACGGGGCACTAGCCCGACCGTGAGGGAGGGCTCGGTGCTAACCCATGAACCCTCCCTTACGGTCGGGCTAACACCCCGCTTAGCTTGGGTCGAGTTTGTTCGCAAGACTTTTAGAAGCGGCAGCCTGGTCCGCCAACGGCGAAGCTAAAAAAGCCACACCGCAAACAAAAGGCCTCATCAGAAGCGCCACACTTTTTCCTTGCTGGGCCAAGAAGTTGCAGCGAAGTTACCGCGCTCCGTTCCAAAATGAACAATCTGAACTTGGCCAAACTCAAATGCGGTGCGGTATGCGCCTTGCTCCTCATTCGCGCGAATTGGTGTGCGATCCAACGATACCTGATCCAAGTCATCCCATTTTTGATTACTTGCGACGAAAGATCGCGGATGATCGGGGAATAGGAAAGCTTTGAAGAAAACCTTAATGGCCACGAACGCGCTGCGGCAATTGCGGCACCGCTTCAACCGTCCCTTTATGGTGATGTTTGAAACGACCCTGCACTGCAATATGAAATGCGGTTACTGCGCCATCTGGCAGAACCAGCAGCCCGAGGATCGCGCGGTGCGCGATCGGGTCTTTGCGCGCATGGAAGAGGCAGCCGAGTTCGGTGTTTTTGCCTGGAGCTTTTCCGGCGGCGAACCGCTGATGAATCCGCACATGCCAGACTATATTGAGTACGCGGCGCGCAAAGGATTCTACACTTCAATGCCCACAAACGGTTTGGCGCTTAAAAAGTATGCCGAAGCCTGTGTGAAGCTGGACCAGTTGGAAGTATCGATTGATACGCTCGACCGCGAGAAGTTTGCGCAGCGCCGAGGCATTGACGGTCTGCCGGCTATCCTCGAGGCGCTCGACTACATCAAAGGCAATCTTCGGCACAACACGATCCAAATCAACGCGGCTGTCGATCTTGAAAATCTCGACGATCTACCCGCCCTGGCAAAGTACTGCGAAGCGCGCGGCTTTCTCCTGCATACCGAAGCCGTCCACAACGTCGTGCGCACAACCTGGAAAACAGAAGACGTGGAAATGAGAGCAGAGGAACTCGATCGCGTGGCAGCGTTTGTAACGGACCTGAGGAAGCAGCACAAATGCGTACGCTTCTATCAGGACTACTTCAAGTTCTATCGCAACGATGGATTTACCAAAAAATTTCCCTGCCGCTCGGCGTCGCATCTCGTCAACATGCGGCCTGATGGCTCGATCCAGTTTCCGTGCGCGTTTGTCTCGCTTCATCGCGGCGCGCCTGAGATGAGCCTGCGCGAAATCTATGAGTCGCCCGAAGTAAGAAAGATTATTCAGCAATCACCACAAATGTGGGACTTCTGCAAGGGCTGCAAGATTGGCTGCCCCTACGAAGTTTCGGCTTATCGGAACAGCCCCTTCACGGCGATTCGTGGAGGGCTCGACTTTCTTCAGTTGAGCTAACGAAGGACCATTATTTGGTCGCCGAGATCAAGAGCATATCGCCGGTAAAAGTTAAGCGCGTTACGCCCGCGCCGGCGCCGCGCGAGATTGCCGTGCGCGTACAGGATTTGGCCAAAACGTACCGCGACGGCACAGAGGCCAATCGGGGTATTAGTCTTGAAGTGAGGCGCGGCGAAGTGGTGGCTATCGTCGGCCCGAACGGGGCGGGCAAGACGACCTTCCTGCGGCAACTCACAACGGAACTTCGTCCCACCACCGGCTCGGTCAGCGTGTTTGGAGTTGACGCGTTGGCAGCACCGCAGCAGGCAAAGCGCGCAATGGGCATCACTCCACAGGAGGCCGGTGTCTTTGAAAGGCTGACGGTGCGCGAGCACTTCGAATTGTTCGCACGTCTCAAACATCTGTCGAAACGCGAAGCCGGTGCAGCGACTCGTGAAGTGATTGCGGAACTCGAACTGAGTAGCGAGACAAACAAAAGTGTCGGCTCGCTTTCAGGGGGTCAGCGCCGGCGCATACTAATCGGTTTGGCGCTGCTGGGCCGGCCGCCGTTGCTGGTTCTGGACGAACCTACGACCGGACTTGATCCGGCATCGCGCCGCGCCGTTTGGGGCGTGATTCGTCGAGCGGTCAACACGGGGACGACTGTCATTCTGTCGACCCATTACATGGAAGAGGCGGAGCGTTTGAGCGATCGGATAGCCGTCATTGCCGCCGGCCGCTTGATCGCGTTTGGCACGCTGGATGAACTCCTGACCCGGATGGACAAAAGCTACCGCCTTAGTTATCGCGACGCGATCAATCCGACCGATCCGCTCAGCGACTTGAAGATTCGTTACTTTGCGAGCTTTGCTCAAGCGCAGCAACACATCTCGCGACAGCTGCTATCCGAATACTCGATTGCGCGGGCGTCGCTCGAGGATGTTTACTTCAACCTGACGGGCGAGCCCTTCGATAAAGATGAAACGGAGACGATCGGATGACCAGAGCGACAGACATCCTCTGCGTTTTTCGCATTCAGTTCGCCGGCACGCGCCGTGAAGTCGGCCCGTTTCTATTGGCCGCGTTTTTGTTTCCGGCTGCCATGTACCTGTTCGCCAACGCTGTCGCCGGCGGTGAAGTCGCGCCGCCGCAAAGTCGTCTGCGTTTTCTCGCCGGCTCGATCGTGTTTTCGCTTTCACTGACTTCGATTAGTTGGCTGGGCTATCTGCTTTTGGAAAATCGTTTCACCGGACGGCTCAAGCTTTTTGCGACGCTGCCACTGGCGCCGTCCTCTTATGTTTTCGGCGTGTTGCTCTTCGCCGTGGCTCAGGCTGCGATCAGCACGACTACGCTCTTATTGCTTGGACGAGCACTCGGAGTTCAGACAGGTCCCAATTTTCTCCTGCTGACGATCGTAATTCTGTTGACGATCCTGTGTCTGTGCGGACTGGGTGTGATAGTCGCGGCGCGCGCGCGCAGCTTTAGCCAGGGATCGCTCCTAACCGACACGCTCGGAGCGGGACTAATCTTTCTCGCGCCTGTCTACTACGAGCCGGCGATGATGCCGCGCGCACTACGGGTGTTTGCGGAACTGCTGCCGACCACGTTTGCCGCGCGGGCGGTGCAGACGACGCTCGCCGGTGGACACGCGATTGGAAATGATCTGCTGGCACTCGGCTTAACGGCAGTCGTCACGCTCGCGCTTGGTTTTAGATTAATGGAGTGGCGAGAGGACTAAACGATGTAGCGCAAGTTGGTAACTTGCGGCAAGCAGAATGCTCGCGAACCGCAGGCAAGGATGCCTGCGCTCCAGTGAGATGAAGATTTTCTAATATGAAGATTCTGGTGCTCACGTTGTCATTCGGATCCGGCCATGTGCGCGCAGCACAGGCGGTGGCGGATGAGTTAAGCCGTCAAGTGCCCGCGTCTAAGGTGCTGGTTGTCGATGCGCTGGAAGAATGCCGTTGGTTGTTTCGAGCGGGCTATGAATGGCCCTACTGGCTGATGTTGCGATACGCGCCTGGGCTGTGGGATCGCTTCTCGACTGCGCGCGTCAATCAGAAGCATGAAGGCACCGCGCCCGCATGGGCCTTTCGAGCGGGTTGTCCGAAAGTGTTTTCAACTATCAGGAGTTTCAATCCGGATCTGATCGTGGCAGCCGAAGTAGCGGCCTGCGAAATGGCTGCGATCGCGCGACGTCTGGGGCTAACACAAGCGCCGATCCTGAGCGTGATCACCGACTACGAGTCTGAACCGATCTGGGTGCAGCCTGAGGTTGACGGCTTCAGTGTTGCTGACGAGTTTGTGCGTGCAGAGATGATCTCCTGGGGCGCGCCTGCGGATCGCATTTCGATTTGCGGAATCCCGCTCGATCCGGCGTTCGATGTTCTGCACAATCCAAAGGCAACGCGGTTCCGTCAGGGAATTAGCGACAACTTTCCGATGGTGCTGTTGATGGGCGGAGGCATGGGGCCGACGCGGATGGATCAAGTAGTCGAACGACTGGGCGAAAGCAACGAACCAATGCATATCGTGGCTGTGGCTGGAAAGGACAAACACGCGCTGCGCCGGCTTGAACGCTTGCAAGTGAATGCACCGGTGTCGCTGCGAGTTGTTGGCTGGACCGATGAAATAGCAGCTTTGATGCAGGCAGCCCGCATCCTGGTGACGAAACCCGGCGGATTGACTATAGCGGAAGCGGCGTTGTGTTCTTTGCCGGTAGTTTTTTTCGATCCGATCCCGGGCGCGGAGTTTGTGAACGCCAGGCGCAT
>WNFR01004534.1_pt1 | contig 26575 bp, 21 predicted proteins | sample 5400221 | NCBI WGS metagenome assembly WNFR01 (sample SAMN13153357, study PRJNA577476) | soil metagenome | isolation source: 40 cm soil under Madrone tree | place: USA:California | collected 2016-06-14
AACGCCGCTGACTGTTCTCTTCATCGGTATCGGATTTTGGCAGAAGGCGCTTATGATCGTTTGCTTTATCTTTTTCCCGCTATTGGAAGCCTTGTATTGTTATCGGACGATTCCAATATTGCCACGGTTGTTCATGGCGATTGACGATGCGCTGCCATACGCCTTCCTAGGGATGGTGTTTGCGGAGGGTTATGCTGCCACGGCGGGGCTTGGATTTCTTATTCTAGTGACTGGTGCACAGCGGTTCATGGCTGAGGAGATGGCGACAGCGATTATCACATTTGGGCTGCTTGTACTCATCTCTACTATGCTACGGCTGATAGCCAGACGCCTCGTGATCGTCAAGCCTGAAGAGAAAGTTGTTGAAGTCATCGCGAATGGATGATGATTCGCCTTTTTTGACTCGACGATTTTCGATGATCAATAGATAGTCGACGCCGTGAGACTCCTTTCCTCATAGACCTTCCATCACGCGTTGAATAATTCCCTTCACCTGTGCTATATGTGGCCATAATTTTACTGAACTCCACGGCGGAAAGTGCTCTCAGTGTGACAAAATCGTTTGCAGACGTCACTTTCTTAGAGGATGGCTCAAAGGGCGCGATCGGGTCTGTTCACAGTGTTTGAAAACACCGAATGAAAATAGCCCGACTTCGACGCGCGCCAGAAATTGAAGGGTGCTAGTTGACCGGTCCTGATAGCGCTACCGATTGGTCGGATGCTGGTCACTCCGCAATTACATCTGTAGTTGCCAACCTATTTTTTTTTTCTGACTCTCGGTTACTCGAATTTTCTAGGTTCTCTTAATCAGGCTTGGTGTCGGCGATGAGCCGTCGTGGCGATCTTTCATGCCTATCCACAACTGTTTCCGGCACGAAGGAAGGATCGCGAAGTTGGTACTGTTTCCGGCACGAAGGAAGGATCGCGAAGTTGGTAGATCGGCTTAATGCTTAGTGGATTGTTGGCTTTTTTGAGCGTGACTCGTGGTTTCGATGAATGACATTTCCGTCCAAGGTTGGAAGAAAAGGTCGACATTTGTCAGCCGACCGAACGTCAAGTGGAAGTTCTTGCTGCCTTCTTTTTTGGCAAAGTTGAATAAAACGGCACTTTGGAGAGGTCTTGGTAGGCCGCGAGCAATCCGTGTGCATGAATGAGAAAAGTTAAAAACACCTTTGTTTTCAAAATGTTTTCATCGCCGAGAGCGCTTGTAACCGAAAAAGTAGAATTCGCTTTTCTAAGCTGCAGTAGGTGTAAATCCACTTTGGTCTTGCCCTTGCATTCTTTTAGTGATGACGGACGTCTAAAGAGTGAAGCAACTAGATGGTTAGAACAGGAGACGACATTCAACCGATGAACTCTTAGCAAAGCAACGCGTAAACACACGGGGAGGATATATAATGAGCCCTGGAGACCTATTGAAAACTAGTAAACCCATCAGATCGCAAAAGACCGGCGTGCTGCTACCACGCGAGGGCACTTTCGTCAGGATGGTTGAAAATATGGGACGCCAGCTAATCTTGGTCAACTTCGGCCAGGCCGGTTACGAATATCTCTTTCCCGACGAAATTTCGGGTGAGCCTGCTAATTCTTAGTCGGTAAGTTCTTCTGTAAGATTCACTGCACGCGAGTCCTCGCTGCAACGGCCTTTAGTCCACGCCCTCGTCGCTCCTGCGCTCCCTTTTTCTCTTAAAACGTTCCTTTGACTTGGCTTCCACAAGTCAGATTTGATAATAAAAAGGTAGTCTCTCCGCGAGAGGTGTACGATGAGTGAGCGCGTGATTAAGGGATACCACGCCCATATCTATTATGACCCGGCAACCACAAGGGACGCTGCGGCGCGAGTGCGCGTAGGACTGGCGGCTTTCAATGTCCAGCTTGGCCGATGGCATGATGAGCCGGTCGGACCGCATCTCGACGCGATGTACCAGGCGGTGTTTGCTCCGGAGGAGTTCGGCAGGGTCGTGCCCTGGCTAATGCTTCACCGCGAAGGTTTATCCGTGCTCGTGCATCCATCCACCGGTGACGGTCACGGAGATCATTTGGTACGCTCGCTTTGGCTCGGCGAAAAGTTGAAATTGAATGAGGGAGTGCTAAAGCATGGCGATTAGCCTCGTCGTCAACGGCGCATGAAACGGATCCACAGCGCCAAAGACCCTCTCATGATCGGCCATCTGAAGAATGTTTTGGCGACATTCGGCATCAGGTGCGTTGCGAGGAACCTCGATCTTATAAGCGCCGCAGGGGAGTTACCTCCCATTGAATGTTGGCCTGAGCTCTGGGTGGTTGACGATGAGAAAGTGGCGAAGGCCAAGTGGGTGCTCAGAAGGACGTTGGCGCCATTACAGTCGGTAAAAAAGCCCTGGCTTTGCACCGGTTGCGGCGAAACGATTGAGGGTCAGTTCTCCGAGTGTTGGAATTGCGGGCGCGACCGTGCCGGCAAGAGACCGCAACGCGTTGTCAGATTGGTTTCGACTTCCCTCCGCAAACGCTAGTTCATAGGTCAAGCGATGCTTTCCTCCTGATCGCGCTAACGCGTGCAAGCTACTAGATTTATTAGGCTCAAGGAGTTTTCATGGAATATCGACAACTGGGAAACGCCGGTGTACGCGTATCGGTCGTGGGCTTGGGCGCCAATCGTTTCGGATCGGCGGATGTGCCTCAGCCGGTAGTCGACAAAATCATCAATGCCGCGCTCGATGCCGGCGTCAATCTTATCGACACGGCTAATGGCTACAACGACGGTTTAATTTTCCCAGAAAGACCAGCGCCAATAGCTGGGGTGCATCGCGCTATCAAATGATGCAGGCCATCGAGAAAAGCTTACACCATCTCCAGACCGACCACATCGATCTCTATTACTGCCATCGCTGGGACGACACCACGCCGATCGAAGAGACGTTGCGTGGCCTGGACGACCTCATTCGCATGGGGAAAATCTGCTACATTGGTGCCTCGGCATACGCCTCATGGCAGTTAGCCCACGCCAATGTGTTAGCGGAACTCAAAGGCTGGACGCGTTTCGTCGTGCTGCAGTCCGAGTACAACATGTTAAGACGCGGCGTCGAGCGCGAGGTCCTGCCGTATTGCCGCGCGCACAATGTTGGATTCGTGCCCTACTATCCACTGGCTGGAGGATTTCTTACTGGCAAATACGAGATGGGCAAGCCAGCGCCGCCGGGGTCGCGCGGCGAGTCGGTCAGGAACGTGCAAGAACTGATGACAGAACGCAATTATCAGACGGTCAACCGATTAACTGCCTGGGCGAAGGATCATGGCCGGGGCGTGAATGAATTGGCGCAGGCTTGGCTTTTGGCGCAGCCGCAAGTTTGCTCAGTAATCACGGGAGCGAAAAATCCCGAACAATTGGCGAGCAACGTCAAAGCAGCCGATTGGAATCTCATGGCAGACGAGGTCAAGGAGCTCGATGGGATTCTAAAAAGGTAGAGGCGCCAACGCAGAGAACAGTTGCGGCTGTCCCCCTGCGTTGACGCGAGTTCGATTAGATTATTCTGAGACCCGACCACGAAGCAGACAGATTTCACCAAGTCAGGAAGCACCCGTGGTTGCCCGGTTAGATCGCAAAAGGCAAAATCAACTGTGCTTGCGCGACCCCTTGTGCGCGCGGTGTATGCGCCAGGTTGCGTATTTCCTCTTCCAACCATCGAATATATTGACGGTGAGTGTGGCGTTTGTCGATGGCGGCGATACATAACTCGCGGATCGACTCGGCATACTCCGGCCAGCGCGCACGCATGATGCGCGGCATTTTGATATACGTCGGCGCATCGTCGCAAAAAAGCGGATCACGCGCGAGCGTCCAGATATCACATTGCTTCTCGCCCGACGGGATCTTCGCCGGATCCAGCGAGCGCGTGCCAAAACGTTCGCCATGGGCCAAACCTTGAATCAGGTGGGTCAACTCGTGACCGATGGTTTGGTACGTCAATTTGCGCACTTTGAGCCGAATGATTAGCCGCAAGATATTACGATTGCGATAAACGACAGTGGCGCTGCCCAGATGTTTTCGCGTGTACCCGACGGTGATGGTGCTGTCCTTCAATTCCGGAAAATGTTGCAACGAGCGCTCGATCATTTCATAGGCGCGCCGGGTGAGGCGCTGCTTCATGAGTGGCGTCAATCTGATCGGCATGTTTGAGTCAGTCACTGCCAGGTAACCTTGAACGGCAGATCGAGAGTGTCATAATACCCGCCTCGCTTCGACCAAGAGTTATGGCAGACGCTATGGATAAGGACAAGGAAAAAGTGACGACGGCGTATCGCTCTGGCTACGTTGCCCTCATCGGCCGGCCCAATGTCGGCAAGTCGACGTTGCTGAACCAAATGCTCGGCGAAAAAGTCGCCATTGTTTCGCCCAAACCGCAGACGACGCGTAATCGAATCACCGGCATTCGCACCACGGAGTCGTGCCAGATCATTTTTCTCGACACACCGGGCATTCACCAAGGCCACTCTTTAATGAACCGGCGCATGGTCGATACCGCGCTGCAGACGTTGGATGAAGTGGACGGCGTACTCTGGCTGCTCGATGCCCACGAAAGAATCAAGCAGGAAGACGAAATGATCGCTGAGACCCTGCGCGGCATCGAAACGCCGGTGTTGATCCTGATCAACAAAATCGACCTGGTTTCCAAAGGTAAATTGCTGCCGCTGATGGAGCGCTGCTCCCAGTTTCTACCCGGTAAAGAAATCGTGCCGGTGAGCGCGCTCAAGGACGAGGGTTTGGACACTGTTTTAAACATCGTCGAAGGTTGGCTGGCCGAAGGGCCGCGCTATTTTACCGATGGCGAGCATACCGACCAGTCCGAGCGTTTCCTGGCTTCGGAAATCGTGCGCGAGAAAGTATTTCTCCTAACTCGGGAAGAAATTCCCTATGGGGTTGCGGTTACGATCGATGAATTTATCGAGAAGCCGGAAAAGAATCTGATCGTAATATCGGCAACGATTCACACCGAGCGCGATTCGCACAAAGGGATTTTGATCGGCAAGCGCGGCGCCATGCTCAAAGAAATCGGCCAGCAGGCGCGCCGGGAATTGGAAGGCCTATTGGGTTGCCGAATTTTTCTCGAACTTTTTGTCCGGGTCGACGCCGGCTGGACGCAGAATCCGAATCAGTTAACGGAAATGGGTTTATAAATGCCGGAAGCCATATCAGTTCCGATCGTCGCAACGCAACCTACGCGGAGGCACCTGCCAACCGTGGCCGTCATCGGGCGGCCGAATGTTGGCAAGTCGACGCTGTTCAATCGTCTCGTCGGCGAACGACGAGCGATCGTCGACGATGTGCCTGGTGTCACGCGCGATCGCAATTACGCCGAGGCCGAGTGGGCTGGATGCAGATATCGGCTCGTCGACACCGGCGGTATCGAATCGGCGAACGGCATCAAACTGGAAGAAAACGTGCAAGCGCAAAGCCGTTTGGCGGTAGCCGAGGCGGATGTCGTAATTTTTCTCTTCGACGGCAAGAGCGGTCTCAATCCCCTGGACCGCGACGTTGTCAACGAATTGCGAAAGGCCAATAAACCGGTCTTTTTCGCAGTCAACAAGCTCGATTCCCGCCAACGCGCTGACAACCTGTACGAGTTCTTCGCTCTCGGCATCGATCATCTCTATTCGATCTCCGCCGAGCACGGCCTCGGCATCCCCGATTTAATGGACGATGTGGTCCGGCGGTTCTCCGAGAATGCGGCGAGAGCCGAAAACGACACGCAACAGGATCAAGAAGGACCAACCGAATCCCTTCGCGTTGCCGTGATCGGCCGGCCCAATGTCGGCAAGTCGACGCTGATCAATCGCTTGCTCGGTTTCGAGCGTTCGGTGGTGGATTCGACACCGGGAACCACGCGGGATTCCCTGGACGCGCCATTCAATTTACTCGGCGAGCGCTGCATTTTGATCGACACCGCCGGCATTCGCCGCAAGGCACGCATCGATGATCGCATCGAACGGTTCAGCGTCAGTCATGCGCTGCGCGTCGTCGAGCGTGGCGATTTGATCATTCACGTCATCGACGGACCGGAAGGCGTTACCGACCAAGACGCTCAGCTACTCAGTTTCGCGGTGCAGCGCGGCAAAGCCCTGGTCCTTGCGGTGAATAAATGGGATATCGTGTCGAATGCCGGCGGCAAGGTCGAGAAATATCGCGAAGAAGTCAACTACCGGCTTTCCTTCTTGGAGTTTGTGCCGGTCACGTTTATTTCGGCCGCGACGGGCTACGGCGTGCGCAAGCTCTTGGAGACGGGAATGCGAGTGGTCAAAAATTACCGGCGAAAAGTTTCGACCTCTGCGGTTAACCAAGCTTTGCAGAAAATCGTGCGCGCACACTCGGCGCCATTGGCGCAGGGCCGATCCGTGAAATTCTATTACGGCACTCAGACCGACACGCGTCCGCCGACTTTTACCTTGTTCGTCAACCGGCCAAGGGCGGTGTCGGAAACTTATCAGAAGTATCTGATCCATCAACTGCGGGAAAATCTCGGTTTTGAACACGCGCCGATTCGTCTCAATTTGCGGGCGCGCCGCGAAGAAAAGCGGGTCAAACGATGATGAATTCGCATTGGCGGATTGCCGCCAATGCGCGCGGTATCACGGCATTGGCATCGTGCAAAGGCGCCAGGAAAAGTTTGGCGATCCGGTCAGCCGAAGGCGGCGAGAGCGGTGGAAAATACCTTGGTGCTCAATCCCATCCCGATCATGATTCTCTGTGATGGCATCGTTCGGAGCAACGGCACTTTCAGCGGCTTTGTGTTCGGATCGGAAGGCAAAAGAAAGTTATTAAGATCAGAGAAACGCGGTGCAATATCAGTAACTTCCCATAAATCAAGCGCTTCAATTTAAGACTTAAACGGCTGCGCCATCTAGCGTTCAATTCCAAATTGCCTTATCATTTGAATCTCGTTTCCCTGGCCGCGCCTGCAACGAATGCTACGCGCTCCAGTTTGACAAAGCTTAAACGAATATGATTCAGGCATCTTTATCCTTTGAGAAAGGACTGCCGTTGTCGGTATCGTCGCGACATGTGAATGCGCCTTGGCTAGCGCTCGCGCGAGTCAAAGGACTCGGCGCCGTAAGTTTTAAGAAACTCACAGCGCGGTTCCTTGATCCGACGGCGGCGTTTTCTGCTGCACCGACCGAGCTCGAACAAGTCGAAGGGTTGCACCGCGACGCGATCGACGGGATCGTCGCCTTTGCCGATTGGGCGGAGATCGACGAAGAAATCGAGCGAGCGCGCGACGCTGGGATTGCGATTGTCCCGTTTACCAATCCGAATTATCCGGCGCGCCTGCGCACGATCGCCGATCCGCCGCCGTTTCTTTATGTTAAGGGAAATATTCTTACCGACGACGACAAAGCGGTTGCGATCGTCGGCTCGCGCAGCGCAAGCGAGTACGGGCGCCGCGTCGCGCGCGATCTGGCGCGCGGCTTGGCGTCTCTGGGATTCACCGTAGTCAGCGGGATGGCGCGCGGCATCGACGGCGTGGCGCATGATAGCGCGCTGCAGGCCGGCGGGCGCACGATCGCGGTTCTGGGTTCCGGCGCCGAGCGCGCCTATCCGCCTGAACATGAGATGCTCTATCGGCGCATCAGTGAAAACGGCGCGGTCGTCTCCGAGTTGCCCATCGGCACGCGGCCGATGGCGTTCAATTTTCCCGCGCGCAACCGTCTGATCAGCGGTTTGTCGTTGGGTGTCGTTGTGGTCGAAGCGACGGAGAAGAGCGGCTCGCTGATTACCGCAACTTTAGCGGTGGAGCAGGGCCGCGAAGTGTTTGCCGTGCCGGGCGAAGTAGGTTCAAGCCGGAGCCGGGGTGCACACCGCTTGATCCGCCAGGGGGCGAAGCTCGTCGAGAGCGTCGACGATATTATCGAAGAAATCGCGCCGCAGCTATTGGATCGCTCCGGCAGCGCGACACAACGCGCGCCGCGGCTGTTGCCGCAAAATGCCAGCGATGCCGCGCGCAAGATTTTTGCGTTACTGCAGGAGAACAGCCTGCAAGTAGATCAAGTGATTGAAAGAACCGGCATGTCGGCCGCTCAGGTTTTGGAAACTCTCTTGGATTTGGAGTTGCAGGGCCTGCTGCGACAGTCGCCGGGAAAAGTTTATCGAGCGGAGAGATAAATCTAGGTATCACGATTGAGAGCATTCAGAATCGAGTCTAATTCATGGCAGCTAAGAATCTAGTCATCGTTGAATCGCCCGCCAAGGCCAAGACCTTGGAAAAATATTTGGGGCGCGATTTCCAAGTCAAAGCATCCGTAGGTCACGTCGTCGATTTACCGAAAAGCAAACTCGGCGTCGATATCAAGAAGGATTTCGCGCCGGATTTTCACGTTATACAGTCGAAGAAAAAAGTCATCGACGACCTCAAGAAGGCGGCCAAAGGGAAAGAGAATATCTATCTTGCTTCCGACCCCGACCGCGAAGGCGAGGCGATCGCGTGGCATATCGCCGGTCAGGTTGCGAAAAATCATAAGCATGTACACCGCGTGCTGATCAACGAGATCACCAAAAAAGCGGTGCAGGAAGCGATCGCCAATCCGCACGAATTGGACCGCAACAAGTTCGACGCGCAGATTGCGCGCCGGGTGTTGGACCGCTTGGTGGGCTACCAGCTCAGTCCGCTGCTATGGAAAAAAGTGCGGCGCGGGCTGAGCGCGGGGCGCGTGCAATCGGTCGCCGTGCGGCTGGTCTGCGAGCGCGAGCGCGAGATCCGCGCTTTCGAGACGGTCGAGTACTGGTCGCTGACGGCACAATTGGAAGGACGGCTGCCGCCCTCCTTCAAAGCGCGTCTGGCTCAGTGGCAAAGCCAAAAGGTCGACAACAAAAAATTCCGCCTGGAAAACGAGTCCCATGTCCAGGACATCGTCAAGTCGCTGGACGGCGCGTCGTGGGTGATCGGCGAAGTCGAGAAGAAAGAACGACGCCGTTATCCGACGCCGCCTTTTGTGACGAGTAAATTGCAACAGGAAGCGGCGCGTAAGCTCGGCTTTCAACCCAAGCGTACCATGCAACTGGCGCAGCAACTTTACGAAGGCGTCGAGCTCGGCAGCGAGGGTTCGGTCGGTCTGATCACCTACATGCGCACCGATTCCACACGGATTTCGGCGGACGCCTTAACCGCGGTGCGCCAGCATATTCAAGCGCAGTACGGCAAAAACTACGTGCCCGGCAAGCCGAACACGTTTCGTTCGAAGAAAGGCGCGCAGGACGCGCACGAGGCGATTCGTCCGACGTCCTTGGATTACGCCCCGGATCGGGTGCGGCGTTATTTGCGCCGTGATTTATTCCAGCTTTATTCGTTGATTTGGGATCGCTTCGTCGCCAGTCAAATGGTGCCCGCGGTTTACGATCAGACGGTGTTCGACATTCCGGTCAGAGAAGCGCTGTTCCGAGCCACCGGTCAACAGATCAAGTTCGACGGTTTTATGAAAGTGTACATCGAAGGACGCGACGAGCGCGCCCCGCAAGCAAACGAAGAAGAGGATAGCGATGACGCCGCCGGGGCTTCGGACGGCGTATTGCCGGATTTGCAAAAAGGCGATGCACTCAAACTCCTGGCGCTCGAGCCGCGTCAGCACTTCACCCAGCCGCCGCCGCGCTTCACCCAGGCGTCCTTAATAAAGGAGCTGGATGAAAAAGGCATCGGCCGCCCCTCGACTTACGCGGCCATCATTTCGAATATTCTCGATCGGGAATATGTGGTGCAGAACGAAGGCCGTTCGTTGGCGCCGACCGATTTGGGGTTTCTCGTTACCGATCTTTTGGTCGAGAGCTTCCCCGATATTTTAAACGTCGAGTTCACCGCCGGGATGGAAGACGAGCTCGACAAGATCGAAGACGGCAAGGAAAAGTGGACGAAAGCGATGAAGCGCTTTTACACGCCTTTCTCGCGCGATCTCAAAAAAGCCGACAAAGAGATGCGCGACGTCAAGCGCCAAGAGGTGCCGACCGATATCGACTGTGAGAAGTGCGGCGCAAAAATGGTGATCAAGTGGGGGCGCAACGGCGAGTTTCTCGCTTGTCCGCAATATCCCGATTGCAAGAGCACCAAAAACTTCAAACGCGCCGACAACGGCGAGATTCAAATCGTCGCCGAGGAAGAAGTCAATGAAAGCTGTGAGCTGTGTGGCCGGCCGATGCTGCTGCGCTGGGGTAAATTCGGCAAGTTTCTCGGCTGCAGCGGTTATCCCGAGTGCAAGAATATTCAACCGCTGCAAAAACCGGTGGATCTCGGCATCAAATGTCCGGAATGCAAAGAAGGCAACATTAAAGAACGCAAGTCACGCTGGGGCAAGATCTTCTACGGCTGCGACCGCTATCCCGAATGCAAGTTCGCTTCTTGGGACAAGCCGCTGCCACTCCCTTGTCCCAAATGCGGCAGCCCGATTCTAGTCGAGAAGGTGACCAAGCGGGCGGGCCGGACGCATCGCTGCTATAAGAAAGAGTGCGGCTACTCGATCCAGGCTGAAGAGCCATTGCAGAGCGCCGAAAAACCCGCGGCTCAGTCGGAGGCCGGCGCAGCGTAGCTGGCGATTTTTTAAATCGTGCGGTAATTTCCAGTCGCGGCGAGTTCAGCCAAGCGAACTCTATTTTCAGCCGCCGAAATCTTCATGAAAAATATCGTTCGCATTATCGGCGGCGGGTTGGCCGGCACGGAAGCGGCTTGGCAACTCGCCCGGCGCGGTGTCGCCGTGGAACTGTTCGAGATGCGCCCGCAGCGCATGACCGAAGCGCACGCCGGCCGCAATCTCGGTGAACTCGTTTGCAGCAATTCGCTCCGTTCCGATCTTCTGTCGGCGCCGGCCGGATTGCTCAAGGCGGAAATGCGCCGGCTCGATTCGCTCATTATTCGCTGTGCCGATCAGCATCGGGTGCCGGCGGGGTCAGCGCTCGCGGTGGATCGCGACGATTTTAGCCGCGCCTTGACCGAAACCGTCGAGCAGTTGGCGGGAGTTCAGGTTTTCCGGGAGGAAGTTCGCGCCATTCCAAATGAAGGCATTCTCATCATTGCCACGGGCCCGTTGACGTCGCCGGCGCTGTCTGAGGATCTTATGGCGCGATTAGGCGAAGAGCACCTATATTTTTACGATGCGATTTCGCCGATCGTCACCGCCGAATCAATTGATATGAGCGTGGCGTTTCGCGCTTCCCGTTACGACAAGGGCGGCGACGATTATCTAAATCTGCCGTTATCGCGCGAAGAATACAACGCTTTCGTCGACGCTCTAATCGCTGCAGAACGAGTGCCCACGCATACGTTCGAACGCTTCGTGCCCTTCGAGGGCTGCATGCCCATCGAAGAAATGGCCGACCGCGGCAAAGACACGCTTTCGTTCGGGCCCATGCGCGCCGTCGGCTTGCACGATCCGCGCACCGGCAAGCGGCCCTATGCGGTTGTTCAGCTGCGCCAGGAAAACCGCGAAAAAACACTCTATAATCTGGTCGGTTTTCAAACCAAAATGACCTACGGATCGCAACGCCGCGTGTTCGCGTTGATTCCGGGTTTGGCCGGGGCCGAGTTCGTGCGCTTGGGGAGCTTGCACCGCAATACTTTCATCAACGCGCCCTTGCATCTCACCCCGACGCTGCAATGGCGTCGGCGTGAGACGTTATTTTTCGCCGGCCAGATGACCGGAGTTGAAGGCTACATCGAAGCCGCCGCGACCGGATTGCTCGCGGGAATCAACGCCGCCAAGTTGCTCGGGGGCGAGCCGACGGTCACACCGCCGGCCACTACGGCGCTCGGCGCGCTCCTACGCTACATTACCGATCCCGAGCGTAAGCGCTTTCAGCCGATGAACGTGAACTTCGGCTTGATTCCGCCGCTTACCGCGCGCCTGCGCGGCAAAGCGAAAAAAGAAATGATGTCGCGCCGGGCGCTGGCCGATATGAGCTATTGGGCGCAAGAGTGCGGAATAGCTGCATCGCCGATGCAGCATGATCAACTGGCGGTTCAGGAAACAGTTGTGCTCCGATGAGTCCGAGACGCAGCGCCTTCATCGACGTCGGCACCAACACGATTCTCTGCCTAATTGCGGAGATCAGAGACACTGGCCGATTCAGAGTCTTGGACGATCTCGCGGAGATTGCCGGTTTGGGTAAAGGCGTCGATCAGACGGGATTGATCTCACCTGAAGGCGAACAGCGAAGTCTCGCGGTCCTCGAACGCTACCTCGATCAGTGCAAGAATCTGGGCGTCGAAGAGATTACTGCCGTCGGCACGAGCGCCTTGCGCGATGCGAAAAACAGCGAGCAAGTACGCACTCGTTTTCATGACCGGCTCGGCATCGACATACGGGTCATTTCCGGTGCGGAAGAAGCCGCTTTCTCGTTCCTAGCGGTCGAGCGCGGGCTCGCGCTCGCAGGCCGCGAACTGCTGGTCATCGATATCGGCGGGGGCAGCACCGAATTTATCCGTGGCAATGAATCGGAGATTTCTCGCGCGGTCAGCATCGATGTCGGCTCGGTGCGATTGACTGAGCGATATCTCCATTCCGATCCAGTAAAGCCCAATGAGGTTCAACAAATGACCGCGGCCATCGATAAGGAATTAGCCCTGTTGTCGGCGCGAGGAATCGACGCGGACGGAGCGCTTTTGCTAATCGGTATCGCGGGCACTTTCACGACCTTGGCGGCGATGGAAAAACAATTGGTCCGCTATTTCCACGCCAAGGTTCACGGCAGCACTCTGACCATTCAACAGGTGCGCCGCCAAGTTCACACGCTTCAGGGGAAAACCGTCGAGCAACGAAAGCGCATCGTCGGTCTCGAAGCCAAAAGAGCCGACGTGATTTTCGCCGGGGCGTGCCTGATCGAACGGATCATGATTTTCTATCACGCTGATGAGGTCATCGTCAGTGACCAGGGTGTGCGTTACGGGCTCTTACATGAGGCGGCAAAAGCACTATAAAAAGGGTTGACATTTCCGGGCGAATTGGAAATGATCTGCCTTTCGTTTTGTGCAACGAGGCACGGTTGAACTAAAATCTGACTAGCGACCGAGGGAGGTGACAGCCAATGACCAAGGCAGAATTAGTCGACGCCGTCGCGAAGAGCGCCAAAATCAGCAAGGTTGCCGCCGGCGTGGCTGTGGACGCGACGTTCGACAGCATCGGCAAAGCGATCAAGAAGAGCAAGCGGTTTCAAGTCCCCGGCTTTGGGACATTCACCGTGCGCTCGCGCAAGGCGCGCCAGGGAAGAAATCCGCAAACCGGCGCCGTCATAAACATCAAAGCGAGCCGCTCGGTAGGATTCAAACCCGCTCCGGTACTGAAAAAGGGACTGTGACTTTCCCGGTCATCCGCGCAGGCCACCGCGGACAACCGGGTGGCCTTTTTTTATCCGGCTTGATGGCCACGCTCCGAGTGCGTAAAATGTTCGACACGGGCAGAGAAGCAATATGTCGATTAAAACTGAATTGATTTGGCTCGACGGAGAAATGATCCGTTGGGAAGATGCTAAAGTGCATGTGTTGACTCATGCGCTGCACTACGGCACGGCGTATTTCGAAGGCGTCCGGTGTTATCATCTGGCGGACGGCCGGTCGGCGGTATTTCGTTTAAAAGAACACACGCGCCGGCTCGCCGACTCGGGAAAAATCCTGGGTTTTCCGTTGCCCTACACGGAAGAGCAACTGAATCTGGCGACCCTCGAGGTCATTCGCGCCAACAAACTCAAGGAGTGCTATATCCGTCCCTTGGCGTTCGTCGGTCTCGGTGAGTTGGGTCTCTATGCGCCGAACAATCCGATAAATGTGTGCATCGCGGTTTGGCCCTGGGGCGCTTATCTCGGCGACGAAGGACTCAAGAACGGCATCCGGGCAAAAGTGTCGTCGTTTACGCGTCATCACGTTAACGTGATGATGACCAAGAGCAAGACCACGGGAAATTACATCAACTCGGTTTTGGCGAAGCATGAAGTGAAAAAAGCCGGCTATGACGAGGCGATCATGCTCGATGCCGAGGGGTACGTGTCAGAAGCCAGCGGCGAAAATATTTTTATCGTCCGTGACCGCAAGATCAAGACGACGCCGCTCACCTCGATTCTGCCGGGCATCACGCGCGATTCAATTATCACGCTTGCCAGAGACAAGGGTTACGAACTGGTGGAAGAGCGTTTTACTCGAGACGAACTCTATATCGCCGACGAGGCGTTTTTTACCGGCACTGCAGCCGAGCTGACGCCGATTCGCGAGGTGGACGACCGGCCGATCGGCGCCGGGCGGCGCGGCCCGGTGACCGAAGACATTCAAAACACGTTCTTCGATGTCATCAAAGGCAAGAATCCCAAGTATAAAAACTGGTTGGCCTACGTCTGATCTGATCGGCTAAATCTCCCGGCACGATAGTTGATCAACCGCGGCACATCGATTGAAACTGAAAAATGACGGAGCCGCCTGACGCCACGCTCCGAATCACGATGCTGCCGCGCGATACCAACGCGCACGGCACGATATTCGGCGGCGTGATCCTGAGCCACATCGACTTGGCCGGAGGCATCGCGGCGTCGCGCCAGGCGGCACGAAACTTTGTCACGCGGGCGATGCGCGAGGTCGAATTTATCGCGCCGGTGTACGTCGGCGACGTGGTGAGTTTCTATACTTCGGTGCTGCGCCAAGGTACGACTTCGATCACCGTCAAGGTCAGCGTCGAAGCCGAACGCGCCAAGGATCCACGTCATCTGGTCAAGGTCACCGAAGCCGAGGTGATTTACGTCGCCGTCGATGAAGCGGGGAAACCGATCGCGTTAAAGTGAATAACGTTCCTGGTTACGTCGAGAGTCGATGGGCAATTCGACGTGGGGGGCATTTTTGGGTCGCTGCGTCTACCGGTAATATCGCGATAATATCCACATGCTTGCAAACGCGCAGTACGGACGCGCGGTGCCGACTGGGAGTTTGGATAAATCTATCGAGTACCTCAAAAATGCGGTTGCACTCAATTCGACTGGTCGTTTCCCGGTTGGAACTGCGCGCAGTTACAATGCGACCAAGCATGGCCACTGGTTCGTGCTGGGCTGAAGTCGATTGCTGAGCTACCGATTCCAGTTCTCTGATGACGCCAAGCATAATAGGCTGCGCAACTCTCCGAAGAGATTAACTATAGCTGAGTCTACCCGCTGTCGCACCAAAATCCCGACGTTACATCCGTCCAATTGATTTGGATGGCGCGATTAAATCAGCTCCCGTCAGCGCGCGGTAAGATCCCGTTCCACTGCCGCGCCGACACATAACGTTTGCACCGGTGGCGCGCTTTCAGTATCAATGGATGCTGTCGATGGCCAAATCCTTAGCTAAAATTGGCTTCATGTTTCTTGTTGCTGCGGCCATTCAGGCGTGCGGTGATTCCGCTGGCAAGGCCAAGACCCTCCGTGTGGGTTTTGTTCCCGCCGAGGATGCTCAACAGGTAATGCAGAATGCTCAACCCATCGTTGAAATCCTGCGCAAAGAATTGGGCATGGAGATTCAGCCTTTCGTCGCCACGGATTACACCGGCGTGGTTGAAGCCTTGCGCGTCAATAAACTCGACGTCGCATTTTTGGCGCCCGCATCCTACGTGCTTGCGAAAAACGAAGCGGATATCAAAGTGATTCTCAAATCCGAGCGCAAAGGGATTCCCTTCTACTACGCCGCGATCATCACGCGGTCCGATAGCGCGATTAAAACCCTTGACGATCTGCGTGGCAAAACTTTCGCCTTTGGCGATTCGCTGTCCACCACCGGCCACGTGTTTCCGCGCAAAATGTTTAAGGAGCGCGGCATCGATCCGGTGCGGGACTTTAAACAGATTCTCTATTCCGGCGGGCATGACGCCACCGTGCTGGCGGTGCTCAATGGCAAGGTCGATGCTGGCGCAACGTATGCCAACTCGCCGGACAGCCAGGACACGGCGTGGATGCGCTATCTCAAAGATCCCGAAGACGTGAAAAAAATTCGCGCCATCGCGTTTTCGGAGCCGATACCCGCCGACAATCTGGTCGTCAGCGGCAGCCTCGATCCGAGTGTTGTCAAGAAAATTGAAGAGATTTTTGTCGGTCTCAGCCATGACGCCAAAGGAAAACAAATGATGCGCGATCTCTATCAAATCGATGGCTTTGTGAGCGCCACCGACAAAGACTACGACTCAGTGCGCGAGGCTTTCATCGCGGCCGGCATTCCAATCAAAGAAGGTCTACAGAAACGGCGCTCGTGACTATCCTCGAGATCAAGGATCTCTGTCAATCCTACAACGGCAGCGCGCCGGTCTTGCGCGACATGAGTCTGGCGGTTGAGCATGGCGAATTTGTCGGCGTGATCGGACTCAGCGGATCCGGGAAGTCGACGTTGCTGCGCTGCATCAACAGGTTAGTCGAGGCCCGTTCGGGAGAGATTTGGGTTCCGCGGGGGCTCCTGACCGGTGAATTGAACGGTGCGCCGATTGACGTTCTAAGACTTGATGCCGCCGATTTGCGCCGTTTGCGCCGCAAGATCGGCATGATATTTCAACAGTTCAATCTCGCCAAGCGCCTGTCGGTGATTGAAAACGTGCTCTCGGGCGGACTCGGGTATAAACCGTCGTTGCGCAGTACGCTAAGAATTTTTGCCCGGGAAGAGCGGCATCATGCGCTGGCCAATCTTAAGCGCGTAGGCCTGTTGGAGCACGCTTACAAGCGCGCTGACGAGCTCAGCGGCGGCGAGCAGCAGCGCGTCGCGATATGTCGATCGGGTAATTGGTTTAAGACAAGGGCAGATTGTTTTCGACGGTCCGACCGTGGATCTCACTGATCCTGTTGTTGACGCGATTTACCATCATCAAGCGTAAATCGCTGAGTTCAGTCGGTCGCTTGTGGATTCACATGGCGCGGAAATGCGGCGGTGTCGCATTGCTCCAGCCGGCGAAGCGTGTCTTGATAACCGGCATCGATGATCTTGTCGATGCTGCTCCAATCAAAAACACCAAATTTGCTCACCGGCGGATTCAGATAGAGGTCGGCTTCGTTTTTAGCCGATTCGATACATCGAATGCTGCCGACTGTCGTGGTGCGATAAAGAATGTTGAGGATGTTGGGAATGTCGGGTCGTTCGCTAAACGGGTTCAGCCGCTGCCAGAGCAGTTTCCAGCCGGAGAGCGTATAGCTTTCAGTCAACTTGCTCTTGAACTCCAACTGCTCGCTGACGTCGACGGCGAGAGCAAACCCCTGGCAAAGTTTTTTCATGACGTCAACCGGTAAGTTATTGATCAGACCGCCGTCGACCAAGATCTCGCCGTTTTCAATGGCCGGCGGCCCGACGCCAGGAATCGACACGCTGGCGCGCACCGCTTTCCACAAAGTTCCTCGGTGGTGAATCATCGCGTCGGCACGGGTAAGATTCGTGGATACGCAAAAATATCTAGTTTTTAAATTTTCGATTTCCGCGCCCTCGAACACTCTTCTAAGCATCTGATCCATGCGCTTACCCGAATTCAACGCGACCAACGGCAACGTGTAGTTCTTCTGCGGTTCGCAACGCGGCCATTCACACTGATTGACCCGCGCCATGGTCTGCCAATCCCAGCCGAGCGCATGTTGAGCGGCGATGACCGCGCCCATGCTGGTACCGCCGATGGCGTCGATCGGAATACCGCTCTCGTACAAGGCGCGAATCACGCCGATGTGCGCGAAGCCACGCGCGCCGCCGCCGCTTAAAACCAAGCCGACGGCGGTGCCGGTTAGGAGGCGAACCAGTTTGTTCAAGTCAGCAATCGAGCTCGTGATCACGTGATGATGATTGTTAACAGGCAAAACCGATAGCCACCTGTCGGTCTTAACTTCCGCGTCGTGGTTTCGGTTGTGAAGCAGAACGAGTTCGATGTCCGCGGTGATTTGGCCGGAGGAAAAATATCCTCTTACCACCTCGAGGCTTGAAAGCGTCGGCACCGAGCTCGTTTCGGTAACGATTAAAATGAGGTCCGCTTGGCGGATACACCGCTGAGTCCAAGATGAAAAAACAGCGTCCGCTTCATAGACGATGAAGCGGTGATCGCTTTCGAGTTCGCTCAGCCGAGCCGTAACTTGGCCGTCCTCGATAATCGGAATGGCGGTTGTTCCGCAGTTTAAATCACCTGAATGCTTGTTCAGAAGAAGCGTCGGGCCGATGATCTTTAGTGCGTCAGCGAGACGCGCGGCGAAATCCGCCAGCGGCACGCTTCGACCAACAGGCAGAACGGCGATCGTTCGGACTGTGCGTTTTGACAGAGTCCTGTCGATGCCTTGGCTTTGCCGGTCGGCAATTTGCGTCGTTACAGAGCCAACCAGTTGCGGGTAACGTTTTAAAGTGTTCTCAAAAGCAGCACGCGCCAGTTTCGCTAACTCGCTGTCCCGAATGGCGCGCACGGTAGCGGAGCGTGGCTTACCGGTAAGTAGCGCCAATTCACCGACGCTTTCGCCGCGCGCGATTTCGCGAATCACCTCGACTGTGCCGTTGCTGTGCTCTAGATACACCCGCAGTCGTCCGGAAAGAACGATGTACATGGAGTCGCCCAGATCGCCCGTGCGAAACAAAGTTTCCCCGCCGGGGAGAAATACCGACTCCAAGTGCGGCATAAGCTCCACTAAAACTGCCTGGTCGATGGCTTGAAAAAGTGGCGCGCTGAAAAGATATGAGAGCTTAGCTTGTGAAAGCATCGATCAATGTTCCGAAGAACCATAACTCTTGAATGCAAGAAAACGACTGTTTCCTGTGTTCATATCGCGTTTAGGGTTGAAGACAGGAAAAGCAAATTGTCGTACCCAAGGGACCTCCATCTTGATCACAACGCTCGACGCGGAGAAGTATCTGAAATGACGGTTTGGTGTCAACCGAACGCGGTAAATAGCGGCTCTCTCGAAAACGCCAGCGCGCGGGTCTTGTCCTAGCAGTGGCGCGATGACGACGAATTTGCCCTTTGGGTTTTCCGTGTTGATTCAGTAGGGAAGCGTGAATGTGAATCGGACCTTGTGGCGGCGCGTCAGCGTGAGTTAAGGTTAAAAAGTGATGCGATTCGAACTGCCGTGATCGCTTACTTCAACATAAACCGTCGAGGAGGGTATGATATTGGCGCAATCTATCGTTAAAGCAGACGAGCAAGATATCTTCGTCCAAGCACCGCCACGGCCAAGACATGGCAAAAAATCGTTCGCTGCCGTCGCCGTTGGTACGCTTCTTCTAGCGTGGTCTTTTCAGGGCGCGAAGATCCGGCCGGGCGAACTGGTCGAAGGTATCCCGCAGATCCTTGTGACCCTCGGCCGCATGTTGCCGCCCGACTTTACCAAGATCACCGACAGCAAAAACTATTATTTTCCGCCCGGACTGTCGCTAACGGAGCTCTTTCTACCGGTACCGCTCGCCGACGATCCTTCGCGGGCGCGACAGCGCTGGTGGGACAATACGTTTCCTCAAACCGTCGTCGGCGCGACGCTGGAGACCGTGCAGATGGCGCTGGCGGGAACATTTCTAGCCGTGCTGGTGGCGTTTCCACTGGGCTTTCTCGCTGCGCGCAATACGACGCCGCATCGGTTCGTGTATTACGGCGTCCGCTCAGCTTTGAATCTGGTGCGCACCATCCCCGACCTTGCGCTTGGTTTGCTGTTCGTCGCGGCGGTCGGTCTCGGCGCTTTCGCGGGAACCCTGGCGTTGGCGATCCATACCGCCACCGTACTTGGGAAATTGCTCTCTGAATCGGTGGAAAATATAGACGAGGGCGTCGTCGAGGCGATCCGCGCCACGGGCGCGGGATATTCGCAAATATTATCTTTCGCGGTATTGCCACAGATTTTGCCCGATCTCATTTCCCTTACGTTGTACCGCCTGGAAACCAACATCCGCGCCGCATCGGTGCTCGGCCTGATCGGCGCCGGCGGCATCGGCTATCTAATGAACACCAGTTTTCGCACTTTCCAATACCAAGAAGCGGCAGCCATCGTCCTAGTGCTGATTGCGCTCGTTATGTTAGTGGATCATCTCAGCTCGCGATTGCGTGCTTTGGTCGTGTGACAGCGCAACCGTATTACGGTTCGACTCGCTTGGTTATTCGGAGTAAATCGAAGCGGCCCGAGGCAAAAAGCGGATCGGGTGATGTAACGGCGGACTATGTCGTCATGGACTTTTTTTTCTGCCGTGTGATAATCTCGCGCAGGAGCTTCATCGATGATTCGTACCGTAGGTCTCGTTGCCAAGTATCAGGAACCCAAAGCCGCGCAGATGGTTCGCTGGCTGATTCCGTGGCTCAAGAAGCGCGGCAAGAAAGTTTGCGTGGAAAACGGCCTGACGCGCAATGGGGCGCAATCCTGCAGTAAGAAACAGATGGCGGCCAAAGCCGATCTGATTGTTTCCTTGGGCGGCGACGGCACGTTACTCAACATTGCGCCTTTGGTGGATCGACCGGAGGTGCCGATTCTGGGGGTCAACCTCGGCGGCTTAGGGTTTATTACCGAAGTCGCGGTGGACGAGCTCGAAGCCGTGCTGAGCAAGACCCTCGAGGGCGATTTCGAAGTCGAAAAGCGCATGACCCTCGAAGTCCGCGTTTTGGGAAAGAAGAAGCGGCCGCACAAGTTTCGCGTACTGAACGACGTCGTCATTGCCAAGGGGGCGCGCAGCCGGATCATCGATTTGGAAACCTACGTCGGCAATGACTATCTGTGCACCTACCGCGCCGACGGTCTGATTATTTCGACGCCGACCGGATCGACAGCCTATTCCTTAGCCGCGGCGGGACCGATTCTCGAGCCGACGCTCGGCGCCATCGTGTTAGCGCCGATTTGTCCCCATACGTTGACCAATCGACCCATCGTCGTGCCGAGCAATGCGGCAGTTCGCGTGACCTTGCGCTCGTTCGGTGACACCGTCATTTTGATTCCCGACGGGCAACAGGGCGTGCGGCTCAATAACGGCGATCGGGTGGAAGCGCGCGATTACGGCTTGCCGGTGTCTTTGATCAAACTCTCGTCGCGCAGCTATTATGAGATTTTGCGCGAGAAACTGAAATGGGGAGAACGCTAGGCGCTTCGTCTTATGCTGCGCGAACTGCGCATCAAGAATTTTGCAGTCATCGATGAGGTCGGACTGGAGCTTAAGTCCGGTCTGAATATCATCACCGGAGAAACCGGCGCGGGCAAATCCATCATCCTCAACGCTCTCGGCTTGATCGCCGGCGAGCGCGGCAGCTCGGATGTTATCCGCAACAAGGAAGAAGAAGCGACGGTAGAAGCGCTGTTCGAAGGCTTGCCACCCGAGATTGAAAGCAAGCTCAGCGACGCCGGATTTGAAGCTGACGGCGAGCTGGTGCTCAAACGGATCGTCAATCGTTCGGGGAAAAACCGCATCTATGTAAACGGTGGTCTTTGCCCCCTCGGACTGCTCGCCGCAGTGGGCGGCTCGTTGGTCCACATTTACGGGCAGCATGAGCACCATACACTGCTGCAGCCTGATACCCATCTGAATTTGCTCGACGCGTTTGCAGACGAGCCAGCATTGCCAAGGACGATGAGAGAAACTTACGACGTCTTGGCCGTAGCGTGGAGGGATCTCAACGAAGCGCGAGAGTCGCTCGAGCAGCGGCGCCGGGAAAAGAACCTGCTCGAAGCCCAAGCCGAAGAACTAACCCAGTCACGTCTCAAAGCTGGCGAAGAAGAAGAGCTCCGCGCAGCGAAAAATATTCTGGCGCACAGCGAAAAACTTTATCAGGGCTGCCGCGAGGGCGACGAGGTTCTGTACGAAGGCGAGGCTGCGCTGGTCGGTCGACTGAGCAAATACGCCGTCCGTCTGCGTGAATTGTCGTCGATCGATCGGCACCTGCAACCGACCGTCGATTTCCTCGAATCCGCTTTAGCGCAACTGCAAGAGGCCGCCTCTCAACTGCGCCGCTACGCTGAGCGCGTTCACTTCGACCCAGGCGCGCTGGAGCAAGTCGAAGACCGCCTCGCTGAAATCCAGCGCCTCAAACGCAAGTACAATGCGAGCGTCGACGAGATCTTGCGTATGCATGAGGAAATCAAAAGATCGCTCAACACCTTGGAACACGGCGAGGAGCAAATCGCCACTTTAGAGAAATCTTTCGCGGAGGCGCGCCAGTCGGCGTGGGAAACGGCCGAGAAACTTTCGCTTGTCAGGCAGCGCGCGGCGAAGAAATTGAAACGTGAAATGGAAAAGGAAGTGAAAGGTCTCGGCATGCCCGAGACAACATTTGAAGCGCACTTTGTCACACAGGATGAAAAGGCCGATGCGCCGCCTTTTTTCATCGCCGGCAAAAAACTTACCGAGCGAGGCATGGATCAAGTGGAATTTTACTTTTCGCCCAACCCGGGAGAACCGGCGAAGCCGCTGGCGAAAATCGCCTCCGGCGGCGAGCTCTCACGCTTGATGCTCGCGCTCAAGTCGCTCGTGATGACGCCGGGGGTCGTTTCGACTCTGTTGTTTAACGAGGTGGATACGGGCATCGGTGGTCGGGTGGCGGAGATCGTCGGCAAAAAACTCAAACAAGTAGCCTCCCGTCACCAGGTCATTAGCGTGACTCATCTGCCGCAAGTGGCCGCCCTCGCCGATGCTCATTTCGTCGTCGAAAAGGAGGTCGAAAAAGGGCGGACCTTCACGCGCGTTAGACAACTGAGCGAGCATGACCGCATCGACGAGTTGGCTCGTATGCTCGGCGGCGTTAAAATTTCCGAACAAGCTCGCCGCCACGCCGAGGAGATGGTTCGGGGGAAATGATCAGTGCTGAGTAACGAGTGCCGAGGACTGACCGTAGACAATTGTTCTAACTGGCAAATTGACGCCGGTTGACTTTCTCAGCCTGGTTCCCTAATTTTGACTCAGCACTCAGGACTCCTTACTCAGTCCTTTCTCGCGTGGGGCCGTAGCTCAGTTGGGAGAGCGCTTGAATGGCATTCAAGAGGTCGAGGGTTCGATTCCCTTCGGCTCCACCAAACGGCTCCACCAAATTGCACAGTGTCAAGAACTCTCCTTTCCGGGAGGTTTTACCCTCGGAAGGAGATGTTCTTGGCACCAGCGGCAGCTTGTAAGTCAGTTGAATTGTTTTACCCCGCACCCTGACTTCTTTTACGATCTGCCGTATAAATTCCTTTTTGGCTCCTAATTTTTTCTCTCGTAATCGCTCTTGCATCGCTCGAACGTAGGTCTTCATCAAACCCGTTGAAATCGTGTGCACGGTGGCGCCTGCCCGTGACTTCTTTTCCAGAGCTATTTTCTTTTGTAGGAGCGCTTCTCTCTCCGTGCGGAGTTCCTTAATGCGATGAGCCGCATCCTCCAGCGACAAAAGCCCGCGCTCCAGGGTGTCTTCCCAACGACGAATTCTGGTTTCTACATCTGTAATAGTCAGTTTTAGGGCTTGTTCCTCGGCGCTGGGGTTTAGCTGGGACTGCCGAGCTTGCTGGAGAACGAGCTCGATATAGCGGCGCACATTTCCTTCGCTCAAAATCTGCTCTTGGATCTGGTTCAACACCGCTGCTTCGAGCTTTTCTTTGCTTAGCAGCGCAGCATTGCAAGCTGCCCGTCCCTTTTGCAGATACGTGCGGCAGGAGTAGTAATTGTATCGTCCTGACTTGGCCGAAGTTCCAAGATAGTGATGGCCACAACGATCGCAGACCACCAGCCGGCTTAGAAGATAAGAAGTGCGATGGCTATAGGAGTTCTGCCAGTTATCGCCTCGTTGTTTAACCTGCTCCTGCACCCGATCGAACAAAGCCTGATCAAGAATGGGCGGATAAAAACCTGGTATAACGATGGGTTCCCGCTGACCTCGGGTTTGCGGGAGGTTATAGTCGAGGATGCCAATGTAGGCACGGTTTCTTAAAACCCGGAGGATAAACTTGACCCCAAACATGAGGCCCTGATTGGTTCGATAGCCCTCCCCATTCAAGGTCACAGCAATCGCCTTACTGCCCATGCCGCGATCGTACAGTTCGAAGATCCGCTGTATCAGGGGAGCTGTCTTTTCATCCACGACCGGTCGGCTAATTATTCGGGTCCGCTTAGGGCCTTCCTGTCTCTCTATTATTTCCTTTCGATAACCGAAGGGCGGGCGAAAAACTAGATGGCCTTGGAGTGCCCGCTGTTTTAGTCCCTTCATGATCTCGCGCGAAAGATTACGAGAGTAAAATTCGGCCATGCCGACTAATAGATGCTCCATGAAGAAGTCTTCTGGAGTATCGGAACCGACCATCGGTTCGGTCACCGAGATCAGTCGCACCTGCTCGCGCTTGAGGATCGCTCTAGCGGTGGAGGATTCCAGGGTATCGCGAAAAAGCCGATCGAGTTTATGAACAATGATGAGATTAAAGGCACGCTGCTTGCTCACCGTGTCAGATAGCAATTCCTTGAGAGCCTCGCGCTTTTCTAAATGGCGAAACGCTGATTGGCCTTCCTCAAGATATTCTTTGGCTACCGTGTACCCCTGCTTCTCCGCCCAATCGCGGCATGCCCGGAGCTGTGCCTGGATCGAGTAGCCCTGGACCTGCTCCTCTGAGGAGACCCGCGCATATATAACCGCCGTTTGTGACGGTTGCGGTAATGTATTTGTGCTCATGTTGGTCCGGTGCCTCGATGACATTGCGATTGCACCACCGTCAGGTTCGTTTTAGCTTTGCGACGTTGCAGCCCGTTAAGATTGGCCCATCTTTGTCTAAGAGCAGTTGCCGTCCAGGTTTGGCCGCCCCTCCGGCGGATATTTCTTTGGTTAAACTCAAGGGCCATTTGTCGGTAGTTGAGCCTCCGTGAACGCGCCTCTGCAATCACCCTGCGATGAATGTTTTCCAACAATTCAGGTTTATCGCCGATTGCACGGAGCTGCCTGTACACCTTTTGATCCGTCCACCGTTTTCCCGATGAACTCCCAATCCCCTGTTCATTGAAGTGTCGAGCAATCCACGCGAGAGATCGACCCTCACGATTAAGCTCAGCCGCTTTTTGGCCCAATGAGAGATAGCCGGCTGAATAGTGGTTCGCTTTAAGACGCAGGCTATGCAGTATCATATAAATCCCGGCCGCGGTAATATTCACGACTTGGCCGGTGGACGTCTTTCCGGCCGCCAGATGCTCTTTTATTTCTAACACCGTCAGCTTTTGCGCATGGAGCTCGCGAACGAGGTTGTACCGACCGGCAGCCCGATAGATACATAAAGGCGTTTGTCCGCCAGATTTCCAAACAATTGTTGCATCGATCTTTTCTTTGGTTACTGCTACGACAATGTGATCGATAACGCAGCGTAAAATTTCTTTTCGCTCCTGATGTGTTACCGCCTCATGGTGCCATAGGCTCGGCACGTCGCTGGCAAGCCGGCAAAGCTCCTCCAACTCGGCGTCGGATTCATAATGTTTAGCGGAAGTCTGCTCGATTGAGACTTTCAGCTCAAATTCCTCTTTCTCTCTAAGCACTCTTTCGAGTTTATCGAGAGCGTCATTGTAAACCCGCGGCCGAGTGCCATGACTCAGGTCCACACGCTCTTGTGCTTTACGTTCTTCGTGCTCCAATCGCTCGCGTTCGGAGTCGATCCAATTGAGTCGTGCCTGCTCCTGAGTTCGAGATTCTTTCAAAGCCGCCCTCAACATCTCAAGCGGCGGGGTTTGGAGTACCCTGAAAACTTCCGCAAGAATATGTTTATCAAAATCATAGCTCATAAATTGGGTGCAAGGCTCACTGGTCCATGCGTGGCCATAGCTGTAACTTCTATTCCGATGATAATTTACACTGAGCGACCGCTTGCATACCGCGCAGCGGAGTAATCCCTGGGTAAGTGCCGGCCCACGCCCGGGACGATCGCGGCGCTGGAAACGATTCTTATTGAAAATAGATTTGATTTCCTCTTGTTGTTCTTGGCTCATGTAGGCGGGATGGTGATGAAACGTTTTGACCCAGCGCTCCTCGGGAACCTTGATGCGTTTCGATTGGCCGCTGGCCAGCACGGGTCCTCCGGGCTGGGATTGGCTTTTTCCAAAAACATAGGTTCCGGCATAGGCGGGATGTATGAGGATTTGTTTCACGCTCCAGAGAGCTGGTTTTTTGAAAGACATCCGCTGGCCGTGCCTAGACGGTATTTGAACCCCGGCTTTGACGAGCGCCTTAACTGTGCGATTGATCGAGCGGGTTTGCCAGAACGTTTTGATAACCATCCGAATCGTGTCTTTGGTCTCTGGGTCGTAGTCATACTCACCGTCCGGGCCTTTAATCCAACCGACCGGCAATGCGGAAACCACGGCGCCCTGCTTGGCTTTGGCCATTCTCGCGTTGGTCATATGCTCGGTTCGTTTCTTGTTTTCGTATTGCGCAAAAGTCGCTGTGATCTGCGTTAGAACCGTATCATTGGGGTTGCTCGGGTCGCTGAGACGATTATCGAGGCACAACAGTGTTCCATGATACAATGCCAGGATTCTTAGTTGCTCAATAGGGAGTAGTTCTCGACCCAATCGCCCAATGTTGACGGCAAATACACAGCCGACCGCGTGCGTTGCAATCTGATCGAACATTCTCTGCCATCCGGTACGACGATCGACCGACTGACCGCTTTTGCCTAAGTCCTCATCAATAATTTCAATCAGATCCTCCGGCCAAC
>WNFR01002105.1_pt1 | contig 26556 bp, 20 predicted proteins | sample 5400221 | NCBI WGS metagenome assembly WNFR01 (sample SAMN13153357, study PRJNA577476) | soil metagenome | isolation source: 40 cm soil under Madrone tree | place: USA:California | collected 2016-06-14
GCGCCCACTTCTTCTCCCACCTGCGCGCCATCACCGCCTACATCCTCTTCCCCTCATGGACCCATCTGCTTCAAACCCTCGCCGGAACAATCCCGCAACCACGGCCGCCATAGCCAAATTCCCAAAATGAGAATTGCTGATTCCCTTTATTCCCGTGTCCACATATCCGGATAACGACATGCCCTTCCGATTTTGCCACACAGACTGTTACGCCACGATGTCATCCGGCGGCCTCGCAGGCGAGCGCGTAGGGCATGTAGGGCGCCAATAGCCACCGGGTCCGGCCTTTGCCCGGCCCGATGATAACTCCGCGTATTGCGCCGCGGTCGGCGGATTACGCTGCGCTAATCCGCCCTACTGGTCCATGCCGAACAGTGCATGTCTGTCGCACCCAAGCCAGGGTCGATTGGCTTGCGTATCGAGGCCAACATTTGCGAAATGGCCGTGGAGGGAAGTCCTCGAACTTAAGGTTTAAACGTTGTGACCCACCACCCCTCGTCACTTTTCACCCGCCGCGCATTTCTGATGGGCGCAGTGCTCGGGGCAAGCGCCGGTGCGGCGATCTCGTTTGATGTCCGCGCGCAGACGGCGAGCGGCTCCTTCGAGGCATGGCGCGACGCCTTTCGGCAACGGGCGGCGGCGCGCGGCGTCTCGGAAGCGACCTATGGGCGCGTAATGGGAACGATCAAGCCCGACACCAGCGTCTACGCCCAGATCCGCTCGCAACCCGAATTCAACGAAGCGCTGTGGCAATATATCAACCGCCGTGTGTCCGATTGGCGCATCATCACCGGCAAGGCGCGCGCCAAGGAATACGCGCCGCTGCTCGCGCGCATCGAAAGCGAATACGGCGTCGATCGCTTCACCATGCTCGCGTTGTGGGGGATCGAATCGAGTTATGGCGAGGTCATCGACAATCCCAAATACATGCGGCCGGTGATCCCGGCGCTCGCGGCGCTCGCCTGGGGCGAGCCGCGCCGGCGCAGCTACTGGGAAGCCGAGTTGCTCAACGCTCTCGTCATCATCGAGCGCGGCTGGGGCGAGCCGAAGGAGATGATCGGCTCCTGGGCCGGCGCCATGGGGCATACCCAATGGATGCCCGAGGTGTGGCTGCACATGGGCGTCGATTTCGATCACAACGGCCGCATTTCTCCTTACGGCGCCCCGGATGATGCGCTGGCCGGCACCGCACGCTTCCTGGTCGATCGCGGCAAATATCGCCGCGGCGAAGCCTGGGGTTGTGAAGTCACGTTGCCGGAGCGGCATGGCGGCGACCATGAGCACCGCACCTATGCGGCATGGCGCGAACGCGGAGTGGTGCGCTCCGACGGCGCCGCCTTCGCGCGCCCGGACGACAAGGCCAAGCTGACCGTGCCGGTTGAAGGCGGCCCGGCGTTTCTGACCGGACAGAATTTTTCCGCCGTGATGAGCTACAACCCGGCATTTTCCTACGCCCTCGCGGTCGTACATCTCGCCGACCGTATCCGCGGCGGTGGTCCGTTGGTGCATCCATTTCCAGGTAGCGAACGGCTGATGACGCTCGCGGAGGTGCAGGAATTGCAGCTCCGCCTCACCAAGCTCGGCTTCGACACCGACGGCAGCGACGGCCGGGTCGGTCGCGACACCCAGCGCGCCGTGCGTGATTTCCAGAGAAAAGTCGGCATGGCTCCCGCCGACGGCTATGCCGGTCTCAAGGTCCTGGCCCGGTTGCGTCAAAGCTCCTGATCGGCTTGGATGGCAGATGGCAGATGGCGGATGACGGATGACAGATGTCGGATGTCAGATGACAGAGATCAGAAAGGATGCGATTTCTGTCATCCGTCATCCGACATCTGTCATCTGTCATCTGTCATCCGTCATCTGAAAGTATCCCATGTCCACACGCGAAGCGCTTCCACCCGAGACCCGGCTGGTCGATGTCAGCAAGCTCGATACCGCCGCCATCGAGCGCCCGATCCCGTCGGGCACCAACGCGGCAGGCTTTGGCAGCGACGTGGTCGCCGAAGCGCTTCGCGATCTCGACATTCCCTACATCGCGCTCAATCCAGGCGCGAGCTATCGCGGCCTGCATGACAGCCTGGTGAACCATATCGGCAATGCGAGCCCGCAGATGCTGCTGTGCCTGCATGAGGAGGCGGCGGTCGCCATTGCGCACGGCTACGCCAAAGTCACCGGCAAGGCGATGGCGGCGGCAGTGCATTCCAATGTCGGGCTGTTTCACGCCACCATGGCGATCTTCAATGCCTGGTGCGATCGCATGCCGGTCATCATTCTTGGCGCCACCGGGCCCGTAGATGCGGCCAAGCGGCGGCCGTGGATCGACTGGATTCACACCGCCGCCGACCAGGGCGCGATCATCCGCCACTACACCAAGTGGGACGATCAGCCGGCATCGCCGGCGGCGGCGCGGGAATCGCTGCTGCGGGCATCCTGGCTCGCCAACGCATCGCCCCAGGGCCCGGTCTACGTCAATCTCGATGCCGACATGCAGGAAGCCGTGCTGGATAAGCCGCTGCCGCCGATCGAGGCCAAGCGCTACATGCCGCCGGTCGTCAGCGCGGCGCCGGCAGACCACATCAAACAGGCGGCTGAGTGGCTGAAAGGGGCAAAGCATCCGGTCATTCTCGCCGGCCGCGTGTCGCGCGCCGTGGCGGCGTGGAAGCATCGCGTCGCGCTCGCCGAAGCGATCGGCGCCTATGTGTGCACCACGCCGAAAGTGGGCGCAGCGTTCCCGACCGACCATCCCATGCATCTCGATGCGCCGCAGCCTTTCACCAAGGACGAGCTGACGCCGCATCTTCGCGAGGCCGACGTCATCCTGAGCCTCGATTGGGTCGATCTCAACGGCACCCTGCGGTCACTCGGCGGTCCGCCGGTCGGCAAGGTGATCCAGGTTTCCCTCGATCACCAATTGCACAACGGCTGGAGCATGGACTACCAGGGCCTGCCGCCGGTCGATTTGTTCATCGCCGCCGATCCGGATGTGGCCACCGCCGCGCTCGTCGAGGCGATCGGCCCTGTCGGGTCGAAGGCGAAGGGACCGCCGCGCACCCTCCACCAGCCGGCGGGCGGCAAAAGCACGCTCGGCATCGAGGATCTCGCCCATGCGCTGCGCGGCGTCGTCGGTGGGCGGGATGTGACGCTGACCCATCTGCCGCTGTCGTGGCAGGGCTCGTTCTGGCACTTCCGCCATCCGCTCGATTTCCTTGGCTCCGACGGTGGCGGCGGTGTCGGCGGCGGCCCGGGAATCTCGGTCGGCGCGGCGCTCGCCCTCAAGGGATCGGGCCGGCTGCCGATCGGCATATGCGGGGACGGCGATTTCCTGATGTCGGTGACGTCGCTGTGGACTGCGGTTCACTACCGCATTCCCCTTCTTGTCGTGGTGGCCAACAATCGCTCGTTCTACAATGATGAGGTTCACCAGGAGCGCATGGCGATTTTGCGCAACCGACCTGTCGACAACAAATGGATCGGCCAGAAGATGCTCGACCCGGAGATCGACATGGCGGGGCTCGCCCGCGCCCAGGGCGCACGCGGCTTCGGGCCGATTGTCAGGCACGAGGAGCTGGCGACCGCGCTCGCACACGCGGTTGCGGCGGTGGAGAACGGCGAAGTCGCGGTGGTGGACGTGCGGATCGAGCCGGGTTATGGCGCGCGCGACTCCGGCGCGGTATCACAGAGGAAGTCGGGGTAGCTCCCTCCCCCGCTTGCGGTGGAGGGAATAACATTGAAGCAGTAGGGTGGGCAAAGCGAAGCGTGCCCACCGTGGCGATCTCAGGTGGGCGCGCTTCGCTTTGCCCGCCCTACATGCTGGTCGAACACGCAATGGCGAGCGTAGTCACATTGCCAAAATCAGGCGCGGCGGGCGCACAAGCCCCCGCCGACGCCGGCATTCTGGTGGTCGATGACATCGTCAAACAATTCGATACGCCTGAAGGACCGCTGATTGCGGTGGATCGCGTTTCGCTCAGCGTGCGTCCCGGCGAGTTCCTTGCCGTGATCGGCCCTTCCGGCTGCGGCAAGTCCACGTTGTTCAATATCATCGGCGGATTGCTCGACGGTTACCAGGGCGCGGTCACGGTCGGCGGCGAAACCGTACGCGGCCCGCATCCGGCGATCGGCATGGTGTTCCAGGAGGAATCGACATTTCCGTGGCGCACCCTGATCGAGAACGTCGCCTTCCCGCTCGAGATTGCCGGGATGAGCAGAAAGGACCGTTTCGACAAGGCAAAGAAGTTCATCGCCCTGGTCGGCCTCAGCGGTTTTGAGAATCGCTACCCGGCCGAGCTGTCCGGCGGCATGCGCCAGCGGGTCGCGATCGCCCGCACGCTCGCCTCCGAGCCGAAGATCCTGCTGATGGACGAGCCTTTTGCCTCGCTCGACGAGCAGACCCGCCTGCTGCTCGGCGACAAGGTGCTGCAGATTCAGCAGCACCTTAAGCAGACCACGCTGCTGATCACCCACAACATCACGGAAGCGGTGCAACTTGCCGACCGCATTCTGGTGATGACGTACCGGCCGGGCCGGGTCAAACGCATGGTCGAGATCGACCTGCCGCGCCCGCGCTCATCCGATGTAGTGTCGAGTGAGGCGTTCGGCCGTTACGTGGCGCAAATCTGGAGCGATCTTCGCGAAGAGGCGACCCGCGGCATGCAGGATGAGGAGACCCGCACCCTGCACGCCGCCCCCACCCTACCCTCCCCCGCAAGCGGGGGAGGGTAGGGTGGGGGTGGCCGCCGTCACGCGCGCGCGGATATTCCCGCTTGCGCTGGGGATCGGCGCGCTTGCGGCGGCGATCCTTGCAGCCGAGGTGCTGATCCGCGTCGGCGTGATCAATCGCTTCATCGTTCCCCTGCCCTCGCAGATTGTGCCGGCTTTCGAGCGTGTCATCGTCGAGGAGGATATCGCCGAGCGGTTCCGCCTGACCTTTTTCGAGGCGTTCACGGCCGGAGCGATGATCACGGTGGTCGGCGTCTCGCTGGGCTTTCTTCTCTTCCGCATCAACGTCCTGCGCCAGGCGACCGAGACCTGGGTCGCGGCTCTCGCGTCCGCGCCGACCGTGCTGATGTATCCGCTGTTCCTGGTGATTTTCGGCCGCAGTGCCTGGACCATCATCATGATGGGGTTCGCGGCCGGCCTGCCGCCGGTGATCCTCAAGACCATCGAGGGGCTTAGCGGGACGCGCCGCGTGCTCATCAATGTGGGCAGGAGCTTCAAGCTCACCGGCGCGCAATTGTTCACCAAAATCTTGTTTCCGGCGGCGTTGCCGACCATTTTCGTCGGCATTCGCCTGGGGCTGATCTTCACGTTGATCAACGTGGTTGGCGTCGAGTTCCTGATCAATTTCGGCGGGCTTGGCCAGCTCATCAACGATCTGGCGGAACGCTACGACCTGCCCGGCACTTACGCGGCGATCTGTTTCGTCATCCTGGTTAGCGTATGCTTTTTCGTTCTCACCGAATGGATCGAGCGATGGCTGAGGCCGGTCGACTGAATTTGCCTGCGGCGCCCAAGGCCGGCACAATGATCGGGGCCGAACCTGTAACGGTGGTCCGGGCCGCTATCATCGTATTCATCCTGCTGTTCTGGGAGGCGATCGCGCAGTCCGGTCTGCTCTATCGCGACGTCGTGCCTTCGCTGCTTGCAATCGGAACCGCGATCGTGCGGCTGCTGTCTGCGTCCGATTATTACTGGCATCTCGGCGTAACGGCGGGCGAGGTCGGCACCGGCCTCGCGGTCGGCGGCCTGTCGGGGCTTGTGGCCGGCCTCGCGCTCGGCGGCAATCGTGTGTTGTCGAAAGCCTTCGAGCCCTATCTCTACTATCTGGGTCCGACGCCGAAGATCATTTTCTTTCCCGTTATGATCATGTGGTTCGGGGTCGGCCCCGGCTCGAAGATCGCCATGGGGGCGATCTCATGTTTCTTTCCGATCGCGCTCTCGACCGCCGCCGGCATGCGCCAGATCGACAAGGTCCTCATTCGGGTCGGCCACAGCTTTCGCGCCAATGCGTGGCAGATGGCGACAAAGATCTACCTCCCCGCCATGCGTCACCCGATCATCAACGGCGTGCGGCTCGGGCTCGGCGTCGCCATCATCGGCACGCTGCTGGCCGAGACCAAGCTGTCGAACCGCGGCGTCGGCTTCCTCATCATCCAGGCCTACAGCCTGTTCGACATGCCGCGCATGTATGCCATGCTGATCGTCCTGTTCGTGGTCGCGATCGGTGCCAATGCGCTGGTCGGCCGCCTGGGCGGGCTGAGCTCGATCAGGCAGCGGTAATGACGACGGCGCAGAATTCCATCAAACAACGTTGAATACCGGGAGAACACCCATGAAGACTCGCTTCGGCCTGACCCTCGCCATCGCGGCCGCGACCGCCGCCCTCGCCTCCCCTCCCCGCGCCAACGCCGATGATCTCCTCAAGCTCACCATCGGCCAGCGCGGCAACTGGGACACCGCGATCACTCAACTCGGCACCAAGGCCGGCATTTTCAAGAAGAACGGCATCGAGCTCGAGATGGTCTACACCTCGGGCAGCGGCGAGACGTTGCAGCCGGTGATTGGCGGCGCTGTCGACCTCGGCCTCGCAGTCGGCACGCTGGGCGCGATCGCGGCCTACGCCAAGGGCGCGCCGGTGCGCATCATCGGCGCCCAGGCGACCGGCGCTGCGGACTACTGGTATGCCAAGACATCCTCGCCGGTGAAGAAGCTGGCCGATCTCACCGATAAGAACACCATCGCGTTCTCGACCAACGGCTCGTCCACCAACAGCGTCGTGCGCGCCTTCATCGACGAATTCAAACTCAAGGTGAAACCGATGGCGACCGGCAATCCGTCATCCACGCTCACCGCCGTCATGACCGATCAAGTCGACGTGGGTTGGGCCTCGCCGCCGTTCGGCCTCAAGGAGATCGAGGAGGGCAAGACCCGCGTGGTGGCGCGAGCGACCGACTCTGCCCTGGTGCGCGGCCAGACCATCCGGGTCCTCGTCGCCAATACCGATGCGCTCGCCAAGCGCAAGGACGCGATCGGGCGTTTCATGAAGGCCTACCGCGAGGCGATCGCCTATATGTACGGCGACAATCCACAGGTCATGAAGGACTATGGCGAGTTTGCCGGGGTGTCCGAAGTGGTGGCGAAGCGCGTGCGCGATGATTTCTTCCCGAAGTCGCTGGTCGACCCGGACGAAATTCATGGCCTCGATGCGCTGATGGCGGAAGCCGTGACGCTGAAGTTCATCGCGGCGCCGCTGACGACGCAGCAGGTGTCAGAACTGATTCAGTTGCAGAAGTGATGTGCTTCGTCATGGAGTGACATTCATTTCAACCTTGATCCGTGACGTAAATGTCGCCGCGCCTGGGGGCACGCCCCGAGGGGTAACGCGGACGAACACTTCGAATCGATCGTGCCCCACGAATCCGTGCGCTGGCACGTAGGCGACGAAACGCCTGTTTTCTTGTTTTCCCGAGGCGCCGAGACCGCCGTGTGCCGGCTGCACGACGATCTCCAGCGTCTCGACGTCGCCTCCGCTGAATCCGAAACCGATTTGGCAGGGTTGTCCCGCGCTCGTGTGCCCCTCGACATACGTTGTGCCATTACGCACAATATCGAAACGGCCGCCGGCACACCCGGCAGTGCGAGATTGAGCACGCGCCGGTTGATCCGCAAGGACCAGAATAGCGATGACCACGGGCAGGGATAGTCGCATTCGCACGGCGCCAGACATCTCAACATCCCCGGCGTATCAGCAAGTGGAAAGGCCGGTCCCGGTACGCTGAGTTTACCATCGGCGGTGGCTCCATCAGGGCTACGGGTCACAACTTGAATGTCTCATACACCGAGGGATGAAACATTTCCTCGACCTTCATCAATCGCGACGACAGGCCCTGCGAATGATGGTGGCGCAGGAAGACCTCCAGCGCGTGGCGGTTCGGCTCGATGCCGTAGGACCAGAAGTCGTGGCCCATCAGTTCGCGCACCGATTTCAAAGTCTCCTCCACAAAGGGCAGCGTCACCTTGGTGGCGGCGGTATCGCTCAACGCCGCGAGTGCGGCGGTTTTTGATTGCTCGAAGGCCTTGAAAACCGCCACCGGCAGCCACGGATGCTTGTCTGCCAGGGTTCGGCGAACCCCGATCAGGTGCATGATCGGGAAAATCTTTGTCCGTTGGTACCAGTCCTTCGCGGCCGCCACCGGGTCGCGGAACAGCCAGCCCACATCGGGATGTCCGCGCTCGATGAACGACGGCGGGCGCGGCGCAACGAAGCCGTCGATCTCGCCCTTTTCGAGCAGGCCGGAAATGGTCGCGCCTTGCGGCGCGTTGTCGAGACGCACGCCTGCCGGCAGCTGCACCGCGATCTTCTCCGGGCGCCCGGGCTCCTCGATGCCGCCGCGTATCCAATGGATGTCGGCCGGCTTCACCCCGAAATCATCTTCCAGGATCGCGCGCGCCCAGACATTGGCGGTGAGCTGATATTCCGGCACGCCAACCTTGCGGCCCTTGAGATCTGCCGGCGCCTTGATGCGGTCGGTGCGCACATAGATCGAGGTGTGGCGGAACGCCTTCGACACGAAGGCCGGAATGCCCACATAGGGGCATTCGCCGAGCGCCGTCTTCAGCGTGTAGCTCGACAGCGACAATTCGCAGATGTCGAAATCAACCGAGCGGAAGGCGCGGAAGAAGATTTCCTCCGGCGACAGAGTCATGAACACCGGATCGACGCCGTCGATGCGCACGGCGCCCGCGATCAACGGGCGATTGCGATCATAGTCGCCGACCGCGACGGAGAGACTGAGATTGGGCATGGGGGTTCCCGGCTTTGCGAACGGCAAACAGATAGCGTGCCATCCGCGGCTGTGCCAACTCCGCGGATAACGGCGCACTGGGGGAGTAAGCGAATCTCAAAAGTTGTGCTTAGGTAACTAAATACCTACAGGCGCTTACCGTCAGCGTGGCAATTTTGGCAAGACGAAATACCACTTTTTTTGTGCCATAAAATCAAAGGCATACAGCGCCTCCGTTCCGGCTCGCCATCGGGAGGCGCTTACGCCCCCGAGCGCTCCACCGGGTCGGTGGACGCCACATCGATCATCCGCAGCTGAATGCGCTCGTTGCCCTGCCAGCGGTCGACCGACAGCGTCCCGGCCACATGCACGACGCGACCACGGTTTTTGAGCAAGGCCTGTCCGAGCTTTTGCCCGGCGGCGCGGAACGCGATGGCGTTGATGGCCGCGCCGTCGCCCGCCTGCAACCGGGCGCGTACATGAGCATGCCCGACCTCTTCCGCATGGGCGATGGCGTGGGCCGGAAGTGCGATCACGGGCTCCGGATTGCCGGCGCCGAACGGCCCCGCGGCCGCGAGCGTCGCAACCATCTCCGCGGTGACCGCCCGCGCTGTCAACGCGCCATCGACCAAGAGGGCGTCGTCACGCCGCGCCGCTTCGACATCGGCGCCCAGATGTTTTTCCAGAAAGGCCCGAAACTCTCCAAGCGCGCCGGTCTTGAGCGTGACGCCAGCCGCCATGGCATGCCCGCCGCCCTTCATCAGCACGCCCTCGGCGACGGCGTGGCGCACGGCACGACCGATATCTACGCCCGCAATGGAGCGCCCCGAGCCGGTGCCGGTCTCGCCGGGTCCGAGCGCGATCGCAAAGGCGGGCCGGCCGAACCGCTCCTTGAGCCGCGCCGCCACCAGCCCTACCACGCCCGGATGCCAGCGCGGCGACGCCGTCACCACCACAGCGCCCTTCTCCTCGATGCCGAGCGCCGCCAGGACCTCGGCTTCCGCCTCCGCGACAGCGGCAAGCTCGATCGCCTGGCGTTCACGATTAAGATGATCAAGCTTCGCCGCGAGCGCTGCCGCAACGGTGGAATCGGCGCACAAAAGCAGTTGCGCGCCGAGATCGGCTCGCCCGATACGCCCGCCAGCATTGATGCGCGGCCCCAGCATGAAGCCGAGATGCCACGGCTCCGGCGGCCCGCTAAGCCGCGATACGTCCATCAGCGCCGTCAAGCCGACGCGCTCGCGTCGGCGCATCGCAATCAACCCCTTGGCCACGAAGGCGCGATTGAGTCCCTTGAGCGCGACCACATCCGCAATGGTGCCGAGCGCAACCAGGTCGAGGAGCGCCATCAAGTCCGGTTCCGGCCGCGCCGCACTCCAGAAGCCGTGCCGGCGCAGCTCGCGGTTGATGGCCACCACGGCGAGAAAAACGAGCCCGACCGCCGCGAGATGGCCGAGCCCCGACAGATCGTCGAGCCGGTTCGGGTTAACCACCGCCACCGCGACGGGAAGATTCTCATCGGCCTGGTGGTGATCGATGACGATGGTGTCGAGGCCGAGCCGCTTCGCCTCGGCGAGCGGCTCGATGCTGGTGGTGCCGCAATCTACCGTGACGAGAAGCTTGGCGCCGCGTTGAGCGAGGGAACCAATGGCGTCTATGTTCGGACCATAGCCTTCGAAAATGCGATCCGGGATGTGGATCAGGGGATCGACCCCGGCGATGCGCAGAAAGCTTGCAAGGAGCGCGGTCGATGTCGCACCATCCACATCGTAGTCGCCGAAGATCGCAACCTGTTCGCCGCGCACGATGGCGTCGGCGATACGGCTCGCCGCCGGTTTCATGTCGACGATCACATCGGGGTCCGGCATCAGCCGCTTGATGGTGGGATCGAGATAGGCCTCGACGCCGTCGACCTCCACATTGCGCCCCGCCAGGATGCGGGCGAGCATTTCCGGCACGCCATGGCGTTGCGCTATCGCCAGCGAACGCGCGCTGCCGCGATCGTCGAGGCGGTCGCGCCACGCCCGCCCCGTCGCCGAGCGCTCGACGCCGAGGAAATGGCGATTGGATTCCCGCATCGTCTTCGCGCCCCACCGCGATGTGCCGATTCGGCACGCTGCGGAGTTCACCCCAAATGGGGCTCGCCGGCAACGGGATTGATCAGGCCTGTTAGTCTCTCGTCGTATTGCCGCCCGGGCGCGGTAAAGGTAGATGCTCAACATGAGGCAAATGCCGTGATCAAGGAGCGTTGCCATGCCGTTCGTGCGTATCGATCTCGTTCGTGGCAAATCCGTCCAATACCGAAAGGCACTGGGCGATATTGTCTACAAAGCCATGGTCGACGTGATCAATGTGCCGGAGAATGACAAATTCCAAGTCATCACTGAACATGCGCCGGAAGAGCTGAACGTCGCCGAAAGCTACATGGGTAATCGATACAGCAATGATGTGATTCTCATCCAGATCACACTCAATTCAGGACGCTCACTCGATCTCAAGAAGGCATTTTACAAGCGCATCGTCGACGACATTCACGCACAATTGAAAATGCGGCGCGAGGATGTGGTGATCAATCTGGTGGAGGTCGCGAAGGAAAACTGGTCATTCGGAGGTGGGATCGCGCAGTACGTGACACGATGACGGTTGAGAGCGGGGCTACGACGAGCCACTGTAGGGTGGGCAAAGGCGCCTCGCACGGCTTTCGTAAGATCCGAGGCCTTCCGCGTCTTTGCCCACGCGGTCGTGACTCTCCCGAACGGTGGACAGCGTGGGCAAGGGCGCGGAAGGCAGGTCGCAAACCGGCGCACGCGTGCCAAGCGCCTTTGCCCACCCTACAATTCACCCCAAATGAAACATTTTGCGCTCTGTTTTTGAGATAAGTATTTGATATATAATAGTTTTATAAATTAAGCCGGATGGGAAATGCTACGGTAATGCAATTTGGCGCGCTGGAAGAGCGTGGCGAGAAATTGCCTAGTCATGTCTTGCAAAATGCGAGGTGGAACATTACTCCTTGCGGCCAAGAGCAGCCGGGAAACGGACCTGGTGCCGCTTTAAGTGGGGGCTCCCCACCTGAAGCTTGCTGAAACATTCGCGCCTGGCGCCCGCGATTAATACGCGGAGGCAGCGCCCATGGCTTACCGCGACACACTGAGTGTCGCGAGCGTCCCCCCCGAGATAGGGGACGAAGGGCGTGATCCATGAGTTGCCGACCTCTGTCGGCCGCGATGGGTCAAAGCCATGCCAAAGATTCCGGCAGAACAGATTTCTCCCTGGGACCTCGTCGCCGAGTCCTCCTCCGCAGTCTCATCCACCAATCGTCCAAAGCTCCGCACGCGCGGCGAGCCTGGCTCTGCGCGCGCTCCGCCTCTTGTGGCGTTATTGAGCGGAGTTCAGACCGCGCGCTATCTGGACATCTCCACGAGGACGCTGACACGCTGGGTCAAGGCGGGCATTTTCCCGCCGCCTATCTATCTTGCGCCCGGCAGCCCCGCGAAGTGGCGCGTCCGCGATCTCGACAATTGGATCTCGAAGCGCGCCGCGGCCCGGCACCCGCGACCGGCGTTACGCGGCGCACTCGCGCATCTTGAGGAGGCGGTCAAATAGCCCACCCGCCCTGATTCCGGGCGGATGGGGCCGTCGCATCGAGATGTTCTGAAAGGGACGGGAACGCCGCCAAGCAACCCCGTCGCCGAAAATGAGTAAGTTCAGTTCCCCGCCACGTCAAGCGCCAGATAACAAGCCGGCCAAGCCGCAGCGCCGCAGGCGCATATCCAGACACGCTCTTCAAGGCCTACTCAGTGGTGCCGGCCGGCAGCGCAGCGCGCTTCCGGCGGACAGCCCGCGCGTGAAGGCGAGCCTGCCGATCCTCAAGTTTTTGCAGGAGGGGGCGGAATGACCGCTCGCCCAGCTCCGTCGATTGCGATCGCGGCGGCCGACCCCTCCGGGTCGGAGCGGATGATTTTTCAAAATTCAGAGACTGTCGAACCTGCGTTCGACGAGACCCTGAAATTTGAAAGACCTGATTGGTCACTGTTCCGGACCGTCGAGGGTCTTCAGCAACGCGCCGGCGTCCAGAAACGCCTGTTGCGGTGCCTGGTGGTCAAGGAGCTGGTCGACAACGGTCTCGACAACGGCGGCGACGTGAAGATCGAGACATTGCCGGACAATGGATACGCCATCGTCGACGACGGCCCGGGGATTGACCCGGAGTTGCGCGGCCAGACGGAGCGCGTCCATCTGGCGGTGCGCGGATCGCCGATCGTCGAGTTGACCAACCAAACAACCGTGTTGCATGGGCCGCGCGGCCCGGTTTGGGCGCCGAAGCGGGCCGACGATTCTATTCCACCGCCGCGCCTCGCCGGGCGCCGCCACGATCGTGAAGTGCTCGTTGAATGACCCTCGACGCCAAAGCCTTCAACGAGATGCGCGCCAAGTTCAATGAGCGGGTTCGCAGTTATGCCATCAGCGCCGGCGCGCATGCCGCCTTCACACTCGCGAACTACATCGCTTTCGATCTTCTGCGGCCGACCAAGCAGTCGAATTTCATCAGCCACGAGGAGCTTGCCAAAGCGGTGAACATGGGGGTTCGCACCGTGCAGCGACTCCTGGCGGAGTTGGTTCCACTCGGACTGGTTGTCGAGCCTGGCAACGGCAGAGGCAAGGCCAGCGTGTACCGAATCGGCCCTGCAAAGGGCGTCACGGATGACACCCTTTCGCAAGTCGGAAACCATGCCACGGGTGACACCCTTTCGGACGAAAAGGGCGACATCCAGCGACAAGAAAGGGCGCCATCTGACGACAAAAAGGGCGTCACCGGTGACGCCGCCCTTACAAGAAGAAAGATTCAAGAAGAAAGGCCCAATGAGAGAGAGCGCGCTGACGCGCGCTCCACTCCCTCTCCGGGCCCCAAAGATTTTCAAAATTGTGAAGTGAAGGACGGCGAGGTCCTGCCGCCCCAGAAGGCCACCGGGCCGGGGAATGGCAGGACGGCCAAAGCGACACCACTCCCGCCAGGGTGGCAGCCGACCGACGAGGATTGGGACTACGCCTCGCGGGAGTGCGGGCTTACGGCCGACGAGATCGATTCCGAGGTCGCGAGGTTCCGAGATTGGTGCGCCGAAAAGGGAACACGTAGCTTCGATTGGTCTGCCTCGTGGCGCCGGTTCGTGGGGAACAGCCGACAACATCGCCGAAATAAGCGGAGATCGCGCGGCGATACTGCGCGCGAGCTTGCCGCCGAAGCCGAGGCCATCGAAGCCGCAATGGTCGCAGCCGGTGGCGACCCGACAGACCAAGCAGCGTGGCAACGCTTCAAAGCGGAATTCAGGGCTCACAATCCGCGTCCATATCGCGCGCAAACGCTTGCCGGGCGGGCGGCCGAACGCGTCGCAGAATTTGAAGCAGAGGAAATGCTCGCTTCGAGACGAGCGCAAGCCCGCGGACCGCCGGAATGAACGCCGGGCCGACCAGCATGATCGGATTAAGGGACACAGAGATGGGCACGGATATCGATAGAGCGACAATCGTTCTGCTGAGGTACATCGAGGCACTCGACGGGCGGCAGTTCGAGCACGTCGAGCCGGGCGAGATTTTTGCGGCCATGTGCAAACAGGTCCCGGATTTGACGGCCGCCGAACTCAACCACGCCGCGGATGCCGCGAAGGAAATTTCCCAGCAACTTCGCAAGGTTGCATGGCGTACCGGTGCCAAACCTGGCAAGCGCGAGGTGACGGCGGACCAGCAGGTTGTGAATTGAGCGGAATTCTTCAGCACCAACGCGCCCGGGCGTAGGCGCCCGCGCGCGCGAGGCACATCATGAGCGCAACACCCGCACCCGGCGGCAAGAGAGGCCGAGGCCAAGCGACGAAGTTCAACCCTGAGCAGCTGCGGCCGCTTGTGGATGCAGGCACAAACGATAGCCAAATTGCCAGATTTCTTGGAATTGACCGCAAGAGCCTTTTCAACTGGAAGCGTACACATCCGGAATTCTTCGCCAACCGCGCAGTCTTGCCGGTGCCTGGTCGTCGGCGTCGTGTATTCCGGGTCGAGCACGTCGGGCAGGCGCAGCGTTTTTACGAGTCCGGGCTGACAACTCTCGATGTGGCGAAAATTCTCTGCGTTCATCGATCGACGCTGGATCGTTGGCGCCACCAGTACCCGGAGTTCGGCCAGGCTGTGCAGACCGGCAGGGCGGCAGCGTCTCAGCTGCGCACCAAAGATGTCGCACCTCGAAGACGAGGCGCGCCCATTCCCAGAACAGGTGATCGTCCGTAATGCCCGTTCCCTTGGTGTTTGCGGGGGAGGTATCCGAGGTCGGCGCGAAGCTGCGAGGCGGTAAGCTCGCGCACGCGCGTGCAGAATTCCAGTGCACCGCTACCCGGTTGCAATTGAGCAATCACACTGCCATGCTCATCCGCCATCGCGCGCCAGCGACAGGGCAAATGGCGGCACGCTCGAAATGGACGTGTGGGGAGCGCTTCAATACGTCGGGACTGGACTTAGTCTGGTCGCATTTGCAGTTGCGGCTATCTTCTACGCATACAGAGCGCGACTCACGAACCGCGCCGAAATCATCAAGAGCGCCCCTGAAAAGGAAACGGCTTGAGGCGATCGCCACCACGGCGGAGTTTTTCCGAGTTGACGTTTCGGGCCTGACACGCGCGCAACAGCAGGACATTGCGCTTACTCAAATTCATGCGCGGGCGCGCCGCGATCTGCTTTTAGCGGGCGTAAGCTTGACCATCGCAGTATTGCTTGCGGCGATCGCGATCGTCGCGATCTTGGCGTCCAAGTCCGCCGGAACTGCGATTGTGGTGAATCCGTCGGGACCCGTCATTGCGGCAGGACGCGATATTATCGGACCTTTGACTATTGGCCTCGACGAGGAGAAGGTTGGCGAGCGCGTCGTCCAAGCCCAGAAGCCGCTAGGCGATAAGCTTGAAGAGATTCTTGCCATGACGGCACGCGAGAGGGGCGTGGAAGTTGCCCCGCTACGCGCAATTCTTATCAAAATGGGGGAAGTCGGCGTTCGTGACGAGGACGTCGCCAAGCGTCTCGACGAGAAAGCTAGTGAACTGATCAAGCTTCGCACGGATCTAGCCAAATCGAAGCAAGGCCCCGCGGCGCTAGCGTCGTTCGCGCAACAGGCCGAAGCGCTGATAAAAAATGGCGATCTGGATGATGCGCGTGATGCTTTGACAGCAGGTCGGACATTGGCGCGCACCATGCGCGACGAATCGTCCAGCTATGAGGCAGATTTTCTGGCTCAAGAGGCGACGGTCGATCATCTTCAACTCGCTTACCGAGCGGCGGCGGCGAAATATGCTGAAGCGGCCAGTCTCATCGCGGCTCTTGATCAGCAGAAGCAATGGGAATTTGTGTTGGCTCAAGCGGATGAGTTGAATAGCCAAGGCGATGAATTCGGCGACAACAGCGCGCTGCGGTCTGCGATTGAGCGGTATAGGGCTCTTCTTGATCAGCAACCCCGGGCGCGCGTCTCGCTCGACTGGGCCAAAATCCAGACCAGCCTCGGCAACGCATATCGGATGCTGGGTGAACGCGAGAACACTACGGCGTTGCTGGAGCAGTCCGTGCTGACCTTTCGAGAAGCCTTGCAGGAACAGACTCGTGAGCGCGTGCCGCTCGATTGGGCCAGGACCCAAGCAAGTCTCGGCTATGCCCTCTGGAGAATCGGTGAGCGCAGCCAGTGGCGCGAGGCCAATACGACACTGGAGGAGGCGGTGCTAGCGTTCCGGGCGGCTTTGCAGGAACAAACTCGTGAGCACGTGCCGCTCGACTGGGCCAGGACCCAAACAAGTCTCGGCACTGCTCTCTGGGCGATCGGCGAGTTAAACGGCGATAGCGCGCGGCTCGAGGAGGCGGTGCTGATTTTTCGCGAAGCACTGGTGGAATCGACGCGCGAGCGCGCACCGCTCGATTGGGCCCGGACCCAGAACAATCTTGGAAATGCGCTCCGTGTGCTTGGCACTTTACACGGCGACGCGGCGCGCCTGGAGGAAGCAGTGCTGGCTCTTCGAGCGGCACAGCAGGAGCTAACCCGCGATCGCGCGCCACTCCGATGGGCTGGGAGCCAGCTAAGCCTCGGCATAGCGCTCTTCCTGATTGGAAAGGGTGAGATTGGCACGGCGCGGCTGGAGGAGGCAGTCGCAAGCTATCGCGATACTCTCAAGGAATACACCCGCGAGCGCGTGCCGCTTTACTGGGCAAGCGTTGAGAAGAATTTTGGCGAGGCTCTCTCGGAGCTTGGTAGCCGTGAGCGGGGGACGGCGCGGCTGGAGGAGGCGGTCACTGCATTTCACGAAGCCCTTACGGAATTTACCCCCGAACGCGAGCCGTTCACAGGGAACTGGCTGTCAATCCAGAATCTAATGGGCGCCACCCTATCCACACTCGCTGCGCGTGAAAACAACACGGCACGGCTCAAAGAAGCCGTCGCCGCATACCGCGCTGTCCTCAATGAGAACGCCCGCGCCCGCGGGCAGGCGCCGCTCGACTGTGCTATGGACATCGGGCCGGAAGGCGTATCGCTAAGGCTTCAAGCCGAACTAAGTGGCGTTCTCCGAGTTGCATCGCAAGCGCTCGCTCAGATCACAGCAGCGTTCGAGAGTTGCAGGGATGCAAAATCACCTAAAGCAAACTACTACAAAGCGCAGCTGTCCTCCGCCCGGGCTCTGGTTAAACGCTTGCGCAAAGCGTGACAGATCGCGCGATCCGCATGGACAGCCTCGCTCGTAGACGGCGGGGATGGTCATTGCGAATTGGGCTCAGAGGCAAAGGTCGACTGTCGTGCGTTGACCGACCGAGGCACACGCCCGTGCGCGTGGCAGCATCGAGCGCAACGCGCGCTGCGCACTTGCTTGGCGGCCGGCGCATTTTCTTGACTTCGGCAGCCTTGACGGCAAGATGCTTATCGTTTGCTTGAGAAGCGTAGACCGCGGTCGCGAGCGACTTGTCGCGAATGTCTTTCACCTCATTTTTTGCGACGTAAGCAGATCGTTGCGCAAGGGATGACGAGCCAAGAGCAGCGCTCCGGCCGCAAGCGAGGCCGAGGTCAGCCGACCAAGTTCCGAGAGGAATACATCGAACATGTTCGCGCGCTCTGCGAGGCTGGGGTTCGTGACAAAGAGATCGCGGCCTACCTTGGTGTGAGTAGCCGAAGTTTGCACCGTTGGCAGGACCGGTGGCCGCAGTTCTTCGAGGCGCGCGAACTAAAGCATCAGCCTGCATTGCGCCAACTCCGGAAGCGACAGCAGCATTGCCGGGACAGGCGGCCATGACGGGTCGTGAAAAGTGAGGCCCGGGGTCTACCAGCCGCACCACCCCTGGGCCGCAAAATAGGATAGACGATCTGTCGCCCCGCCTCAGCGGCCCCTCGTTGAGGCGGCGGATCAGCCAGACCCGCGCGCAGGCCAGATGTCGAAGTCCTTGTCGAGCTCGCGCTTGAAATCGACCGTCTCCCGCACCGGCGTCTCGCCCGAGGCGCGTTCGCACACATCTGTCCGCGTTGCCGTCCAAGGCAAGAATCGTCCCGCCCGTATTTGCTTCGCTTTCTTCGCGTCAACGCTATGTCCGGTTATCCTCCGAAACTCACCGTGAAGGCGGACCGGCAAGCACCACGCCCATGAAATTTCAGATCCGAGAAGAAACATTATCGGAACCAATGCGCTTATCAGGAACGCAACGGCAGCCGCGATATTCACTTTCGACGACATAGATTTCTCCTCTCGGGGACCGGTTGAGCCAGAAGTCTCAATGACTTCGATCGCCGTCATCGGCCCATTGCTGCATCCGCAACTTCGATCGGCATAGGTCGCCTCGAATCGGAAGTCGGCGCCTGCGATGTCCATGACACTCACCATCGCGACCGATATTTCCCGCAGTGGATATTACGTTTTGATGAGAGCGGCAAAAACGAAACACGTTTCGTTTTTGAGAGGCGGCAAAAACGACACGTGTGTCGTATTTGACATCCGACCGTCGCCGCGCGCCGCCTGCACAAAGGCCGTCGCGACGCAAGCACGCCAAATGAGTGATAAATACAACGCACGTGTCGTTTTTGCCGCCCATGACCAGGAACAAATCACGGCCCCATCGGTTTTCTTGTACCGCTCTCGTGGAAGCAGGAGAGAAATAGATGGCGAAAGACGAAAAGGACGACGTCGACCGCCGCGCTGCGTTGGAATGCATGATCTGGGCGGGCACCGGAGTTCTGTGGACGATGGCAGGCGGCGTGCCACGGTCGTCGGTGCTTGGGATCTCCGAGGCAAAGGCACAGCCAGCGAGTGGATTCACCTTCCTGCAGATCTCCGACAGCCACATCGGCTTCAAACACGCGCCAAACCCGAACCCGCTCGCTACGCTGGAAGAAGCCATCGCAAAAGTGGGTGCTTTGCCGCAGAAGCCCGCCTTCATGATCCACACCGGCGATATTACCCACTTGTCGAAGCCCGAGGAATTTGACAATGCCGATCAGGTCATCGGCAAGGCGAAACTCGACACTTTCTATGTCCCCGGCGAACATGACGTCATCGACGAGAATCCCGGCACGGCCTATCTGGAGCGTTACGGCAAAAGGACCCAGGCCAAGGGTACTGGTTGGTATTCATTTGACAACAGCGGCGTTCATTTCGTCGGCCTCGTCAACGTGGCAAACCTCAAGGCCGGCGGGATGGGCTCATTGGGCGCCGAGCAGCTTGCCTGGCTTGCCGACGATTTGAAGGATAAAAGCGCCTCGACGCCCATCGTATTGTTTGCCCACATCCCATTTTGGACCGTGTACGCCGAATGGGGTTGGGGCACGGAAGATTCGGCTCAGGTGCTAGACTTGGCTAAGCGTTTCGGCTCAGTAACGGTGCTCAACGGCCACATTCACCAGATCATGCAGAAGGCGGAAGGCACATTAACGTTCCACACCGCCCGCTCCACCGCCTTTCCAATGCCGGCACCCGGTACCGCGCCCGGGCCCGGCCCGATGAAGGTACCGGAGGACAAGCTTCGCAGCGTGCTCGGCATCACTAAGATCGCGGTGAAGCGAGGCACTCAGCCACTCGCCATCACCGACAGCGATCTCACGAAAGTCTGAAACTCTTTCCCTTGCGCACTATCGGTGCACCGGAAGGCGACGCCATCTCGGTCGGCGCGGAATGACGCGCCGGCGCCTTATCAAAAGGGCTCTTCCATGTCCCTGTTGCGTGACAGCCTCTGCGCATTCGCGGCGGGATCGGTGGTGTGTTGCGTCGTCTATGGGGCGACCGCCTTGCCGGCCGAAACTCGCGCCACCATCGATAACTTCATGTTCAAGCCCGACACCATCACGGTCCCGGTCGGAACGACGGTGGTGTGGCAGAACGACGACGAAATCCCGCATACGGTTACATCGGTGGATGGCACGTTTCATTCGTCGCCGCTCGACACCAAGGACAAGTTTAGCTTCACCTTTGATAAAGCAGGGACGTTTGAATATTTCTGCCGCCTGCATCCGCGTATGAAGGGCAAGGTTGTCGTAGCGGTCGTGAATGGTGGGACGGTGCGCTGACGCCGCTTATCCGGCGCGCAGGCCGGCAACGAAAACTCGTTAGACGCCCGAGGTGCCTGATCCGATCATTGGCCCACATCAAACAAGGAAGCGGCGATTGTACCTTCAATCTGATTGAATAGGGCGACCAGCATAAAACTGCGGATGGGAAAGCAATTATGAGCGAGAATACTGGCTCCGAGAGGCCCGTAATTACAAGACGCGTGGTGCAGGTGCTTCCTTTCATCATCTTTGCACTTGTTGCGCTCACTGTTGGTCTACTAGCGACCAGAACGATTGAATCTCCCTATGAAACCCCTTTCTTTCACCTCTTCTTCAGTGATACCAAGCATATGAAGGTCTGGCTGAGCACGGCTGCGTTGCTCCTGGTATTGAGCCAGCCGCTGACAGCCTCACGCATCTATGGACTGCCTTCCCCCCTCGAGGAGGCTTTTATAACGTTGTGCATCGGTGGACTGGGCGAACCGCCATTGTCCTCACGCTCCCTGTCGCCTATCATTGCATCTTCATGCTTGGTTTCGGTACAGAAAATACGCGCGTTTACATTCACTCCCTCCTGGGTTCATCTGTCTATGGTGTCTTTCTCGCCAAGGTGTTCATTGTGCGAGCCAAGGGCTTTCCAGGCTGGGCATTGCCTATTGCAGGGGGAGTGCTGTTCCTGATCCTCTTAGGATTATGGCTTACCTCTGCCCTATGGTTCTTCAGAAAGTTTGGCATGGGGATTTAGACGTCTGAGGCCCATGAGATGAACAACGAGAAAAGAAGCAAGCGGAGAAGCAGAGAGTGGGTCGCAGTGGGAGAGTAGGTGCCGCCACGGGATATAGTGGATTGTTCAAACAGCCCCTGTAAACTCATTTCCCGATGATTTTTCTTCACAGCGGTCGGCAGCTCTTGCCTCTCAGCGGCCCTCCCAGACGCCTTCACCAGGCTTCGACCATCCTAGGGACGATCACACGTTTGGCAAAGCTGGAAGCCCGGCTCCGACCGAGACGCGAGCGCCACGTTCTTCGGACACGAGCGCGGGTCGACCTTGGCCCTCAGCACGTACAAAAAATCGTCGAGCCTCGAAAGCGAGCCGCTCTACGATGGCGTGTACGTGCGAACTTGAGTCGATGGCGGCTGTCGCCACCTGCAGCAGGGTATTCCAGATCGCGCAAGATCGGGCTCAGCGTGGACGCGACCCTCCGATGCCTCAGCCCAAGAACTCGATAAATTCGCCGCATGTTCCGCGCTGAGCACAAGGCTCGATAATCCGAGTGAGCTTCGGGTCATTCGCGTCGTTTTGTTCACGTCCGCGCCACGTCCGTTATCCTCCGGAACTCCCTGTGAAGGCGAACTGGCATGCATTGAGCCCTAGCACAGTAACCGCCGCGCTCGCGCACGACGCGATTTCAGATCCGGGAAGGGCATTTATCGGAAGCAATGCCGTTATGTGCCCCAGGGTACGATGTCGAGGCGCGTTCTCACGAAGCGAGAGAGTGCGGCACGCTTAAGATCGGTCCGCTTACCGCCCGATAGCTGTCGGATGGCAAGAACTTCGGCTGGTCCGAGTCGGGCCACTAAGAGACATTGCGCGCCGAAGTACCGGTAATCCCATTTCCTCACAACCTCGATTCGCGCTAGGTTCACAACAGCGAGCGCGGGGCTCATTGATGCGACGGCGCGAATTCATCGCAGGGCTTGGAAGCACGGCGGCGGCGTGGCCGCTGGCGGCGCGGGCGCAGCAGGGCGACCGCGTACGGCGCATCGGCGTGCTCATGTGGCTCGACGAAAACGATCCTGGGGCGAAGTCTGATCTCTCTGCGTTCACTCAAGCGCTTGCCGGCATGGGTTGGACCGAGGGCCGCAACGTGCGGATGGACCTTCGGTGGCACGGCGGTGACACCAATCGGATACGAGCGCTCGCGCAGGAGTTGGTCGGCCTGCAACCCGAGGTCATCCTGGCAAGCGGGTCGGCGATCGCTGCCCTCCAGCGGGAGACGCAGACGATCCCGATCGTCTTTGCTGGCGTGAGCGACTCCATCGCCAACGGCATCTTCACGCGGCTCAACCGCCCGAGCGGAAACACCACTGGCTTCGCCTTCTTGCAAGCCCCGCTGGGAGGCAAGTGGCTTGAGCTGCTGTCGCAGATCGCGCCCGGGCTCAGGCGGGCCGCAATCATGTTCAATCCCGATAACGACGCGGAATCGATTTTTAAGCCCTCACTTGTGACGGCGGCCCGGTCACTCAAGGTCGTGCTAATCCCTGCGCCCGTTCATAGCGACGTAGAGATCGAAATGGCCATCATGGCCCTTGGGCGCGAGCCGGGAGGCGGCCTTGTCGTCATGCCGGGGTTATTCATGTACGTGCATCGCGCGCCGATCATATTGGCGGCGGCGCGGAACAACGTACCGGCGGTCTATTGGCAATCTGACTTTCCCAGAGCCGGCGGCTTGCTCTCCTACGGAAACGACGTGACAGACACCTTTCGTCGTGCCGCCTCCTATGTCGATCGCATCCTACGCGGCGCGAAGCCGGCGGAGCTTCCCGTCCAGCTGCCGACAAAATTCGAGATGGTGATCAACCTCAAGACCGCCAAGGCGCTCAGGCTGGAAATTCCCCGGATACTTCTCGTCCAGGCCGACGAGGTGATCGATTAGGAACTCCCTGGAACGGCAGCTTCGGGTCATGGGCGGACCCACCGACCAAGCCCGCTGCGCGTCCGCTGGCCATCTGACTGCGGAAGCGCCCCCGGGAGCGCTCGGCCCCGGTCAGTCCTCGCTCACGGGCTGGTGTATCAGGTCGTGCCTGATCACTTCCTCCGCCTCTGGCCGGCGGCTTTGCAACTCCCTCACCCGGTCCAGAAACGGCAGCTTCTGGAGTTCCGGGTCCTTGAGGTCCTGCCTCATTTCGTGGCCCAGGCGCTCGCTCGCCGTCTCCCCCACCGAAGAGAGATAGCTGTTCAGGTCGCCGGGACGCATAATCTGCGCTCGCTGCCAACCGCGACTTCGGCATGATGAGCCCGACCGACACGTGGTTGCACGATTTGGCCCAGGATGCTGACCGCTGGGGGCTCACGCGAATGTTCGGCACGCGGTCGAAGGAAGGATTCGAGAACTATCTCGCCGGCATCAAGTACCAGACGAGGGGCACGCCGGCGCGGGAAGGGCTGAACAAGTGGGAGATGGCGCTACGCCCTCGACGTGGTCCCGGTTGCCGCCGCTGCGGTGATGAGCGGCCCCAGAGTCCGCGCTTGGCACTCGTTCCGCCTTTTCAGCAAAAGGGATAATATGAAAGGCAGCAAGAAACGACAGGGAGAGAGACAATGATGCGCATGCCGATCATCGCACTTTTTGTCGTTGCCGCTGCGTTGCTTGGCGAAACGCAAATCAGCAACGCGCAATCACCGTATTCATATCCATGGTGCGCGATCTCCTGTTATTACACCAGTTGGGAGCAATGCAGGGCAACAATGTTGGGCATCGGCGGAAACTGCGTCGCTAGCCCATATTACCGTGCGCAGTCGACGCAGCTGCCGCACCATTCGGTGGTGAAGCCACGCCATCACCGGCACGCCCGAACGGCTCGGGTGAGCACGCCCGAACGGCTGGAGTGACAGAGTAGGGTGAAAACGATTGAGGGTTGCCCGCTACCGCCGCCCTCGGCGACGAGCCCGCTAGTGGCTCGCCCTTGAGGGGTAACGGAAAGCTGCGATCAATTCGGATAGCCGTTCTGCCGGGTGCACAGCTTATCTTCATGCCCGGGCCGGATCGGCGAAACTGCGCACGCGCCGAGATCAACCGTAGGCAGACCCGCGTAACTGCGGAGGCCACCATATGGCCCAGCGCTGGAACATCCGCCCAAGGCGAGCGACAAACATACAAGAACTAAATACCGCATAGTTTCTCCTCCCTCACTAAAAAACCAGTGGTAAAAATTGTTGTATCTGACCAGTAAGATAACACGCATCTCAGAAAACGCATATACGAAACCTGCAGGCAACCTTTTTGCTCCGATGCCTTCCGACTTTAACTGGGTCAATTTTGCCGAGCGGTTTGCTTCATCGCGTCCGCTGTTGGCCAAGCGCGCCGTCGATAGCAGCCGTGCCCGCGTTATCCCGTTGGCTTTGTGGGAGGCTTTGGGGAACTAGTGCGCGCATAAGGACGGGAGATTTTCTCGATCGCGTCCATGACAATGGCGAAAACCGCCCCCGTGCGTCCTTGGTGTCGGACGGGAGTATCGACATGATGTCGTTCGCGGTGATCGCCCGCCAACCCTGCAGGCGAGGCCGGGAGGCCTTCTTTATCGACTTCGTGACGATGGCGACGACCGACATCGCGTCATCGGGATCCGCCGGAAGCTGCGATAGGACTTCGTAGGCCGTTAGCACCCGCCAATTATCGGTCATGTCCAGCCGTGCGATTCGGGGCGAGGTGCGCGCGAACGGCCGCAGCACCTCAGTAACCGGACTCGTTTGGCGACGGCAGGAACCTTCGCCTATGGGCCACAACCGGACACCAAGAGCGTTGGCGATAGGTCGCGCGTCGGCACTTGAGGCACGCCACCGCGAGCGAGCGCACGCCGTTGGCGCGCAATGTTCGCCAAGTCCATCGGCTCGCCCGGTTGGGATCGTGGTCGACGCAGCGCTTTAATGTCGAGGATGAGGATAGCGCGCCGCTTCGGGTGGAAGCATCCACACGTCCGTTAAGGTCATCACGGCCGCCAGCCCATCGCGCGTTCGGCATTCCAGGCTGTTATACCGGTCAGCCAAGTGTTGTCGTAGTCAACGAAGGGGCTTGGCTGGTACGGCCCAGCGGCTCCCATGGTCGCGCCCTGGGCACCGCCCCCTCCGGCCGACGCGACTGAAACGGCGGATGTCATGCCGATGACCGCAGCGAGGGCGGCAGCAGTGAGGACCGGGCGGATCGTGAGGCGCGTATTCATGTTGTCGTTCCCCTGGATTGGATCGGCTTGTTGGCTCGTCGACTGACTTGACTGGGAAATCGTGCCAGCGCCGTCCACCGGGGTAAATCAGCGAAGGGTGCTGATACTTTGTTCCTAGACGGACTGCGCACGTCAGGAAAAGCCTGTGCCGCAGCGCTTTGCACGGTGTGAGCCGCGACCGCCCTTTGGCGTCGAAGCGGCAGACGGAAGTCCTGGGGCGGGCTTACGGCGAAAGCGGGCCGCCCCAATCGCCAGCATTGCAGCCTGCCATGCCTGCGCAGAAGAGCCGATTCGCTTCACTTGCACCGGGTCGCCATGGCGTGTGCTGAGTCGCTGAGGCCGGGTGCACGGGCGATGCCGACACTTTCTCATACCCACTCATACTTCATCTCCAGGACTCAAGAATCCGTCTTGTCGAAGCGATCTGACATGACGAAAACCAGCGCCAAATGGGCATTTCTTGCACAAATCGCATTTGCAAGTACTGATACCCCGCATCCGTCAGGCTGATTCATCGCTGTGGTCATTCGCGACATGGTGCGAGCAACAACACGGGACGCTCGCCATGTTCACGAAGACCCTCTCCGCTCTGGCAATCATCCTCGGCACAGTCTCTAACGCCGTTGCCGTGACCAGGCATGAGGGGACGACTGCCAATCACGAGCCGGCGATCAAAGCTTCTCGGCAGAATCCGCGCGACAAGGCCGACTTCGTCATCGGCAACATGCTCTTCGTCGGCTTTCACGAAATGGGTCATGCGCTCGCCGATCAGTTCCATCTGCCGACGCTGGGCCGCGCCGAGGATGCAGCCGACTCGTTTGCCACCATTGCCCTTCTCGATGCCGGCTCGGAGTTTTCCATCAACGTGCTCGTCCAGGCGGCGCGGGGTCTGTTTCTATCGGATCGCCGCGACCGCAAACAGGGCGAGGAACTCGATTTCTCCGACGCGCACGGCCTCGACAGGCAGCGCGCCTTCCAGATCATCTGTTTGATGGTTGGCTCCGACCAGGAGCAGTTCAAGGAACTGGCAGACCGGGTCCGCATGCCACAGGATCGCCGGCGCAGCTGCGCCGCTGACTACGAGGACACGAAATACGCTTGGCATTCGCTGCTCGAATCGCACCGGCACGCCGACGGCCAGCCGACCGCGACCGTCGAGATCGCCTACGAAGCCGGCCAGGGCAATCTGGAGCGCTACGCGAGGTCGTTCCAGTCCGTCGCGTTTCTGGAAGCTCTGTCGGATTACGCGTCGAGCCGTTACGCCCTGCCGCGCCCGATCAAGATGGTCATGGC
>WNFR01001233.1_pt1 | contig 26552 bp, 23 predicted proteins | sample 5400221 | NCBI WGS metagenome assembly WNFR01 (sample SAMN13153357, study PRJNA577476) | soil metagenome | isolation source: 40 cm soil under Madrone tree | place: USA:California | collected 2016-06-14
GCCTGTGTCGCGGCGGCCGGCTCGTCACCTGCGGGGCGACGTCAGGCCCGCAGGTCGGGCTCGATCTCCGGCGGCTCTTCTGGCATCACTGGAGCATCCTCGGCTCAACGATGGGCAACGCGGCCGAGTACGCGGAAATCGTGCGGCGGTTAGGGAAGGGAGAGCTGCGGCCGATCGTGGATCGCGTCTATCCGATGGATCGCGTGCGGGAGGCTTACGAGCGACTCGCTAAGGGACAACAGCTGGGAAAAGTGGTGGTGGAAGTCACGTCGTAGACACGATTTAGGCGTCTGTTTTCCGTTGCTTTTCCCAGCCTAAGTAATTAGGTTTTATTGACTTAGGCCGCTTCCGCGGCGGCCCGATCCCCAAGCCCCGAGCCCCGAGTTTCATGACCGGTCCGAACGTCCGCGAGCGCATTCTTCCGCGCCTCATCGAAGACGAACTAAAAGAGTCGTTCCTCGACTATTCCATGAGCGTCATCGTGCAGCGCGCGCTGCCCGATGTGCGTGATGGATTGAAGCCCGTCCACCGGCGCATCCTCTACGCCATGCACGAGCTCGGCCTCGTTCCGGGCCGGCCGTACAAGAAAGCCGCTACGGTCGTGGGCGACGTGCTCGGCAAGTATCACCCGCACGGCGACATCGCGGTCTACGATTCGCTGGTCCGGATGGTCCAGGACTTCTCGCTGCGCTATCCGCTGATCGACGGGCAGGGGAACTTCGGCTCGGTCGACGGTGACTCCGCCGCGGCGTACCGCTACACGGAAGCGCGCCTCACCCGCGTCGCGATGACGATGCTGGAGGACATCGACAAGAACACTGTCGCCTTCGTCCCCAACTTCGACGACCGGCTGCGGGAGCCGACGGTGCTGCCCGGCCGCCTGCCCAATCTGCTGGTGAACGGTTCGGCGGGCATCGCAGTGGGCATGACGACGAACATCCCGCCGCACAATCTGAGCGAAGTCGTGCAGGCGGTGGTGCATCTGGTCGATCATCCCACCGCCTCGATCAGGGACATCCGGAAGTTCATCAAGGGTCCCGATTTCCCGACGGGCGCGATCATCTACGGCCGCGACGGGATCAAGGAATGTTACGAGAAGGGTCGCGGGCGCATCGTGATTCGCGCGCGCGCGATCGCGGAAGAGAAGGAATCGACCGGCAAGCAGCAGATCGTGGTGACGGAGTTCCCCTATCAGGTGAGCCCGGAGCGCGTGCACGAGCAGATTCGCGACCTCGTGCTCGCCAAGAAGTTGGAAGGGATCAGCGACGTCCGGAACGAGTCCGACAAGGAAGGCATCCGGCTCGTCATCGAGCTAAAACGCGACACGATCCCCATGGTCGTGCTGAATCAGCTCTACAAGCACACGCAGATGCAGCAGACCTTCGGCGCGATCATGCTGGCGCTGGTGGACGGCACGCCCAGGGAGCTGACGCTCGTCGAGCTACTGCAGCACTTCATCGAGCACCGCCACACTGTCATCACTCTGCGGACGGAGTTCGAGCTGCAGCGCGCGCAGGACCGCGAGCACATCCTCGAAGGCTTGAAGATCGCCGTCGACAACATCGACGAGGTGATCAGGATCATCAAGAAATCGAAGGATACGCCGTCAGCCGATGCCGCGTTGCGTAAACGGTTCAAGCTCTCCGAGAAGCAGTCCACTGAAATCCTCAACATGCGGCTGGCGCGGCTCACCGCCCTCGAGATCACGAAGCTCGACGAAGAGCTGAAGGACGTCCGCAAGTTCATCAAGGAGTGCAAGGAGATCCTCGCCTCCAAACCGCGCCGTATGAAGATCCTGAAGGAAGAGCTGACCGAGCTGGCGCATGGCTTCGCGGACGAACGCCGCACCGAGATCGTGGCCGACCAGGGCGAATTCTCGATCGAGGACCTGATCGCCGAAGAGGACATGGTGATCACGGTCTCGCACGCGAGCTACATCAAGCGGCTGCCCGTCTCCGCCTACCGGCGGCAGCGCCGCGGCGGCAAGGGCGTGATTGCCGCTCATCAGAAAGAAGACGACTGGGTCGAGCATCTCTTCATCGCATCGACTCACGACTACGTCATGTTCTTCACCGAACAGGGCCAGTGCTACTGGCTCAAGGTGCACGAGATCCCACAGGCACAGCGGTCGGCCCGCGGCAAGCCGATCCTTTCCTGCGTCGCGATGAAGCCCGACGAGAAGGTCGCGGCGCTCGTCCCGGTGCGTGAGTTCTCCGAGGATCAATTCCTGCTGTTCGCCACCAAGGACGGCCTGGTCAAGAAGACGGTGCTGTCGGAATTCGGCAATCCGCGCTCCGTCGGGATCCGCGCCATCAACATCGAGAAGGGCGACGAGCTGATCGACGTCCAGGTCACGGACGGCAAGAACGACATCGTCCTGGCGACCGGGCACGGCATGAGCATTCGCTTCCACGAGAAAGACGTGCGCGATATGGGACGCACGGCCACCGGCGTGAAGGGCATCGAGCTCGACAAGAAAGACCATGTCATCGACATGGTCGTGGTACGGCGCAAGTCCACGCTGCTGACGGTCACCGAAAAGGGCATGGGCAAGCGGTCCGAGCTCGACGAATACCGCGTCCAGCATCGCGGCGGCCGCGGCATCATCACGCTGAAGCGCAACGAAAAGACCGGCGACATCGTTGCCCTCAAAGAGGTCCTGCCGGATGACGAGCTGATGATGATCACCAAGAAGGGGATCATGATCCGCGTGCCCGTCGAAGGAATCCGGATTTCGGGCCGCAACACCCAAGGGGTGAAGGTCATGAACCTCACCCCCGGCGACCTGGTCGTGGATGTGGCGCGCGTCGTGAAGGAAGATGAAGAGGCCGATGTCGAGGAGGACGACGACGAGACACCGCGTTCTATCGCCTCGAAGCCCAAGGCCCCAGGCCCCAAGCCCAAGGCCCCAAGCAAGCCCAAGCCCCCAGCCCCGAAGCCCAAGAAGTAGCGTGGTCACTTCCCGGGACATTCAGGAAGCCGCAGACGGCCTGCGGGGGATCGCGCGCCGCACGCGACTCCTCTACGTCGAGGAACTGGGCGCGCACCTCAAGCTCGAGAACGAGCAGCCGATCGGTGCGTTCAAGATCCGCGGCGCCTACAACGCCGTCCGCAAGCTTCCGGACCCCGCGCGGAAGCGGGGGGTCATCACGTTTTCGTCCGGCAATCACGGCCAGGCTGTGGCCTACGCCGCGAAGCAATTCGGCGTGCGCGCGGTGATCGTGATGCCCGAAACGACGCCCGCCGTCAAAGTCGCAGGCGTCAAGAAATGGGGCGGCGAGGTCGTCTTGGCCGGCCGCACGTCCGAAGATCGGCGCATCAAAGCGGAGGAGATCGCCCGCAAAGAACAGCTCGCGATCGTGCCGCCGTTCGATCATCCGGACATCGTGGCGGGCCAGGCGACGGTCGCGCTCGAAATCGTCGAGCAGCTGCCGGAGGTCGAGACGGTGGTCGTGCCGGTGGGCGGCGGCGGCCTGATTTCCGGTATCGTGACCGGACTCGCCGCCGCGGGGAGCCCAGCCGCCGTGTGGGGCGTGGAGCCCGCCGGTGCGCCCAAGCTGCACCAGTCGCTTGCGGCCGGGAAAGTGGTGCGACTCGAGCGCACCGGAAGCATCGCGGACGGACTGATAACGCTCAACGTCGGCGAGATTCCGTTCGCCGAGTTGACCCGTGAACGCAGCCGGATTCGCGGGGTCGTGCTGGTCGAGGATGACGGCATTCGCGCCGCCGTGCAGTTTCTATGGCGTACGTGCCGGCTCGCCGTGGAGCCGTCGGGCGCAGCCACGACGGCGGCCCTCCTCGCCGGTGCGGTGCCACGTTCCCGAACCACGGTGCTCGTGGTCAGCGGTGGCAACGTGGATCGCTCGCTTCTCGAGGCAATGGATTGATGGCTGCTCCCGCAACGCGAGTCCTCGTCGCCGACGACGACGTCTCGTTGGTGCAGACGCTGACCTGGATCCTGAAGGAAAATGGATACGAGGTAGCGGTCTGCCCGGGAGGCGAGGGGCTGTTCGCCAAGCTCGAAGAGATCAAGCCCGCGATCCTACTGCTCGACATCATGATGCCCAAGGTGGACGGGCTGCAGCTGCTCGAGCGCCTCAAACAGGATGAGCGCTACCGCGACCTGCCCGTCCTCATGGTGTCGTCCATGCCGCCCGAAGAAGCGACGGTGCGCGCGCTGGGCCTCGGCGCCGCCGACTTCATCTCCAAACCGTTCCGGGTGCGGGAGCTGCTCGCGCGCGTCGAAGCGCATATCCGCGTGGGTCGCGCGCTCGCGCAGGCGCGCGAGGAGGCGCGCAGCCGGGCCGCGATGGTGGACATCCTCCATGAGGTGACCGACTCCCTCAAGCCGGACGAGATGTACCACATCCTCGCCCGCCGCGTGGCCCGCGCGCTCAATATCTCCAAGTGCTCGATGGTGCTCGCGAAGCCCGGCGATCAGCAGGGCGTCGTCGTCGCGGCGTACGAAAACCCGATGCTGCGCAATCTCCAGATCGAGCTGGCCAAGTATCCGGAGATCCGGAAGGCTGTGTCGAGCGGCCGGCTCGTCCTGGTCGAAGACGTGGCGACCGATCCGCTCTACGAAGAAGAGCGGCGCCGCTGGGAGCGCGAAGCGATCAAGGTGCCGACCCGCTCCGCCGTCGCCCTGCCGTTCTGGATGAAGGACCAGCAAATCGGCGTCTTCTTCCTGCGGACGACCGGGGACGATCCGCCGCTCACGCGCGCCGACGCGCAATTCGCCGAGACCGTCATCAAGACGGCGGTATCGGCGATCGAAAAAGCATACGATTTCGAGAGCGCCGTCTCCGACAAGCAGCGGCTCGAGAAGCTCGCCGCCACCGACGCGCTCACGGGGCTCACCAACCGCCGCGGGCTGTCGGAGGCGCTCACTCAGGAGCTCGACCGCGCGCGGCGCTACAATCTCGCGCTGACTATCCTCCTCGCCGACATCGACCGCTTCAAGACCATCAACGACACGCGCGGCCACATCGCGGGCGATTCCGTGCTGCGCCAGGTCGGCGAGATGCTGCGGCGCGAGGCGCGATCGGTGGATATCGTGGCCCGCTACGGCGGCGAGGAGTTCGTCGTCGTGATGCCGGAAACGGCGACGCAAGGCGCCGCGATCTTTGCCGAACGCGTCCGCTCGCGCGTGCAGAATCGCGATTTCGCCGATCCCGGCGATGATCCCGTCCACGTCACGATCAGCATCGGACTCGCATCGTTCCCCGACGATCGCGTGCACAGTGCGGACAGCTTCGTGTCGCTCGCCGACCAGGCCCTCTATCGCGCCAAGAACGAAGGGCGCAACTTGGTCCGGCAATGAGCGAGCGCCGCTGTCCCAAATGCGGATCCGTGTATACCGACACGGGAGCCCGCTTCTGTCCGAAGGACGGCAGCATGCTCGTGGAGATCCAGGCTCGAAAGCCGCTGGCTCCTTCCCCCGCGGCGCCGTCGTCGGGAAGCGGTACCGGCGTCCGGACGCCACTCCCGCCCGGGAAGGCGGGCCTGGACCGCGCCTCGAGTCTCTCCAATCAGATCCTGGACGCCCGCTATCAGGTCATGAAAAAGCTGGGCGAAGGCGGGATGTCGTACGTCTATCTCGCCAAGGAAATCTCCTCCGGTGACACGGTCGCCATCAAAGTCCTGTCGCCGCGCCTCGCGTCGGACAAGAGCTCGGTCGAGCGGTTGCGCCGCGAAGCGGGGCTCGCGATGCGGCTCGATCATCCGAACGTCTGCCGCATCCTGCGGCTCGGCGAATCTGAAGACGGGCTGATCTATCTGGTGATGCCGTTCCTCAAGGGCGAGCTGCTTTCCGATCGGGAAGTGCGCGGCGGGCCGATGGACATGACGCTCGGCGTGACGCTGCTGAAGCAGATGTGCGCCGGCCTGCATCACGCTCACGAGCTGCAGATCATTCACCGCGACCTGAAGCCCGAGAACGTCATGCTCGTCCCGGATGATGACGGCGGCGTCGAGCGCGCGGTCGTGATGGACTTCGGTCTCGCCAAGGAGCGACGTGCCGACCCGGCGATCGCCAAGCTCACGGCGACGGGGATCATTCTGGGCACGCCCGAGTTCATGAGTCCCGAGCAGATCCGCGGCAAGCCGCTCGACGCGCGCAGCGACATCTATGCCCTGGGCATCGTGGCGTTCGAGATGTTCACCGGCAAGCTGCCGTTCCAGGGACGCAACGCACAGGAAATGATGATCGCGCGGCTGCGTAGCCAGCCCCTCGCGATCCGGACGCTGCGCCCCGACGTCCCCGACGCAGTCGAAAAGGCGCTCACCAAGGCGTTGCAAACGAATCCTGACGATCGCTTCACGACGGCAATCGAATTCGCGGAGGCGCTCACGGGCTCCGCGCCCTCATCGAGCAGCGGCTTCCTCGGCAAGCTCAAGGAGAGGTTCTCGTGATCAGGCTCGCCTTCCTTGCCCTCCTCGCACTCCAACAACCCACACAACCGATCACCGCCATTCGCGCCGGCACGCTCATCGACGGTACCAGCTCGGCGCCGGTGAAAAACGCCGTGATTCTGGTGCAGGGCGATCGTATCACGGCGGTCGGCGCAAACGTCCAGGTGCCGGCCGGGGCGACCGTCATCGATCTGTCGGGCGAGACGGTGCTCCCCGGATTCATCGATGCGCACGTGCACCTGGCCTCACACGTGATCGGCGACGGCGACTGGCAGCATGCCGGGCTCACGGAGCTGCCGAGCCAGATCGCGCTGCTGGGCGCAGCGCACGCGCAGCAGACGCTGGAGGCGGGCTTCACGACTGTCCGCGTGGTCGGCAGCGCCAACTTCGGCGACGTCGCGCTGCGCAATGCGATCACCGCGGGCTGGATTCAGGGACCGCGGATCGTCGCCGCCGGCATTTCCTTCGGGATCCGCGGCGGCCACTGCGACGGCACGAATGGCCTGCAGCCGTTCGCGCTGGGGCACGAGGGCGGGGTCGAAGTCGGCGTGGCCGATGGCGTCGAAGAAGTCCGCAACGCGGTGCGCTACGCGGTCAAGTACGGCGCCGACGTCATCAAGATCTGCGCGACGGGTGGCGTGCTGTCGCTGACCGATTCGGCCGGCGTGCAGCAGTACACAGAGGAAGAGATGCGCGCGATCGTCGAGACCGCGACGCAGCTCGATCGCCGGGTCGCGGCACACGCGCACGGCACCGCCGGGATCAAGGCCGCGGTGCGGGCGGGCGTCACGTCGATCGAGCACGGCTCGATTCTCGATGCCGAAGCGGTCGCGTTGATGAAGCAGCACGGCACGTGGCTCGTTCCCACGCTGCTGGCGGGATTTACGGTCGAATCACTGGCAACCGCTGGGCGTCTACCACCCCCCATCGCGGCCAAGGCGCTCGCGATCGCGCCGCGCATGCGCAACTCGTTCAAGCTGGCGCTCGATGGCGGCGTGAAGATCGCGCTCGGCACCGATGCCGGCGTGATGCACCACGGCACCAACGCGCGCGAGTTCGAGCTGATGGTTCGCTGGGGCATGCCGCCGATGCAGGCGATCGTCGCCGGAACGTCGAGCGGCGCGACGCTGCTCGGCCTGGAGCGCGAGATCGGTACCATCGCCGTCGGCAAGCGCGCGGATGTTGTCGGCGTTCGCGGCGATCCGCTCCAGGACATCACAGTCCTCCAGCACGTCGATTTCGTCATGAAAGACGGCAAGACGTTCAAGCGCGACGGACAAGTCCTCGGCCGGAGCGTCGCCGGAGTGCCGTGAAGCGGTTCCCCGCGTTCGACCCACCGGAGTACGTCGATTGGAAACCGGATCCCGAGCTGGTGCGGGGATTTCGTGCCACCATCGAGGGCGATCCCGAGCGCGCCGCCATCGTGCAGGATCTGTCGCGCGACGCGAAGCTCGAGCTGTATCGCGGGCTGGTGCGGGCCCGGCTGCACGACATCGAGCTGAAGCGCTGGGTCCGCACCGGCGTCATCTCCAAGGCGTGGCTGGGCACCGGCGAAGAAGCGACCACGGTCGGGCCGGTGCAGGCGCTCGAGCGCGGCAAAGACATCGTCGCGCCGATGATCCGCAACGCGGCGGCGTGCTGCGAGATGGGGATGCCGATCGCCGACATGCTCCGCGCCTATCTTGCCACGGCAGACTCGCCGAGCGCCGGGCGCGACCTTCATGTCGGCTCCTTCTCGCACGGCGTGTTGCAGCCGATCTCGCACGTGGGCGACATGGTGCCGGTAATCGCGGGGATCGCGCTGACCTTCAAGATCAAGGGTGAGCCGCGTGTGGCGCTCACGTGGGTGGGCGATGGATCGACCAAGACCGCCGCGGCGCATGAGGGCACCAACTTCGCGGCCGTCCAGCACGTCCCCGCCATTTTCATCATCGAGAACAATCAGGTCGCGTTGGGTACGCGTCTCGAGCAGCACCATCTCCCCGCCGATTTTAAGGATTGGCCCGCAAGCTACGGCGTGTGGGGGGCGTCCTTCGACGGCAACAACGTGCTCGACGCGTACGCGGTCACACGAATCGCCGCCGAGCGGTGTCGAACGGGGAATGGGCCGGCGCTGCTGATTGCAGAAACGTTCCGCATGGGCGGCCATGCCACGCACGACGAGCGCGAGGCGCGCGACACGTTTCCGGCTGAGCTGTTTCGCACGTGGGGGAAGCGCGATCCCGTGGGGCTCTATGAGGAGTACCTAAAGGAAGAGGGCGTCAAGGCGAAGCAGCTTGCCGAGATTGAAGCCGAGGTAACTGCGACAGTCGAGCGGGCCGCGCAGGATGCGATTGCGAGTCGCGAGAAGATGCCTCCCGGGGAAAGCGCGTTGAAGGGAGTGTATGCGAACTAGAGCGATCGGTGCCGCATGCGTCATCCTCGTGTCCATACTTGCAACCACAGATCGACGGCCCGAAATCAACGTCGTCGATTATTGGTTCGACGTGAAGCTCCCGGAATCCGGCGACACGGTCTCGGTCACCGCGTTCGTAAACTTCACGCGCGGCCCCGGAGCGCCCGATACGTTGGTGCTCGATCTCGTCGGGATGACCATCGACACCGTCGGCGTCGTGTATCGGGACGACCCGGGCAGCATGTGTGCATTTGCCGAATTCGCGAAAGATTCGGCTCGGGCACGATGCCCGAGTGCTAGCGGCCCAAGCCCCTTCCGTTATGACGGTCACGTCCTTCGGATACCGGTGGGCAGCCGCATCTCGGGGACGTTGTTGGTCTTAGACTACGAATCGGTGGCGATCGCCTATCACGGCGTTCCACAGGACGGCCTGATCGTCGGGACGAACGCGCATGGCCATCGCGTGGTCTTCGCCGATAACTGGCCCGAGCGCGCGCGCTTTTGGTTGCCTACGGTTGACCGTCCCGGAGACAAGGCGAAGGTCACCTTCATGGTGAAAGCGCCGCCATCGTGGAAGGTGGTCGCCAATGGCGCTCGAATGTCTCGGAACACACCAAGCGCTGGAATGTGGTCGTGGGAGACCCAGCGCCCCATTCCCACCTACACCATGGTCATCGGCGCCGGCGAGTTCACGGTCAGCAAGCATCGCCCCGTGATCAACGGCCGCGACACCATCCCCATCCAGGTCTGGACCTATCCCGAAGACTCGGCATTCGCCGACTCGGTCCCGTTCCGTCGCGCCACCGAGATCGTGGAGACGATGCAGCGACTGATCGGGCCCTTCCCTTACGAGAAGCTCGCGCACGTGCAGTCGTCCACGAAATTCGGCGGGATGGAGAACTCGAGCGCCATCTTCTACGCCGAGAAGCCCTATGTCGAGCGGCGGATGGGCGAGGGCGTCGTGCGGCACGAGACCGCGCACCAGTGGTTCGGCGACGCGGTCACGGAACGCGATTGGCCCGATGTCTGGCTCTCCGAGGGCTTCGCGACCTATTTCGACGGCGTCATCGCAGCCGCCCTCGACGGCGACACGGCGCTCGCCAAGCACATGCGCAGCAGCGCTGAGGAGTACTTCGCTTCCCGGGTCACCGACCGGCCGATTGTGGATTCGGCGAATGCCGCCGATCCCATCAAGCTGCTGAACGCCAACAGCTATCCCAAAGGGGCGTGGGTGCTGCACATGCTGCGGGGATTGATGGGCGATTCGGCGTTCTTCCGCGGGCTTCGAACCTATTACACGACCTATCGCGACTCGACAGCCACGAGCGAAGACTTCGAGCACGTCATGGAGAAGGCGGCCAGCGCGGACTTTGGCTGGTTCTTCCACCAATGGCTGTACCAGCCGGGGTACCCCCAGCTCGACGTCAGCTGGCAATACGACGCCGGAGCGCGGCGAGTGGTCGTGGGTATCACGCAACGCCAGAAACCGGAGTGGGGTCTGTTCCGACTCCCCGCGCTGACGCTCGAGTTCCGGGGAGCGGACGGCGCGATCCTGCGGCGCGACGTTGCCTTGGCGAGCGAACGTGAAACCGTCGCCTATTTCAACGTGCCATTCGCGCCGGCCGAGGTTCGCCTGGACCCGGACGGCAAACTGCTGCTTCGAGTCACCGCCGTCGGTCGGAGATGAGCCACTCTCGAGGGGGGATATGCGAGCCGCACTTAGCATCGTGTTGATGGCGATTGCCTGCCGTGGGCCGGCGCCCGCGGCGGGGCAGACACAGCGCAGCGACGACTCGCTCCGTCTGCCGCCGGGGTTCAAGATCTCGGTGTTCGCGGAAAATCTCCGCAACGTCCGCTTCATGACGCTCGGCCCGGGCAACGCGGTCTATGCATCGCAGCCAGAAATGGGTGTGATCGTCAAGCTGACCGACGCGAACCACGACGGCGTCGCCGACAGCGTGGTGACGATCGCCAGCGACTTGAAAGGACCCTTCGGCATCGCGTTCCGCGGCGACACCATGTACGTCGCTGAGGAGACCGAGCTCGTTCGCTTCGATCCGGGCGCTCGGTCACCGGTCCGAATGATGAGTCTGCCGAGTGGCGGCCATTCGACCCGGACGATCGTCTTCGGGCCCGACGGCAAGCTGTACCTGGCCGTAGGCTCCTCGTGCAACCTCTGCGACGAGCGCGACTCGATGCGCGCCGCCGTGACGCAGCTCAACCTGAATGGATCGGGCGGCCATGTCTTCGCGAAGGGGTTGCGCAACACGGTCGGCATCGCGTTCAACCCGAAAACGGGGGAGCTTTGGGGCGGGAACAACGACCGCGACAACCTGGGCGATGACCTTCCGCCGGAGCACATCAACATCATCAAGGACGGCCGCAACTACGGCTGGCCCCAATGCTATCTCCCCGGCAAGCCCAATCCCGAGTACGGCTCGGCTGACTGCTCGAACGTCGAGCCCCCGGCGATCACGGTCCAAGCGCATTCGGCGCCGCTCGGGCTCGCGTTCTATACGGGCTCACAGTTCCCGCGCGAGTATCGTGGCGACGCGTTCGTCACTCTCCACGGCTCCTGGAATCGCTCCGTACCGACGGGGGCCAAGGTCGTGCGCGTCGAGGTGGACACCGGCGGGCGCCGCGCGGTGGGCGTGGAAGATTTCATCGTCGGGTGGCAGCGCCCGGACGGCAAGCGCTGGGGCCGGCCGGTTGGCCTGCTGGTGCTTCCCGACGGATCGCTGCTGGTCAGTGACGACTTGGGCGAAAAAATCTGGAGGGTGACCTATGGACGGTAAACTGAAGGGCGGCACAGGGCGGCAAATGGGGGCATGGGTCTTTGCACTCGCGGCGCTTTGCCGCCTATTGCCGCCCGTTGCCGCCTTTGGGTCGTCAGACATTCACTCCGAATACGTAAAGTATCTCAGTGGCAAGGATACAGTGACAGCCTACATCGCGTACCCTGAGCGGCCGCAGCCGGCGCCCGCGGTGATCGTCATCCACGAGATCTTCGGGATGTCGGATTTCATCCGGCAGACGACCGAGCAGCTCGCGAAAGACGGCTTCGTCGCGATCGCGCCCGACCTCTTGTCGCGCCGCGGCGGCACGCCCGCGACGCCCGACTCGGCGCGCAAGCTCATCGCGACACTGAACCCTGACACCGTGACCCTCGATCTCGAAGCCACGCGGGCGTATCTCAATAAGCTGAAGCCTGTACGCACGGGCGACATCGGCATCATCGGCTTCTGCTGGGGTGGCGGCCAGAGCTTCCGGTACGCGACCAACTCCCCCGAGCTCAAGGCGTTCGTGGTCTGCTACGGTCCGAGCCCCAGTGCGACAGAGGTGGGGAAGATTCGCGCGAAGGGTCTCGGCATATATGCGGAGAACGACGCGCGCATCAACGCCGGCTTGCCGGACGCCGCGGCCGCCATGAAGACCGCGGGCAAGGACTATCCGTACACCGTGTATCCGGGAGTGGGACACGGCTTCCTGCGGACGCGAGAAAAACCGGAAGTGGCCGACAGCGCGTGGAGCGCCGCGATCCGCTTCTTCCGCGCGCAGCTGAAGAGCTAACGGCGCGCGGCGTCGGTTAGGTAGGCACGCGCCCGCTCGAGCGCCGCGTCGCGGCCTGCCAGCACGTCTTCGACCCGTACCTCGACGGGGAACTGGGGCGCGATACCTGTCGCCAGGAACTCCTGGCCGTCAGGGAACGCATCGCGCGCGGCGGTCACGCGCAGCTTCCAGCCACCCGGCAACGTCCGCACGACAGTCTGTCCCGTGCTCCCGGCAGACGGCTCGCCGAAGGTCGGCCCGCGGCCGCCTGCCTGAAACGCGACGAGGAAGTCTTCGGCAGGACCGGCAGTGCGCGGCGAGATGAGGAGCGCCACCGGCCCCGTGTACGCGATGTGCTGGTGTGTGGGCGGTGGGAAGATCATGCCCGACGGCGTGCTGATCCAGAGACCGGTAGAGTCGGGACGGTACAACGGCATGCGCTGCCGCGCGGAGAGGAAGGGCCGCTCGATCAGTCGCGACAGGAGCGCATAGCTGTTGTCACGACCATCGACCGTCCAGGTTGCCTCCCGCAGATCGACGATCAAGCCGCGATGTCGCGGTCCTTCGCGCGCGGCGGCGCCGATGGCGCGATCGAATTGCGCAACGATGTCTGGATCTGCGAACGAGCTCACGCGGAGCCAGATTACGCCGTCAGGAAGCGTGTCGGCTTCAAGGGAGTGCGGCTCGATCGGCCACCGCGCCGTCAGTGGCACGCTGCGCGTGAGGCTCGCGCCGCGCTCGGCGCCACCGGGGAGGCGGAGCACGAGCAGCAACGCGGTGCCGCGCTCGCCTTCCAGCATCCGGGCGACCGCCCGCTCCCAGCGGCTCGTTTCGTTCGCGGCGGAGACTTCCGGCAGCACGGAGTCGCGGATCCACTGCGCCGCGGGGATGCCTTGCACTGCAAGGACTTCCGCCAGCCGCTCGGGACGGGCGACGCGCATTTCGTCGTTTACGGCGTAGTCCATAATGAGGGGCCGCCGCTCGACACTGCGCAGCTCGAGCGGGGGGCGTGCAATGCGGTTCGCGATGCTGGTCGGTGGCAGGATCTCGAGCTGGCCGTCGTTCAGCAGCGCGCCCCAGCGCCGCAGCCGATGAAAGAATTGCAGGTCGCTCGGAGCGGGACGCGCTTGCGTCGCGGTGACCGTCGCAGCGAAGGCCGAGTCCCAATTCGCGCGGACGGCGTCCCAGTAGGCATAGTTGTAGCGCGCTTCGGCCCACAGTCCCGCGGCGACGAGTTGTCGCTCGACGGGACTCGCGCGCTGCGCCACGAGCGGTGCGACGAGCAGCACCGGGAACCACGCTGACAACCACGGCGTACGGGATGGCATGGCTCTAATTTATCTGTTGCTGTTCGCATCGCCCCAAGTGCTGGTGTACCTCTACTTGCGCGAGCGCCTGCCGCTCTCCGCCCGCCGCTGGCTCACGCTCATTTTCGTCGTCTTCAACATCCCGTGGCTCATCGTCGGGGTGCGGATGTTCTCGGGCAGCCTGTGGGGCATCAGCCGGGTCCCCTACATCGCTCCCTGGATCGCGTGGCAGTTCCTGGGCTGGATTTTCTGTGGCCTGGTGACTCTGTATCTGCTCGGGAAGGGTGTCCTGTGGACCGTGCGTCGTGCGTCGTTCGTCGTGCGTGGTCGCCCGAACCAACCTCTCGACGCACGACGCACGACGGACGACGCACGCGTGTCGCGCCGTCAGTTCCTCGCCCGTGCGACGTACGCCTACGGCGCTATCGGCGTGGGGTTTTCCGCATACGGCATCTGGAGCGCCGAGCGACTGCCGTCGATCACCCGGCGCACCCTCGTCTTTCCCGATCTTCCGTTGCCGCTGAACGGACTGCGCATTGCGCACCTCTCGGATGTGCACGCCGGGATCCACATGTCCGAAGAGAAAATGCGCGAAATCGTCAAGCAGACGAACGCGCTGGGCGCCGATCTGATCGTGCAGACGGGAGACATGATCGACATCTCCCAGTCGTTCATCCCCGACTACGTGCGCGCCTTTCGCGATCTCCAGGCGCCGCTGGGCGTCGTGACGGTCCTGGGCAACCACGACCGCTACACGGGTCAGGACGCCGTCATTCGCGGCGTGAAGGATGCGGGACAAGTGTTCGTGAAGAACGGCGTCCACGTGATCGAGCGTGGCGGGGCCGCGCTCGCGCTCGTCGGGATCGACGACCCGCGGAACTGGCGCGCCGACGATCCGCAGGATGAGGACCTCGAGCAGGCGCTCCGGCTCACGCCCCCCGCCAAGGACGCGTTCCGGATCCTGCTGGCGCATCGACCTGGCGCGTTCGACGGCGCCGCGCCGCGCGGCATTCCGCTCACACTGGCCGGCCACATTCACGGCGGCCAGTTCTATCTGCCGGTGATCGGTTGGTCCCCGGGGCGGCTGATCACGAAATACGTGATGGGCCACTTCACGCAGGGAAGCAGTCAGCTCTACGTGAGCCGCGGGATCGGCGTGGTGGGTGTACCGCTACGTGTGTTTGTGCCTGCAGAGATTGCGGTGTTCGAGCTACGGCGCGGGTGAATTCCCGATAGCCCGCCAGGCCGCTTCGATCACGAGCCGCACACCTGCATCACCGGGCTTCCAATCGCCTGCCACGACCTTCTCCAGGCCATGGCCGATGGTCGCCAACCAGACGCCGGCCCAGATCTCGACCGCACCAGCGCGCACCGAGCCTTGAGCCTTACCCTCCGCAACAATCCGTTCGAGCGCGAGTCGAAACTCGCGCTCGGTCTTGCGGCTCTCGTCGTCGAGTGCAGCGCCGGGTGGCTCGAGCAGTCCAAGCTTGACGACGCCGGTATCGTGAGCCGCTCCTTCGACGAGCCCGTGCGCCACCGCGGTTAGCTGCGCGCGGGCGGGGCCGGCCTCGGGGTCTCGCGCCGTTTCCTGCACGATTTTCGTCGCCCACCGCTGCGCCGCGCGATACAGCTCATTGAAGAGCTGCTGCTTGCTTGCGAAATGGCGGTAAATCGTGCCTTCGGCGATGCCCGCCTTCTTGGCGATCTGCGCCGTCGTCGTGTCGTGATAGCCGCGCGTCGTGAAGAGCTCGAGCGCGGTGCGAATCAGACGCTGCCGCGTGAGATCGGCGGCGCCGGCGTGAGGTATGGAGGGATGCGACACGGTGGCGAATCTACTAGCTTTCCGGCCGTTTCATCTCCCATCAATCATTTGGAGGCGTTGCCGCGATGCGCATGCTTGTGCTGGGCGCTGGTCTGCAGGGTTCTGCCTGCGCATACGATCTCCTGCAGCGCCCCGATGTGAAGCGCGTCACGCTCGCCGACCTCCATCCGCGGCGCGCGCCGGCCTTCCTCAAGAAAGAGAAAGACAAACGGCTCGCCATGGCGCGCCTCGATGCGCAGAGCGGGCCGCGGCTGCGAAAACTGATGCACGGCCACGACGCGGTCATGAACGCGCTGCCCTACTACTTCAACTATCCGGTTGCGAAAGCCGCCGTCGCGATGGGCCTGCACTGCGCCGATCTGGGCGGCAACACCGAAATCGTCAAGCAGCAGAAGACGCTGCACGCCGCCGCGCAGAAGCAGGGGGTCTCGATCATACCGGACTGCGGTCTCGCGCCCGGGATGGTCAACATCATCGCGGCCGAGGGGATCAGGCGGGTCGGAGCAGCCGAGAGCGTCAAGATTTTCGTGGGTGGCCTGCCGCAAGAGCCCGAGCCGCCGCTCAACTATCAGATCGTGTATTCCCTGGAGGGCGCGCTCGATTACTACACGACCCCGTCCTGGGTGCTGCGCGAGGGTCGTCCCGAGCGCGTCGATGCGCTGTCGGAGCTCGAGGACGTGGAGTTCCCGAGCCCCGTCGGGATGCTCGAGGCATTTCACACCGGCGGCGGGATTTCGACCATGCCGTGGGCGTACCGGGGCAAGGTGCGCACGATGGAGTACAAGACGCTCCGCTATCCCGGCCATGCCGCGATCATGCGCCCGATCCGCGAAATGGGACTCCTGTCACTGGAGCCCGTGAAGATAAGGGGCACGGAGATCGTGCCGCGCGACGCGTTCATCGCCGCCGTATCCCCCCAGCTCACCAAGCCGAACGGCCGCGACCTCGTCGCGTTGCGGGTGGAAGTGCACGGACGGAACGGCAGCCGCGTAGCCTGGCAGCTGCTCGACTACTTCGACGAGGCGACGGGAATCAGTGCGATGATGCGGACGACCGGTTACTCGCTCGCGATCACCGGCGTCATGCAGGTCGACGGCAGGATCCGCACAGCCGGCGTGTACACGCCCGATGAGGCGGTGCCGTTTCAGGCGTACGTGGACGAATTGCAGCGTCGGGGAGTCGAGATTCGGGAAGTCCGCTAGAAGGTCCAGGTGGTCGCGAAGGTCACCTGAGTCGACTCGGTTCCTTTGCCCGCTTCCACCACAATCAGTGTATTACGCAACAGCGCCACCGCCACGCCTCCACCCAGGGCCGAGTGCAGTCCCTGGCGCGTGAGGCGCACCGTTTCGCCGGGGCCGAAGACTCTTCCCGCATCGTAGAAAGCGACGAGCTTCACCTCGAGAAGGCGCGGCGACCAGAGTATGCCGTATCGGGCCTCGACACCGTAGACGATCTTGCCGGGCCCTACGAAGCGACCGTCGTAATAGCCTCGGAGCGAGCGCGCTCCGCCCAATGCGACCACCGGCCCCTCACTGGTCTCCATGGTCTGCTGCGCCGCAAGGGGCGCCGTGCCGGTGATAGTTTCGCGTCCGACGCGCGCGGCGAGCATGAGCCGCTCCAGCGGATGCGCGTACACGTGCAGTGACGTGCTCACGCGGTTGTATCCGCGGCCGCTGGCTGCGAGCGCTTCGGCGAACACACCGCGGTGCGGATCCATCTCCACATCCCGCGTGTCGAGCACGATCCCGACGCGGCCGACGTGATCGACAAAAGGGCCGGTGCTGTCACGCTCGAAACGGGTCACCCCCGGGAGCGCGCGGAATGCGGTGTACTCGAGCGATCCCCCGATGAGCACGCGGAGCGGGCCGACGATCTTCCGTTGTATGGTGACGCGCGCCGCACGATTTGCGCGACTGACGCGGTAAAAGTAGGAGTGTCCCGGACCGGTCGTACTGTCGCGGTCGTAGACCGTATTGTTCCCCTGGCCGTAGTAGCCGAGGCGGTTGGCGCGGGTCAGGCTCAGCGTTAGGCCGAGCCTCCAGCCCTCCCAGTACGCCGGCGCTTGCGCGTCGGCGATCACCATGTAGCTGCCCTGGGTGCTGGCACCGGCGTCGAACGCGACACGGGCGAATGTGGGCTCCGGGCGCTCGGCGAAGCCGATCGGACTCGACCAGTCGTAGTGCCCGCCCAGCCAGAATCGGTCGGCGGTGGTGTAATAGGCCAACGGGTAGAGGTGATCGAACCAGTTGTGCTTTGGATTTGGCTCTTGCTGCGCGGCGAGTGGGGAGGCCAGCGCGAGGAGCAGAACCCCTACGCGCGGGTGAATAAGTAGGCCGTATCGCGGATCTTGGCGTCCACGCCGTCGTGCGCCGCGAAATGATTGGGGTAAAGCGACGCGGCGCCGAACTCGCCGCGCTTCGTCAGGGCATAGAACACGAGATCGAACTTTGGCTTGCCCTGTGGATCCAGCAGCCGCGCTTCCGTCTCGGCGACGACGCGCTTCAAGGTCTCGAGGCACGCGTCGGTCGGCTTCATGCCGCGCCGCATGTGCTCGACCGTCAGGAACCCGCCGCACACCTTGATGTTCGCCTCGCCCAGTCCGGTCGAGCCGGCCGCCCCGACGTCGTTGTCGCAATACTGCCCGGCGCCGATGATCGGCGAATCGCCGACGCGCCCGGGGATTTTCCAGGAGAGGCCCGCCGTCGTCGTAACCGAGGAGAGGTCGCCCTGCGGCGTCACGGCATCGCAGTTGATCGTCCCCGTCTTGGTCACGACCAGGTGATCGGAGTCGGGGACGTCGAGGTAGTTGTCGGTCGGGCTCAAGTTGGCGCGCCAGCGCAGCCATGCCTCGCGCGAGTGATCGGTGAGGAGGTCTTCTTCTTTAAACCCGTACGACAGCGCGAACCGCTTCGCCCCCTCGCCGACGAGGAAGATGTGCGTCGTATACTTGAGGATCAGCTTCGCGACTTCCGAAGGCGTCTTGATGTTTTCGAGCGCGCCAACCGCGCCGGCCCGCTTGGTGGGCCCGTGCATGCAGGAGGCGTCGAGCTGTACCACGCCCTCCGCGTTGGGCAGGCCGCCATAGCCGACGGAGTCGTCGTTGGGGTCGAGCTCTTGGATCTTCACACCCTCGACAACGGCGTCGAGCGTGTCGGCGCCCTGCATCAACATGTCGAACGCCTTTTGCACCGCGCGCAGTCCGTTGGCGCTCGCGATCGCGATCGGCTTCGCCGCCCAGCGGGACTCGGGCGGCAGCGGGCGCGGTGGGCGCATCGGATGCGGAATCCCCAGCACCGCACTCGCCGTAACGCCGCCCGCGGTGGACCGCAGGAACTCGCGACGCGACACAGACTCGGGCATGCACGGTTTTAGCCACTCGTCTTGCGGCTGTCAACTTGCTATCGTTCCCACCCCGTGGAGCTTTCGCTCGTGGTCCCCGCGTACAACGAGCGGGATAGTCTCGCACCGCTGCTCGCCGAGATCGCGGCCGCCCTCACAGGTCGCAGCTACGAGGTGATCGTCGTGGACGACGGCTCGACCGACGGCACCTTCGAGGCGCTCAAGGCGCTGCGGCAGCAGTATCCCCAGCTGCACATCATCGCGTTCGAGCGCAACGCGGGTCAGACCGCGGCGTTCGCCGCCGGGTTTCGCGCGGCGCGCGCACCCCTCGTCGTCACGCTGGACGCCGACCTGCAAAACGATCCTGCCGATATTCCAGCGCTCGTCGACACGCTGCAACGCACCGGGGCGACGGCCGTGGCCGGCTATCGCGCCGCCCGGCGCGACACGCGGTGGAAGCGACTGCAAAGCCGCATCGCCAATGGCGTTCGCAATCGGCTCAACGGGGAAGTGATTCGGGATACGGGCTGCTCGCTCAAAGCCTTTCGCACCGAGGCCGTGCGCGCCGTGCCCCTGTTCACGGGGATGCATCGTTTTCTGCCGACGCTCATCAAGATGCAGGGCGGTACGGTGACCGAGGTGCCGGTGGGGCACCGGCCGCGGAAACATGGCGTCACCAAGTACGGTATGTGGAATCGCGCGTGGCGATCGCTGCAGGACGCGTTTGCGGTGCGCTGGATGCAACGCCGCGCGGTGCGCTACCGCGTCCGCGAGGAGGTCTGATGGCTGATACCCACGAACAATGGCTCGCGCAGATCGACGCCGAGCTCGATGGCGAGCTGCCGCTCGCCGAGCGTGCCGCGCTGGCCAAGCATCTGGCGACCTGCGTGCACTGCGCGGGCGCCCGCGCGAGCCATCTCGAGGTGCGCGTCGCGCTGGCGCGGTCGGCGGGCAATCCGCACGCGTTCGTCGTGCCGCGACCGTCGATCCGCGCCGGGACGCTGGCGCTTTGGGTCGCCGCCGCCCTGGCCAGCGGTCTCGTCGGCGGATGGTTCGCCAGCCAGCGCTGGGGTGGCCCAGGTGGGGGCAGTGCGCTCGAGGAAACGCGTGGGACTATCGTCGTTCAGTAACGTCGTCCTCGCGCTGGCAACTCTGCAGGGGCCGGGCACCCGGCTCACCTACCGCATTCGGGTCATCGAGCCTGACGCTGCCCTGCCGCACGTCCTAGCGACCGGCGCCGTCAGCGGCCCGATCGACAGCGACATGCGCCTGACGCTGCGGACCGACAGCGCTGAAGTCGAGGCGTTATTTCAGGTCACGCCGGTTGGCGACACGGTAAGCCTCGGCGGGGAGTTCTTCACGCGGCGGCGGGTCGGTCGCTCGCGGCGCGGCTTGCCCATGTGGGAAGAGGACAGCTACCGGCGCCTGATCCAGGTCACGTGGACCGATACCGCACGGATCTACCCTTTCGGCTCGCGCTCGAAACCGGGCGCACTATGGGTGGAGTTGGTTCTCGAGCGGGAGTTTGCCGGCGGTGAAGCGCGTCCGGCGGAGTCGTTCGACGTGGCTGATTCGACGCTCGACTTCCGCCTCGAAGCGGTCGTGCGGCCGCGGCGCGCGCGCGTGATTCTCAACCTGGTACGGGGGACTGACGTCAGCGCGCCGCGGCCCCTCGACCTGGTTCCGGAGGAGTCACCGCGCGTCGTACAGCTCGTGCTCAACGGCCGCCCCACGACTCTGGTTGTGTCTTTGACGCGCCCCGACCCCGCGCTGTCCTCACGCGATCGCGCGCTCGCGCTCGACGCCGACGTCGTCTGCCTGCGGGTCGCGTCGCGGGACTCCCCGGAGCCGATCGGCAAGATCTGCGGGCGGCTCAACAACATCGCGCGACAGCTGCCGCTGCCGACCGGCGATACGCTGTCCGCCACATTCGCGTGGCCCGGACCGCGCTGATGACGGCACGCAAGAAGCGGCTCGATCCCGCGATCTTCCACCTTCCCGTCGACAAGATGCGGGAGGGCTATTACTCCGACAAATACTTCGTCCGCGCGCGCGAGCTGGTGCGGAGAGATCACCACCGGCCCCGGGTCACGATGCAGGTGTTCGGGAAGTCGCACGCCTATCTCGGCGGCATCGACGAGGCGATCGCGATTCTGAAACTGTGCGCGGAACGCTGGGACGAGCTGGTGGTTCACGCGCTCTACGACGGAGACGAGATCGAGCCGTGGGAGACCGTGCTGCTCATCGAAGGTCCGTACGACGCCTTTGCCGTGCTGGAGACGCTCTACCTCGGCGTGCTCGCGCGGCGCACGCGCGTTGGGACGAACACGCGGCAGGTCGTCGAGGCGGCGAAGCCGAAAGAGGTGATGTTCTTCCCGGCCCGGCACGATCACTGGCTGGTGCAGACCGGCGACGGCTACGCCGCGCACATCGCCGGCGCGATCGGCGTATCGACCGACGCGCAGGCGTCGTGGTGGGGATCGGAGGGCATCGGCACCGTGCCCCACGCGCTGATTGCCGCGTACAATGGCGACACCGTCATTGCCTCGCGCAAGTTCGCCGAGAACTCGGACCCCGCGATTCGTCTCATCACGCTGGTGGACTTCGACAACGATTGCGTGGGGACGTCGCTGGCTGTGGCGCGGGAGCTCGGCGACCGGCTGTACGGTGTCCGGCTCGACACGTCGGAGACCCTCGTGGACAAGTCTGTCATTCCGCAGATGGGGACGTTCAAGCCGACCGGCGTGAATCTGCAGCTCGTCTGGAACGTCCGGCGCGCGCTGGATGCCGAGGGCTTCAAGCACGTGAGGATCGTCGTCTCCGGGGGCTTCACCGTCGACAAGATCCGCCAGTTCGAGGAGCAGGGCGTGCCGGTCGACGCGTACGGCGTAGGCTCGAGCTTGTTCCAGGGACGGTTCGATTTCACGGCCGACGTCGTGATGCTCGAGGGAAAGCCGTGCGCCAAGGTAGGCCGGTCGTACCGGCCTAATCCACGATTGGAACGGGTGACGTAGGGGCGCAGCATGCTGCGCCCCTACATCTTGCGTGGCGTAGCCTCTCTGCATAATTTTCCGCTCAAATGAATAATCATGCATCGATCCCGGTCGGCGTACTGGGTGCGTCCGGCTACGTCGGTCAGGAATTGTTGCGCCTGTTGCACGGCCATCCCGGCGCTACGGTCGCGTTTGCAACGGCCGAGTCGGCGGCCGGTGAGTGGGTCGACGGGCACGAGCTCATCAAGGCCGACGACGCGCCCTGGCAGCAGGCCGAGATCATCCTGTCCGCGTTACCGCACGGGGTATCTGCCCGCTACGTCAACGAGGCACGCGCCGGCGGCAAGCGGACGGTAGACCTCTCCGCCGACTTCCGGCTGTCGCCTGACGCGGTCTACGGCCTCACCGAGTTCACTCGGCCGCGCCTCGCCGATGCCGAGCTCGTCGCGAATCCGGGGTGCTATCCGACTGCCGCGCTGCTCGCGTTGATTCCGCTCGCGCAGCTCGGGCTGATCGATCCGTCGCGTGAAGTCATCATCGACGCCGCCTCCGGCGTCACCGGTGCGGGACGCAATCCCAAACGCGAGCTGCTCTTTGGAGAAGTCGCCGAGGACTTTCGCGCGTACGCGATCGGGAACACGCATCGCCATCTCGCCGAGCTGAAGCAGTCGTTGTCGCGCGAAGGCGGGTTCACCGGCGACCTCGTCTTCACGCCGCATCTCTTGCCGGTGAAGCGTGGCATCCTCGAAACGATTCATGTGCCGCTGACACGGGTGCTCGATCAGTCGACCGCCGAGGGGCTGTACGGCGCCACCTACGACGCCGAGCCGTGCGTGCAGGTGATGCATGGCGCGCTGCCGTCGCTCAAGGACGTCGTCTACCGCAATCGGGTGGCGATCGGTGTCGCCGAGGTCGTCGACGTCCGCCGGCCGCGCCTGACGGTCATCGCCGCGATCGATAATCTCGTGAAGGGTGCGGCGGGGCAGGCGATTCAGAACATGAACGTGATGCTCGGACTTCCCGAGACGGCGGGGCTCGCGTGCTAATTCACAGGCTAAAGCCTGCGCCCGAGAAATCGCTGCCCTTAAGGGCAGTGCTTCACGGGGCGCACCCTTCAGGGTGTCGAATATGATGACCAGGGTCGTCAAGATTGGCGGCAACGAGCTCGATCGGCCCGAATGGGTCGCCGAGTGCGCTCGTGGCTTGAGCAAGTTCGGCCCGGCCGTGGTCGTGCACGGCGGCGGGCAGGCGGTAAGCGCCTGGTCGCGCCGGCTTGGCCTGCCCGTCGAGCAGCGTGACGGTCTGCGCGTGACGACGCCTGAGATCGCCCAGCTGGTCGAGATGGTGCTCGGTGGGCCGATGAATCGGCTCCTCGTCACCGCGCTTCGCGACGCCGGTCTCGATGCGATTGGATTGTCGGGCGTCGACGGCGGGCTGCTGACCGCCCAGCCGCTCCAGAACGGAACGGTCCTCGGCGAGGTTGGGGAGATCGTCAATGTCCGGGCGTCGCTGCTGCAGAGCCTGCTGTTGGCGGGGCTTACCCCCGTGGTGGCGCCGGTAGCCCCCTCGCTCACAGCGCCCGTGCGGCCCCTCAACGTGAATGCGGACCAGGCTGCTGCGGCCATTGCCGCCGCCCTGAGTGCGCACGAGCTGTTGTTCGTATCGGATATTCCCGGCGTGTCGATCGAAGGCGTCACCCAGCCCACCCTTGCGGCGGCCGAAATCGAGACAATGATTGATGGGGGCGTTGCGACCGGCGGCATGGCCGCCAAGTTGCGCGCCGCCGCGCAAGCGTTGGGGGCGGGTGTACGGGCCGTACGGATTGGTGATCTCGACATGTTCGAGCATGCCACCGCCGGCACCCGCCTCCTGGCGGCTCCTCCCGTTAGCGCAGCACAACCCGCGTGACACTCCCGCTGACCACCACCGACGCCACGGCACTGTTGGGCGTCTATGCGCGCGTCGGCCCGCTGTTCGTCGCCGGCGAAGGGTCCGAGCTCATCGCCGAGGACGGCGCTCGCTACCTGGACTTCGTCGCCGGTATCGCCGTCAACGCCCTGGGTTACAACAGCCCCGTCATCCGCGAAGCCGCACTGCGCGCGCTGGACACGGGACTGATTCACGTCTCCAACCTGTACCGTACCGAACCGGGCGAACTGCTCGCGGCCGAGCTCGCGAAGTCGTTCGCCGGGGGGGGCCAGGTCTTCTTTTGTAATTCTGGCGCCGAAGGGAACGAAGGGGCGTTCAAGTTTGCGCGCAAATGGTCGAAGAAGACCGAGATCGTCGCGTTCAGCGGCTCGTTTCACGGCCGGCTCTTCGCTTCCCTCGCGGCAACCGATCGACCCGATTACCGCCGCCCGTTCGAGCCGCTGCTTGCCGGCGTCCAGATCATTCCGCTCGGCGACGTCGAGGCCGCGCGCCGCGCGATTACGAAGGAGCGGACGGCAGCGGTGATCATCGAGCCGGTACAGGGAGAAGGCGGAGTCCGCCCCGTGGCTCCGGAGTTTCTCGCGTTCCTGCGCGAACGGTGCGATGCGAGCGGCTGCGCGCTGATCTTCGACGAGGTGCAGTGCGGGCTCGGTCGCACCGGGACGCTGTTTGCGTGCGAAGCGTCGGGCGTCGTTCCCGATATGGTCACGCTGGCGAAGCCGCTCGGGGGCGGATTGCCGATGGGCGCCATCCTCGTGAACGACGCCATTGCGTCGGCACTAACGCCCGGTGATCACGCGACCACGTTCGGTGGCGGCCCGTTTGTGGCGACTGTTGCCCTGGACGTGCTCCGCACGATTTCCGATCCCGACTTTCTCGCCGGTGTTCGCACAAAGGGCGAGTGGCTCGGGGCGCGACTGAATCGCCTCGCCGCGGGCAGTCCTCGGGTTCGCGAGGCGCGCGGCCGCGGCCTGATGTGGGGTCTCGAGCTCAACGAGGTCGCCGCGCCGGTCGTCGCGGCGGCGCGCGAGCGTCACCTCCTCGTGCTCACGGCAGGCCCGACGGTGATTCGCATCGTTCCGCCGCTCACGATCACTCACGAGGAGCTCGAGCGCGGCGTCACAATTCTTGAAGAGGTGCTCGCGTGACCGGTCTGTCGATCAAGCCACGCCGTGCTCCCCAGCCTGAGACCACGCTGCGCCCGGCTACCCTCGCCGATGTCGCCGCGATGGAAGTGCTGATGGCGCCGTTTGTGGGGACCGGCGATCTCCTGCCCCGCTCGAACTACGATCTCTGCCGTCACATCAAGGAGTATGTCGTGGCGCTGGCGCCCGAGGGCGGCATCGTCGGCACCGGCAGCCTCAAGGTGTACAGCACGGAGCTCGCGGAGATCGCCGGCCTCGCCGTGCGCGACGACCAGCAGGGGCGCGGCGTGGGCAAGGCGCTGATCGAAGCCCTCCTCATCGACGCGCGCGCGCTGGGATTGAACGAGGTGTTCGGTCTGACGCGCAAACCCCTGTTCTTCATGAGGCTTGGCTTTCGTGTGGCAGAAAAGGAACAGTTCCCACTCAAAGTGTGGGCCGACTGCGCGCGCTGCCCACGGCAGCACGCTTGCGACGAGGTGGCGGTAGCGCTGAAGCTTTAGCCCCGTCTAGATTTCCGGTCCCATGCCCTCTTCTCGCGTCATTTTCTGGGACGTTGACACCCAGTACGACTTCATGAAGGCGGACGGCAAGCTCTACGTGCCCGACGCCGAGCAGCTCGTTCCGAATCTGCGCAAGCTCACCGACTACGCGCACGGGCACGGCATCCGCATCGTGGCGAGCGCCGACGATCACGTCCGTGAGGACCCCGAGATCTCGGCCACGCCCGATTGGAAGACCACGTTTCCGCCGCACTGCCTGCGGGGAACGCCCGGCCAGCGCAAAATCGCTGAGACCGCGCTCCGGGATCCGCTCGTGATCGAGCCGGAGCCACAGGACGGCGCGGCGCTTGCGACACGGGTACGCAACCATCGTGGCGACATCCTCTTTCATAAGCACCGATTCGATGTCTTCTCTAATCCGAATGTCCTCCCAGTGCTCGACACCTTGAATCCTCATGACATCGTGCTCTACGGCGTCGCGCTGGACGTCTGCGACAAGTACGCGATCGAAGGGCTGCTGCAGCACCGGCCCCAGGTCCGGCTGTTCGCCGTGGTGGATGCGATGAAGCCGATCGACCGCGACGTCGCCGAGCACCTGCTCAAGGAATGGGGCGAAGAGGGTGTGCGGTTGGTCAAGACGAGTGAGGTCGTCACGGGCGGTCTCGTCGAAGAGCTGGAGCGGGCCAGCGCATGACATCTACGGCATCCGTTCCGACACACGCGGTCGCCGTCCCCACATTCGGCAAGTTCTTCCTCCCCGGACCGACGGACGTTCATCCCGAGGTTCTGGAGGCGATGATCCGACCGATGATCGGGCATCGCTCTTCGGCGATGGAAAAGCTGTTGCAGAACGTTGCCTCGAAGCTCGGCGCCGTCTGCCGCACGGCGCGTCCGGTATTCATCGGTACGAACTCGGCGACCGGCTTCATGGAGATGGCGGTCCGCAACGGCATCCGTCGCCGCGCGCTGTCGCTCGTCAACGGTGCGTTCAGCGAGCGGTTCGCCGGGATCGTCGGTGCGTGCGGCAAGGAGTGCATCCGGCTCGACGTACCGCTCGGCGCCGCGGTCGAACCCGACATGCTGCGCGACGCGTTGAAGCGCACGCCCGTGGACGCCGTGACATGCGTCCACTCCGAGACATCGACCGGCGTGCTGCAGG
>WNFR01001234.1_pt1 | contig 26547 bp, 25 predicted proteins | sample 5400221 | NCBI WGS metagenome assembly WNFR01 (sample SAMN13153357, study PRJNA577476) | soil metagenome | isolation source: 40 cm soil under Madrone tree | place: USA:California | collected 2016-06-14
GGCACAGACCGTAACGACCAGACTACCTGAGCAGGCGATTCATCTCCGCAGGGGTGAGCCTAAACTGCTTTCGTACAACCTCCGTTGCATCTCGTTCAGCACAGTCCCTGAGCGCCGCGCGTACCGTCCTCTTGAGAGTTTCCGTTTCTACTTTTCGTTTAATTCTGTACCTTGCCACACGGCATCTCGAACGATCACAGAGCCGCCGAGCACGCTCCCCGAGCCGTGCTCGTACACCGAAGGACCGGCACCGCTCGCATCGATACAGCCGACTCCACAGCCCGGCGACGAGTGTATCTTAGAACAGGCGATCGATATGCAACACCAGGGGTTCGCCGAACCTGCCGAGTTCGAGACGATTGCGGCGCAGCTCCCGCCACACCTCGCCGATGCTGCACGGTTCGCGTACCTGAGCGGATGGCGCAAGGGCGAAGTCCGGTCCGTGGAGTGGCGCGACGTGGACATGGGCGCGGGCGTGATCCGTCTCCGTGCCGCCCACAGCAAGAACAAGCGTCCGCGGGTTCTCCCGTTGCGCGGCGAGCTGCGGACGCTCATCGAGCACCGATGGACCGAACGCCGGCTCGATTGTCCGTACCTCTTCCATCGCGAAGGGCACCCGATTGGCGACTTTCGAAAGGCGTGGCGTACCGCCTGTCGAAACGCTGGTGTCGCCGGCCGCTGGTTCCACGATCTACGGCGCTCCACCGTCCGCAATCTCACACGCGCCGGAACCCCGGAGAAGATCGCGATGGTGTTCACCGGCCACAAGACGCGCTCCGTGTTCGATCGCTACAACATCGTGAGCGAGGACGACCTTGCGGCGGCAGCGGATCGGACGCTCGACTACGTGGCCGAGAAGCGGCGCGAGTCATCGCGCGTGACGCCGATCGCCCGCGGACGTTGAACACCCGCCTCTCATCGCGAACACGGACAGAACACGGACAATTTCGAGCAGTGCAGCGGCGAGAGAGGCGGGCGCAGCGACCTAACTACGCGTGCTACCTAGTGCGCCCAGGGTGATTCGAACACCCGACCTTTTGATTCGTAGTCAAACGCTCTATCCAACTGAGCTATGGGCGCGCGGAGTCGTCACTCGTAACAGACGACGCGGATCTGTCAACCTGAAGCGCCGCCGACGCGGCACCGCGGGGCGCGCGCACCCGCATTGACTCCACGGCGGTACCCTCCTATCGACGGCTGCGATGCGAGCGTCGGTGATCGCGCGCGGAGCGCTGGCACGATTCGGGGTGAAACCGTATCCGCTCGGCCTCACGTTCGAGGTCACGTGGCTCTGCAATCTCGCGTGCAGCTACTGCGATCGCCACACGCCGATGGCGAACGAGCTCACGCGCGAGCAGATCTTCGCCGCGCTCGAGGAGTTCTACGCGCTGGGGATGCGCGACGTGAGCCTCGACGGCGGCGAGCCGCTCGCGCACAAGTGCATCCGCGAGATCGTCGATTGGCTCGTCGCGCGCGGGGTGACGGTCGCGATGAACACGAACGGCATTCTCGTGCCGAAGCGCATCGACCTCGTGCGCAAGCTGTCACTCGTGAAGATCAGCCTCGACGGCCCGCGGGATCGGCATGATGCGGCCCGCGGCAGCGGCTCCTTCGACGACGCGATCGCCGGCGCGCGCGCGGCGCAGCAGGCCGGCGTGCCGGTCGAGTTCACGTGCACGCTCGGTCGCCACAACGCCGACGTCGTCACGGATCTGCTCGCGATCACGGAGCCGATGCACATGGCGGTCGTGTTCCAGCCGGCACTCAACAGCCTCTTCAACGGCAGCGATCGCGACGGCGGCGCGTGGGTCCTCGGCGTCGAGGAGATGCGGCGCGCGCTCGCACAGGTGGAGACGATGAAGCGGAACGGCCGCGGGATCGGCAATCGCTGGTCGAGCCTTCGCCACTTTCGCCGCTTCCCGGTAGAGACGCGGCCGCCCTGCGCGGCCGGGTGGGTCTTCTGCACGATGGACCCGGAAGGCGTCCTCTTCCCGTGCGGGCAACTGAGCCGCGCCGACCGCTCGAACAGCGTCGTCCAGCTCGGCGTGGCGCGCGCGTTCCAGAACCTCGACCGCAGCGGCTGCGGCGATTGCTGGTGCGCGCGCCTCGTGGAGGAAAACTATCTCTGGGGATGCCGCGTGGATCAGATGCTGCCGCCACGCGACGTCACACGCCGAGGCCGAGCGACCGCGCCGAGCGCCGGGTAGACCGGTATTCTCGAGCAGCGCTCGTCGTCCTCAGCGACGATACTCGCCGGTGCCTAGCGGTAATAACGATCGTGGTACTGGGCGGGACGGCTGCAGCCCTGGTACGCGAGCCGCTCGATCATGCGGCGACGTTTCACCGGGTTGCGGTGATAGGCGGCGAAGCGCCGGTACTCGGCATAGCGACACGGATCGTGGCGAACGATCGTCCACGCGCGTTTGAGTCGTTCCAGTATGCGTCGGCGGAGCGCGTGAGACCCGGCGCGCCGACGACGCACGCGAGCAGTGCGATCGTAGGAGGCCGCGGGAACGTTGCGCCGGTGCGCGGCGACGCACGAAGGAGCGGAGAGGGAGGGATTCGAACCCTCGGTAGAGTGTTACCCCTACACACGCTTAGCAGGCGTGCGCCTTCGACCACTCGGCCACCTCTCCGGCCGGTCGACTACTCGACTCGTTTACCGCACCCGCGCGTGACGCGCCAGTGAGAAGCGCGTCCGCAACAGGTCACGCGCGCCGATCCGCAGCGACGACGTGTAGCGGCGCGGCACCTCCGCTCCGCCGATTCCTTGACAAGGAAAGACGCGGCTCATAAGCACGGCGGCGATCAGGCAGGAGGAGGCTTCACATGGATGTCATGAACTTGATCGAGTCGCTGTTTCGCTGGTTCCATGTGTTTTTCGGTATCCTCTGGATCGGTCTTCTGTACTTCTTCAATTGGGTGAACGCGTTCTTCGCCGCCACGATGGACGCGGACACGAAGAAGAAGGTCGTCCCGGAGCTGATGCCGCGCGCGCTCTTCTGGTTCCGCTGGGGCGCCGCATTCACCTGGATCACCGGCGTGTTCCTGCTGCTCCTCGTCTACTACCACGCCGGCGCGATCTTCCCCGGAGGCGTGCGCCACTGGACGGGGCCGATGCTCCTCATGATCCTGCTCGTCTTCGTCGCGCCCTTCATCTACGACTGGCTCGTCAAGGGACCGCTGAAGGATCCGACGGCGCTCTTCTGGGGCGGCCTCGGCATCGCGTTCGTGCTGCTCGTCCTCTTCGACCGCTTCGCGGGGATGAGCTATCGTGGCACCGCGATCCATTTCGGTTCGCTGCTCGGGACGACGATGGCATTCAATGTATGGTTCCGTATCTGGCCGGCGCAGCGGACGATCATCACCGCGACGAAGAACGGCACCGCGCCCGACGCGGCGATCGTCGCCCTCGCCGGCAGCCGCTCGCGGCACAACACCTACATGTCGGTGCCGCTCGTCTTCATGATGATCAACCAGCACGCGACGTGGGCGGCGTCGTGGACGCCGGTCATGCTGACGATCATCGTCGCGATCGGCTGGGCGACGGCGTACCACATCTACGACCGCGCGAAGAACGTGAAAGGCTTCTAAGTCGCGCCGAACGTGAAGGCGACGGTCTGCGTCTCTTTCGGTCCGAGCGTCACGTTGGCAGTGCGGCTGCCGAAGCGCTCGTGCCACGCCTCGACGACGTACGTCCCGGGCGGCACGTCCTTCAGCGTGAAGCGGCCATCGGCGCCGGTCACCATGAAGTACGGGTGGTCGTAGACACCGAGGTACGCCTGCATCCACGGATGGATGTCGCAGCGGATCGGGATCACCGGCTGCGGGGTGTCGACGTCGACGGTGCGCTCGGCGCCCTTCAAGCCGAGACTGAAGTTCCACCCCGATGACTTCGACGGCGAGCCGTGGACGTTGTGCGCCAGCGGATCGCTGTTCAAGAACTGGACGGGCTGACCTGCTTGCGCGGCGACGACGCGCGGGCTGAAGATGCACCCGCGCTGATCGACGACGACCGGCGTCTGCGGCACGGCGAAGACGCGATCGCCGAGCCCGCTGCTGATCGCGACGATCGCGTTTTGCACCTTGCCGTCGCGCACGAGGACGTCGTCCGCCTGGACGGCACGCGGGTTCGGCACCGGGCAGTCCTTCGCGCTCGACATGTCGACGACGGTCGCGGGAGGCGGCGTCCCGGTGAAGCGCACCTCGCCCTCGATCACGCCGACCGTCGTGAGATCGAGCGGCGTCGGCTGGCGGCGCTCCGCTTCGTGCCGGCACGTCGTCGCCGCGATCGCGACCACGACCATCCACCACCCTGCCACTCGCATTCGTTTCGTCATAGGCTCCGCTCCCGTATGTCGGCGCGTGTGCTGCGTCGCGGTCGCAGAGTGCCAGAGACGGGGGCGCAATCAAGGCCGACGCCCCACCGCCGACGCGCCGCGCGCGCGCCGGTCGTCGTCGCGCTCGCACCGCTCGCCGTCGCGCTCGCGATCGCCGGCGGATGCGAGCGCACGCCGGGCGCCGGCCCGGGGCCGTACCGCACGCCGACGCCGCTCGACGCGGCGACGACGGGATCGATCGCCGGGTACCTGCACGTTCGCGGCGCCAAGCCGCCGCGGCGCCACGTCCAGGTCACGAGCGATGCGACGTGCGCGGCGGCGCATCCGGACGGGCTCGACGTCGAGGACGTGCGCGGCGACGGCGACATGCTCGCGGAGGCGTTCGTCTGGATCGCCCGCGGGCTCGAAGATCGCGCCTTCGCGGTGCCGGAGACGCCGGTCGTCGTCGATCAGCGCGGCTGCGTCTTCGAGCCGCGCGTCGTCGGCGCGCGCGCCGGACAGCGGATCGAGTTCGTCAACAGCGACGACACCCTCCACAACGTGCACGGCACGCCCGCGAGGTCGTCGCCGTGGAACTTCGGGCTCGCCGTCCGCGGCGCCCGGCGCACGATCACGGTGCCGACGGCCGAGGTGCCGGTCGGCGTGCAGTGCGACGTCCACCCCTGGATGCGGGCGGCGCTCGGCGTCGTCGACCATCCGTACTTCGCCGTGACGGGTCTGGACGGAGCGTTCACGCTCGGGCGCGTCCCGGCGGGCCAGTACACGCTCGCCGCGTGGCATCCGCGTCTCGGCAAACGGCAGCAGGAGATCGAGGTCGCCGCCGGCGCGACGACGAGGGTGGAGATCACCTTCGCGCCGTGAGCGGACCCGCGGCGAGGATCGTCGCGAGCTCTTTGGCGTTCTGCACCGCGTACTGGTTGCGGCAGTTGTTCATGAGCACCAGCACCCGCCGCGACTGCTTCGCGAGCCCCTCGATCCGCGGCCGCCACTCGCGCAGCTCGTCGTGTGTGTACTGATACCCGAACTTCTCGACCGTGCTCACGCCTTGGCGGTTCCAGGCGTCGCGATTGCGGCCGTGGAAGCGCACGACGGCGAGGTCGTCGCTCGTCGCTGCGGCGAGCGGCGGCACGCTCGCCGGCGTGCCTTGCGGCTCGTCGACCGAGACGTACGCGAGCCCGCGGGCGCGCAGAAAGCCGAGCGTGCGCTCGGCGCGCCCCTCGACGAACCAGCTCGGATCGCGGAACTCGATCGCCAACGGGTACGGGAGCCGGGTCGCGCAGGATTCCAAATACGCGAGGCTCGTGCGCGAGCGCGGAAACCATTTCGGGAACTGCAGCAGCACGTAGCCGAGGAGACCGGCGTCGTGAAGCGGCGTCAGCGCCGACGCAAATCGTCGCCACATCTCCGCGTCGACCTCGGCCGGGAGCTCGCGCGGATAGACGCGCGGCCGGCGCGCCAGCGTGGCGCCGATCGCCGTCCGGAGATCGGGCGGCAGACGCGCGGGCACGAACGGGTGCTGGGTGAGCGCCGCGAACGCCTTCACGCCGAAGACGAAATCGGTGGGCACGCGCTCGACCCACGCCCGTGCCATCCGCTCCGCGGGGAGCGCATAGAACGTCGCGTCCACCTCGACGACGGGGAAGTGGCGCGCGTAGTAGCGCAAGCGGTCGGCGGGCGCCGTCACGCCGGGCGGGTAGAACGCACCGCTCTCGAGCAGCGTCCGCTCCGTCCACGACGCCGTCCCGACGAGCACGTTGCCGACCCGCGCCGGCATCGGGCCGCTTTGCAGCGCCGCGAGCGGCGGCGGAGCCTCGAGCCGTGGAGCGCCGCGCTGCGCGCGCATGGACGTCACGCCTTCACTTTGCGCGCCCAGCGGACGCACGCAACCTCGCATGGGAAAGTTGCGAGTCAGACGAGGCGCGGAGGGTACTGGGTCGAGTTGCGAGCGAGACGAGGCGCGAGGGAAGCGAGCAGCGCAGGCGTAGCGGAAGCTACGCCGAGCAGCGGAGCGACCGAGCAACGAAGTATCGCGAAGCAAATCGGCCCAGGACCCTTGACGGTCGGCGCCGATCGCGCACACCATGCGCCATGCTGTTCGAACAAGTGCGCTCCGGCGGCTGCCTCTCGTATCTCATCGGCTGCGAAGAGACGCGCGCCGGCATGCTCGTGGATCCCGCTCTCGATCAGGTCGATCGCTATCTCGCGCTCGCCTCGGAACGGGGTGTCCGCATCCACTACGTCGTCGAGACCCACACCCACGCCGATCATTTCTCGGCGGCGCGCGAGCTCGGCCGGACGATCGGGGCGCGTATCGTGATGCATCGGATGAGCGCGGCGCCGTTCGTCGACATGCGCGTCGACGACGGCGAGTCGCTGATCTGCGGGCGGCTGCGCATGCGCGTGCTGCACACCCCGGGTCACACCGAGGACTCGACGTGCCTCGTCCTCGACGACCGCGTGCTCACCGGCGATACGCTCTTGATCGGCGCGACCGGCCGCACCGATCTCCCGACCGGCGACCCCGAGGCGCTGCACGAGAGCCTCTTCGGCAAGCTTCTGCGTCTCGACGACGCGACGCAGGTCTTCCCGGCGCACGACTACAAAGGACGCACGTCGACGACGATCGGCGCGGAGAAAGCCGCGAACCCGCGCCTGCAAAGGAAGGAGCGCGCGGCCTTCGTCGAGCTGATGCGCGGGCTCGATCTCGCGATGCCCGAGCACCTGAGCGAGGCGCTCAGGACGAACCGCTCCGGCGGCAAGACGGTGAGCCAGTTGATGGCGGAAGCGGCGCGCGGGTTGCCGTTCATGGGACTCGAGGAGCTGCGCCAGCGCCTCGAGCACGGCCGCTGCGATCTCCTCCTGCTCGACGTCCGCGAGCGCGATCAGTTCGAGAAGGGACATCTGCCGGGCGCGCGCCACATCCCACGCGGCCAGCTCGAGCTGCGCGTCGACAAGGAGCTGCCCGACCCCACGCTACGCATCCTCGTCTACTGCCAGTTCGGCAAGATCTCCACGCTGGCGGCGGCGACGCTGCGGACGATGGGCTACATGCGCGCCGTCGCCCTCGATGGCGGCTTCGACGCCTGGACGAAGGCCGACTACCCGCTCGAGGGCGGCGCCTCGGCGTAACGCGCGTTCAGCCGCCCGCGCCTTGACGGGTTCCCCGGCGGCCCCTACACTCCGCCGGATGCGACATCAGGATCTCGAGACCGAGGCGCACCACCAGCTGCGGAGAATCGTCCGCACCGTCGACAAGAAGATTCAACTCCAGGTGCAGGACGGACCGTCGCCGCAGGATCCGCTGCTCAGCTTGCAGCTCGTGCAGGGGACGCAGCAGGCGACGATGGAAGTCTCGGTCGAGGAGATTCGACGCGCGGTCGAAAACGCGCGTGATCGGGCGCGGCTACGCGAGCGCGTGAAGCGCACCCACGAGCGGCTGTGGTTTCCGAGGAAGCCGGCGCCGTTCTTCAGCACCAAAGCGATTCGCCCCGGAAGCGAGAGCTTCGCTCACTTCCGTCCATCGGGCGGACGCCGCTGATCGCGTCGGCACGCGTCGCGAGCGCACCGCCTGGGCGCGAGTCGCGAACGCGTGCGACAACATCCGCTGCGGCGTCAGCCTTCCGACGGCGTGTTGAGCTGCGGACCGCGAATGCCACCCTCGGCAGCGAGATCGTAGAGGGCTTTGCGCGCCAACCGCGTCGGACTGTTGTGGCCGTTCTCCCAACGATTGACGGTCGCGACAGTGATGCCGAGCCGGTGCGCGAACTCCTCTTGAGTCATGCCGAGGTTGCGACGCAGGTTGCGAATGTTGTCGGCTTCCATGAACACTCCTCGCTGAATTGCGCGGGACATCCGCGCTGGCCGGGACGGAAGCAACTGATATGCCACCTTGCACGAGTGAAATTCGCTCGTGAACTCGCGACGCCGACGCCGTGCACCTGTCAGTAAAGCGGCACAGTGGACATCCGCGTAACACGCATGCGATAGCCGGAGAGGCTCCGGAGGTATGGTGAGAATGCGATACCTGGCGATTCTGGCGGCACTCCTGATCACCGCGGTCGGCTCGACGGCGGGGGCGGGGCAATTGGCCGACCGTCAACACTGCGACGAGGTGCAGAAAACCGTGCGCCCGCAGCTCGAGACCGCCTGCCCGTGCGCGACCGCGGAAAACCGCGCCGCGCACGCGCACTGCATCGGCGACAAGCTGCGCGAGCTGAGCGCGTGTCACCGTGGCAGCGACGGCAGGGAGCAGTGCGGACCGGTGCCGCGCACGTGCGTCCTCAGCCTGCATCGCGCCATGAGCCGCTCCAGCTGTGGCGAGGCCGACGCCGTCACCTGCTGTCTTCCCCGCCAACGCGACTGTCTGAACGACCCCCATCCCGGCGACGGCAAGCAGGAGGGGACGTGTGCGCGCAGCCAAAAGCCCTGCGACACGTTACGCGATTGCCGCATCCCGGTCTGCCGCCTGGCGACGAATGCCGAGCGTTGCACGCAGGGCGGCGGTACCGTCGGGAGCGGCAAAGATTGCAGCACCGCCTGCGCGCCCTGAGGGCGCGGCCGCTCAAGTTTTCGGCGTAACACACCGAAAACCCCACGACGGCGGAGCGGCGGGAGAGCTCCGTCCCCGTCGCGACCTATGTTCACGCTCATCGGACTCGTCATCGTCCTCGGGGGAGTGATCGGAGGATACCTCTTCGAGAACGGCCCCCTGCACGTTCTCATCCAGCCCGCTGAGCTGGTCATCATTTTCGGTGCCGCGATCGGCTCGTTGCTCGTCGCCGCACCCGGCAAGGCGTTCGGACAAGTCGCGAAGGCGATCGCCGGCTCGTTCGCGAGCTCGAGCCCGACCAAAGCCGACTACCTCGATCTCTTGAAGCTGCAGTACGAGGTGTACCAGTTTCTTCGCAAGAACGGCGCCGTCGCCCTCGACGAGCACGTGCAGGAGGTCGAGAAGAGCGCGATCTTCTCCAAGTATCCCGGCTTCCTGAAGCGCCACCACGCCGTCGACTTCTTTCGCGACGCGCTCAAGCAAGTCGTGAACGGCACCGCGAGCGCCGAGGAGCTCGATGTGCTCCTCGACTCCGAGCTCGACACCCACCACGAGGAGGCGGTGATTCCGGTCAGCTTGATCCAGAAGACCGGCGATGCCCTCCCCGGCCTCGGCATCGTCGCCGCGGTACTCGGCATCATCATCACGATGGGCTCGCTCGACGCCGGCCCCGAGGAGATCGGCCACAAGATCGGCGCCGCGCTCGTCGGCACGTTTCTCGGCGTGCTCATGTCGTACGGCGTGCTGAACCCGATCGCGACCAACGTCGAGATCCAGGGCGTCGCCTCGACGCGCTATCTGCGCTGCATCAAGGAAGGGCTCGTCCCGGCCGTGCGCGGCACGTCGCCGATCGTCGCCGTCGAGTTTGCGCGCAAAGCGATCTTCGGCACGGTCCGGCCGTCGAGCGACGAGACCGACGAGGCGATCAAAGCCGCGAAAGCGGCCGCCGCGACCTGAGACGCGACATGGCGGGCGCGAAGCCGCAGGTCATCATCAAGTTCAAGCGCAGGGCCGCCCATGGCGGCGGCCATCACGGCGGCGCGTGGAAGGTCGCGTACGCGGACTTCATCACCTGCATGTTCGCGCTCTTCATGGTGCTCTGGTTGCTGACGCAAGCCGACCTCCAGGTGCGCCAGGACATCGCCCGCTACTTCCGGAACGCGAGCGTGTTCTCGGGCGGCTCGCTCCTCGGCAGCCAGACGCAGACGGTCAGGAGCAAGAAGTCGCACGTCCTCGACGCATCGGCCACCGTCATCTCCGGCGCCGGCGACGAGCTCGAAGCGCTGCGCGGCCACGCGAAAGCGATTCAGCAAGCGCTCGATCGCGATCCCGGTCTCGCGGGCATCCGCGACAACGTCCACCTGCAGGTGACGGAGGAAGGCCTGGAGATCGAGGTCGTCGATTCCGGCGCCGAGGGTCGGAAGGATCTCCTCTTCGACGTCAGCAGCGCCGGATTGAAGCCGGCGTTGGTGGCGCTGCTGGGCGAGCTCGCCGAGAAGCTCGGCACGCTCCCGAATCGCATCGAGATCGGCGGCCACACCGACGCACGGCCGTTCGCCGCGAGTGCGCAACAAAGCAATTGGGATCTCTCGTACGCGCGGGCGAACGCCGCGCGGCAGGTGATGGAGGCGCGCGGACTCTACCCGCAGCAGGTGCTGCGCGTGACCGCCTACGCCGACACGAAGCTGCTGAAGCCCGAGGATCCCTTGGCCGACGAGAATCGCCGCCTCAGCATTCTCGCGCGTCGCACCGACGCGCCGCACGGCGGGAAGGAGGCGAGTGAGCGCGGCGGTCGCAATGCGTCCACGCGACCGAGCGATGCCGCGGCCGATGCTGCCGCGCGCGACGCCGCCGACGATCCCGCGCGCAGTGCCGCCGGCGATCCGGCGCACGGCGCCGCCGGCGATCAGGCGCACGGCACCGCCGACGATCCGGCGCACGGCACCGCGGACGATTCGGCGCACGGTACCGCCGACGATCCCGCGCACGGCGCCGCCGAGACACAAGAGCCGATCGTCAACCGCGGGCGCCTCGCGCCGCCGATCGTCGTCCCGGGCCTGCCGCCGAGCAATTGACACGCGGCAGTCGTCCCCGATCTGCCGCGAGCAAGTGACCGCGCGTCAGTCCTGCTGCGCTTCGCGCCGCCACTCGCGCGCGCGCTCGAGCGTGCGCGAGATGAAGCGGCTCTTCCGATCCGAGTACACGAGCAGGCTGTGGCCGGCATCGCCCGCGAGCTTGCGCTTCAACGACCCGTACCGTCGTGCTTCCTCCGGGTGCGCCTGCAGATAGTCGCGGAAGAGGAGATTGTGGTCCCAGAGGCTGCTCTCGTATTGCACGATGTGCAGGTAGAACGGGTGCGGCTCGCGCTTCCGGAAATACGCGCGCCCGGGCACGCCCGATTCTCCCAGGTACTCGTAGCCGAGCGCGTTCAGCGCGCGAACCTGATCGTCGCTGAGCGGCAGGTGCGCGACGCACGCGATGATGTCGACGATCGGCTTCGCCTCCAGCCCTGGAACGGCGGTGCTGCCCATGTGCTCGATCGCGATCGCTTCGCCGAGCGCGCCCGTGATCCCGGCGCGCTCACTGGCGAACAGCGCCGGCCAGCGCGGATCGTAGTCGTGGATCGTGATGTACTCTTCGGCGCGACGCTCCGCACGAATCAAACGTTTTTCAGACGGTGTCACGACCTTTCTCGCTCGTCGCCGACGCCCACGGTGAGCTGCGCGGCGACCTCAACTCCACTTCAGGGTGCCCGGCTCGGTTCTGAGCGTCAATCCCGGGTCCGGGGGGCAAAACGGCCCGGCGATTCGGGATAATCGCATCACCCGTTGCAAAAGTTGTGGCGCCGCTAATGGAGGATGCGGACGTCATACACGCGTGACGTAGCGCGCGCCGCTGCGGCGCCCATATTCCACCGTGGTTGCGCGACAGCACACCTGCCACATCGCATGGCACTCTTCTCGCTTCGACGCTCAGGAGGAGCAAACGATGCCCGGACTCCTCTGGCTACTCGGCGTTCCGCTGGGCGTCATCATGACCCTGCTGCTCTTGCGCGTGATCTGACGTCACGCGCGCGACGCACCCGCGGTCAGCCCCAGTACGTCAGCGTGACGTTCAGAGGCTGGCCGATGAACGCGCCGGGATGCACGAGCTCGGCGGCGTCGAGATCGACGCGAAAGACGCCGGTCGCGATGCAACCGTCGGCGCCGTGGTTCTCGACGAACGCAGGAAACGGCGACGCCACCGCGAAACCGTTGATGTGCGCGCTCACGATGACCGACGTCGCCGAGCAGTACTTGCTGACGTCGAATGTCGCCGCGATCGCAACGATCGTCCGCTCCTGATCTTCGAGCGGAATGAGAGAGATCGATCCCCGTCCCAACTCGACCGAGGTGCCGAGCGCGAGCTGGTGCTGCAACACCGGTAGAATCATCGGCGCCGCGAATGCGTTCGCGGCGATCGCGAGGCTGCTCACCACCGTGAACGCCGCCGTCCATCTGTTCATCGTCCTGTCTCTCCTCCCTCGGTTGGTCTGCATCGCGGGGTTGGAACGTCGTCGCCGCGAGGAGCAAGCCGCATACCATGAACACGTTAGAGTTTTCGATGCCCTTGACTATGAATTGCGCTGCGTTGCTGCGCAGGGACGCAGCGCTGCACGAGTAACGGGCGGCAGCATCTCGCCGCTCTTCGGATGAGCGATACCGCTCGCTCGCGGCGTGCGCTGGCTTCGGCTACGGTCGCGCCGCATGCACGCCGCGATCGACCCGCAGCGTCACCCCGGAGGGGACATCGAGACGACGCGCGCGCGACGGCGTGCCGTCGTCGCGGTCTCCTTCGTCCTCGTCGGCGCAGCCGCCGTCGCCGCCTGGCGGATCACGCGACCACCGGCCCCGTGGATCGCCCTCGGCCCCGCCGCCGGAATCGTCCGCGCGCTCGCGCTCGAGCCGCGCCCGCCCTCCGCGCTCTATGCCGGCACGAGCGACGGCGGCTTGCTCGTGCGCGCGCCCGGCGAGAGCAGCTGGCGGTCGGTGGCGCTCGTAGCAGGCGCCCGCGTCGACGTGCGCGCTGTCGCGCTCGATGCGCGCGACCCGGCGACCGTGTACGTCGGCATCGGCCGCGGTCGGCTCTTCGCGAGCCGTGATCGCGGCGCGACGTGGCGCGACATGCCGCTGCCCGGCACCAGCGCCGCCACGCTCGTGTCCGCGATTGGCGTCGATCCGACCGATGCGAGGCGCGTCTACGTCGGCACCGGCGGCGGCGCGATCCTCACGACCACCGACGGCGGTGCCGGCTGGAGCCGGCTCGAGCATCCGATCGGCGTCGCCGACGTCGTCGCGCTGCTCGTCGATCCGCGAGACCACGACACGATCTACGGCGCGACCGCGGGCGCCGGCGTCGGCCGCAGTCGCGACGGCGGTCGCAGCTGGGAGCCGATGAGCGCCGGCCTCTCGTCGCCGACCGTCGAGGCGCTCGCGATCGAGTCGCATCCGCCGGTCGTGCTGTACGCCGCGACGAGCGGCGGCGGCGTGAACGTCAGCGACGCGGAGGGAGCGTGGCGCGCCGCCGGCAGCGGTCTCTCGACCGCGGTCACGTGGTCGCTCGCGGTCGATGCCACGCGCGCCGGAACGGTGTACGCCGGTGGCAGCGGCGGCCAGGTGTTCATCAGCACGGATCGCGGCGCGCGCTGGCGCGCCCTGCCCGCTCCTGCCGTCGACACGGTATGGGCGCTCGCGCTCGACGCGGCCACCGACGTCCTGTACGCCGGCACGAGCGGCCGCGGCGTCTTCATGCGATCCGAACGCTGATCACGCATCCGCTGCGGCGCGCGGTGCGCGGCGGCGGTGAGACGGTATCGTCGTCCGCACCCGACGTGCGCAAGAGGGTAGGTTTGCGCACCACGGGTGCAGACGACGATACCGTCTCACCGCCGCCGCGCACCGCGAGACCGTGCGTCGTGCTGCAGACACCGCCACCCCCGTCGTTCAGTCGGCTCTCAGGGATCGCGCCGCGCCGGCCAGCCTTGCGCGGGCGTGGTCGATGGCGTGGCGGTACGCTTCGAGCGTCGCGCAGACGACGTCGTGCCAGGTGTAGGCGGCGACGCAGGCGCGGCGTTCGGCGCGGCGGGGTTCGTCGGGGGGGCGATGGTAGGCGGCGAGGACGGTCTCGCCGAGCGCTTGCATGTCGCCGGGGTCGCAGTAGGTGGCGGCGGGGCCGAAGTACTCGGGCTCGGCGGATCGGTCGCTCAAGACGAGCTCCGTGCCGGTCGCGGCGGCTTCGAGCGCGCTGAGCGGCGCGCCCTCACACCAGCTCGGCAAGGCGAACACCCGCGCGCCGGCGTACGCCGACGCCAAGAGGTCGCTGTCGTGCGGCAGGGACTCGATCAGGTGCACGTTGGCGCCGCCGTGACGGCGCACGAGCGCGGCGTACGCGTCGTCGGCGGCGGCGCCGAGCAGCACCAGCGGCACGCCGCTCGCGCGCAGCGCCTGCGCCAGCATGAGCTGGTTCTTCCGCGGCTCCAGGCGTCCGACGCAGAGCACGTAGTCGCGCACGCCGTAGCGGCTCGTGAACGCGTCCGGCGTCGCCGCCGCGAAGCGCGCGACGTCGACGGTGTTGCGGACGAGCGTGAACGGCACGTCGCGTGCGCCGGCCGCGGCGAGGCGCGCGATCTCCACGTGACTGAGCGCGATCAGATGATCGGCGAGCGCGACCATCTCGCGCACGGCCGCGAAGTAGCCGGGCACGATCTCGTGACGCTCGGCGCGGCGTAGGCCGTCGACCGTGAGCGTGCCGTCCGCGATCGATGCGAGGTGACGCGCGAGCTCCTCGTCCGACGATGCCTGCCGGAAGGCGGCCGGGATCGCCCGCTGCGCCCAGGTCAGCTCCGAGAGATCGAGATAGATCGGCGAGAAGACGACGGGCACGCCGCACGCACGGAAGTGCCGTAGCTGTGCCAACGCCGCCGCTGGGTCCCAGACATTGAAAACGTGCGCCACCGTGTAGCCGCGCGGATCGGGCAGCGCGGCCGTCGTGACGTCGGCGTCGATGCCGAGCGCGCGCAGTTCGGCCTGGAGGCGCGGCACGCGCACCGACGGACCGCCACCCGTCTCGCTCTCCGGCGCGTGCAGCGCGAGGAGCACGCGCAGCGGCGCGTGAGCGGGCGAGGCACCGCGGGCAGATCCTGTGCCGTTGACGCCGACGTCCGCCTGCTGCGAGCGCGGCGGCGAGGCGGTGTGGGTCTGCGGCCCGCGCACATGGTCCCCGATCGCCGCCGGCGCGTCACCCGCCGCGGACGGCGCCAGCGACACCGGCCGCGAGCCCTCCGGCTTGTCGCGCTCGCACAGCATGCGGCGGAAGAGCCCGTCGTGCGCGCGCGCCCAGGCGTCCCAGCTGCGATGCTCGACGGCGGCGCGGAGCGCCATGCGACGCGCGACGAGCTCGCGCAGCACGCGGCGCAGGTCGGCGACGTCGCCGGTGCGGTAGGGAATGTGCGGATAGTCCGGCACGAACCCGACCGGCGGGGCGATCACCTCCTTGCCGCACGCGAGCGCTTCCAGGAGCGGCATCGGCCCGCCTTCGTAGAGCGCCGGCACGAGCACGTAGTCGACCGCGTTGTAGAGCTGCGGCATGCGCTCCGGCGGATGGCGCTCGGCGGGTCCGGGCCATCCCTCGCCGCTGAAGTGCCATTCGATCCCCGGCTCGTCCATGACCGCTTGCACGAGGGCCTCGCCCTTGCGGCCGGTCGGGTACGTGCGCCCGACGACGGCGATGCGTACGACCGGGCGATAGGCGTCGAGATCGACCCCGGGCGTGATCTCGTGCACGTCGCCCACACCCGCCGCACGGAGACGCTCGGCGTACACGCGCGACATGCAGATGCACGTGGTCATCGCGTGTGCGACGGCGAAAAAGCGCGCCGCCGCCTCGGACACGCGCTCCTCGATGTGGGTGAAGAGCGCGACCTCGATCGCCGACGCGCGCCCGCGCCAGGCGGCGTAGTTCACGTAGTAGTTGATCGCCGCGCTCTGGTCCGCTGCCGAGCCGACGTGCACGTACGGCAGCCGGCGCTCGAGCTCGCGCCCACACTGCTCGAGGATCCATCCTTCGTCGGCGAGCACGACGTGAACGCGGCCGGACACGCTCACGCGCCGCGCCGTCGCGGCGTCACGAGTGACCGGAGTCGTCGCCGGCTTCGGCGGCGGCGGCGCCGCGCGGCGGCGGGCGTCGCAGATCGGCTGGATCGCGGCGAGTCGCTCGCGTACCCGCGCCGCTTGCTGCTGCACCGTCCACTGCGCCTCGACGTCGGCGCGCGCACGCGCGCCCCGGCGGCCGCGCTCGCCCGCGTCCTCGTACACGCGGTGCAAGAGCTCGGTCGTGTGGGCGACCGACGGCTCGGCCCAGAGCTGGCCGTCGTAGAGCGGGTCGTCGCGGAGCTGCGCGTCGTCGACCGGATGCAGCCCGTCGACGTCGATCAGGAACGCGTTCTCGTCGTGCATGAACTCGAGGTTGCCGGTCGCGCGGGTGCCGATCGTCGGCTTCCCCATCGCCATCGCCTCGAGGTACGGCATGCCCCAGCCCTCGCCGCGGCTCGGCAACACGTAGGCGTCGCACGCGGCGTAGAGTGCCGGTAGCAACGCGTCCGGAATCGGAGCGTCGAGAAGCACGATGTCGGCGCAGCGCTCGGGGTCGTGCCCGAGGCTCACGATCGCGTCGCGCAGGCGCGGCGCGGCGCTCACGCCCGAGCCGGCGTAGGTGCGGAGCACGAGCGTGACGTCGTCATCGGCGCGGAACGCGTCGAGGTACGCGCGCAAGAGGACGTCCCATCCTTTGCGGCGCGTCCACTGGAAGACGCTCAGGAAGGTGAACCCCTTGCGACCGTCGATCGCGAGCGGCGCGACGCGCGCGGGATCGAAGCGACGCGCGTCGACGCCGAGCGGCAGGACGTGCAGCTTGTCTGCGAAGATCCCGCTCGCCGCGAACGTCCGCTGGTTGAACGTCGACGGCACCCAGATCTCGTCCATCGCGTTCGCCGCCGTCGCCCAGCCCGCCGGCACCCCGGCGGTCTCGAACATCGTGCTGCCGACGTAGTACGGGTACTCGGGATTCAGGCGGCGCGCGATCGCATAGAAGTCGTCGTCGCCTTTCGCCGGGATCATATGCATCACGAAGGGACCGTCGCGACGCGGTGCCGACGCGGCGCACGCGAGGAGGCGTTCGACGGTCGCCGCGTCGACCGGCGAGCGATACTCGAGGAGATGGCCGTCGCCGAGCCGGAGATAGATCGTCTGCGGCGCGCCGTCGGGCGCCGAACGGAGCGCCGCATGGACGGGGACGGCGCTGTACCCGAGCGGCCGCAGCGTGACGTCATCCGGCAGGCTGGCGATCCGACGAATGTCGGCAACGCCCGCGCCCCAGAGCGGCTGCGCGGTCACGCGCACGCCGAGCGCGTCGAGCCCGAGCACGACGGCGCGCGCCATCGTCGCATAGCCGCTCATGTCGAAGAGCGGCGCCGCATACGTCACCGCGAGCGACGAGCGGTCGTCCGGCGACGCGGCCATGCTGTGCGCGATCGCAAGAGCGGTGCCAATCGGCGGCCGGAATCGTGCGGCGAGCGCCGGCTCGGAGACGCGGACGCGCTGGGAAATCCGCACCTGTCCGCGGCGTCGCGACCGCCGACGAAAAGCGTCTGACATCGGACGCCAATCGTCTGACGGTCGCGCGCCGTCTCGCGTATGCGGCCGCCCGCCGCGGGCGCCCGACTTTGGCAACGGACTTCAGACTCGGGACACTTAGTGTGATGCGCTCAGCCGCGGCCGGTTGATGGTCGCGAACGCATCGGCGATCCGCAGTGCCGCTCGCGGACGCGCGTACATCCGTCGCACGTAGTCGAGCAGCACCGGGAAGCGGTCCAGCAAGCCGAACTCGGTCGCCCAATCGAGAGTGTACGCCGTCACGAAATCCGCGACCGTGACGCCGTCGCCGACCACGAACTCCCGACCGCGCATGTGCCTCTCCAGCACACCCGCCATCGCGCGGAATTCCTCGCTGGCGAGGCGCACGTCGCCCGGCAGGCGCTGGTCCTCGGGATAGAGGGCCGTGTGCCGCGTGATCCGCCAGAGCGGCTGCTCGAGCTCGGTCGCGGCGAAGAGCAGCCAGCGATAGAGCTGCGCACGCTCGGCGGGATCCGTCGGCATGAGGCGCTTCGTGGGATATTTCTCCGCCAGGTACAGCGCGATCGCGACGGACTCCGTCAGCACCACGTCGCCGTCGACGAGAGCGGGAATCTTCCCGGCCGGATTGATCTGCAGGAACTCGGGCCGCTGGTGCGCGCCGGCGAGGAGATCGACGGCGACGGCATCGAAGTCGACGTCCAACTCCTGCAGCGTCCAGCGCACACGAATCGAGCGGGTCGGCGCAAACTCGTACAATGTCATCATGACCTCCCGTTTTTCGGCCGAATGCTTGCGGCCGATGTCGATGTCTTGCCCCTATGTCGATCGGACCCGCCGCATTTCGACAGCGCCGTCCACGGTTGCGAATGGTCGCTGGTACGCGCGAGGGACTGGCTCCAGTTGTTGCCAAGCGAGGTAAGTCTCTTCGCTGCGGTGGGACTGCGTCGAGTTGCGAGCGAGACGCCCCACCGTAGTGGGACTGGGTCGAGTTGCGAGCGAGACGCCCCGCTGTGGTGGGACTGGGTCGAGTTGCGAGCGAGACGAGGCGCGAGGGAAGCGAGCAGCGCAGGCGTAGCGGGAGCTACGCCGAGCAGCGGAGCGACCGAGCAACGAAGTATCGCGACGCAAATCGACCCAGTACCGACCGAGCAACGAAGTATCGCGACGCAAATCGACCCAGTACCTGGCTCGGAGAGGCGATCCGTGCGATCGTCCGTCGCCGTGAGACCGTCCACCCGCCATCGATGCTGAGCGTCGTTCGCTTTCGCGCAGCGCTCTGCCTCGTCGTCCTCGCGTTTCCTACGCCGTCCGGCGCCGAGCCGCCTCGACCGACGCCGGCACACGCCGCGACGCCTGCGGTCGCACGCCTCGACGCCGGCGCAGCGCTCTACGCGAAGTACTGCCTTCTCTGTCACGGCGCGAACCTCGAAGGCTATCGCGCCGACAACGCGCCGTCGCTCGTGTCGCCAACCTTTCGCGCGACGGCGAGCGACGCCTTCCTGCGCGCGGCGATCGAGCGCGGCCGGCCGGGCACGTCGATGGCGGGCTACGCGCGCGCCGTCGGTGGGCCGCTCGAGTCGAGTGACGTCGAGGCGCTCATCACGTACATCCGCGGCGGCAACCCAGCGCCGGCGCCGCTCGCGCGCAAGCGCTCGCGCGGCAGCCCGGCGAGCGGCGCGGGCGTCTATGCGACGCATTGCCAGAGCTGCCACGGCACACCGCAGCAGCGCGCGAGCGCGGTGCACCTCGCGAACGCGGCGTTCCTCGCGACCGCGTCCGACGCGTATCTGCGCGCGGCGATCGTCGACGGCCGTCCCGGGACGGCGATGCAGTCGTGGCGCGACGCGCTTCCGGCGAGCGACGTCGAGGACGTGATCGCCTACCTCCGCTCGCTCGCCCGTCCCGTGCCACCGCCGCCGACGCCGGGCGCGCCGCTCTTCGCGGCCGCCGCCGAGACGCCGTCGGTCGAGAGCGTGCCGGTCGTGGTGAACCCCGACGGCGCGCAGGCCGATTTCACACTCCACGACGACCGCTACGTCTCGGTCGCCGACGTCGCAAAGGCGTACCACGAGCACCGCCGGCTCGTGCTCGTCGACGCGCGCACGACCTCCGACTACCTGCAGCTGCACATCGCCGGCGCGATCTCCATTCCCTACTTCGACATGCACGATCTCTCGAAGATCCCGAACGACGGCACCTGGGTGATCACCTACTGCGCCTGCCCGCACCACGTTTCCGGCGTCGTCATGGAGGAGCTGCGCAAACGCGGCTACGCGCATTCGGCCGTGCTCGACGAGGGCATCTTCGTCTGGCAGCAGCAGGGCAACCCGGTCATCGCCGCCGCCGGGCAGCTGCCGATTCCCGCGCCGCCGGCGCCGCTGGTGATGCCGAAGACGCTCGGCGACCCCGAGGAGCCGCCGCCCTGAGGTAGCGCTGCAACGCCCATGGCCGTCGTGCAACACGCGCGGTCACGGAGCGACGACGGGACGGCGCGGGCCCGACGCTCGACGATGGCGTCCCGTTTGCACGATACTGCCGCCATGCCAGGCGACGATTTCACGGAACGACGCTTCGTCGAGCTCGGGCCGGCGAAGATCTGCTATCGCGCGACCGGCAGCGGCCCTGCCCTCGTCCTCCTCCACGGCTTTCCGCTCTCGGGCCTCACCTGGCGCAAGGTCGTCGCGGCGCTGGCGCCGCGCTTCACGTGCTACGCCCTCGATCTCGTCGGCCTCGGCGACTCGACCTCACGCGACGCGCAGGACTTCTCCTCGGGCCGCATGGCTGCGGTGTTCCAGCGCGCGCTGCGCACGCTCGGCGTCGAGTCGTACGCCCTCGTCGGCAACGACACCGGCGGCTGGATCGCGCGCGAGCTGGCGCTCCTCGATCGCGAGCGGGTCACCCATCTGGCGCTGACGAACACCGAGATCCCGGGCCACCGGCCGCCGTGGATTCCGCTCTATCAGTGGCTGGCGCCGCTGCCTGGGAGCAGCGTCGTCTTTCGCTGGATGATCGCGTCACGCGCGCTCCGCCGCTCGCCGATGGGATTCGGCGGCTGCTTCGTGAACCTCGACCTGCTCGACGGTGAGTTCGGCGACCTCTTCGTGGCGCCGCTCGTCGCGTCGTCCGAGCGGGTCGCGGCGCTCGCGCAGTTCCTCGTGCAGATGAAGTTCGCCCGCCTCGACCGCTTCCGCGAGCTGCACCGCGAGCTGGCGATGCCGGTCGCGTTCTTCTGGGGGGCCGCCGATCCGACGTTCCCGCTAGAGCGCGCCCGCGCGATGACGTCGCAGTTCCGGAACGTCGCCGGCTTTCATCCGATCGCCGACGCCAAGCTCTTCGTGCAAGAGGAGCAGCCCGAAGCGGTCGCGCGGCTGGCGGGCGACTTCTTCGCAACCGCTTCGTGACGGCGCGACTCGCGCTCGTCGAGCACGCGCTACTGTTCGATGAGGTGCGACTCGCCCGGGGCCGGGTCGCTCACCCACTCGTACGCGTGCATGGCACCACCGACGCTACCGTGAACGCGAAACGAGGACGCGAGATCGCCGCTGTTACCGCTCGCGACCGTGATCGCGACACCCCCGGTGACGATGCCGTCGAGCTCGTCGAGCGCGCCCGCGTACCGCAGCTGGGACGCGAAGTACGCCTCCTCGCCGGTCGCGACGTTCCGGACGACCGACGCGACCTGGCTGTCGAGACCGCGCGCCTTCATGTCGGTGTAGTGCGGGATCGCGATGCCGGCGAGAACGCCGATCAGCACGGTCACGACGAGAACCTCGATCAGGGTGAAGCCACTTTCGGTGGTGCGAGCCATGCGAAGTCTGCGAGAGCAATCGCAGTGCCCGCCGGGGTCGGGCGACGCCGCGTCGTCGCGCGCAGCCGTTTCCACCGTGGTCGCGGGTCGTTACGCCGCCGTCGCCATGGCGTGCGCCGCGGCGGGTCCGACGGCACGCGGCCGCCGTGCCGGCTCGCGATGCTGTCGCGCCGCCGCGCGGTCGCGCAGTCGTGCGAGGCAGACGTGGCGTTGCGCATCGGGGCCGCGTTGTCGTCGCCGCGCGGACCGTGACATAAGGCCGTCCGGGGAGGGCTCACGGTATGTCGACGTTCCTGGTGGGAAGCGGCGCGGCGCCGCGGCTGCACCGTCGCGTCGCGCTGCTGGTCCTGGGGTGCGCGCTCGTAGCGTGCAGCAAGCCGGCGGAGCCGGTGAAGGTGACCGGCATCGAGCTCGGCACGTTCGTCAACGACGACAAGAGTGTCTCGTCGCCGTCCGAGACGTTCGCGTCCTCGAGCACCATCTACGCCTCGATCACGACCGAGGGCGCCGGGGCGGGAACCCTGAAGGCACAATGGGTCGGCGCGGACGGCCAGACGCTCACGGAGCAGACGCAGCAGATCGAGCCGACGAAGCCCGCGCACTTCGAGTTTCACTTCGCACCGCCGGGCGGGTGGCCCAAAGGTCGTCACAAGGTGACGTTCACGTTGAACGGCAGCGGCACGCGGACGCGCGAGTTCGAGGTGCGCTGACGGGCGGTGCGCGAGTCGAGGTGCGCTGACGGGTGGCGCCGGCGCTCAGGACCAGAGCGAGAGCACGTGCGCCTCGTCCGGGGCGGAGCGACCGGCGACCATCGCGGCATACACTCGGGTCACGGCATCGGCGCCGGCGCCGTGGACGATACGCACCCACGGATCGACGCGCCCCATGATGTCGTGCCACGCGCTCACGACACGGGTCCCGAGGGCTGCGGCACCCCAGTCTTCCCGGCGTTTCTCCAGCCAGGCGGGTGCGAAGAAGAAGACCGTCGGCTCGCCGTCCCTCGGGGCATCGGCGGCGTCGGGCACCCGCGCGTGATCCCAATGCGAGATCCCCACCGTGATCGTGGTGCGGAGATTTCCCGCGAGGTGCTGGCGTAGCTCCTGACGCAACCGCGTATCGCCGGCGACGTCGACGACGACGGTCGGCCGTTGCGGCAGCTCGCGCACGCGGTCGTAGGTCACGACCTGGGAGTAGACGCCGAGGCCGGCGACGAACGCCGCGTGGCGTGCCGACGTGAGGCCGACGATCGCGCGTGCGGAGCCGCGTCGCGCCAGCATCGCCGCGAGCGCGAACGACGTCTTGCTCGACGCCGACGCGATCGTCACCGACTCGGCGTCGAACCAGTCGTTGCCCTCGGTGATGAAGTCGTCGAGCAGGATGCTCGTCAGGACGAGCGGGCGAAAGACGATCATCGCGTCCTCGCGTCCCGGGAGACAGAAAGGATCCGAGCGGGTGAGCGTGTATTGATTGTACGCCGCGGGGAGCGCGCCGCGATCGACGTCGAATCCCATCGCGGTCGCGTGCGCGGGCCGCAGACGCGTGAATTGCGCCAGCGGAAAGTAGCCGTATATTCGCTCGCCCGCCGCGACCTCGGCGTGCCGCGACGCGGCGATCGTTCCCATGCCCCACACCGGCACCCTCCCCCACTCGGGGTCGCCGGTCGGAAAGAAATCGAAGTAGTTGATGATCGCGCTCTTGCCGAGGACGGCGTACGTGACGTTGTTCGCCGAGAAGCCGAACTTCTCGACGCGCACCAGCAGCTCGCCGTCGTCGAGCGCGGCGGCGTCGGGCACGGGCGACTCGACGAGGCGGTGCTGGCGCGGGTCGTCGCGGTGAACGAACAGATCGATGGTGGAGGGCATGCAGCGCCCCATAGCTCCTGCGCGTCGATGATGCGACCGCCGATCAATGGCGCGTCATCGCGCCACTCACTCGAGCGAGCGCACCTCGACCGCGCCCGACCCGAACGGCAGCTCGACGAGCGTTCCATCGTCACCCAGCACCCAGTGGTCGGGGCGCACGGCCGCGACGCCGCGTACGAATACCCGCTCGGCGAACCGATTCGGCGGCGGCGGATTCAGGTGGTACAGCACGAGAAGCCGCACGCCGGCCTCGTTCGCGACCTCGGCCGCCTGCACGGGGCTCGTATGGTAGCTCGGGATGTCGTGCATGATCTTCGCGACCCGGGTGCGGCCGGCGGCGGCGGCGGCATCGCCGATCATCGCGATGAGATGGTTCGCTTGCGCCTCGTGCACGAGGACGTCGGCGCCGCGCGCCGCGGCGACGAGACTCGGGCTCTTGGCGGTGTCGCCGCTCACCACCACGGAGCGGCCGCGGTAGTCGAAGCGATAGCCGTACGCCGGCACGACCGGCCGGTGATCGACCGGGAACGCGGTGATCTTCAGCCCGTCCTCGTCGAGGACGACCGCCGGTGCCGACACGGCGTCGACTGGTGTCGCCTGCATGCGGCCGACGTTCGCGTCGAGGAAGTCCGCGCCGTGATGGGCGATGCGATAGCCGCTGTCGAGCGCGTACGCCTCCTGAAAGCCCGCGACGACGCGCTCGACGCCGGGCGGCCCGAAAACGCGCATCGGGCCCGCGCGTCCCGCGGCCCACGTCTGCAGGTTGAACTCGCCGAGCTCACCGATGTGATCGGAATGGAAGTGGGTCAAGAGGACCGCGCCGATGCGCTTGCCGTCGATGCGCGACAGCGCGAGCCGATTCCACGACTGCGGGCCGGTGTCGACGACCCAGAACCGGCCGGCGGCGAACACCGCGACGCACGCCTTGGCGCGCGTCGGATGCGGCAGCGGCGCCGACGTGCCGCAGAGGAGCACGCGCAGCGCGTCGTCGGCGAAGAGATGATTCGCGGTGCCGATCGCGCGCGCGATGACGCGGCGGATGATCGCGTCCTGCACGAGCGGCACCCGCATTGCCGCGGCGACGACCGCCGCGATCGCCGCCAGGCCGACGAGCCCCGCGAGCCACCGCCGCATTCAGCGCCTCCGTCGCCCGGCGCGAATCAGCATTCGGCGCGTCCGTCGGAGGGCACGCGCGTCAGCGGACGAGCGGCAGCGCGCGCTCGATCATCCAGAAGGCGGCGAGCGTCCCCATCGTGTAGACGGGCACGGTACGTGACCACGCCGGCAGGCGCACGCTCATCGGTCGCGCGATCGCAGTGAGCACGGTCACGGCGACGACGAACGCCAGCTGCCCGATCTCGATCCCGACGTTGAACGACACGAGGGCGAGCGGGATCGCGTCGGCCGGGAGACCGGTCGCGCGCAGCGTGCCGGCGAAGCCGAGGCCGTGGAGGAAGCCGAAGGTGAGCGCCATCAGCCATGGGGCGCGGCGCATCAACGTCGTCGGGTCGGGTGCGCGCGCCAGCTCGACCGCCAAGACGAAGATGCTGAGCGCGATCAACACCTCGACCGGCGCGGGCGGAATGCGCGTGATGCCGAGCACGGCGAGCGTCAAGGTGACGCTGTGGCCGACGGTGAAGGCGGTGATCGTGGAGACCAGCGCGCGGGTGCTGGTGGCGAGCAGCAGCAACCCGAAGACGAAGAGCAGATGATCGTAGCCGCCCATGATGTGCTCGAAGCCGAGCTGGCCGTAGCGCCGCACGACGCCGAGCCGGTCCTCGGGCGCGGGAACGGCGAGGAACGGCTCGCTCGCCCGCAGCACGGTGTCGATCGAGCGACCGTCGGCGAGCTCGACGTGCAACAGCACGTCGGTCTTCGCGGCCGCGAGGCCGTCGATGCCGACGCGCAGGCCGACGATGCTCGCGCCGGCACAATCGACGCGCCAGCGCGCCGTGATGCTCTCCGCGTCTTCGCTGACGTCCGCTTGCGTCGTCGGCGTACACCCGGGGGGAAGGACCGGGCGGACGTCGGTACCGGGAATCCGCATCGACGGCGTCTTCCAGGTCACGTCGGCGATGCCCCGGCCGACTTCGTGCAGCATGAGCAAGGAGGGCGAAAGCGCGTGCGCGTGTGCGGCGCCGGCACGCAACAGGCCGAACGCGAGCAGCGCTGCCGCAGCACAGGCCGAACGTGAGGCAGCGGCGCGGCTACCCATGTTGCACCTCGACACGGTACGCGGTGCGCAACTCGTCGACCATCCGGGTGAGATAGCGCGCGCGCCGCTCGGCGCGGTAGGCGCGCAGGACGCGCGGGCGGAGGGCGTCGAGGCCCGGAACCGCCGCGGCGTCGTGCGCCGAGACCCACACGAGATGCAGGCCGTACCGCGAGCGAACCGGCTCCGACCAGCGCCCGGGCTCGAGCGCCGCGACCGCGGTCGCGAACTCGTCGCCGAAGATCTTCGTCAGATCGGTCGGCGAGGCGGCGCGGAACTCGCGGCCGGCGATGAACGCGTCGCCCGCCCTCGTGCTCGACTGCGGCCGCGCCGATGAGTCCCGCAAATCGTCGAGGAGCGCGCGCGCGTCGTCCTCGAGCGATGCGCCATGCTTCTCGGCGCTCAGGAAGATTTGCGTCAGGCTGACCCGCGCCGTCTGTGCGTAGGCGGCCTGATGCTGTCGCAAGTAGCCGTCGAGCTCGCCCTCGAGCGCGTCACCGCCGGGCTCGTCGGCGCGACTCGCCGCCTTCGCGAGGAGACGGATCTTGGTGACGAGGGCGTTACGCACCACGACGTCGTCCTTCTCGAGACCGAGCGCGAGCCCGCGCCGCAGCGCCGCGGCGTCGTCGCCGGCGGCGTCACCGTAGAGGAACCGTACCTTCTCGATGATCCGCCACTCGACCGCGCGGTCGCCGCGGTCGAGGTGGAGGAGCAGGGCCTCGCGGTAGAGCATCTCCTCTTCCGCCGCACGCCTGACGAGCGCGTCGATCTCCGCCGCCGTGGGCACCGTGTGCATGGTCTGCTGGTAGTCGTCGCGGATCTCGGCGATGCGCGCCGCCGTGATGACGATGGGCGCGCGCACGGTGTCGCTGCCGCTCCGCGCGGTGACGAGGAAGAGCGCCGCCCCGAGCGCGAGAAAATGCAGCGCCGGAGCGCGGAGGCAGGCCTGGAGGGTGCGCAAGGGCAGATTCCCGGCTACCGGCCGGAGGCTGCGCGGACTGCCGATCCTCACGACGTCCTCACAGCTGCGCCTCCAGTCGCTCCGGTGAGGATTCCCAGATGCGGCTGTCACGCTGATCGTACGCGCCGCTCGCGAGCTCGGTGTCG
>WNFR01001497.1_pt1 | contig 26544 bp, 21 predicted proteins | sample 5400221 | NCBI WGS metagenome assembly WNFR01 (sample SAMN13153357, study PRJNA577476) | soil metagenome | isolation source: 40 cm soil under Madrone tree | place: USA:California | collected 2016-06-14
GCGATAAAGAGGCGGCGCGACACACCTCGGGTGTCTTCTTCGATGTCAGGTGTCTGATGCGCAGTCATGTTCGCGTCTCCATTTCGGTTGCCGGGTTGAATTTGCGATGCGGCGATCTCGCAGGCCAAGCCATCTGTTCCAAGTCATCTATTCAAGACAGGTCAATTCGCGTAATCTATCCAAAGTCGCCCTCGAAGAGGAAGCGTTCGAGAATCTTTGCGGGGGGCGATCGGCCGCTGGAGGAAACAAAGATGATTGCCATTCGCACGCGGCCCGCTGCGCCGCTCGATGTCGTTGCTCGACACCTCTTGGTACCACGCGTTTTGGCGTCCGCGCTTGCGGCCTTCCTGCTTGCAGTCGCGACCCATTCGGCCGCCCGAGCCCAGGCAGGTGGCGACGCCATCTATGGCATGACCGCGCTCGACGTCGCGCCGGGCGCTGCGGCGCAGGGCGTGGCGCTGCTGCGGCAATATCGCGATGGCGCCCTCAAGCAGGCCGGCAACATGGGCGTCACGCTGCTCCAGGAGGCGGGGTGGCCCAATCGGTTCGTGATCTATGATGCCTGGAAGGACCAGGCTGCCTACGACGCCAACGAAAAGTCCGCCCACGCCGCCGAACTCCGCGACAAGCTCAAGCCCATTGGCGGCGCTCCCTACGATCGGCGCGACTATCACGTCATCGCGGTCGGAGCGGCCCAGCCAGCAGCGGGCGGCGATACCGTTTACATGCAATTGCATCTCGACGTGTTTCCGCCCGGCATCGAGCCAACCTTGGCGGCCGCCAAGGCGGTGGCGGAGGCCGCGCGGAAAGGCGAAGGCAACCTGCGCTACGATGTGGTGAAATCGGTCAAGCCGCCGCAGAGCCACACCACCGTCCTGGCCGCCTGGCGCGACCGCAAGGCGTTCGACGCCTATGAAAGCTCCGCCTATGGACGGCAGTTTCGCGACACCGTGGGGCCGCTGCTCGGCTCGCCGTTCGACGATCGCCTCTACGTGCCGATCAACTAAAGACCCGCCCGGAGGACATTGCCATGCGAGCCATTTCGAAGCCGGCCACGAGGCGTTCACTCGTTGCGTTCAGCCGATGCCTGGCAACAGGCTCTCTTGTGATCGCGACTGCCGTTGCGGTCGCACCCGCGGCACGGGCCCAAAGCGGCGCCGACGCGGTCTTCGCGGTGACCTATCTCGACGTCGGTGCGGGTGCGGTGCCGCAAGGCGTCGAGCTTATCAAGAAATACCGCGACCAGAGCCGCCGCGAAGGCGCGAATCTGGAGTTCACCATCCTGCAGGAGACGAGCCGCCCCAATCGCTTCGCCATCATGGAGGGCTGGCGCGACCAGGCCGCCTTCGAAGCCCATGACAAGGGCGCCGCCAAGGCGGAATTCGAGGGCGCTCTGAAGCCGATCCGCAACAGCCCGCCGGATCGCAAGATGCTGCAGCCGTTCGCCAATGCTCCGGCGCGGCCGGCGCCGGCTGGCGGCGCGCTCTTCATGGTGGAGCACGTGGATTTCCTTGGCGGCGACCCCGCCATCGCCGCCGCCGCCGCGCCGCTCGTCAAGGCGCTGGCCGAGGCGAGCCAGAAGGAGGCGGGCGCGGTGCGCTACGACATGTACCGGATGCCGCCGCCGCGCATCAATCACTATCAGGTGGTGGCCGCGTGGACCGACTCGAAAGCCTTCGATGCCCATGAGACCGCCGCCCATACGCTGGAATACCGCGCCGCCACGGCGCAGGGCGGGCGCGCCTGGCGGGCCAATCTCTACGACCAGCGCCTGTACAAGGCCCTGTGACGCGACAGCGCCGAGTAGCTTGAGGGAACCGTCGCCGGAAGTCCGTAGCCCGGGTTGAGCGCAAGCGAAACCCGGGGCGGCGTTGTCGTATTGATAGGGCGGCCCCGGATTTCGCTGACGCGCAATCCGGGCTACGCCTCTACGGCTGTTCTCGCTCACGAGACCCTGATCATGCCGGCGCGAACCCAGGTGGCGATCATCGGCGGCGGCCCGGCCGGCTTGCTGTTGTCCCATATCCTCGATCGAAACAGCATCGACAGCATCGTGCTGGAGCGGCAGAGCCGCGCCCATGTGCTGGAGCGTATTCGTGCCGGCGTGCTGGAGACCGGCACTGTCGAGCTTTTGCGCGAGGTCGGACTGGGCGCGCGCATGGATCGCGAGGGGCATCCCCACGATGGTTCGGCGATTGCGTGGGAGGGACGGCCGCGGTTCTTCATCGACACCAAGAAATTCACTGGCAAAATAATGATGACCTATGGCCAGACTGCCCTCACTGAAGACCTCTATGCGGCGCGCGGTGCGGCCGGGGGACAGGTTCTCAACGAAGCGGGCAATGTACGGCTGCACGAGCTCACTTCCAACCGGCCCTGCGTGACCTACGAGAAGGAAGGATCAACTCGCCGGATCGACTGCGACTATGTGGCCGGCTGCGACGGTTACCACGGCGTGAGCAGGCCGTCGATTCCCGCCTCTCTGTTGCGGACCTACGAAAAAAGCTATCCCTTCGGTTGGCTCGGCATCCTGTCGGAGACGCCGCCGTTCCCGGACATGTGCTACTGCTATCATAGCCGCGGATTCGCGCTTGCTTCCATGCGCAATCCGATGCTCAGCCGCTATTACATCCAGTGCGACCGCGACGCCAAACTGGAGGACTGGCCGGACGACCGCTTCTGGCAGGAATTCAAGGCGCGGTGTCCGAAGGACATGGCCGACAGCATCACCACCGGCCCGTCGATTGAAAAGTCCGTTGCGCCGTTGCGCAGCTTCGTCGCCGAGCCGATCCGATACGGTCGGTTGTTCCTGGCCGGCGATGCCGCACATATTGTGCCGCCGACCGGGGCGAAGGGTCTTAACCTCGCAGTGTCGGACGTATTTTATCTGTCCCGGGCGCTGATCGAGACCTGTCGCACAGGTCGCACGCATTACCTGGATTGCTACTCCGACATGGCGCTGCGTCGCGTCTGGGGCGCGGCGCGCATGTCATGGTGGTTGACAATGCTCTTGCACCGCTTTCCGGGCGAGACGCCGTTCGAGGAACGGATGCGGCTAAACCAATTCGATTATCTGTGTGCCTCCGAGCACGCTCAAGCGTCGTTGGCGGAACAGTATGCCGGGTTGCCTTTCGAGGCATGATCGCAGGGGGCGTTTTCTCCTCTACCCGGGTCGTGGCCGGGCTTGTCCCGGCCACCTCGACTATGTGTGCTCCGTGCCGAAAAACTCGGGGTCGCCGGGACAAGCCCGGCGACGACGCCAGTACATGATTCAATGTGATCTAAATCTGCTCTGCGAATAGCGAGGGAGCCGCACCCGGTATTCGAGCTTCCGGGCGATACCGAAACTCTTTACGATCCGACAGTGTCGTCGACCAACCGACCAATCTCGAATCAAATCGGATCGGCGCTGCACAACGCCTCAACAACAACGCTGGCCGCAACCCCAAGGGAGAGAAAGCACATGCATTCGTATCGCCACGCTTCCCTGCACACCCTTCTGCTCGCAGGCTCGATGTTGCTCGCCATCGCTCCGGCCGTCGGCGCGGATGTGACGTCGGCGCGGCTCGCCAATCCGGAGCCGGGCAACTGGCTGATGAACCACCGCACCTATGATGCGCAGCGCTATTCGCCGCTCGACCGCATCAACAAGACCAACGTCAAGGGCCTGAGACTCGCCTATGCGGTTGCGATCGGCGGCACGTCGGCGAACGAAAATCTCGAGTCGACCCCGCTCGCGGAGGACGGCTATCTCTACGTGGTCGATCAGTGGGGCGTGGTCTACAAGATCGACGGGCGTTCCGGTGACACCGGCCGGATCGTCTGGCGCATGGACCCCGGGCAAGAGAAAGCGCCGCTGTCGAACCGTGGCGCGGCGTTGTGGGGAAATCTGGTCGTCAGCGTCGCCAGCTATCCGGCGCGCGTCATTGCCACCGACAAGGAGACCGGCAAGGTCGCCTGGGAAACCAACATGGCCGATGGCCAGCCCGACTTGCAGCTCACGGCGGCGCCGCTGCCCGTCAAGGACAAGATCGTGATCGGCGCCGCCGGCGGCGACCGCGGGGTGCGGGATTTCATCGCGGCGCTCGACGGCGCCACCGGCAAGGTGCTGTGGCGAAAATACACGGTGCCGGCCCCCGGCGAGCCCGGCTCCGAGACATGGAAGGACAAGAACAACGCATGGCAGACCGGCGGCGGCGCCATGTGGGTCACGGGTTCCTACGATGTTGCCACCAACCAGGTGCTGTGGGGCACCGGCAATCCGGTGCCGATGTACAATCCCTACTACCGCCCCGGCGACAATCTCTACACCAACAGCCTGATCTCCTGGGATCCCGACACCGGCAAGATGAACTGGTATCACCAGTACGTCCCGGGCGACATGTGGGATTACGATGCGGCCGGCACGCACATTCTGATCGACGGCGACGTTGCCGGCCAGCCGCACAAGCTGGTGACGCATTCGGCGCGCAACGGCTTCCTCTACGCTTTCGAGCGCACCAACGGACAGACCCTGCTGGCCAAGCCCTATATGGATGAGATCAACTGGACCAAGGGCATCGATCAGAAGACCGGCATGCCGATCGATTACGATCCTGCGAAGGACGTCCAGGTCTATTCGGGCGTGCAAAATCAGACATTGACCGACCGCACCAAGAAGCTGTGCCCGTCGCACGAGGGCGGCAACAATTACTGGTCGGCGTCATACAGCCAAAGGACCAGGCTCCTCTACATTCCATCGCGGCCGACATGCGATGAAGTGACGATGACGCCGGACCAGCTCCGCAGTCCTACCACCGGGTCCATGTTGGGCGGCGGCATCAGGTTTTTCGCCCGAACCGAATCCGAGATCGTCGTCGCTGATCCGTTTACCGGCGAGCTCAAGAACCGCGTGCGCTCAACCTATCCGAACTACAGCGCCACGCTCACGACCGCCGGCGGCCTGGTGTTCACGGGCTTGGGCGACGGGACATTCGTCGCCTACGATGACATGGGCCTCGAGCCACTGTGGAAAATCAATGTCGGGAGCGGCTTCAATGCGCCGCCAATGACATTCGAGGCCGGCGGCAGGCAATACGTCGCCATCATGTCGGGACTGAGCCAGATTTCCAAGGGCAGGCTCATCCTCACGCCGGAACTGCGCGAGATGCGCAATCAGACGATGCTGTTTGTGTTTTCGCTGTGAGGACTGCTCCCACATTGCCGCTGGAGGGGCGACCCTTGTGGTCGCCCCGGTTTGCATGCATTGCGTGCGCTAACGGAATTAATGGAACCCCACACCGATCTCATGCGGCTTCTTGAGGCGCTCGCAAACGAGATCGTGTCAACGACGGAGCAAGAAGTTCGCCAGGCGTGCGCCTTCGACGGATGGTCGATAGCGATGACCGCGAAGCTCAGGTGCAAGGAAATCCGGGAACTGATCGATGCGGTGAATGGCGAACCAGGCGAGCCGGAGGTCGATGTCGAGAAGGGCCACATCGAACGCGGAACTTCGCACCATCTCCAAGGCGTCGCCGAGCGTGGCAGCCGCACTTGTCACAAGCAGCCTTGCCACAAGCCGTACTGAGCGCGCCCGGCACGCGCTCCCGCCGCAGATATACGCAACCCCTTCCAACCTCATGGGCCGATGGTGTAACTTGGCAATCCGTTGCTGCGACGCCAAGCGCAGCGGCGGATATGCGGGAGGATGTCAATGAGTTGCCGAAGCTCGATCCGCGCTGCCGTATCAGTAGCCTCGATCTATGCGGTTGCAGTGGCAACCGTGCTGCTTGCCACACCATCGGCCGCCCAGATGGTTGATTATGGCAAGTACCCGAATTTCAAGGGTCAATGGGTTCGCACCGGCAACCCGAACAACTGGATTGCGCTCGCGGGACAGCCTCCGCTCACCCCCGAATATCAGAAGATATGGGCGGACATTCAGGCCGACTTGAAAGCGGGCGGGCCCGGCAATTGGCCGTCTACGTTCTGCATTCCGGCCGGCATGCCGGCGATGATGAGCTTCTATGATCCGATGGAGATGGTTGTCCTGCCGGACACCACTTACATCCTGATCAGCCACAACGACGATTCGTATCGACGCATCTATACCGACGGCCGCGAATGGCCGGCGGACGCGGCGCTCACTTACGCGGGCTACTCGATCGGCAAATGGGTCGACGAGGACGGCGACGGCAAGTACGACGTGCTGGAAGTCGAGACGCGTTTCCTCAAGAACCCGCGCGGCTACGATATCTCGGGTATTCCGTTCCACAGCGATAATCAGACCGTCATCAAGGAGCGGCTCTACCTCGACAAGGCCGACCCCAACACCCTTTATGACGAGATCACGGTGTTCGATCATGCGCTGACGCGGCCCTACTCCAAGACCCAGAAGGCCACCCGCAATCCAAATCCCCGTCCGGTGTGGTTCTCGGAGGTTTGCTCGGAAACTAACACGCATGTCCGCATCGAGAACGAAAACTATTTTCGCAGCGCCGACGGCAAGCTGATGCCGGCCAAGAAGAACCAGGCGCCGCCGGATCTGCGCTATTTCAAGCAAAGACAGTAGCGACAGCTGCGTTCGCAGAACCGACGTCGCAGCCAGACGCGGGACGGTTCTCCGACGTCCCGCGAAACGACGGCTGCTCTGGCGCGATTATGAAAGGCCGGCAGCCGCGCTTACGATCGGACGCAATTCGAGCGCTCCCCGGTAGACCATCCCAAGCGCGACGTAGAGGATGACCGCCAAGCCGATGTAGGCTATCCAGCGGTGTTTCTGCAGCAGGCGGGCAATGAAGGTCGCCGCGATGCCCATCGTGACAATCGACAGGCTAAGCCCGAAAACAAGAACGAGCGGATGCTCTCGCGCCGCGCCGGCAACGGCGAGAACATTGTCAAGCGACATCGAGAGGTCGGCGACGACGATTTGCACGGCGGCCTGGGCCAGGGTCTTACGGGGAGCACGCCCGGCAATCGTCCCGTCGGCGTTGATGTCAAACCTCGTCAGCGCCTCGACGGCTTCCAGTTCTTCGTTGCCTGACCATCGAAGCTCCCGCCACATTTTCCAGGACACCCAAAGGAGGAGAACGCCGCCCGCAAACAGAAGGCCCACGATCTTGAGCAGTTGCGTGGTTACGCTTGCGAGCAGGACGAGCAGGACAGTCGCGCCCATCATGCCAAACAGAATTGCCCGTGCACGCTGTTGCGGCGGCAAACCCGCGGCAGCCATGCCGACAACGATGGCGTTGTCGCCGGCCAGCGACAAATCGATGATGACGACCTGGAAAAACGCCGAAATGGCGTCGGGCGCGAACAGATCCGTCATGGAGCGGCTTCCTCGTTCCTCCGCGAAGTCTCGCAATCATCGCGATGTGGGCCTGATTCGGGATCGCCGCCGGCCAACGCCAAATCGGAGCGGCTTTCGTCGGCGACATTCAACGGCCGGCGGCGGTGCAGGACACTCGGGGCAGTCACGCCGCTCTATGGGATCGTCGCAAGACGATCGAAAAGTTCGACGAACTGCTTGGTGCCGCTCATCAGCCCGGCGGTGATCCAAATCAACGTGAACAGGGCAGCGACGTCCCAAGCTGATATTCCCGGAGCGCGGCGATCGATTCCGGAATAGTGGGCCACAAGCGCTACGACGCCGGCGGTCACGAACGACAGGATGCTAAGAACCGGCAGGACAAGCGGAAGCGGAACGAGCCAAAGAAGCAGGAGGCCGGGAGCCGCAGCGATGACCACAAGATCGGCCACATGGAGATGGCGCGCAGGCGCATCCGGAGTGAATAGAGGTGCGGAGCCGCGTTCGGTTTTCCAAAGGGTCATGGTACGCTCCATCGCGAAGCGCACGACTGGCCGTCGATCGACGTCGCTGCGGCATACCCTGCCGGTGCCTCCCAGACCTGGTCGCTTCGACACGGCGCAAACGCGGTCGCGGACAGAGTGCGTTCTTGTTTTCAAAAATAGGGGATTCGCTGGGAGCGGGTATTCGTATCGATCGGGTGGTAATGAACGGGTGGTAATTCTACGGTGTGATGCGCCCGAGCCGGATCGCCTGGCGCACCAGCGCGGCGACGCTCTCGGCCCGCATCTTTTCCATGACCTCGGCGCGGTAGCTTTCGACGGTGCGCACGCTGATGTTCAGCTTGGCGGAGATCGCGTGACTCGTGAACCCTTCCACCACGAGATCGAAAATTTCGACCTGTCGCGGCGTCAGCCGGGCGAACTTTTCGTTGAGGGCGTCCTGCGACTTTTGCGACCCCTGCTGCTCGAACCTCCGCGCCAGGGCCCGGTTGATCGCCGCAACGAGCTGAGCGTCGTCAACCGGCTTTTCGATGAAATCTTCAGCCCCGGACTTGATCGCTGCCACAGCCATCGGCACATCCGCGTGACCGGAAATGAGAATGACCGGGAGCGCGATATTGCGGCGAGCAAGCTCGCGGACGAGGCCCAGGCCGTCCGTTCCGGGCATTCTCACATCGGCGACAACGCATCCAACATTGCGTTGATCGAGCTCGTGCAGAAATCCGTCGGCCGATTCGTAGGTCTTGACGGCGTAACCGAACACGCTGAGCATCTCGCCGAGCGCGTCGCGAACGGCCGCGTGATCGTCGATGACAAAGATTGTCGCGGCAGGCATTGACTACACTTGCGGTTGATCGAGCGGCAATGAAAACCGGAATTCCGTTCTACCGGCGTCACCGCTATGGAGCCAGACGCGTCCGCCGTGGGCTTCGACAATCGACGCGCTGATCGAAAGGCCGAGGCCGAGGCCATCTTGCTTTGAAGTCGCCAGCGGGTCGAACAAGCGATTAGCCAGCTCATCTTCGACACCGGGTCCATTGTCGAGCACGCCGATCTCGACACGCGGCGGCGCGGCCTCTTGGCGCGCGATCACGCGAACCTGCCCCTCCGATAGACCAGCCCCGGTGATCGCCTCCACCGCGTTGTGAACGAGATTGAGAACCACTTGTTCCAATTGGACGTAATCGCCGTGGATGGCGGGCAGCCTGTCCGGTGCGTCGAGCTCAAGGCGAACGTGTTTCGCGGAGGCCTCGGCAAATGCCAGCATCAGCGCCTCCTCCAACATCCTGCGCGTGTCGATCGTGCTCACGTGCGGACGGCCCCGGCGCATGAAGTCGCGCATGCGGCGCACGATGGCGCCAGCATGATCGATGTGCGCCAGCAGCGTTGTCAGATGACCTTCGACCCGGGTCAGATCGCCGCCGGGCGTGCGCAGGATGTGCTGCGCGGCTCGCGCCAATGCGCGGGCCGCCGTCATCGGTTGGGTGATCTCGTGGGCAAGCGCCGAAGCCATGCCGCTCACCAAATTGAGGCGCGCGGCGTGCGCCGCGCCGGCTTGCTTCTCCATAAGACGCGCTTGCGCGTCGCGAGCCAGGCGGTCGGAGTTTTCACGTTCGCTGACGACCACGCCGACAATCAATCCGGTAACTGTGAGAACCAGCATTTGCGCCTGGAATTCGGTGAATTCGGCGGCGTCGTAGCCCGACAGGCGCATGAGCCCGATGAGGCCGAATTGGGTGATGGCGAGACTGAAGCAGGCGCCGTCGAGGCCATGTCGGACCGCGGCGATGACGACCGGCACGAACAGCAAGTAGAAGAGCCGGAAACCGTGCAGGCTTTCGCTGCCATTGATCGCCCAAAGGGCGGCGCCGATGACGACGAGGTAGAGAATGCCTTCCGGCGCAATGGCAAGCAGGTCGCGCAAGGCGATGCTTCGCTGTCGGAAAACAAACCGCAGCAGGAGCGGGGTCACGACCGCGATACCAATCGTGTCGCCGATCAACAGCGGTGAAAAAACCTGCACGATGTCGCGAAAGTCCAGTTGCCCGACCGCGAGCAAAGACAATGTCAGCAGAACCGTATCGATCACGGCGCCCGCGAACCCGATCGCGAGCAACATCAGCACATCGCGAAGGTGGAAAAGTCCGCTATCGATCTGAAGGATCTGGCGCGCCACGGCAGAGACCGCCGTATAACTCAGCGATGTGATCGCAGCGATGCCGATGATGATCGGCCATTCGACTTCATGCTGCAGGACGAGGACTTCGGCGATGACAACTCCGCCGAACAGCACAAATCCGGCCCGTGGGCCGGCAAAGACCATCAAGGCGAACACCACGCCGAGGCCCGGATCCCAGGGGGTGACCGGCAACCCCTTGTGGACGTGAATGAAGCTGATCCAGGCAAGGAGGACGTATGCGGCCAAGCACGCCGCGGCCATGGCCCATCTCAAGGTATGACTTGGCGATTGGGGCAGCAACAAGGTTCCCGCTGGGGAATTTTGCAAGGTCACGATCCAATGCGGCCGGGTTGCGCCACCACATAGGTGGCCGGCGTCATACTCTCACTTCACTCCGGTGCGTTCCGCCCAGCAATGCGTTGAATCGTATCACGCGTACGGCGAAACAGGATGACAACGCACTGAGAACAGATGCAAGTGTTCGTCGTTCCTCTTGCTTCCCTCCGCTCGTTATTGCGCTGACGGCCGCGGCTTCTGCGCGGCGCTGATCACGGCGGAGACTATGGCCGCAATATCTCGGTAAGGGGCCCAGGTCGGGAGGGTTTCTCTTTAGTGGCAGGCATGGCATGATACCACCACAGAATGACGTACAGCAGGGAGGCTTCGTGATGAACGGCCTGCTAATCGTCTTTGCAGCTGCGCTCTTGTTGTTTCTGCCGCTATTCAACAGGGTCGGCGCCGCAGGTCCATATGACGGCGAATGGACCGGTACGGCGACATCCACCGGTGCGCGATGCAAGCGCGCCGTCATTACCTTCACCGTCAAAGGCCGGGATGTGTCAGGCCAAGCAAGATTCGAGCGCGATGCGCCCATGATCAACGGAACGGTGGTCGCGGATGGCGCGGTTGGGGCGACGATAGGCTTTCAGCCCCTCTGGGGACAATTCACGGGGGATGAGTTCGAGGGGACTTTCAAGAGCTCAGATTGTGAATGGAAGGCTCTTCTCAAGCGTACGAAGTAAGTCCCCTTGCGATTAATGATGCGCTAACGCTGGGCCACGTGGCGGTCGTCAACCCCCAGGCAGGCCGCCGCGCAATGGCCCCGCCGGTGCTGCGCCTCATTTCCCGGCCTGCTTGAAATACCGTAAGTCCGGCGCCGCCTGGTTTTTCTTCGATGGCATCAGAAGGCCATCCCCGCTTACCACATAGACCTGCTTGTTGATGGTGATGTAGGCATTGCCTTCGACGCAATTGTTCTCCTCCCAGGTGACGTTCTGCTCGCGGCGGTAATTCTTGGTGACGGTCCAGGGCCGGGTCAGCGAATTGTCCGTGGTGGTAATCTCGTCGTGGAGAATGTTCGGGTTGCTCTTGTCGAGATAGATGCGCTCCTTGAACACGGCGTCGTTGTCATCCGCCATCGGCATTCCGGTCTGGTCCCAAGTGCGTGGCCCGCGCACATGGCGGGTCTCGATCTCAACCGTGTCGTAGCGGCCGTCGCCATCGGTATCGAGCCATTTTCCGAGCGAATAGCCGACGAACGTTGGCTCCCGTGTCTTGAGGTCCTTCGGCCAGTCGCGCCCGTCGGTGTAGATGCGGCGCGGCGCCAGCGTCATGTCCTCGAACAGGATGTGCGACACGTTCGGTCCGAACAGGAACTCAAAGCGCGAGACCCCGGACATCTGCCGCGGCATGCCGGTCGGCATGCAAGCATAATGGGTGTCGAGGCCGAATCCGCCGGCGTCGAGATCGTTCAGGCTCGCTTGATACAGGGCCTGGTATTCCGGCTTGAGCGGCGCCTCCTGCTTGCGGATCGGTTTGGTGGTGTCATAGCGCGGCGGACCGCCGTCCGGCACCCGCAGCCACTGGCCGCTCCAGTCGGGATATTTGGACTCGTCGTGCGCAAGCGCGCCCGACAGGGCGCCGCTCATCGACAATGACAGCGCGGTTAGTGCAACGGCGACGATCGAATCTCGGTCAAGCATGGTCGTCCTCCCCAAGCTATACTACGTCCCCGATCGGCAGCCGGCAGTGGGCTCCTTCGGCATCTGTGAAAGAAGATTACACTGCCGCAGAGCGACACGAAGGTACCACCATGACAGCACGGATCTCGCCGCGGAGCAGCAAAAAAACTTGCCAATGTCTTGGCGCATTGCAATCGCCCGGACAGCGAGTCGCGGCCTCAACCCATCTTTGGCGTTGCGGGGCGGCCATCGCTTGTGTTGTAACCTTGGGATTCCGGGGACGAATAGCCATGTGCGGCGGTGCTCCGGCTATTTGAGATGCTTAGATCCACATGACGCTCTGGTTCATTTTGGGGACAATGACGGTGGCGGCGCTTGGCGCGGTGATTTGGCCGCTTGCGCGCGGGCACAAGTTGACGTCTGCCGGCAGCGATCTCGCCGTCTATCGCGACCAGCTGGAGGAAATCGAGCGCGACCGCGCCGATGGCCGGATCGGCCATGACGAGTTTGAAGCGGCGCGGGTCGAAGTGTCCCGTCGCCTGCTCGGCGCGGCCGCGTCCACGACGGTCGAAGCAGCCCCACGTACCGGGCGGCGCATCGCCGCACTGGCGAGCGCAATCATTGCCGTCCCGCTGATCGCGGGCTCGCTCTATGTGCGGCTTGGATCGCCTGACCTGCCTGGGGAGCCGATCGCCAGCCGCCGAACGGGAGACGAACAGGCCAATTCCATCGCCGCCCTCATTGCCCGGATCGAAACCCATCTCGAAGAGAATCCGACGGACGGCCGGGGCTGGGAAATAGTGGCGCCAGTCTACATGAGGCTCGATCGCTATGACGATGCCGTCAAGGCGAGGCGCAACGCCCTCAACCTCCTCGGCGCAACGGCCCAGCGGGAGGTGGACCTTGGCGAAGCGCTGGCAATGGCGGCCGGCGGCGTGGTAACGGCGGATGCCAAGGCTGCCTTCGAGCGTGCGGCAGTGCTAGATGCTGACAACCCCAAGGCCATGTTTTACCTGGGCCTTGCGGCTCAGCAGGACGGAAACGCAGGGGAGGCCGCCCGTATCTGGCGCGACCTCATTGCCAAAGCGCCCGCCAATGCGCCGTGGCTCCCGGTGGTGCGCGAACAGCTCGCGCGCATCGAGAATCCCGGCGCCGCGCCGCCGCCTGGGCCGACGCCCGAGGATGTGGCTGCGGTAAGTCAAATGTCTCCCGAGGCACGCAATCAATTCATTCGCGACCGGGTGGAGCAGCTTGCGACCCGTCTCCATGAGAACGGATCGGATGTCGACGGATGGCTGCGGCTATTGCGCGCCTACATGGTCATGGGCGAGCGTGATAAAGTAAAAGCTGCCGTGGACGAGGCGCGTGGGGCGCTTGCCCGCGAACCGGAAAAGCTGAAGCTGTTCGACGAGGGGATCAGGGATCTCCACGTTGCGGACTAGGAGAGGGCGATGACGCGCAAGCAACGGCGGTTGGCCATGATTGCCGGCGGCGTGAGCGTGCTTGCGGCGGCTGTCCTTCTGGTATTGTTTGCGATGAAGGACTCCATTGTCTTTTTCAATTCGCCCACGGACGTGGTCGAGAAGCATGTCGCTCCCGGTGCACGCATTCGCCTCGGCGGGCTCGTCGCTCCCGGCAGCTTGTCCCGCGGTGATGCGCTTGCGGTGCGCTTCGAGGTGACGGACGGAAACCGCGCCGTTGCGGTTACCTATCAGGGCGTCCTGCCGGACCTGTTCCGCGAGGGGCAGGGTGTTGTGGCAGAAGGGACGCTCGACGGCACCGGCGTCTTCAAGGCCGATAACGTGCTTGCCAAGCACGACGAAAGCTACATGCCGAAAGAAGTTGCGGATGCCTTGAAGAAGCAAGGGCACTGGAAGGACGAGTACGAAAACAAGAAAAGCAGCGCGGTGCAGCAGTAAAAGCGGTTTGCGCATCGAGCACCGAGGAGGCGCCCCCTCCTCACCCTCGCCCGCTGGCGGGGGCCGGCCAGATTTGGTGCCATGTCATCGGCGTCGGATGATGCCGGGGGCGGCGGCAGTAACGAAAGGTTGCGGCAGATGATCGCGGAAGTCGGCCATTACGCACTTGTGCTCGCGCTTGCCCTGGCGCTGATCCAGTCTGTGGTTCCGCTCATCGGCGCCCGCGTGCGGGATGGCGCCATGATGGCGGTCGCCGAACCGACTGCGCTCGCGCAATTCGGCTTCGTGGCGCTGTCCTTCGCAATGCTGGTGTCATGTTACGTCGGCTCCGATTTCTCGGTCCGCAACGTGTTCGAGAATTCGCACTCCGCGATGCCCCTCATCTACAAATTCACCAGCACGTGGGGAAACCACGAAGGCTCGATGCTGCTGTGGGTGCTGATCCTGTCGTTCTTCGGCGCGTTGGTGGCGGCTTTCGCCACCAACGTTCCGCCCACCCTCAAGGCGACCGTGCTTGCGGTCCAGGCGTGGATCGCGGCGACCTTCTATCTTTTCATCCTGGTGACCTCGAATCCGTTCCTGCGGATGGCGCCGGCGCCGTTCGAGGGCCGCGACCTTAATCCGATCCTGCAGGACCTTGGCCTCGCCATCCATCCGCCGCTGCTCTATCTCGGCTATGTCGGGTTCTCGATTTCGTTCTCTTTCGCGGTCGCGGCTTTGATTGAGGGACGTATCGACGCCGCCTGGGCTCGCCGCGTGCGGCCGTGGTTGCTCGCCGCCTGGATGTGCCTGACGGCCGGTATCGCCATGGGGTCCTATTGGGCCTACTACGAGCTCGGCTGGGGCGGATGGTGGTTCTGGGACCCGGTCGAGAATGCTTCGCTGATGCCGTGGCTGGTCGGTACCGCCCTCCTGCATTCAGCCGTCGTGATGGAAAAACGCGAGGCGCTGAGGATCTGGACCATACTGCTTTCGATCCTGACCTTCTCGCTATCGCTGATCGGCACCTTCCTGGTGCGTTCCGGCGTCCTCACCTCGGTGCACGCCTTTGCAACCGACCCGACGCGAGGCATCTTCATCCTGGCGATCCTCGTCGGGTTCATTGGCGGGAGCCTCCTGCTGTTCGCATGGCGCGCCGCGCTGCTGCGCCAGGGCGGGTTGTTTGCGCCGGTGTCGCGCGAAGGAGCGCTCGTCCTCAACAACCTGTTCCTCACCACCGCCTGTGCCACCGTTTTCGTCGGAACGCTCTACCCGCTTGCGCTGGAGGCTCTGACTGGAGAGAAAATTTCGGTCGGCGCGCCATTCTTCACTTCGACCTTCGGGCCGCTGTTCGCGTGCCTGCTGGTTGCAGTTCCGTTCGGGCCGTTGCTCGCATGGAAGCGTGGCGATCTCAGGGGTGTCGCACAACGCCTCTCGGGCGCTTTCCTGGTCGCGCTGATCGGCCTCGCGGCAAGCTTCGTGCTGGAGGGCAAGCCCCTGCTGGCGCCGTTCGGCGTCGGCTTGGCGCTGTTCGTCATCACTGGCGCCGTCACCGATATCAGCGAACGCATCGGGTTGTTGCGCACTCCGTTGGCCACGGTGCTGCGACGCGCCGCCGGTCTGCCGCGGTCCGCCTGGGGCACCGCGTTCGCGCATCTCGGCCTTGGCATCACGTTGCTCGGCATTGTGGGCGAAACCCAATGGGGTGCGGAGCGCATCGTGTCGCTCAAGCCGGGCGACAAAGTCGCGGTTCGCAATTACGACGTCACGTTCGACCGCACCTTCAACCGCACCGGGCCGAATTATACCGAACTCGCCGCCGCCTTCACGGTGCGCCGGCACGGCGAAATCGTCGGCTTCATGGAACCCTCGAAGCGCAACTTTGCGTCGCGCCAAACGACCACGACCGAATCCGCCTTGATGGCGCGAGGCGTCAGCCAGCTCTATCTCTCGCTCGGCGAGGTCAATTCCGACGGTTCTGTTGCCATTCGCCTCTATTACAAGCCCCTGGTGCTGCTGATCTGGCTCGGCTGCGTCGTGATGGCTTTCGGCGGCGGGTTGTCGCTCTCCGACCGGCGTCTGCGCGTCGGCGCGCCCAAGCCGGCTCGGGCCAAGACCGCGGCCATGGCTCCGGCGGAGTGAGACGATGCGGACTCGCGTTCTTGCTCCCTCCCCCGCTAGCGGGGGAGGGTTGGGGAGGGGGAACTCCACGGCACGGGCTTCCGGCAAGGGCCCCCTCCCTAACCCTCCCCCGCTAACGGGGGAGGGGATCGCCTCGACCCGCCGGACTTGGCGAGCGTGGCGTTTCGCCCTGATCGCGCTTGCGCTCGGCACCTCGCAGCCCGCCGTCGCGGTTCAGCCTGATGAAATCCTGAAAGATGCGGGGTTGGAGGCGCGCGCCCGCGCGCTGTCGCACGAGTTGCGCTGCATGGTGTGTCAGAATCAATCGATCGACGATTCGGATGCGCCGCTCGCTCGCGACCTGCGCGTGCTGGTGCGCGAGCGGCTGACATCCGGCGACAGCGATTCGGAAGTGCTCGATTTTCTGGTCGCGCGCTATGGCGAGTTCGTGCTGCTCAAGCCGCGTTTGACGTGGCACAACGCGTTGCTGTGGCTGACGCCGGCTGCAGCGCTTGTCGCCGGCGCCATCGCGATGTTTGCAGCGATAAGGCGGCGGCGCGCGGTTCCCCTTGCAGCGGCGCCGCTGAGTGCCGACGAGGAACGGCGGCTTGCCGAGGTGATCGACCGGGCGCCATGACTGCGGCCGGATGACGCGTTCGCCGAATGACGCGTTCGCCGAATGACGCGTTTCAATCATCAATTTGCTGCGGGATTCCCCCTACCTACCCTCCCCCGCTTGCGCGGGAGAGTAGGGAGGGGGGAACTCCGCTGCGACCTTACCAAAGTTTAATTTTCCCTCCAGTATTCAGAAAGGCGACGCTCACCATGTTAGCGTCCGACAGCGCCAGCAAGCGCTTTGCCGATGATCTAACAAGCAGATCCAACAAATGGAGTCGGAGATATGTCCACGCGTATGGCCCGGGATGCGGGGCATCGCGCTTATTCCAAGCGCCGCATCTTCCTTCTTGCATCCGTTGCCGCTCTAAGCGGCGGGTTGTTTTTTGCGGATTTCGCCCTGTCCCCACACACGTCCGGCAGCGCATTGTTTGCGCCGCCTTATGCGCACGCGCAGAACGCCCAGCGGCCGGTGGGCTTTGCCGACATCGTGGAACAAGTGAAGCCGTCGGTCATCTCCGTTAAGGTCAAGATGAACGCGGGCGGCGACAGTTTTACGCTGAATGAAGACAATCCGTTGCGGGGCACCCCATTCGAGGATTTCTTCCGGCGCTTCGGCCAGCCTGACACACCGCGTGACCGCCAAGGATCGCGACCGCAGCGGCGCCAATACACTTTGGGCCAGGGTTCCGGCTTCTTCATTTCGGCCGACGGCTATGCCGTGACCAACAATCATGTGGTGGATAAGGCCGAGCATGTGGACGTCACGACGGACGACGGCAAGACCTACACGGCCAAGGTTATCGGTACTGACGACCGCACCGACATTGCCCTGATCAAGGTCGAAGGCCGCAGCGATTTCCCGTTCGTCCACTTAGCCGACAAACCTCCGCGTATCGGCGATTGGGTGCTCGCTGTCGGCAATCCGTTCGGCCTCGGCGGCACCGTGACGGCCGGTATCGTTTCGGCGCGCGGCCGCGACATCGGCGCAGGTCCCTACGACGACTTCATCCAGATCGATGCAGCCGTAAACAAGGGCAATTCAGGCGGCCCGACGTTTGACCTCGACGGCAACGTGATCGGCGTCAACACCGCGATCTTCTCGCCGTCGGGCGGCAGCGTGGGCATCGCCTTCGACATCCCGGCCGAAACCGTCAAGGCGGTGGTCACCCAGTTGAAAGATCACGGCGCCGTGACCCGGGGTTGGATCGGGGTGCAGATTCAGCCCGTTACAAACGAGATTGCCGATAGTCTCGGCATCAGGAATGCGCGCGGCGCCCTGGTGGCGGAGCCGCAATCCGGCAGCCCGGCCCAGAAGGCCGGCATCAAGGCCGGCGATGTCATTGTTTCGGTCAATGGCGAGTCCGTGACCGACGCCCGCAACCTCGCCCGGCGCATCAGCGCCATGGCGCCCGGAACCTCCGTCAAGCTCGGCATCATTCGGGGCGGCCGGGAGGATACGTTGACACTCACCCTCGGCGAACTGCCAAAGGATCGCCAGGCCCGCACCGACACCGAGGAGCGCATCTCCCCGAGGGGCGTCGAGGTGCCGAAGCTCGGCCTGTCGCTGGCGCCGGCCCGCAATGGCGGGGATGGCGTCGTCGTCACTCAGGTCGATCCGAACGGCACGGCGAGCGATCAGTTCCAGGCCGGCGACGTCATTCTCGACGTCAACGGCAAGGCGGTGTCTTCGCCGGCCGACGTTCGCAAGGCGGTCTCCGACGCCCAGACCGACGGCAAGCGAAGCGTCTTGATGCGCGTGAAGTCGAACCAGGGAACCCGCTTCGTTGCGGTCGCGATCGGCAACGCGTGAGTCATGGGCACGCCGCTCTTCCCCTCCCTCCCCCCGAGCGGCGGCAGCCCGTTGGGGACGGGCTTTGGCCCGTCCCCAACCTGAAAACAGGGACCAGAGAGCCCGGCATCCATCGCCCCCGCCGGGATCAATGGTGGAGGGGCGGCGGGGTTCGCCCCGCCGCCCCTTTCGTGGCTCCCCCGGCGAGCGGAGGAGGGTAGGGTGGGGGTTTCGACCAATGCCAGCTATGGCGATGTAAGCTATTATGAGTGACGCAGCCGCGGCTAATCCAGGTATGTCCGGCGCCTACTTGGTGCGATCCATGCGTTTGCTCATTATCGAAGACGATCGCGACGCGGCCGACTATCTCGTCAAGGCGTTTCGCGAGGTCGGCCATGTGGCCGATCATGCGGCTGACGGCGAGGAGGGGCTTTCGCTTGCCCTTGATGGCGGCTACGACGTTCTCATCGTCGACCGCATGCTGCCGAAGCTTGACGGATTGACGGTGATCGGCTGCCTGCGCGCCAAGAATATCACGACCCCGGCATTGATCCTCTCTGCGCTGGGCGCCGTTGATGATCGCGTCAGGGGGTTGCGGGCGGGTGGCGACGACTACCTGCCGAAGCCTTATTCATTCTCCGAATTGCTGGCCCGGGTTGAAGTGCTGGCGCGCCGGCACGTGGGACGGGGTGAGGATACCCAGTATCGGGTCGGCGACCTCGAGCTTGACCGCCTGTCGCACCGCGTGGTCCGCGGCAAGGAGGAAATCCTGTTGCAGCCGCGGGAATTCCGGTTATTGGAATATCTGATGAAACATGCGGGTCAGGTGGTGACCCGCACCATGCTGCTCGAAAACGTGTGGGATTACCATTTCGATCCGCAAACCAATGTCATCGATGTGCACATATCCCGGTTGCGCTCCAAGATCGACAAGGGCTTCGCCCAGCCGCTGCTGCACACGGTGCGCGGGGCGGGATACATGATACGTGACGGCGCTCGGTAAGCTCTTACGAACCACGGCATTCCGGCTTACGCTGGTGTATCTTGTCGTCTTTTCGTTGTTTGCCGCCTTCCTGCTCGGCTATTTCGCCTTCAATACCCGCCGCCTGATCAACGAGCAGATCGCCACGATTGTCAGCGGCGAGCTTCAACTGCTCCAGGTGCAGTACAATCAAGCCGGCATCCGGCGCCTGGTCGCAGCCGTGGATGTGCGGTCGCGTCGTCCCGGATCAAGCCTCTATCTCGTAACCACGCCGATGGGCGAGGGCCTCGCCGGCAATGTCGGTTCGTTGGAGCCCGGCATCCTCGAATCCGAGGGGTGGGTCGAGACCGCTTATCGCCGCCTCGAGGAACCGGAGTCCGCGGAGCACAACGCGTTGGTGCGGGTGACGCGCCTGCCCGGCGGCATTCGCATTCTGGTCGGCCGCGATCTCGATGAGCGCGAGCGGATCTTTCACGTCGTGGCCTTGGCCGGGCGATGGTCGGTGGCGATCGTCATCGTGCTCGGCATTGCCGGTGGGGTATTCGTGAGCCGGCGCGTGCTCAAGCGCGTCGACGCCATGACCGGCACCACGCAGACCATCATGGCCGGAGACCTTTCGGGCCGGCTGTCGGTCATCGGCAGCGGTGACGAGTTCGACCGTCTTGCCGTCAATCTCAACGGCATGCTGGAACGCATCGAGTCGCTCATGCGCGGCCTGAAAGAGGTGACCGACAACATCGCCCACGATCTCAAGACGCCGCTGACACGATTGCGCAACCGCTGCGAGGCGGCGCTGCGTACCGCCAACTCCGAAACCGAATTTCGCCGGGTGCTTGAAGACACGATCGAGGAATCGGAAGGCCTGATCCGGACCTTCGATGCGCTACTGATGATCGCGCGGGCGGAGTCCGGAGAGGTGCGCGAAGGGATGGCGGAGTTCGATGTCGCCGAGGTGGCGCGCGACGTGAGCGAGCTTTATGAGCCGCTTGCCGAGGACAAGGGACTGACGCTTGAGGTCAACGCAAAGCAGCACGCCGCCGTCAAAGGAAATCGCGAGCTTGTCAGCCAGGCGCTCGCCAACCTGGTCGACAACGCCATCAAATACGCCGCGCCTCCCCCTCCCTACCCTTCCCCGCGAGCGGGGGAGGGTAGGGAGGGGGCAGCTGCGGTCAATGGCGAACGCAGCGGCATCCTGGTCACGGCCGACGCCGAACAGGATCGAATCGTACTGACTGTCAGCGATCACGGCCCCGGAATTCCCTCGGCCGACCGGTCTCGCGTCGTCGATCGCTTTGTGCGCTTGGAGCGCAGCCGCTCGCTGCCTGGGTCCGGGCTCGGCTTGAGCCTGGTCTCCGCCGTGGCGCGGCTTCACGGCGGCGAACTCAAGCTGGAGGACAACGCGCCGGGGCTACGGGCGCGCATATCGCTGCCGCGTGCCGCCGCACCGCCGCAGCAGGCCGCGTGACTGTTCTCCCCGATCGCCGCAGCTTCGCGTCCCGCCTTGCGGCGCCTCATGCCCTGGCGAATCAGGCGGGGCGCGCCCGGGTGGCGGCGTGGCTCATGGAAGGTCAGCCCCCACCCTACCCTCCCCCGCAAGCGGGGGAGGGTAGGGTGGGGGCTATGCAGGCGGTTCGCCACATCATGGCGACGCATCCCCCGGTGCGCGCCCTCATCGAGGCGGTTGCGTCATCCTCGGCCTATCTGTGGGAGCTTGTGCGCGCCGATCCGGCGCGACTCGTCTTGTTGCTGAAGACCGATCCTGATGAACGGCTGGCGAGCCTGCGCGCCGCGGCGGGGGACATACGGGCGGACGCGGCGGACGCCGCAGCGATGCGCCTCTTACGCATCATGAAGGCTGAGGCAGCGCTCCTGATTGCTTTGGCAGATATCGGCGGCCTGTGGGACGTGATGCGGGTCACGGCGGCCTTGACGGAGGTGGCCGATACCGCGGTCACCGCAGCGCTGCGCCATGTGCTGCGCCAGGCGGCGCGCGCCGGCAGGCTAGCCCTGCCGGAAGGCGCCGATCCGCAGAGCGGTTGCGGACTGTTCGTGATCGCCATGGGCAAGATGGGCGCCTTTGAGCTCAACTATTCGAGCGACATCGATCTCATCATCTTCTTCGAACCCGAGAGAGCCCCATTGGGGCCCGGCGCCGAAGCAGGGCCGTTGTTCGCGCGCCTCGCCCGCCAGTTGATCCGGCTCCTGCAGCAGCGGACAGAGCACGGCTATGTGTTCCGGGTCGATGTGCGCCTGCGGCCGGATCCGGCGTCGACCCAGATTGCGATTTCAGTGCCGGCCGCGCTCGAATATTACGAAAGCCGCGGCCAGAACTGGGAGCGCGCCGCATTCATCAAAGCCCGTATTTGCGCAGGCGACAGCGCCGCCGGGGCTTTGTTCATCGCCAATCTCTCTCCTTTCATCTGGCGCAAGTACCTGGATTTTGTCGCGCTCTCCGACATTCACGAGATGAAGCGCCAAATCCACGCCTATCGCGGTCACAGCGTCGTCGCAGTCGAGGGACACAATATCAAGCTTGGCCGGGGCGGCATCCGCGAAATCGAATTTTTCGTTCAGACCCAGCAGCTCATCGCGGGCGGGCGAAATCCTCAGTTGCGAAGCCGGGAGACGCTGGTGACGCTGCGCGCGCTCGCCGACGGCGGCTGGATCGACGCTGCGACGTGCGCCGATCTGCAAAATGCCTACCGGTTCCTGCGCACCGTCGAGCATCGCCTGCAGATGGTTGCCGACGAACAGACACATACTTTGCCGTCGCGTCGCGAGGACCTCGACGGCTTCGCCCGCTTCCTCGGCTACGATGACCGCGATGCACTGGCGCAAGTGCTGCTCAAGCATTTGCGGGCGGTGCAGAGCCGTTATGCAAGCCTGTTCGAGCACGCCTCGCTCACCGCCGCCGAACGCCGCGGCCTGACGTTTCCGCACGAGGCGGACGCCAACGAAACGCTGGCGAAACTGAGCGAGATGGGCTTCCGCCAGCCGGTCGTGGTGTCAGGCGCCGTGCGACGCTGGCTTGCCGGGCATCCGCGTGGACTCAAGGGAGGGACCGCGCAGGCCCAATTCGCGGAGCTCGTGCCGCTCCTCATCGACCACGTCGCGCGTGCAGAAAATCCCGATGCCGCACTCGCCGCCTTCGACCGCTTCCTCGGCAATCTCCATGGCGGCGCCCGGCTGTTCTCGTTGCTGCGGCAGAATCCCGATCTGGTGGCGCTGGTGGCGCGGGTGCTGGGTACGGCCCCGCGGCTAGCGGATACGCTCGCGCTGCATCCGGACGTGCTCGATCCCCTGATCGATCCGGCTTTCTTCGGCACGCTACCGGGGCCGGAGCGGCTCACCGCCGGCCTCGCGGCTGCGCTCGGCGAGGCGGACTCCTACGAGGATTTTCTCGATCGCGTCCGCAGGTTCGCCCAGGAGCAAGTGTTCTTGATCGGCGCCCGCATTCTTTCGGGCACCGTTTCGGCGCAGCAGGCCGGCCAGGCGTTCGCGGCGGTCGCGGACGCGATCGTGCGGACGCTCCATGCCAAGGTGGCCGAGATCGTTCGGGCGAGCCACGGGGAGGTGCCGGGCGGCGATGCCGTGGTGCTTGCCATGGGCAAACTCGGCGGCCGCGAGATGACCGCGAATTCCGACCTTGATTTGATCGTGGTCTACGATTTCGATCCGGCCCGGCCGGAGTCCGACGGGGAGCGCCCGCTCCACGCCGCCCACTATTTTGCGCGCTTTACGCAGCGCCTGGTGAATGCGCTGACCACCCGGACCAACTACGGCCGCCTCTATGATGTCGATATGCGGCTGCGGCCGTCCGGACGCTCAGGACCGGTCGCGACCTCGATCACGTCGTTCCAAAGCTATCAGCGCCGCGACGCCTGGACCTGGGAGCATCTGGCGCTGACGCGGGCGCGGGTCGTGTCGGGCGCGCCTGCGCTTGCGGCGCGGGTCGAGGCCGTCATCCGCGATGTGCTGCGCACCCCGCGCGATGCGCTCGCGCTTGCCGCCGATGTGGTCGAGATGCGCCGCGCCATCGCGGCCGAGAAGGGCGACGGCGCGCGCTGGGACCTCAAATACGCCGCCGGCGGCCTCATCGATCTCGAGTTCATTGCGCAATATCTTCAACTCGCCCACGCGGCCGCGGCGCCGGACATCCTCGACACTGCAACGGCGTCCGTGTTCGAGAAAGCCGTGCGAGAGGGGATTCTCGCGGCCGAGGATGCCGATGTGCTGCGGCCGGCAACGCGGCTCTATCAGGACCTGGGTCAGATCCTGCGCCTGTGCGTCGCGGCGCCTTTCGACGCCAAATCCGCCGGCACGGGCCTGACGGAACTGCTCGCCCGGGCTGCCGACGTGCCGGATTTCGCCACGCTTGACGCCCACCTGGCCGACACCCAGGAGCGCGTGCGCCGGAGTTTCGTGCGGATATTAGGGGCTGCGTGAGTGTGCGGGGACGCGAACGCTCACGCAACCGGACAGTCGCCGAGACCAGGTTTCCCGCCTCACCCGGTGCCAAGCGTGCGTGTCACGATGTCCTGCAAGTCGCGCGAAAGCGACGGGCCGGCGGCAACCCGCTTGAGGGCCGCCTCGGCCTTGCCGCGACGCTCCGGTTCGAGCGCGCGCCAGGATCGGAATGCGGTCATCAACCGGGCCGCCACCTGCGGGTTTATCGCATCGAGGGTGAGCATGGTGTCGGCGTGGAACGCGTAGCCTTCGCCGTCGCGGCGATTGAACTGGGTCTGGTTGGCCTGGGCGAAATTGCCGATCAGGGCGCGCACCCGATTGGGATTGGACATGGAAAAGGCCGGATGGGCGGTGAGGCCCTTGACCCGTGCAAGCGTGTCTGCCTCCGGAATCGCGGCTTGCAGGCCGAACCATTTGTCGATGATAAGCGGGTCCCCTTCATAGCGGCGGTAGAAGTCGTCGAAGGCGGCCTGGCGCGCCCGCACCTGATGGTGTGACAGCGTGGCGAGCGCCGCGATTCGGTCCGTCATGTTGTCACCGTCGCGGTATTGAGTGTCAGCCCGCGCAATGCCGGCGGTAGGATCGGCCGTCGCCAGCAGATCGAGGCAGACATTCTTCAAGGCGCGGCGGCCGGCGCTTGCCGCGTCGGGACTGAACGGGTCATCGTCGGGCGGAACGGGCCGTGGTCGACCATGCGATGATAGGTGTCCGCGAGCACGCCTGCGAGCTTGCGCCCGACCTCGGCCCGCAGTTCGCGCCGCACCGCGAATATCGCGTCGGGATCGACGTCGTGGCCGATCTCGCGGGCGATGTCGCCTTCCGACGGCAACGTCATGGCCTGGGCCACGAAGGCAGGCTCGAGGCCACGGTCTTCCAGCACGGCGCGGAGCGCGTGCGCGAGCGCATCGGCCGCGCGTTTCGGCCCATTGGCGCGATGCGCCGCCACATTGTCGATCAGAAGCGCGGTCGCGAGCGTCTGCATGGCCTGCCAGCGGTTGAACGGATCGGTGTCGTGGGCGGCAAGGAACGCAAGATCGCCGTCGCGCAGATTGGCGGTGAGCTTGACCGGCGCTGAGAATCCGCGATTGAGCGAAACGACGGGGCGCTCGGCATGACCGGCGAACACGACGCGCTCCTTTGCCTTGGTGAGCGTAAGGACTCCGTTCGCGAGCTTGCTGCCGTCGGCGAGAGCAACCTCCCGTTCCTTTCCGTCGGGACCCAAAAAGCCGATCGCGATCGGGATCGTCATCGGCTCCTTAACGGGCTGCCCCGGCGTTGCCGGCACGGCCTGGCTGATTTCGAGCGTATAGGTCTTGGCGCCGGCATCGTGATTGCCCTGCGCCACAATTTCCGGCGTGCCGGCCTGACGGTACCACAGCATGAATTGGGTCAGGTCGTAGTTGGCCGCATCGGCGAAGCAGGCGACGAACTCGTCGACCGTCGCAGCGCGGCCGTCATGACGCGTGAAGTAAAGGTCCATGCCGGCCCGAAACCGCTCAGGTCCCAGCAGGGTCTTGAGCATGCGCACCACCTCGGCGCCCTTCTCGTAGACGGTGGAGGTGTAGAAATTGCTGATTTCCCGGTACACCTCGGGCCGCACCGCATGAGCGAGCGGCCCCGCGTCCTCCACGAACTGGTGGCCGCGCAGCGCCCGCACGTCCGCAATCCGCTTCACCGGCCGCGAGCGGACGTCGGAGGTGAATTCCTGATCGCGAAAAACCGTCAGCCCCTCCTTGAGGCAGAGCTGGAACCAGTCGCGGCAGGTAATGCGGTTGCCGGTCCAGTTGTGGAAATACTCGTGCGCGATGATCGTCTCGACGCTCATGAAGTCCTGGTCGGTCGCCGTGTCGCGTGATGCCAGTACGGCCTTATCGTTGAAGATGTTGAGGCCCTTGTTCTCCATCGCCCCCATGTTGAAGTGGGACACGGCGACGATCATGAAAATGTCGAGGTCGTACTCGCGGCCGAAGGCCTGCTCATCCCAACGCATGGCGCGCTTGAGCGCCTCCATGGCGTATTCGGCGCGGGCTTCCTTGCCGGGCTCGACAAAGATCTTCAACGCCACCTTGCGGCCTGACATGGTGGTAAACGAGTCCTCGACAACGCCAAGCACGCCGCCCACCAAAGCGAATAGATAGCAAGGTTTGGGGAAAGGATCGTGCCAGATTGCGAAATGACGCGTCGTGCCCGGGATGTCGCCGGCATCGATCAGGTTGCCGTTGGCGAGCAGCACCGGGGCTTCGGCCTTGTCAGCCTCGATGCGGGTGGTGAACACCGACATCACGTCCGGCCGGTCCGGGAAATACGCGATGCGGCGGAATCCTTCCGCCTCGCACTGCGTCGCGTAGGTCTGGCCGGACCGATAAAGGCCCATCAGCTTGGTGTTGGCCGAGGGGTCGAGCACCGTCTCGGTCTCGAGCACGAACGCACGGGGGGGCGGCTGCGGGATCGTCAGGCCGTCGGGCGTCGCCACGTAGGCATCGGCCGCAAGCGTCTCGCCGTCGAGCTTGATCGCGCGCAATTGCAGTTCGTCGCCGTCGAGCACCACCGGCGCCGGCGCCGGCGCCAGCGGATTCGGCTTGAGACGGAGCCGCGACCGCACGACCGTGTTGGTCGCACCGAGCGAGACGTTGAGGTCGACGGTCTCCACCAGCCAGTCGGGCGGGCGATAATCGGCGAGACGGACGGGGACGGCTTGTTCGGTGCGCATGTGTTGAACCGCGTTAAAGGAGGGTCTAGAC
>WNFR01002216.1_pt1 | contig 26530 bp, 26 predicted proteins | sample 5400221 | NCBI WGS metagenome assembly WNFR01 (sample SAMN13153357, study PRJNA577476) | soil metagenome | isolation source: 40 cm soil under Madrone tree | place: USA:California | collected 2016-06-14
CCATTCCCTACAACGACCTGCCCGGCTTCCCGGAGACCAGCGTCGCGGCCCATGCCGGGAGGCTGGTGCTGGGCCATGTCGGACCGATTCCGGTCGCCGTGCTGCAGGGCCGCGGCCACTACTACGAGCGTGGCCGCGCTGACGAGATGAAGGGCGCCATCGCCACTTTGGCGGGGCTGGGCTGCGAGACGCTGCTGCTCACCAATGCCGCCGGCAGCTTGCGCGCCGACATGCCGCCGGGCTCGGTGATGGCGATCTCCGACCACATCAATTTCACCGGGGTCAATCCGCTGTTCGGCGAGGCCGGCGACCGCCGCTTCGTCGACATGGCAGATGCCTACGATCCCGTCCTGCGGACGGCGCTGAAAGCGGCGGGCGAAGCGAGCGGCGTCGTGGTCCATGAAGGCGTCTATGTCTGGTTCAGCGGCCCGAGTTTCGAGACGCCGGCCGAGATCCGCGCCGCCCGGATCCTCGGTGCCGATGCGGTCGGCATGTCGACCGCACCGGAGACAATCCTGGCGCGGCATGCCGGACTGAAAGTCGTGGCGCTGTCGCTGATCACGAATTATGCCGCCGGCATGACCGGCGAGACGCTTGGCCATGCCCACACCCTGGCCGTGGCCGAGGCGGCGGAAGGTAGAGTGCGGCTGCTGTTGCGCGCCTTTCTCGAAGCCTATGCCTGACGCCATGCTGCCGCAGGAGATCATCCGCAAAAAACGCGACGGCCACGCCCTGTCGGACGAGGAGATCGCCCTTGTCGTCACGGGCATCTCCGGAGGCGGCTGGAGCGAGGGCCAGGTCGCGGCTTTCGCCATGGCGGTGTTCTTCCGCGACATGACCACCCGCGAGCGGGTGGCGCTCACGCCAGGCCTGACGCGCTCGGGCGTCACTTTGGACTGGCGCGATGTGTCGCTCGCCGGCCCGGTGATCGACAAGCATTCGAGTGGCGGCGTCGGCGACAAGGTGAGCCTGATGCTGGCGCCGATCGTGGCGGCCTGTGGTGGCTTCGTGCCGATGATCTCCGGCCGCGGCCTCGGCCATACCGGTGGTACCCTGGATAAATTATCGTCGATTCCGGGTTACACGACGCAGCCCGATATCGTGCTGTTTCGCAAAGTGGTGTGCGAGGTCGGCTGCGCCATCATCGGCCAGACCGACGATCTGGCGCCGGCCGACCGCCGTCTCTATGCCGTGCGGGACGTCGCCGCCTGCGTCGAATCGATCCCGCTGATCGTGAGCTCGATCCTCTCCAAGAAGATCGCCGCGGGGTTGGATGGGCTGGTCATGGACGTGAAATGCGGCTCGGGCGCCTTCTGCGAGTCGATGGCGATGGCGCAAGACCTCGCGCGGAGCCTGGTGTCCGTGGCCAATACGGCAGGTCTGCCGACTGTGGCGCTGATCAGCGACATGGACCGCGTGCTGGGCCGCGATGTCGGTAACGCGCTCGAGATCGGCGAAACGGTGGCCTATCTCCGGAACGAAGCCGCCGAGCCGCGTCTACATGATGTCGTTATTGCGCTGGCGGGCGAGATGCTGGCGTTGGGTGGCCTGGCCTTGAACCCCGCGGCCGGGCGCGTGAGCGCCGAGGCGGCGCTGCGGGATGGGCGGGCCGCGGAGAGATTCGCCCGCATGGTGACCGCACTCGGCGGGCCGGCGGACTTCCTCGAGCGCTCGTCCGCTCATCTGGCGCGTGCCGCCGTCGTTAAAGCCTGCACGGCCGAACGCTCGGGCTACGTGGCCGGCATGGACGCCCGCCAGGTCGGCGTCGCCGTCGTCGCTTTGGGGGGAGGGCGGGAACGGGCTGATGACACGATCGATCCCTCGGTCGGGCTGGCGGATGTGGTCGATGTCGGCCGCGCGGTGCGGCCGGGCGATGTGCTCTGCCTGGTCCATGCCGCGAGCGAGACGGCAGCCGATGCCGCCATCGTCCTGCTGCGCCGCGCCATTCGCATCGGCGATGCGCGTCCCACGATCCCGCCGATCATTCTCGAGAGGATCGGCCGATGAGCGTCCTCAGGTCGGATCGACTTATCGAATGCCGCGCAAAGGTCCCTCGCTTTGCTCCAGCGCGGAGATGCTCCGCGCGAGATGACACTGTCTTTTGGGTCGACGCTTCGAGTCCAACAATAGTGTCATCCCGAGCGCAGCGAGGGACCTTTCGTCGGTGCTATGGTTCACCTCGTCGAGCCGAGCGGGTCAGCCGATGACTGGCCTTGACCTCGCCCGCTATCAGCGCGACGGATTTCTCGTCCTGAAAGGCTTCCTGCCGGCAGAGGATTGCGATGCGTTGCAGGCGCGCGCGGCCGAGCTGGTGGCGGGCTTCGGTGCCGGGGCCGCCCGCACGGTGTTCTCGGCGCGCGACCAGCTTCACGCCCGCGACCGTTATTTCCGCGAGTCGGGTGGGGCGATCCGCTTCTTTATCGAGGAAGAAGGAAGCGCGCTCAACAAGATCGGTCATGCGCTGCACGATCTAGATCCGGTGTTCGATCGAATCTCGCGCCAGCCGCGGATGGCCACACTCGCGCACGCGCTCGGCCTCGCGGCGCCCTTGCTGGTGCAGTCGATGTATCTCTTCAAGCAGCCATTGGTCGGCGGTGAAGTCGGCTGGCATCAGGATGCCACCTATCTCCGCACGGAGCCCTCGACGGTCGTCGGTTTGTGGATCGCGCTCGACGACGCCGACCGGGAGAATGGCTGCCTGATGGCCTTGCCCGGCGCGCATCGCGGGCCGTTGCGCAGCTGGTTCGGCTACCGGGGTGACGCGCTCGTCACCCGCACCCTGGACGAAACGCCCTGGCCGGACGTCGAGCCGGTGGCGCTCGAAGCGCCGCGGGGCACCCTCATCGTGCTGCATGGCCTGCTGCCGCATGCCAGTGCCGCCAATCGCTCGGCCCGGCCGCGCCACGCCTATGCGCTGCACCTGATCGACGGGCACGCTACATATACGACCGACAATTGGCTGCAGCGTCCTGACCTGCCCCTTCGAGGCTTCGCATGATTTCCAAGGCTGAACTTCCCAAGGCTGAGCTGCATTGCCATCTCGAAGGCTCGATTTCGCCGGCTTTGGCCATCCAGTTGGCGCGGCGCAACGGCATCGAATTGCCGGCGGCGACGTTCGGTCTGGACGGCAGGTTCGCCTGGCACGATTTTCACAGTTTCCTCGACGCCTACGACCTGGTTTGCGGCGCGTTGCGCAAGTCCCCGGATTTCGGCGACGTCATCTATAGCTACCTCGCCGGCGCGGCAGCCGAAGGGGCGGTCTATGTCGAGATGTTCTGCTCGCCGGAGCGTCCGGCGGGGCTCGGCATCGCCTATGCCGACTGGCTGGCGGCGCTGGCGGCGGGCATCGACCGGGCGGAGCGCGAATTCGGCATCGTCGGCCGCATCATCGCCATCTGCATCCGTCATCGCGGCCCCGACCGGGCGCTGGCGATAGCGAAAACCATCATCGCCGAGCCGCATCCCTATGTGGTGGGCTTCGGCATGGGCGGTGACGAGCATCAGTTCGCGCCGGTTGATTTCGCCCCGGCCTATCGGTTGGCCCACGACAACGGCTATGGCTGCACCGTCCATGCCGGCGAAGTGGTCGGTCCGGAAAGCGTATGGGCCGCGATCGACTCGCTGCCGGTTACGCGCATCGGCCATGGCGTGCGCTCGGCCGAGGATCCGGCGCTGCTGGCCGAACTGGCGCGGCGCGGGACCGTGCTGGAAGTCTGCCCGGGCAGCAACATCGCGCTTGGCCTCTATCCGGACTTTGCGCACCATCCCTTGCCGCAGTTGATCGCGGCCGGCGTCAGGGTCACGCTCAACTCCGACGATCCGCCGTTCTTCCACACGACGCTCGGCCAGGAATACGCAAGGCCCGGTCTCTCCGATCAGGCCTTGCGGGCGATCACGCGGACGGCGATCGAAGCGTCTTTCGCCGATGAGGGGACCAAGGCACGGCTCCTGAAGGAGGCTTCGCTATGATCGGAAAGAAGACACTGGCGGGTCTGGTGCTCGCGGCGGCGATGACCGCAACCTCCGCGCAGGGGCAGACGGCGCCGCCGCCCAGCGACATGCTGCTGGCGACGCTATGGATGCAGCGTTCGGTCGAATACAAGGCCAACGCGCTCAGCGTCTATGCCCTGGCGAAAATCCGGCTCGACGAGGCGCTGGCCGACAAGAACTGGACGGCGGCGCCCATCGAACAGAAGGGCGCCTATCAGGCTCTGCCGCCGGCGGTGATACTCGATATCGACGAGACGGTGCTCGACAATTCGCTTTACGAAGTCTGGCTGATGAAGAACGACCAGTCCTTCAGCACCCAGAGCTGGAACGCCTTTGTCGCCACCCAGACCTCGTTGCCGATCCCGGGCGCGGTCGAGTTCGCCAAGTACGCCGACTCCAAAGGCGTGAAAGTCTTCTACATCACCAACCGCGGCGTCGAGGTCGAGGCCGACACGCGCCAGAACATGGACCGGTACGGCTTTCCCATGGGCGGCAATGTCGACACCTTCCTGATGCAGGGCGAGAAGCCGGATTGGGCCAGTGCCAAGGGCACACGCCGCACCGTCATCACGACCGGCTATCGCGTGCTGCTCAATATCGGCGACAATTTCGGCGACTTCGACGATTCCTACCGCTCGAGCGAGAACGACCGGCTAAAAGCCTTTGAAGCCAACCGCGAGCGCTGGGGCCGCGAATGGCTGATGCTGGCCAATCCGAGCTACGGCTCCTTCGAGAGTGCAACCTTCGGCCACGATTTCAAGAAATCGCGCGAGGAGCAGCGCAAGGCGAAGAACGATGTACTCGAGGGCTGGCCGGGGCCGAAGTAGATTTCCAGGGAGAATGTCGATGAGTGCGTTGCCAAAATGCCTGCTGATCGTGACCGCCGAGGTCGACAGGTCGGTCGAAGCGGCGTGGGGCCGATGGTACGACGAGACGCATCTTCCTGAAGCGCTCGCCTGTCCGGGCGTGCTGTCGGGCCAGCGATACGTCTCCGCGGGTGAAATTTCCGAGAGCGAGCGCGGGCACCGGCGGGTGTTGAAGACGGTGCTCTACACGACGGTTTACGAATTGAGCGGCCCGGAGGCGGTGACGACGCCGGAATTCACGACGATGCGCGGCTGGGCGGCCTTCACACCGCACGTGCGCTCGCAGACACGGGTCGTGGTCGGGCTTTAGATCGTCCGATCGCGGAAGTGGCAGGCCGCGAGGTGGCCGGGAGCGACCGACTCGAGCAACGGCTCTTCGGTCGCGCAGCGATCGGCGTTGAGCGGGCAGCGTGGATTGAAATGGCAGCCGGGCGGCGGGGCGATGGCGCTGGCGATCTCGCCGCGCGCCTTGGCGGCGGCATTCACGATGCGATTGAAGGGATCGGGGATCGCGGCGATCAGGGCACGCGTATAGGGATGGCGTGGGTTCTCGAAGATCTCGCGCCAGTCGCCCTGCTCGACGATGCGGCCGAGATACATCACGGCGACACGGTCGCTCACATGCTCGACCACCCCGAGATCGTGGCTGATCATGATATAGGCAAGGCCCATCTCGTCCTTGAGCTCAAGCAACAGGTTGATGATCTGCGCTCGGATCGAAACGTCGAGCGCGGAGACCGGCTCATCGCAGATCACCAGCTTGGGCTTCAGGATCAGCGCCCGGGCGATGCCGATGCGCTGGCGCTGACCGCCGGAGAATTCATGTGGGTAGCGGTCGGCATGTTCGGGCCGCAACCCGACCTTGGCCAGCATGTCGGCCACCCGCGCATCGATCTCGGCCTTGTCGGAGACGCCGTGGATACTGAGCGGCTGGGCGAGCGTGCGACGGACGGTCTGGCGCGGATTGAGAGAGGCGTAGGGGTCCTGGAAGACCATCTGGACCACGCGCGCCACGTCCATGCGGTCGAGCGTACGCGCCGCGCTGATCTCCTTGCCGTCGAGCAGCATGCGGCCGCGCGTCGGCGCCACCAGCCCCATGATGGCGAGCGCCAAGGTGGATTTGCCGCAGCCTGATTCGCCCACCAGCCCCAAACACTCGCCGGGCTTCACGTCCAAGGTGACGCCGTCGACCGCCTTCAGGGTCTTGGCGCCGCCCTTGAAGGCGCCTCCGACCATATAGTGGACGGCGAGGTCGTCGAGGGTGAGCAGGGACTCAGGCATGGTGATAGCACCGCACCAGGCCGCCGGCCGGCAAAGGCGTGATCTCAGGCGCCACCGTGCGGCAGATCTCGGTGCTGGCCGGGCAGCGCGGATTGAACCGGCAGCCGCCGGGGTAGGAAGCGATCGAGGGCACGACGCCTGCGATCTCGCGCAAAAGATCGCTTCGGCCGGCTGCTGCTCGACGATGCGGCCGGCATACATCACCGCCACGCGCCGGCACATGTTGGAGACCAGACCGAGATCGTGGCTGATCATCAGCACGGCGGTGCCCTTGGCGGCGCAGAGTTCGCTCATCAGATCGACGATCTCGGCCTGCACGGTGACGTCGAGCGCCGTCGTTGGCTCGTCGGCCACCAGCAGGTCGGGCCCGCAGGCGAGCGCGATGGCGATCATGACGCGCTGGCGCATGCCGCCCGATAATTGGTGTGGGTAGTCCTTGATGCGGCGCTCGGGCGAGGGTACGCGCACCTGGCGTAGAGCATCCTCGGCGCGGTCCCAGGCCTCGTTCCAGCCGAGGCCTTCGTGCAGCACGAACATCTCGGCGATCTGCCGTCCGACCGGCGAAAGCGGATTGAGCGCCGTCATCGGCTCCTGGAAGATCATGGCGATGCGCTTGCCGCGCAGCCGGCGCATCTCTGCCGCCGAGGCGTCCTGGATTTCCCGACCGTCGAGGAGGATGCGGCCGCCGGCCAGCGACAGCGGCCGGCGCAGCAGGCCCATCAGCGCCAGCGCCGTGATGCTCTTACCGCAGCCCGATTCGCCCACCAGGCCGAAGGTCTCGCCGCGGGCGATCTCGAACGACACGCTTTCGACGGCGTCATGCGGGACGTCATTGCCTTCGAGCGCGATGCGCAGGTCTTCGACCTGGAGGAGGGGAGCGCTCATGCCAGTCGTCTCATCCCCTGCGCGTCGTCGACTGGGGATCGAGGATGTCACGCAGCCCGTCGCCCAGCAGATTGAGGCCGAGCACGGTGAGGAAGATCGCCAGGCCCGGAAAGACTGACAGCCAGGGCGCCGTGGTGATCTGGTCGCGCGCCTCCGACAGCATGCTGCCCCAGCTCGGGAAAGGCGGGCGAATGCCGAGTCCCAGGAACGACAGAGCCGCTTCCGCGAGAATGGTGCCGCCGATACCCAGGGTCGCGATCACGATCAGCGGCCCCAGCATATTGGGCAAAAGCTGGGTGAACATGATGCGCACATCGCCATAGCCCAGGATGCGCGCGGCCTGGATATAGCCCTGGGATTTCAGCGATAGCGCCTGGGCGCGCGCGATACGGCAGCTATAGGACCAGTTAGTAAGGCCGAGGGCGATCAGCAGGCTGGTGAGGCCGGGGCCGAGGATCGCCATGATGGCGAGCGCGAAGATCAGCGAGGGGATCGCCAGCATCAGGTTGGTGAGCCCGCTCACCAGATCGTCCCACCAACCGCCCCAGAAGCCGGCCGAGAGTCCCAGGGAGACGCCGATGATGCTGTTGGCGATCTGGCTGACGATGCCGACGGTGAGCGAGATGCGCGCGCCATAGACGATGCGCGAATAGATGTCGCGCCCCTGGGCGTCGGTGCCGAAGGGGAACGTCCAGTCCGGCGGCAGCTCGGCGTTCATCAGGTTGGCGTCGAGCACCGGGTCGGTCAGCGTGATCCACGGCGCCAGCACGGCGACAACGATGGCAACGGCTACCAGCCCGCCGCCGATCCACAGATTGGCACCCAGTTTCACGCTGATCTCAACCGTAGCGGATGCGCGGATCGATCGCGACATAGGCGAGATCGATCAGCATGTTGATGACGAGGAAGAAGATCACGATCAGCAGGATACAGCCCTGGACCGTGGGAATGTCGCGCTGGAACACCGAGTCGACCAGGAGCGAGCCGACGCCGGGCCAGGAGAAGAGCTTTTCGACAACCACCGCCTGCCCCATCAGCGAACCGAACTGCAGGCCGATCGTGGTGATGACGAGGACGAGCGCGTTGCGCATGACGTGCCAACTCACGACGCGCCGCTCGCTCATGCCCTTGCTGCGGGCGGTGCGGACGAAATCGGCGTTCAGCACGTCGAGCACGGCGGCACGCGTGGTGCGCGCCAGCAAGGCCATCGGACTGACGCCGAGCGCGATGGCGGGCAAAGTGAGATAGCGCAGGCTGCCATCGCCATAGCCGAAGCTCGGAAGCCATTTGAGCTGCAGCGCGAAGAGATACATCAGCAGCAGGCCAAGCCAGAATTTGGGCAGCGAGAGCCCTGAGATCGCCACCACCATCGAGGCCGAGTCGACCATGCTGCCGGGCTTCAGCGCGGCGATGAAGCCCAGCGGTACCCCGACCAGGATGGCGAAGATCATCGCCGCGAAAGTGAGCTTGAGCGATGGCCACAGGCGGCCGGCGATCAGCGTCGTCACCGGCTCGCGGGTGCGGAAAGAGGCGCCGAGATCGCCGACCGCGAGGTTGCCGACATATTTGACGAAGCGCGTGGCGATCGGCTCGTCGAGTCCCATCTCCTTGCGCATGCGCTCCATCACCGCCGGGTCGATGGTGCGGCCGTCCTCGGCCATGCCCGAGATGAAACTGCCCGGCAGGATGCTGAACAGCACGAAGATCAATGCCACGACCGCAGCCAGGGTGGGTACGACGTTGGCGATCCGGCGGACGATAACGGAGAGCATTAATTTGCAGTCAGGGCTTCCGTCACTTCACCGGTGAGCGTTGGTCGACCCAGATGTCCTCGGCATACTGGTGGGTGATCTCGGTCGGGTTGGCCTGCAGCCCGTGAATCCACGGCTGATAGGCCAGCACTGCCTTGTTGTAATTGAAGAACCACACCGGCGCTTCCTCGTAGAGCAGGTTGTTGGCCTGGCGAAGCAGGTCGTTGCGCTTGGCGGCGTCGCCGGCCTGGCTGGCCTCGTCGAGCAGCTTGTCGAACGCCGGATTGTTGAACGAGATGTAGTTGCAGGCCGTGCGCGGCGTCGTGGAGTAGAAGCAGCGCAGCGTCGCCAGCGAATCCGGACCGGTCAGGCTTGATCCGATATAGGCCTGGAAGTCGCCCTTCATGGCGATCTCGGTCAACACGGTGACCTCGACCAGCTTCGGTTTCACCTTGATTCCGACCTTGGCGAGGTAGGGGATCACCGCTTCGACGATGGGCAGCCCCCAGCTCTCATTCTGGCTGGTTGTCCATTCGAACTCGAAGCCGTCGGGATAGCCTGCTTCGGCCAGCAGTTTCTTCGCCTTGGCTGGATCGAAGGAATAGGGCTTCAGGCTCTTGTCGTAGGCGGGCGACGACAGCGGCAGCCAGCTCGTGGCGCGATAGGCCTTGTCCTTGACCAGCCGCTTGATGATCAGGTCGGTGTCGATGGCATGATTGATCGCCTGGCGCACGCGTTTGTCGGCGAACGGCTTGAAGGTCGGATTCATGCGCATCGAGCGCGTGAACATCTCGGCGACCTCGAGGATGCCCTTGGAGAGCTCCGGATCGGCGCGATAGGCGACGTACTGGGTGGGCCCGAGGATCGAGGTGTCGATTTCCTTGTTGCGGAAAGCGACATCGCGTGCCGCCGCCTCGGGCATGAGCGAAATTTCGAGCCGGTCGGCATAAGGTTTGCCGGGCTTGTAGAACTTCTCCCAGCGTTCGAGGACCACGCGCGAGCCGGGTATGTGTTCCTTGAACTTGAATGGCCCGAGGCCGACCGGTTTGGCGGCGAAATTGCCCTTCTCGACTTCCTCCCTGGGCAGGATCGCGGTCGTGCCGTCGAAGAAGTAAAAGGCCGGATCGGTGCGGTCAGTGATCGTCATCTCGAGGGTGGAATCGTCGATCTTGCGCAGGCCGGAAATATCCTTGGCCTGGCCCTTCTCGACCTCGACCGCGCCCTTGATCAGGCGGACATAACGCACGCCGGGATAGCCCTTGCTGCCGTCCAAGATGCGCGTGAACGACCAGATGACGTCGTCGGCCGTCATCTTGCGGCCGTTGTGAAAATAGGCGTCGTCGCGCAGCTTGTAGGTATAGACGAGGCCGTCGGGCGAGACTTTGATGTCCGTGATCAGCTCGGGCACCAATTTGCCGCTGGCCGAATCCCAATTGTAGAGCGTGCGATTGAGCGCCTTGCCGACGATCTCGTCCTGGGCGCGCGGCGTGGTGTGAATGTCGAGGCTGCCGAAGCTCGCTGCATAAGGCGCCGTCATGCGGATCGTACCGCCCTTGCGCGGCGTCTCGGCCTGCTGCGCCTGGACAGCGCTGCCTGCGAAAACGGCAAGCGCCGCCGCAGCCAGCCAAACGTGTCTTTTCATGACCCCCCGATCCCCCTGATCCATTACCGCGGACATTCCATAGAGAAGAGACAACAAACGCAAGGGGAGAGGAGCTTTCATGGGGACCGCGCGGCTGGAGCCGCGCGGTCCCTAAGAGTCCTGGAAAGCCCTTAGGCGGGCACGCAATAGCCGTCGCGACGGGGATCGCAGCCGCCGGTGAAGCTGCCGGTGACGGGATCGACCGCCACGCCCTGCATGCCGCCCACTTTCATCGTCCAGTCGGGGCCGCTGGTGAGGTCGTGGCCGCGCGCGCGTAACTCGGCATGGATTGAAGGTTCGATCCGCGATTCGAGGAGCACGGCGCGGCCGTCGGTCAGGCGTCCCCGCGGCGCCTCGATCGCTTGCTGCAGCGGCAGGCCGTAGTCGATGTATTGTACGAAGGCCTGCGGCTGCGTTTGCAGGATGCCGTAGCTGCCGGGCGTGCCCAGCGCCAGGACGGGCTTGTCGTCCTGCGTCACGATCGAGGGTGCAACGCAGACCGGCATGGGGTCACCTGGCTTCACGCGGTTGGGACTCTCCGGATTCACATCGGCCCAGAAGAGGAAGTTATTCAGGCAGACGCCGGTGCCCGGCACGACGATGCCCGAGCCGAACACGCTGCCGAGGCTTTGCGTCACGCACACCATGTTGCCGTCGCGGTCGGCGATGGAAAACGACGTGGTGTGGCCTTCCGCCGGTAACGGCGTCCATTGCTCGGTCGGACCGTCGACCGGCTTGCCGTCGCGCACGCGGGCGCGCAGGCCCTCGACATAACCGTCGGACAGCAGCTCGGCCAGCTTCTGCTTCAAGGGCACGCCATTGGCGATGCGCACGCCGGCGGCGATGCGGATGGCGCGCAGCACGGTGTCGATGTGCTCGATTCCGTTGCGCGGCATGCTCTTGAGGTCGAAGCCTTCGAGGATGCGCAGCGTTAGAAGATACTGGAAGGCCTCGCAGGGAACGGGTGGCACATGGACCTTGTGGCCGCGATAGTCGACCGACAGGGGATCGACCCAGACCGCTTTGGTCTGCATCAGGTCGTCCATGGTGAGACAGCCGCCGAGTTCCGTTAGCCGCTCGATCAGCTTTTTGCCCAGCGCGCCGCCATAGAGCAGGCCGGGGCCTTCGCTGGCCAGCGCCTCGAACGTGCGGGCGAGGTCGGGCTGTTTCAGCACGGCTCCGAGTTCCGCTTTGCCGCCGCAGATGCCCTCAAGATAGACGCGGCTCCATTCGGGATAGAGCTTGGCCAATCCCCGGAGTTCCGGGATGACACCGGCAATCTCCTCGACATTGAATTCGACCAGGCCGAAGCCGTCGCGGGCCAGCGCGATTGCCGGCGCGAAGAGCTCGGGCAGCTTCTTGCTGCCATAGGCGTTTACCATCTCGCACCAGCCGGCGAGATTGCCAGGCGAACCTACGGCCAGTGCGCCGCGCTGCAGCTGGTCGCGCCGCGACAGCTTGTCGACCGGGAACTTCCTCGGGATATGCGCCATGAAATCGAGCGAGCGCACGCGCTTTTCCTTTGCGACGTAGCAGGTGGCGAGGCCCCGTCCGGCGAAGCCCGACATATAGGGTTCGACCACATTCAGCGCCGCCGCCGTCGCCGCCGCGGCGTCGAAGGCATTGCCACCATTGCCGAGAATGCGCGCACCGGCTGCCGCCGCCAGCGGATGGGCCGCCGCGACCATTCCGTGCCGCGATGTGATGGTTGGGCGCTTGCCGTGCTGCAACATACCTGTCTCCCCCAATGAACGGGCGGATGGTGCCGTGTCTGGCGCGCAGGAGCCAGCGCGAATTGCGCAAAACGGCCTGCGCTTGCATAAGGGTGTCATGCTCCTCACGAGACGCAGCACCCTCGCGGGCTTCGCAACATCGGTCGGCGCTTCGAGCGGCCGGGCCGAAACGTGGCCGTCCAAGCCGCTTACTATCGTCGTGCCCTACGCGGCGGGCAGAGCCACGGATACCCTTTCGCGCATCATGGCCGAGCAGCTATCGCCGAAGCTCGGCCAGCCGGTGATCGTCGACAACAAGGGTGGCGGCAACGGCTCGATCGCGGGTGGCTTCGTGGCGCATGCTCCGCCCGACGGCTACACGATCATGATGGCGACGGCGGCCACGCATGCCGGCAATCCCAACCTGATGAAGTCCGTGCCGTACGATTCGCTTGCTGACTTCGCTCCAGCCGGTTTCTATGGCTTCATTCAGTTCGTCTTGCTGGCGCGTAACGATACGCGTGCGGCGACGCTCGACGACTTCATCAAGCGCGCCAAGGCCGCCAAGCTGCCGCTGACTTCGGGCGCGGGGACGCCGTCCGCGCGCGTGATCACCGCGACGTTGGCCGAGCGCACCGCCTCGGAGCTCGTCTATGTGCCGTACAAGGCAGCGCCTCAGGCGCTGGCCGATCTGCTATCCGGCCAGATCGACATGACCTTCGCCGACGTGGCCATTGCCGTGCCGCAGATCAAGGCGGGCAAGGTCAAAGCCCTGGTGCTCGCTTCGGACACGCGCTCGCCGCTCATCCCTGACGTGCCGACCTTCAAGGAAGCGGGGCTGGGCCAATTCGCGCTCGATGCCTGGTTCGTGCTGATGGTTCCGGCCAAGACGCCGCCCGAGATCGTGGAAAAGATCGACAACGCGGTGCAGGAGATCGTGGTCGATCCGAAGGTGATCGAACGCCTGCATGCGATCTCGTTCGAGCCCAGGAGAATGGCGTCTGCCGACGTTCGGGTCTTCATGAAGTCGGAGATCGAGAAATGGGGCCGTCTGGCCAAAACCGCCGGCATCGAAAAGGAATGACAAGAGGAACGCGATGACGACAGCACCCAAGCGACTCGAATTCGGCTGGTTCCTGCCGACGGCCGGCGACACCACGGCCTACGGCCTGGCGAGTGCGCAGGTGGCCCCGTCGCTCGATCTGTTCGACCGGGTGGTGAAAGCGGCCGAAGAGGCGGGCTTCGAGTATATGCTGGTGCCGGTCCAGACCGCGTGCTGGGAAGCCTGGATCGCCAGCGCCATGATGGTGGCGCGGTCCAAATCCATGCGCATGCTGGTGGCGGCGCGGCCGTCCTACATAAATCCTGTGCTGCTCGCCAAGATGATTTCGACCTTCGACCAGCTCTCGGGCGGGCGGATCTGCATCAACCTGATCGCGGGGCAAAGCGAGGCCGAGAACGCCTCCGAAGGCATCAAGTGGGGCAAGGAAGAGCGCTACGAGATCATGGACGAGGAAGTCTCCATACTGAAGGCGCTATGGACTACGCGTGGTCCGGTCAACTACGACGGAAAATTCTATCAATTGAAGGGCGCTCAGATCCGTCCCTATCCGCTGCAGAAGCCCTATCCGAGATTCTATCTCGGTGGCGGCTCGAAGCAGGCGTGGGAGATTTCGGCCAAGCATTCCGATGTGCATCTGTTCTGGGGCGATACCTACGAGCGAATCCGCGCCAACATGGCGGAGATCAAGTCGATGGCCGCGGCGCACGGCCGTGAGAAGGACATCGGCTTCGGCATGCGGCTGCAGGTCGTGTGTCGGGAGACCGATAAAGAGGCATGGGCCTTCGCGCACGGGCTGGTGGCCCATGCCAGCGAGGCGCAGAAGGCCTTTGTGAAGGAGCGCTTCGCCACATCGGAGGCCAACCGCCGGGTGCGCGAACTGGCGGCGATCGGCGAAACCATCGAGCCGCATCTGTGGACCGGCATCACCCGGGTCCGCCCCGGCGCCGGCATCGCCATCGTCGGCGATCCCGAGCAGTGCGCCGCGACGCTGCAGAACTTCATCGACCTCGGCTGCCATTCCTTCTGCCTGTCAGGCTATCTGCACGATGAGGAGGCCGAGCGTTTCGGCAAATGGGTGATGCCGATCCTGCGCGAACACAACAAGGAGCGGATGCTGGCGGCGTAAGATTGGCGCACAACGGCGTGTTTAAAAGCCCCTGTCATCCTGAGCGCAGCGAAGGATCCTTCGCTGCGCTCCAGCGCGGAGGCTACTCCGCGCGAGATGACATGATTGTTGTCATTGGCATCGCGTGCCAACAAGTCGGCTCAGCCGAGCTCCAGTCTCACCGCGACCGCGGCGCTGGCGATCACGGCCAGGTCCTTGCCTTCCTCATCGGGGACGTCGAGGCCGCCCTTGACGGCTTTGACCGTCACGATGCCGTGCGGCAGCGAGATCCGCACCTTCTCGATATCGACCTTCTCGGGTTTCTGCACGCCGATGGTCACATCGACGAACATCTGTGTTTTCGAATCGACCCCGAGCGAGCGGATCATGGCGAGCGAGCTGTGGTGCAGGGCGTCCTGCACGGCGCGCAAAGCGGCTTTGGTATAATCGCCGCCATGCAGATCGTTGCCGGTGCCGAGTTCGAGAATGACGCGTCGTGCGGTCATGGTGTTCTCCTCCCCCGTTGTCAGATATCGAGCCGGACGATGGCGGCCGCCTGCGCGATCACCGTCTTGTCCGTGCCGGCTTCGTTGGCGATCTCGAGGCCGCCCTCGAACACCTTCACCGTGCCCGTGCCGTGCGGCAGCACTGCCAGCACTTGGGCCTTGTCGACCTTGCCGGGCTGCGGCACGCCGATCAGCACTTCGACCTGCATGTCGTCGCTCGATTTGCCGAGCGCCGTGGCGATGGTGAGCGAGTTGTGCCACAGCGCGTCCTTGAGCGCGCGCACGGCGGCCTTGGTATAGTCGCCGCCGCGGATGTCGGTGCCCATGCCGATTTCGAGCGCCACTCTCTTCAACGTCATCACGATCTCCTTCAGGGCTTCGACAAGCCCGCCTTGACCAGTAGCGGCTTCACGTCCTGGAAGTATTTCTCGGCGAAGGCGCGATACTCGGCCGGGTTCTTGTACCATGCAGCCTGGATGTACTTGTCGAGCAACTCCTGCACCCGGGGATCGGCCATCGCCTGTTTGAAGGCAAGATGAATCGCCTCGACGATTTCCGGAGGCAGGCCCTTCGGTCCGACCAGACCATAGGGGCTCTGGCCCACGACGTTGACGCCGCGCTCGATCAGCGTCGGCACGTCCTTGTATTTGGGAATGCGCTGCTCGGTCGCCATGGCGAGGATGCGGCACTGGCCGTTGTCGACGAAGGGCGACCATTGCGAAGCGTCCGCCAGGAAATGGATCTGGCCGCTCAGCAGCGCCTGCATCCACTCGGCGCCGCCTTTATAGGGCACGTGGGTGAATTTGGCGCCCGTCGTCTGCTCGATCTCGATCATCATGAGTTGGCCGGTGCCGCCCACGCCGCTGGTGCCGTAATCGTATTTCTCCGGCTCCTTCTTGCCGGCGGCGATCAGGTCCTCGAGTGTCTTCCACGGTGAGTCGGCGCGCACGACGATGCCCAGGGTGTAGCCCGAGAGGCCGATGATGTAAGTGAAATCACGCAGCGGGTGCCAGTTGGCCTCCTGATAGTGCGGATAGCGCAGGCTGTTGATGCTCATGCAGGCAAGCTGATAGCCATCCGGCTTGGCATTGAGCAGCATGGCCGGCGCGAGCGTGCCGGCGGCGCCAGGCCGCACATCGACGATGATCTGCTGGCCAAGGACCTTGCCGGCTGTTTCGCCGAGCAGGCGGATATGGACATCGGTGACGCCGCCCGCGGCAAAGGGATTGTAGATCGTGATCGGTTTTTCCGGCTTCCAGCGGGCTTGGCCGCGCGCCAGGCCGGGGGCGGCGACGGTGGCGGCGGCAAGGGCTGCAAACTGCCGGCGGCGCAGCGGTGTTGTCGGGTGCAAGGTCGTTCCTCCTGTCCTTTTTCATTGCGACACAACAAGACGGCCGCACGAGGCGGCCGTCCGTCAGTCGTTGGCAGTTTGAGCGAAAGAGCGGCCGAGCGCTACTTCCGTGCGGCGTCGATGCTCCAGGGGCCCGCGCCGGCCGCCGCGATGTAGAGCAAGGCGAAGCAATAGACGATCGCTAGCTCGCCGCCGTTGAGGATCGGGAAGAAGCTGCGCGGAGCGTGAGCGTAGAAGTATGCGACCGCCGTCATGCCCGAGAGAACGAAAGCCGCCGTCCGGGTGAACAGGCCGAGGATGAGGAGCGCGCCGCCCACAAGCTCGAAGAAGCCGGCCAGACCGGGCATGGACGTCAGATCGAGGTTGGCCATCATGGGCACGGCCGGGAACTTGAAAAGCTTGGCGGTACCGTGCGCCAGCAAGGTCAGGCCGCAAACGATGCGCAGGACGCTGAGAAGTCGAGGTGCCCAGGCTGCGCCGATTGCTTCGAAATTCATCATTTGTCTCCCCGAGTGATGACGAATCCATCATGAGCTTGGCCTCATTTTTCGACAAGCGGTCGCAAACGGTAACCAAGTCACGGTTTCGTTAGTCACGCCTCGCACTTCGTCGGAGGTTTGCTATGATCCGCGCAAATGTTCGGCCCAAAAGCCGAAATTAATAAGAGGCGGGTCAGCCGCCTCCGCAAAGGAGGATGGATGGCCACGGTCGATATCCGCAACGTGCGGAAGGCTTTCGGATCGTTCGAGGTATTGCACGGCGTTAGCGTCGACATTGCCGATGGCGAGTTCGTTGTACTGGTGGGACCGTCCGGCTGCGGAAAGTCGACGCTGCTGCGCATGCTGGCCGGCCTGGAGAACATCACCAGCGGAGAGATCGCGATCGGACCGCGTGTGGTCAATGCGGTGCCGCCCAAGGACCGCGACATCGCCATGGTATTTCAGAATTACGCGCTCTATCCGCACATGACCGTGTTCGACAACATGGCCTTTTCGCTCAAGCTCGCCGATGCGCCCAAGGAAATCATGGAGCGCGAGGTCGGGCGGGCCGCCAAGATCCTGGGACTCGAGCAGCTCCTGCAGCGCTTTCCGCGTCAGCTGTCCGGCGGCCAGCGCCAGCGCGTGGCGATGGGTCGGGCGATCGTGCGCAATCCACAGGTCTTCTTGTTCGACGAGCCGTTGTCGAATCTCGACGCCAAGCTGCGCGTGCAGATGCGGGGGGAAATCAAGGAGCTGCACCAGCGCCTCAAGGTGACGACAGTCTATGTGACGCATGACCAGATCGAGGCCATGACCATGGCCGACAAGATCGTGGTGATGAATGGCGGCAACATCGAGCAGATCGGCAAGCCGCTCGAGCTTTACGACAGCCCGGTCAATCTCTTCGTCGCCGGCTTCATCGGCTCGCCAGCGATGAACATGCTGAAGGGCACGATCACCGGCGGCGTGATGCGCACCGACGATGGCACCATCTGGCCGCTGCCGTCCAACGGCAAGCCGCCGCGCGAGGGCCCAACCGTCTATGGCGTGCGGCCGGAGCATTTCCATCTCGACGCCGGCGGCATTCCTGCCACCGTCCAGGTGGTCGAGCCGACCGGTTCGGAAACGCAAGTCCTGATGCGCGTCGGCGAACAGTCCATGGTCGGGGCCTTCCGCGAGCGCATCACGGCGCGGCCGGGTGAAGTCCTGCCGGTGCGGCCCGACCCGGGCCTCATCCACTTGTTCGACCAGCAATCCGGTCAGCGGCTCTGACGCGCCGCCAATCCGGCAGATACCAACGCGACAAAGAGTAAAAAAGGAGGAAACGACGTGGTCTACATCATCAATCGACGCGACACGATCAGGCTCGGCGCCGGAGCGGCGGCACTTGCCTTGGCCGCGAAGGCATCAGCGCAGGATATTCCCAAGGCCGACGTGGCCGCCCCCAAGCTGCCGCTGGAGAGCGGCGCCACCTTGCGCATCCTGCGGCCGGCGCGTTTCGTCGAGCCGGACGAGGTGATCTTCCGCGCCAATACCGCCAAGTTCGCCAAGGCGATGGGTGTGGACGTCCGCGTCGATTTCGTCGGTTGGGAAGACATCCGCCAACAGACCGCCGTCTCGGCCAACACCGGCGCCGGTCCGGACATCGTGCTGGGTTGGGCCGAGGATCCGCATGTCTATTCCGACAAGTTGATCGAGCTCAGCGACGTCGCCGAGTATCTCGGCAAGAAATACGGCGGCTGGATGTTCCTGGGCGAGAAGTACGGCAAGAAGGACAAGACCAACAACTGGATCGGCCTGCCCTTCGGCGGGTCGACCGGCCCGATCGTCTACCGCATGTCGGCGCTCAAGGAAGCCGGCTTCGACCAGGTGCCGAACTCGCATGCCGACTTTCTGAAGCTTTGCCAGGGCCTCAAGAAGATCAACAAGCCGGCGGGCTTCGCGCTCGGCAATGCGGTGGGCGACGGCAACGGCTTCGCCAACTGGCTGATCTGGTCGCATGGCGGTTACCTGGTCGATGAGGGCGGCAAGGTCGCCATCGACAGCAAGGAAACCCGGGCGGCGCTCACCTACCTGAAGGATCTCTATCCGACCTTCGTGCCGGGCACGATGGGCTGGGGCGATGTGAGCAACAACCGCGCCTTTGCGGCCAATGAACTGTTCCTGACGGCCAACGGTGTTTCGCTCTATTTCGCGCTCAAGAACGATCCCGCGACCAAGGCGATCGCCGACGACACGAACCATGCCCCGCTGATGAGCGGCGTGATCGGCAAGCAGCCGCAATCGGCGCTGGTCCTCAACGCCATGGTGTTCAAGCACTCGAAGTATCCGAACGCGGCCAAAGCCTATTTGCAGTACATGATGGAAGCGGAGCAATACGATCCCTGGCTTACCGGCTGCCTTGGCTACTGGGCGCATCCGCTCAGGGCTTACGGCAAGAGTAAAGTGTGGGACAGCGATCCCAAGCTCGCGGTCTATCGCGACGGCATGAACAACACCTTCTGGACCGGCTACAAGGGCCCGATCAGCCAGGCAGCCGGCACCGTGGCCGCCGAATACATCCTGGTGCAGATGTGCGCCTCGGTGGCGTCGGGTCAGGCGACGCCGGAGGATGCCGCCAAGGAGGCCCAACGCCGCACGCAGCGCTATTACCGCAAGTCGTAGAGCCGGGATGGCGCGGCGGGAAAGGACCGGCCGCGCCGTCTCCTTCTATCCGGAGGGCACATGACATCCGTCACCATGGCTGAATGGACGCGCACGCGCCGCCAGCCCAGCTGGCTGGTCCGCCTGTTCGACTGGAAGCCGTTCCTTGTCTTCGCGTGCCTGCTTCCAGCCTGCGGACTGTTGGTCGTATTCCTGACTTATCCGCTGGGGCTGGGCGTTTGGCTTGCCTTCACCGACACCAAGATCGGCCGCGCCGGCGAATGGGTCGGGCTGGAGAATTTCGAATATCTGCTGTCGGATCCGCAATTCTGGAGCGCGGTGTTCTTCAGTGTCTTTTACACCTCGGTCGCCACGTTCGGAAAATTTGCCCTGGGCTTGTGGCTGGCGCTGCTTCTCAACAACCATGTGCCGTTCAAGAGCCTGCTGCGCGCCATCATCCTGCTGCCCTGGATCGTGCCGACCGTGCTGTCGGCCATCGCCTTCTGGTGGATCTACGATCCGCAATTTTCCATCATATCCTACGTGCTGGTCGACGTGCTGCATCTGCGCACGACCTATATCGACTTCCTGGGGACGACCTGGCATGCGCGCTGGTCGCTGATCGCGGCCAATATCTGGCGCGGCATTCCCTTTGTCGCGATCTCGCTCCTGGCCGGTCTGCAGACAATTTCGCCCTCGCTCTACGAGGCGGCCCTGCTCGACGGCTCGACGCCTTGGCAGCGCTTCCGCTTCATCACCTTTCCGCTGCTGATGCCGATCCTGGCGATCGTCATGACTTTCTCGATCATCTTCACCTTCACCGACTTCCAGCTTGTCTACGCCATCACCCGCGGCGGACCAATGAATACGACCCAGTTGATGGCCACGCTCGCCTTCCAGCGCGGCATCGCCGGCGGCGAGCTGGGCGAGGGTGCGGCGATCGCCGTGGCCATGATCCCGTTCCTCGTTTTCGCCACCCTGTTCAGCTATTTCGCGCTGGCCCGGCGCAAGTGGCAGCAGGGAGAAGCCAATGACTGACCTGCCCACGGAACAAGTCTCCACCGCCACCGTCGCGCCCGACAAGATGGCGTGGGACAGCCGCTCGCGACGCATGGTGACGATCTACCTGCCGCTCGCCTGCTTCGTGCTGATCCTGTTGTTTCCGTTCTATTGGATGACAATCACGTCCTTCAAGCCGAACGCCGAACTCTACGACTACAAGCGCTACAATCCGTTCTGGATCGGCAGCCCGACGCTCGGCCACATCAAGCACCTGCTGTTCGAGACGGCCTATCCGCGCTGGCTTGTGACCACCATGGGCGTGGCGGTCTGCTCCACTGCTTTGTCGCTGTTCGCGAGTGTATTGGCAGCCTATGCGATCCAGCGCCTTCGCTTCAGGGGAAGTCAGTATGTCGGTCTCGGCATTTATCTCGCCTATCTCGTGCCGCCATCGATCCTGTTCATTCCCCTGGCGACGACCGTCTACCAGCTCGGCCTGTTCGACTCGCCGCTGGCGCTGATCCTCACCTATCCGACCTTTCTGGTGCCGTTCAGCACCTGGCTGCTGATCGGCTATTTCAAGTCGATCCCCTACGAGCTCGAGGAATGCGCCTTGATCGATGGCGCGACACGCCTGCAGATTCTGCGCCGCATCACACTGCCGCTGGCGGTGCCGGGCCTCATCAGCGCCGGCATCTTTTCCTTCACCCTGTCGTGGAACGAATTCATCTACGCGCTGGCCTTCATCCAGAGCAGCGAAAAAAAGACCGTTTCCGTGGCCATCCTCACCGAGCTGGTGTCCGGCGACGTCTATCAATGGGGAGCGCTGATGGCAGGATCGTTGCTGGGCTCGCTGCCGGTAGCGATCTTCTATTCCTTCTTCGTCGATTATTACGTCTCGTCGCTCACCGGGGCGGTCAAGGAGTAGCCCTTAAATTTAACTCACAGGCGCCGGCGGTATTGGCGGCTTGATCGGAATAGGCGGCGAGACCTCGGGACCAGTTGGACCGGGCGGCGGCATTTCCGGCGGAACCGGTTTCGGATTACCCGGGTCGGCCGGCGGAATCGGTGGCTCCGGTGTCTCGGGAAGCGGTCCGGCAGCGTGTCTGAATTGTCTCCAATGACTGCGCATCTCTGTCTCCGTGAAACAAGACTGGAAGCCGTCGCCCATGCGGCGCCGCTGATAGTAAACGTCCTGCTTCGGAGGCGAGTTGCGCAATGGGTGCGGTTTTACGGGTATGTGGAGTAGCGCTCGCCACAGCTTTACCATCATCTGATCGGCGCTGATCCTTCTGCTTGGCAGAGATCGAGCCAGGCATATTTCCGCGCGCCACCAGCGGCGTCGCAATACTCCGCTTGATCGGGTTTCACACGAACGACGGCCACGTCCGGCCCGTCCGGACCTTCGGGAAACCATTTGTCCGCATCGGCATCCCAGATGTTACGAATCAAGGCCTTGTCGCGGGCGAGCTTGGCTGTTCCGGAAACCGACAAATAGTGCTCGCGCTGGCGATCGATGAAAGCGAGATTCACGAAGCCCATATCGGCAATTTCGTACGCCTTGTGCGATGAGGGCCGCAGGAAATGAATCTCGCCCAATTGGCGATTGCCGACGGGCCCCATCGGCCGGCCGCGCAACGCCTCGCCATGGCGGGTCACCAGTATGCAGACCTTGATTTCTCTGATCATGGCCCAGAAGGCGTCGACATCGACCACGCTGCTCACATCCGCTCTCCCTTGGAGAAGCAAACGCCTTGTGCAGGGCAACGTTCCCTGGAGGGGAACCCACTCCGGCGCGTGGCGTTGTTGTTTTATAGAATAGTGGAGCAATGATATGAATCGACTGGTTCTGGCGATTGTCGCGGCGGGTTGCGTCGCGGGCGCCGCGCCTGCCGCCTTTGCTGCCACGGACGCGGAATGTGCGGCGGAATGGACAAAAGCCGATACCAACAACGACGGCGTATTAAGCGGTGTCGAGGCCAACCGCTACCTGGCCTATATGCGGATTCGCACGCAGGCCTCGCCGGATGACGGGAGCATTACCCAGGCGAAGTTCATGGACGCCTGCAAGGGAGACATCTTCAGGGCTGCTGCTCCCGATCCGGGCGCGCCACTGAAGGGCACCAACAGCTTCACCGAGGTCCAGGCCAAGGATCGTGTCGTGGCCGCCGGTTACACCGATGTGACAGCATTGACGATGGACGAAGCAGGTATATGGCGCGGCAATGCCAAGAGGGGCGATCAGACCCTAAAAATTGCCGTCGACTACAAGGGCAATGTTATTTCGCAGTAGAACCGAACCGGCACGCCCGCGGCATAGTATTTTTTTGATCCCTAGTTTTCCGGAACCTTGCCGATGCGCTCGACGGCGGCCTCCAGTCGTTTGGCGTCGTGCTCGAGGAATATCTTGAACGCAGGCGCGTCGAGATAAGCGATCGGCGTCTCGATTTTGATCATCGCCTCCTGGAACTCCCGATCGTCCACAGTCTGCCGCGCCGCTTGCCGCAGCCTGTCCATGATCGGTGCAAGGAGCGCCGCCGGCGCGAACAGGCCCGACCAGATGAAGAACGTGGCATCGTAGCCCAGCTCCTTCATGCTGGGGACGTCGGGCAAGGAGGCGAGGCGCGTGTCCCCCCACACCGCGAGCGCGCGCATTTTGCCGCCTTTGATCTGGCCGATAGCGGCGGCAGGTCCCGATGCGAGGGCATCGATCTGACCGCCCAGCAGCGCCGCCACCGCCGGTCCGCCACCCTGGTAGGGGATGTGAAACAGCTTGATATCGGCGGCGGCGGCGAAAATTTCCATCGCCACATGCAGCGTGCCGTAGACGCCGGAGGAGGCATAGTTGATCTCGCCCGGTCGCGCCTTGGCCGCATCGACCAGGTCCTTCAGCGTCTTGTAAGGACCGTCGGCGCGCACGACGAGCACGGTGGGATCGGCGCTGATCAGCGCGACTGGCGCCAACTGGTCGAGTTCGTAGGACGGTGTGCGGCCTTGCAGCCGGTCGGCGACCGGCAACACCGATATCGACGACAGCGCCATCAGCAAAGTGTAGCCGTCGGGCGCCGCCCTGGCCGCCTGCGCCATGCCCACTGCGCCGCCGGCTCCCGGCTTGTTCACCACCACGATCGGTTGCTTCAAAATCTTCGACATGATCGCGGCCGTCGGCCGGCCGGTGATGTCGGCGACACCGCCGGGCGGGAAGGGCACGATCAGCTGGATCGGCCGCGACGGGAAAGCGTCCTCGGCGGCGGCGCCGGCGATTGCCACGGCCGCTACGATGGCCGCGACGCCGATGCTCAGGAAATGCCGCATCTCGATCCTCCCATGACTTTCTAGTTGATCAGGTCAATCAATCTTGAAGTTGCCGCTCGCTGACGCAAGATGGGTTCGCGCCGCGCTTGGAGCCCACCATGAAAGCACACTACACGATGTTCGCGGGATACAATGCCTGGGCGAACCGCCGTCTGTACGAAGCCGCCGCCGAACTGCCCGATGCCGACTACCGCGCCGATCGTGGCGCCTTCTTCAAGTCCCTGCATGGCACGCTCAACCATCTGCTGACCACGGACCTGATCTGGATGAGCCGCTTCACCGGCGAAAGCGGCGCGCCGGATAGGCTTGATGCGATCCTCCACGAGAATCTTGCCTCGCTGCGTGCCGCCCGCGAGGTGCAGGACCGGCGCATCGTTGCCTATGTCGACGGACTAGATGACGCTCGCCTGGCAGGCGTCATCAGGTATCGACGGGTCTCAACGCCGGAAGAATTCGTGCAGCCTTTGTCGCCGGCGTTGGATCACTGGTTCAACCACCAGACCCATCATCGCGGTCAGGCCCATGCGATCCTGACCGGCCTCGTCGGACGCGCGCCGGAACTCGATCTGCTTTTCTTCCAGCGCCTCGTCGCGGCCGGCAAAGCCTAGCCCTTACAGATCCTTCTGGTTGCCGGGCAGCATCTCGGCCCGGTAGCCTTTGCCCTTGGCGTCGGTCATGGTCACTGTCTTGTCGGTGACGATGATGGTGTAACATTCCTTGTCGTCATCGGGATATTTGGTGCACACCCGCTCGCCCTCGAGCGCCCATTTGCCTTTGGTTATTTCGCCTTCGCTGAGCGACATGACCATGCCGTCCTTGCGATAATAATCGAAATAGACCTTGCCATCCGCTTTCCCGGTGAGCGTGTTGCCGACGACAACGGTCCAGGCAGCCATGCCCATGAGCTTCTGACCATCGGTGGCCGCCGCGGCCACCGGCGGAACGGCCGCGCCGCCGCCGGCAGCACCGGCACGCGTGCCGGCATAAGCCACGCTCAGGCCGAAAATCTCGGTGAGCGCATTCGGTTCGGCGATCTTGGCGACATCGTCGAGGCTCGTCGTCTTGGGCGGGTTGAGGGTGAGGCGAAGCGGGCCCTTGGGCGCTTTCCAATCGCTGATATAGGAGGCCAGCGCATCGAAGGCCTTCATCGAGGCAGGGCCCTGGCCGTTGGCGAAGCCGCCGATCGACGCCAGGCCCATGGCGACCCAGATGTCGGCTGTGGCGCCGTTTTGCTTGGCCATGGCCGGCAGCAGCTTGGCAAGCAGGCCGCTATCGTCGAACACCAGCGTGGACGTGCGCAGCCGCACATCGCCTTTCGCCGAATCGAGCTTGCTCGCCTTGTCGCTCACGCCGTCGAGCACCAGGCTGAGTTCGGTGCGGGCCTCGCCCTGCAGGACGATCTCGAACTTGTTGAGCGTGAAGATCTTGCGGTCGGTATCGAGCCGATAGTCGAGCGACATGTCGGCCGGCACGCGGGGGATGCCATAGGCCGTGAACATGCCGGAAAGATCGTCGTCGCCTGTCATGCCCTCCAACCGGATCTTGGCGAAGCGCGGCATGTCGTCCTTATCCTTGGCGGCCTTGTCCTTCGGCGCTTTGAGCCGCTCGAAATCGATGTCCTCGACCGTGACCTTGACGATCTTTACCGTCGAGCTCTTACCGCCGGTCTGGTCGCTCGCCGGCATGACGGCAACCACATCGTTCAGCACAAAGCCGCTCGGTCCGAGCGCGCTGGAACTGCCATAGGTGAATTTTTCAAATTCGAGCTGGGGTTTGACGTCGCGCTCGAAACGCTGAAGCCCGTTGTCCTGGGCCATCGCGGTGAGGGGGATCGCGGAAGCGGACAACGACACCGCCGCCAATAGCGACCAAAAAACCCCCTGAAAACGACGCATCGCATCCCCCTGCCGTGTTGATTGCTCTCTCAACCCTAGCACGTGAAATGCCGCACTGCACTGCAGCAAAATCGATATACGGGTTTGCCAATCGTTAGCGGACGGCCGGTGGCTCCTGGTCGGTGGGAATGCCGGCAATATGGCGGTAGTAGGCGACAACGCGGTTGACATAGGAGCCGGCTTCAGTCGCTCCCACGCTGACGGCGTCGGCGTCGATGCGCACCAGCGAATGGTAGTTCCAGGTGCCGTCCGACTGGCGCTGGATGATGCAAAAAAGCTTGATGTCGCCGGGATGGAAGAGGGGCATCAGCAGGTATTTCACCGTCGTGACGTTTTCGATCGCGAAGGCAATTCGATCGCTTGTCGCTTGCGTAACCTTTCCGCGATAGACGGCGCCGTCATTCAGGACGACATGGAAATCCTGGCCGGTTCGAATTTCAGTCGCCGAGAAGTCTGCACGGGCCTTGCCGTTGACTCCCGTGACCGCATGCGCCGATGACAGAAGGTCCTTCCAGTGCTTGCCGGTCACCGACCAATAGCGGACCGATTTCAGCAGCGACACGCCGCCGATCCGCGCCAGTATCTCATCGGTCGTCGCGGGGCCGCGAAACCGACCGGAGACGGCGATTACCCACCGTGCCGGTCCGGCCTGCCAGCCGGTGCAGACCGGCGGCTGCCACTTGGACCCAAGGTCGTTGCCTGACCACACGGCAATCGCCGATGGCGCGCCGACAGGAGGCGCGGGGAGAAAGGCAGGATCGCACGACAGGGCGGGCGGCTCCGCGGCCCAGCCGGGTCGGGCGCAACCGAGCGTCAGCAGGAAAAGTGCCGCGAGCAGGGTTTTAACCATACCGTAAAATAACGCAGCTTCTCACAAAGGTTGCCGATCCCGGGTATACTGCCCCGATGACTGATCCGACCCCGGCGCGACCGAGCGCTATTTTCATCGACGCCGATGCCTGCCCGGTCAAAACCGAGATTTATCGCGTTGCCGAGCGCTACGGCCTCAAAGTGTATGTTGTCGCCAACTCAATCATCGCCGTGCCG
>WNFR01001525.1_pt1 | contig 26524 bp, 21 predicted proteins | sample 5400221 | NCBI WGS metagenome assembly WNFR01 (sample SAMN13153357, study PRJNA577476) | soil metagenome | isolation source: 40 cm soil under Madrone tree | place: USA:California | collected 2016-06-14
CTCGAGAGTTCCGGCCAGAGAGCATTTTTGACTACGGTAGTAAGTTGCAAGATGAGGCGCGACAATGTCCGCAGCGTCGAAAAAGACACCACCGCCACGGGTCCCAACGTCGCCCCTATCACGATGGTGAGGCCCTGTAGACTAAGGGCATAACCGAGAGGGAACGCTATAAAGCCCGCGGCGGGAGCAACCAAGCATTTGATTGTCTTCATACTGGCGTGGCGGATCCCAAACTGAATCCAGGGGCTCAGGTGACAAAGTAAAATTGCGTAAGCGATGGTACCGAGGCAGCGGGCCACAAAGTACGTGCTCGCGACAGCTAATAGACTTCCGCCCAGAATTGCGACCGCCGTTGCAGCTATGGTTTCTGTCAGGCGCTGAATGAGGATCCAAAACGTCCCGGTCGCAAAATGGCCGTCGGATCTGTAACCACTTTCCACAACTCCGTACTGCTGAGAAACACCCACGTAAGCACCGAGAACAAGGATTATCTTCGCGGCCTCGCGGCTGGACAGACTAGGCAAGCGGAGCCAGCCTTGCCAAGGCATCCACCAGATGACCAGGGAAGCCAGCAGCAACGCGACGAAGGAGACGCATGTCACCAGGATCCATGAGCTCTGGAATGTTTCCAGCGCACCTTCGCGGTCGTTCTGTGCAACCCGCACGGACATATCGCTGCCAGAAGCATCGCCAAATCCCAAATCGCTAAGCGTCAGATAACTGGGGATCGCTGAGAGCAAGAGCCATTCGCCGTATTTGGTCGCACCCCAAACATGCAGGAGAACAGGTACGGTGACGAACTGTATGAAGACCGTTACGATGGGAGAAAGGGCCGTGGCGCCGAGCCCTCGCAAGAGGCGCCGACCGACGCTGTCACCCGCCTTAGAATGCATCGCAACTTCCATTGGTTCTGGACTCATATACGCGTTTCAGCGAGTGAGCGTCAGTGGCTGCGCGGCTAACTCTAACGAAGCTCGTCTCTGGCTCAATTTGTCGGGCGTTTCGTAGACGGAGGCGAAGTCGGTCTGAGGCGCTTTAACGTCGGCTGGACGGACCTCGCGCCTAACGATTTCCTTGAAGAAGAAATCGACCCGAATTCCGGCCGGTTTAGCTCAAGGTTGGACCTGAGTCCGTGTATTTTGGATTGGAGAGCAACGGGTCCGAAAGCATCCTTAAATAATGGGCTTTTGGGAAAGCGTTGGCGAGTCTGGTTTTGTGAGAAACCATTCAGGACGTGTACGGGTGCGCTGGCTCCGCTCGAGCGTTCGCCCGTGCTGCGGGTGTTTGCAGAACCATCGGGGCCACTGAGGAAAGATGTGTCTGATGAAAGACCAGTTTTGTGTGTTGCTAGCGCCTCAGGTGAGGAGGGCGAATCACTGGCTTGGTTGACGTTCCAGATGGCTGGGGAATTAGCCTTGCCTTGCTTGAAGAGTGTGTCCGCAGGCTGTTTCGCCGGTTGCAAGGACCAGAGACTCAACGAGCCCGCCCGTTTCGTGATTGCCCTTAAAGGTGGCGCCACCGGGGCCTCTTCAGCGACTCTTGGGTGAAGCGAAACGTCCACCGGATTAATCTCGGGATAAGCGGTCTGGGCCCGCACGCGTGTAGACGGGACCGCAGCCAAGACGCAGCAAATGGTCAGGAACCCGCTGGTCTTTATGGCTAGTGAACGGATGCGCTCGATACTTATAAAAATCATCGCTACACCTGCTTTGCACTCACGACCGGCAGTAACGCCCGGTAGCGAAGTATCAGTGAAACAAGCTTGCGTGCCGACCAATATCTCGGAATATATCGCTTCGATGCAGTGAATGGCGGGAAGCCATTCCAGATTTCGCTTCAGATAGAGCCCCAGCCTTTCCTGGGTACCACCGCCAATCGTGACGACGATATGGCGCGGCTTGCGTTCGCGAACCCTCTGGAGTAAGCGCTCATCGTGGATGGTTGGGCCATACGCGGGCGCCAAATAAACATCTTCGGGGAGCACGTGAACACTCTGCGCCGAGAGCCAGGCCAGATTCCTGGCAGCACTCTCCGGATTGGCCATGATCCAGAAAGATTCACCCGCTTGCCGAATATCGGGACGCGTCAACAACTTCACCAAATATTCCAATCCCGATAGACGCTGGATGCGGTCTCCTTGCAGAAAGTTCCAGACCATTACCATCAGCGAACTATCAGTGATGGCAACATCGGCGTTCATGAGAGCTTCGCGATAAGCGATGTCTTGGGCGAGATTCTTGAGGGCGGGTGCCGCCGGAACAACGAGCAGCCCACCATGGCAAACAAGGTCGATCGCTCTCTGAGCACTGCCCACAAAAAAGGTGATCCCAAGAATCTGCCGGAATTCGGCTTGCTGTGTCTTCTGATAGCTGGTTGTATTCATTTGGCGGCTGGCACCAGCATCTGACGCTCGATCCATTCGTAAGTTTTTGCGATGCCATCCTTCAAGCGAATCGCAGGTTCCCAACCAAGATATTCTTTAATCTTTGTGTTGTCGCTGTTGCGGCCGTTCACTCCCTTAGGAGCGCTCAGCATATAGGTGCGCTTCAAGCGAATGTTCGCGCATTCTTCAACGACATCCACCAACTCGTTGATCGTCACCAGTTCGCTGCTGCCAAGATTGATAGGCTCGTGAATCTCGCCCTCAAAGATGGCTTCTACACCCTTGATGCAATCTTCGATATACATGAAGCTACGGGTTTGATTGCCGTCTCCCCAAATTTCAATCTGGTGATTTCCCGAATGCTTGGCTTCAATAACCTTTCGACAGATTGCAGCGGGAGCTTTTTCGCGGCCGCCATTCCAAGTGCCGTACGGGCCATAAACATTGTGAAATCGCGCGATGCGGCACTGCAGCCTAAAGTCCTCTTCAAAATGGCGGCACATTCGCTCGCTGAAGAGCTTTTCCCATCCGTAGCCATCTTCGGGCAAGGCGGGGTAGGCATCCTCTTCTTTGAGTGCCACGACATCCGGACTCTTCTGCTTGTCGCCGTTGTAAACGCAAGCTGAGGAAGAATAAAAAAAGCGCCCTACTCCCTGATCCCTGGCGGCCATCAGCATGTGCGTGTTGGTTAGAACGCTGAGCATGCAAAGAGCGCGATTGTTCTCGATAAACCCCATTCCACCCATGTCGGCGGCGAGTTGAAACACAGCGTCTACGCCCTCTGTTGCCAAGTAGCAGTTGTGCTTGTCTCGCAGGTCGAGCGATAGGTTCTCTACGCCGTCTGCTTTCTGGTACCACTCTTCGATTGGTTTGACGTCCACGGCACGGATTTTGCTAGCGCCCCTCGCTTGCAGGCTTTTCACGAGATGACCCCCGATGAATCCCCCAGCACCACAAACGACCACTCTCTTTCCTTCGATCTTCATTATTGCAGGCTCCTTTTGTGGGATTTGACGCAAAAGACAGCAGCAGCGCGCGGATCTGGATTCGACCTTGTTTTAAACTTAGTATTCGCAAGAGCCGAGGATGATCTGGAACTGAGTCAGCGAATAGTAGTCAGTTATCGGACGCACGCTTCATTGCCAAACTTCCTTGTTGACCTTGCCAGGCCTCGGGCTCGGAGACGTGGGTTTGAATCGTTGACATCCGGTTCCGGGCCAACTCTCTTGTCTTTAACGCAATCATGTATTCATAGAACGACTGCAGCACGGCGTAGGTGAAACCCACACGACCATCGAGGAAACCGCACTTGCCAAAATACAGCAGAATAAACTTCAGAAGTGGCCGACCAGGCATGCGATAAAAAAGTTCCTTCTGGTGGAAGCGACGCTCGTTAAAATCCTTACTGAAGAAGGCCTGCTTCAGGCTAAACGACCCTTGAACAACGCGGACTCGCATGATTTGCTGCGATTCGAAAGAGCTGTAGTTATTGTGGCGCGCCAGCCAATGCGTGATGCCCTTGCTGAACGGATAGTGATCCAGGTATCCGGTCAGCTCGCCTACGGGCCCATGCGGGATGGAAACCGGATTGACCAGACGCTCGTAGCGCATCTTTTCCGGGCGAAACAGGCGCAAGTAATATGAAGTCGTCTGGACGTGTTTCAGCCAGCGGTCTTCCCAAAAGTCGCGACGCCGGGTTCGAAACGCGACCTTGTCTCCGGGATTCTCGACGGCCTCCCGGAGACTTACGGCAAGCTCGGGAGTAACACGCTCGTCGGCATCGATGTAAAGAACCCATGGATGCCGGAATGGAATGTTCGCGAGCGCCCAATTTTGGTGTGACGACCAATTATCGAACTGACGTTGCACTATAGAAGCGCCGGCCGCCCGCGCGATCTCTATAGTTCCATCCGTGCTGTAGGAATCGAAAACGTGAATATCGTCTGACCAGCGTACGGAATCCAAGCAGCGCGGTAGATTGCTCTGTTCGTTTCGCGTCAAGATAAGTACAGAAATCAAAGGATGCTCTCGAAGGACTATTCTCTGAGCCTTAGGAAACGCGCCGGAGAACCGGCAACGATCGATCGCGGTTTCACACTGCTTGTGACCACCGCGCAGGCGCCAACTACAGCGCTGTCTCCGATGGATATGCCCGGCATAATGAATGCTCGGGCCCCAACGAATGCATCTGTTCCAATTGTTATCTTTCCTGTGACTAGCGGCAACTTAGGATCACGCAGATCGTGTGTTCCTGTACAAAGATACGCTTCCTGGGCGATCACACACCTAAAGCCGAGCTCAATTTCACCGAGAGAATAGAGGTTTGCTCGATCTCCGACGCAAGATCTGTCGTGGAGGATGACACGCCATGGGACTTGTATGCGAGCCCGCTGATGAACGAACGGTTTCCCGTCGATCTTGCATCCAAACACTCGGAGCCAGAGAAGGCGCCATGCATTAAACGGTTTAGGCGTCCATCCGCATATGAGTGGCCAGATGATACTCCACAAAAGGAGTCTCATACGCTCGTTGAACCGCCAGGGCGAGGCGAACCGTGACGAGATTGCATGTATCTCGAAAACAGATTCGCTCATTGGCGCACAACCTCCTCGAAATCACTCAAAAACTGATCCGCGACCCTTGTCAGAGAGAACTCCTGAGCCGTTCGCTGGGCGCACTCACGTACCGGTTGTAATGCGTGCGCACTGGCAATTACTGTTCTCAACGTATCAGCCAGAGTTGCGACCACATTTGGACCGCGATGATCGAAGATCCATCCATTGCTTCCTGGCCGAATGAAGTCGTTAAAGCATTCAAGGGAGGACACGACCGGAGGACAGCCCTCTGCCATGGCCTCCAAGGGAGCTAGTCCGAAAGACTCGCCGCGCTCTGCGAGTGAGGGATAAACGAAGAGCGCTGACTCCCTATACTGAGTATTGAGGACATCTACGTCGAAGATTGGCCCTGTCCATTCCACGGAATGTCCGAGGACTCGCGCCTTTTCACGCAGACTGCCAAAATACTGTTTTCCGCCACCACCCAGCGTCACTTCCCACGGTCCCACAATGCGAAGCGTCCAACCACGCAATCCCTGAACCCATAACTGCACAAATGCCTCAACCAACAAATGGATTCCTTTTTCCGGATGAACCCGCCCGACGTAGAGGATCGACTGCTGGCGCTTAGGTCCTATGGAAGTCAGTCCGCTTCGGGGTACAAAGTTCGGAATTACCTTGACTCTCGGCGCGAGTCTTGGAGCTTGCGCGCAGATTGCATTTCGAACGGCACCCGAGACTGTTTGCAGGCGAGTTGCCTTGGAATAAAACTTGACTTGTCCCTTGGGGTAGCGTGCCACGTGAACATAAAGCTTGCCGACATCGGGGCGGAGGGGAATGACGGGCAACCAAAACGTGTTCGTCACTAAGACGTCTGCTTTAGGAAGTGCTCTCAAAACGCGACGTGAATAGAGCAGGTCACGCCACTTCAGTCGCACGAGCGAGCGCGGCGTATCGAAGCCCGGAACGCGAATATGATGTACACCATCAATGAACTCTTCACAGGCGAGGGTTCCGTAGCCGCGGGAGATATGAGTGACAACATGCTCTCGGCTGGCAAATTCTTTGCCAAGTCCAAACCAAATCTTTTCCACTGCACCGCCCAGAACCGGAGGGACTGGTAGAAAAGCCCCCTGTACAATCGTTATACGCATTAGTGCCTTACGAGAGTTTGCCCGCAGCTGTGGAAGTCGCTGCGCCGCGCTTCGGTACGGCGCTGATGGGACTCCTCAAACCCGCACCATCGGGTCTCCGCGCTGCAATCAAAAGCGCCTTCCAAGCTCTACGGATCCGACCGAGGCGCAAAACCGACTGCACACGACGGCCAATGGCTCGACAAACCTGCGTCGCGCCAAAGAAGAAGTTCAACGAAATACCTCGCCGTGTGGGGGCATACACGTGCACCATTCCTTCTTCGTGCTCTTCACAGCCCAAGCGACGATTGTGTTCTTGACCACCTTCTCCGAGGTCTATGTGGTGCGCCCCAGAAGCGGCCAGGCTCTTAAATGCCCAAGCCGTCAGTACCGAGCCGACGGAGTAGTGCGCAAAATCGGGATGGTAGCCTGCACGTTGGCAATAAAATGTCTTGTTATGGAGTTGGCCCAGCAAGTACGCACAAGGTCGGTCCTCTACTTCAAGGACGTAGATTCGAAGCCATCCCTTTCTTGCTAAAAACCGATATCCTTCCAGCGTTGGAAATGTATCCGTGAAACCAGAGCCAAGAGACTGCTGCCAGGCTGCTCGGCTTATGTTCTCGGCGCTCCAAAGGCCCACATCCACTTCGTTTGGCTTGGAAAAGCACCTGAAGGACACCTTCGCACGGTATGCACGCTCCAAATTCGACACCTTGCGACGCGCCTCCCTCATTATTTTCCCCGACAGAGCGGGAGATCGTCTCCCTGGCTGCGCCGTCAGAGCTAACCTGGAATAGGAAAAAATGTGGGGAACCCGCTTGCCGACAAAAAGACCTGGCATTTGAAAGATCTCGTGAAAGAGGTCCGACTCCAGAGGTAAGCGATGAAAGCAGAGCATATCCGCATCATCTTGCAGGGCTTTGGAAAGCTGCTTGACTATAAGTCTGGTGACCTCTGGTGATGGAGGTCCCAACCTTCCGTTCGGCACAATCTCGAGCAATTTGACACGAGGCCCATGGATTCGAACCATCGAAACAATAGTAGAAGCTCTGCTGCTTTTTACGTGTCCGACGAGTATGGCTAACGGGATTTCGTCGTTCCAAACCGAGATCACGTACGGACAAAGGATCGTCCAGTCGTTTCTCTGATTCTGTAGAAAGTAATCGATGTCAGTATCTAGCCCATTGGTCCATCGCTGCCAGACCGGACGCAGGTCTTCCACTTCTTGGTGATTCTTAGCGACATGGATCGACAGCGTCGCGCTCTCGGACTGTGAAAACGACAGGTCTGGCCAACCCCAGGCCTGCGTTTGCGGCACGAAGACCGCCCTTGCCGACAAGGGACCCTTTATTACGTGCATATGAGGATGTTTCAATTCAAACTTGTGAGGCGCGAAAGTATAGCTTCCAGGTTTTGAGCCGCCCTTCGAATTTCGAAGCGTTGTTCAAAGCAAGCGCGGGCGCGCTCGCGCATGGCCTGGATTTTCCCTTCGGGCATATCTACATAGGACTGAAGAAGCTTACACGTACCCTCTAACGTGTCTTCCCTGACGATTCCAGCTGCGTCGGCTTGGATCTCACGCCAGATATTAACCTTGTCGGAGATCAATATAGGTAAGCCCACCGCGAGCGCCTCCGCGACCGCGATGCCGAAATTCTCCTGATGCGAGGGCAATACGAACGCTTCAGCTGTCCGCAAGGCGCCCCATTTCGTTGCACCACTGATCATTCCTGTCCACGTAATCCTTGAGGCCAAGCCGACTTGCTCCGCCCGTTGGCTCAAAATTGCCTGCCAGCCCAATTGGTCAGGTCCGGCAATCACCAGATGCCACAGCGGGCATTGTGCCAGCACTTTGGCGAAGGCATCGATTAACAGATCGCAGCCTTTTTTAGGATGAATGCGTCCCATGAACAAGATGAGTTTCTTGTTTCGTAGTTCGGGATAGCGCTTGAAGAAGTCCTGAACCTCAAACTCTGGATTTCCCACCGGCGCGGACGTACCGAGACCGACAACGACCTCATTACATTGATACAGCCAAAATGAGGACCGAGCCAGTAAGCGTTCCTGTTCGCACGTAAAGAGCACCGCCTGTGCGTCGCGGAGCACTCGGTACTCCGCCCAAGGCCAGTACAACCATTTCTTTAGATGTTTGAGGGGATATTTTCTCTTGAACCATGGATCAAGCATTCCGTGCGTGTACAGGACATAGGGTGTATTCGATTTGCGGAGAGCGCGCCATACACCGAAGCTGTGAAACTGCCAAAGTCCATTTACAACAACGGCGTCGTATCGAGCGCGGTTCGCCCGAAGCCATGGAATAAGCTTGGCGCTAAAGCCATAACTATAGACGGTTGGTCCCAAGGGATGCACGGGTAATGCACTTTGTTGCAAGAAGGTTGCATCCGGTGGATCGAGCGAGGCAATCTCAATGCTATGCCCCGCAGAAGCCAAGATTGCACTAAGCTGGTTCACGCCTTCGATGGGGCCTCCACCCGAACGGTCCACCGAGCTAATGACTTGCAGCACCCTCACGAATGTGCTCTTCAGACTACCAATATTGAGATGAGCCGAATGAAAGGAACCAGTATAAGGAGCGCTAATTTAGCCAGGAACCCGACGAGCCCTCGGAGCAAACCTTTTCGTAAAGAGACAGATAACCCGCGATCATGGCAGAACCACTGAATCGAGCGGCGTTCTGTAGACTTGCTTCGCGCAGATCACCCTCTTTATTTAGTGCAAGAATTGCACTGGCTGCGGCCGCCTCAGGATTTTCGGGGTCTACGTAGACTGCCGCAGTGCCTCCCACTTCGTCCATCGGCGGGCGCCCGGAGGTAAGGACGGGACAACCGCACGCTTGGGCCTCAAGGATAGGCCACCCGAAACCCTCGTCCAAAGAAGGAAAGAGCAACATGGCTGCAGTCGAATACAGTGCTCGAAGATCTTCGTCCCGGATTCCAGGAAGTTCGAACGTCACGTCGTTCACGCTATTCTCAGATACAAATCGCCGCATCTCGTCGGTCCATGGCTTGCCCACCATAACCATCTTTGGGTCCTGCCGCGGAATCTGCTTCCGTAGAGAGGAAAAAATGCGCAGGACTCCAACGCGGTTCTTGTACCACTCATTTCCGCCTACATGTAGGAAAAAAGTTTTGCCCGGATCAACTCCCAATCTACGAATTCGGGCTAAGGCTTCGTCTCGGCTCATTCGCGAATAGGGATAGTTCAGCGAGTTATATACGCGTGAAACGCGCTGCTCGGGGATATGCGTCACACGAAGGAGCTGCCTTCTAGTTGCCTCGGATACGCACACAACGTGTTGTGCTTGGAGGAGGCCCTTCACAATTAATTGTTGGAGTTGCCGACCACTCCATCGAGTAGCGTTACGAGGGATTTCCCCGAGCGCGCAGCGAACAGCGATCAAATCATGACAACTTACGATGTGAGGTTTGGTCTTCAGATGCTTTGTGTAAAAAGAATTGCCTTGGTCACAAATATGAACAACGTCGGGCCAAGTAACAACGGATTTGAGAACGGACGGAAAAACGCCAAACTTGTCGATGTACCCTAGCCATTTGCCCACACCCTTCCCGGAGGGGCGCAGCCGCCCCACAATGTTTTGGGGCCGCAGAGTCCGCACGTCATGGCCAGCCTGGATCAAACCCTTTTCCATAAGCGCAGCAAAACGCTGCATGCTTTCTTGGGCATCATTCAAGTAATTACTGACGAGCAGAACTCTCATACGAGGACTATCTTGCGCGGCAATAACATACTGAGCCATCTTGCCGCTACCCAGAGCGTTGCAAGAACAACAGGAAAAGATAAAGAAGCAATTAATCCCGATACCGCCGATTCCACGACACTGTGCTGAAAAGAAGCCACCAGCCAGATAAACCAGAGCGCTGAAGTATCGGGCCCTCCGCTCCATCGGGCATCCCCAAGAAACAACCTAATCCAGTAGTAGAAACCGGCAAAAAATACCGAGGTGCCAATCAATACCCCCGGCGAAGAAAAGGCGTTGTAGAAATTGGCCATAATCCCGTATGAGACTTGGGTCGTCATATCGGATGAGCCGACATCGCCAGCAATATGCGCCAGATGGTTCCCTGCCTCGAAGACGGGCTTATCCGGGAACAAGAAACTGGGTGTCAACAATTTGAACCCCCAAACGATCGTCTCCCAGCCAGTGAAGGCACGTTGTCGCTCGGTGGCGTCCACCAAGCGGTCGGCCTCTCCAACCATGGCAAACCTGTTAAACGGCGACAGGGCTGGCTCTTTGAAATAAACGGCCGTGCCCACGCGTTCACTCGTGGCAGATCGAAAATCCGGGTCGGTAGCGATGCGCCAAAACGTATCCTTGGTAACCTCAGCACGCTGCGTCAAGCTGCCCTCCCGGCCTCCATTGTGGCGGACGTACTGCGCGTATGGAAAGATGATAACTGCATAATAAATTAGGCTGGCAGATGCGAAGGACCACATTCGCATGTCACGCAAACCGTAACGCATGAATCCCACGACAGCGTAAAAAACTAGAGGTTCAACGGCGTCTTCCTTACTCGTACTGAAAATCCCAACGATGGCAGACCATGTCAACAAGGCCAGAATCGCGGGGTGCGTCATCCACAGCCGCGCTTTTTTCCTCCAGAGGTACAGCATCGGGGGAACAATCGCGAACGACTTGAGTGCGGCAAATGCCCGTGCAAACCCGAGCCAGCCTCCAGTCCGAATCCCTTCCCCATGCGTCGAAGGAATCATGGACGCAAAATATCCAAGATAACTTAAGGTAAAAACCACGATCGAGAAAGCAAGAAGCATATCGTCGCTGGTTGGCCGGTTCATCGACCAGTACTGCGGGCAAGAAAAACGGGATTGAACTATTGTTCCAATGAAAAGCCCGAGAAATCCTGTTGCCATAACCAAGCCAGTGGTTTCGGGGGACCTCAACGTTACATCGGCAGGCTCAAGAAGTATCAATTTCATGGCGATACCAACGAGCAAAAACTTGCCGATTAGAATGGCATTGAGGCAGCCAAACGCGGATCTGAGTCCGCCTCCTGCTAAAACAGAAAGCATGCCAAATAGGATCGCAATCGCAAACAGGAAAGCCACGACCACGCTCGTTCCGGTGAATAGCTGACCGACCAAAAGGACGGCCGTGATTCCCAGGAGCAAAACAAGTTGTTGTCGCGTCGTGGAAATGGAGAATATCGAAACCCTTTCCGGGCGCGAGCAAAAGCTGTCAATCGCTATTTGCGGAGATACGTGCATCATATCGCGAGGTGGATCTCACTCGTGGAATGAGTTGAAAGAAACAAGGTCTGAGCCGCCATCTCTTCGACAGAGACTCGTAGCAACGATGACGGCCTTGCAAAACATGACCATTGGCCGACCGACTAGGGGACCCGATATATAGACGCGCTGGCGGCCGAAGGCAGAACGCTTTCTACGGTGACCAGAGCATTCTTAGCCGCGCTGGAAGGGATGAAAAGAATGTCACCGTCTGCCAGTGTGCGGTCAGGTGCTTTGTTGGACAGGATCTTTCTGAGAGGGACAGGCAACTCCTCCCGTCCGTCGTCGGTTTGACGAATGAGCTTCGCTGAGTTGAGCGCAGCAGTTTTATTCGGACCTTGCGCCAAGGCCATGGCCCGCAACACTGTAAGGTGGTTGTTCCTTTGGATAAGGAATCCGCCAGGCTTGCCCACGTCGCCAACTACATAAACGATGCCTGCATGGGAAATTATAATCGTGTCTCCGGGGCGGATATCAACATTGGAGGAGCGGGTTGTGCTGCCTGGTTTCGTTCCTAGTTTTACGGCGACCGGATTATTAGGCTCAGCCCGATGCGTTATTGTGACAAGCTCTCCGGCTTCTGGAGTAAAACCCCCGGCCGCGGAAATCAGGTCCAAAAGGGAATGAGGTCCGAGGAGTGGATAAACTCCCGGCTGTTTTACTTCACCCAACAACGTGACTCCTTGCGTCGAGTATTCCAATACCGCGACCAACACGTGAGGATCTTTGAGGATTTCCGCACGCGAGAGTTTTGCCTCTATTGCATGTGCCGCCTGTTCCGCGGTCAGCTGTGACACGGTAAGATCTCCCGCGAGAGGCAAAGCGATATTGCCATGCTCATCCACTCGCAACTTGCCGGACAGGTCGGGCGTATCGAATACACTTACTTCGAGTAGATCCCCGGCCGATATTTGCAGTGGATGCGCCGTGGCATTGACGGTTAGATTGCTTAATTCTGCCGCCGGCGTCGGAGATAAAGCAGTCTGGGCAAGCAGAGGCAAGGGGTACGCCGACGTTAACAAGATTGTGAACAAAGCAGAGTATCGCCTCATTTTGATCCTCATTCTGATTGCTGTGATCGCGGATTTAGCTACTATTGCAGGGAAAGGCTCTGATCATTCCTCTCGGGAGCCTGGTGGTAACCCGCAGGATATTCGTAGTAGTATTCTCGTTGTCGGACTGCATTCAGCACAATTCCCAATACGTTGGCGCCCGAGCGTGCCAACAAATCCCTAACGCGCAGCAAAGCCTTTGAACGGGAAATCCCGGACCGTGCTACAAGAATCACGCCGTCGGAACGTGCCGAAAGAACCCATGCGTCCGCGAACGGCAAGGCCGGCGGTGTGTCAAGGATGATGTGGTCATATTCCGAGCGCCACGCAGCCATCAGCTCCTGCATTCGAGTAGAATCCAGCACGCCAGTAGGATCCGTTGGCCGAATTCCCGCAGGAATTACGTGAAAAGTCGGCAGACTAGCGATTGGTGGATACCCGGGATGATTTGCTGAGCCGGCAGCACAGATGGCGCTCAATCCCGGCCTTATTCCCAATTGTCGATGAATCGATGAGCACCTCAGGTCCGCATCGACCAGCAGGACCTTTCTCCCCCGTTGCGCTAACGCTATAGCTAAATTGCAGCTTACGGTTGACTTGCCTTCACCGGGAATCGCACTTGTGATCACAACTGTTTTAATCGAATTTTGGGGGGAGGGAAGTAGAAGAAAGCTGCAAAGGGATCGATAAGACTCTACGCTCATGGACTTTGGGTCTTGGAGGAGTGGAAGATGGGGTGGAGCGTCATTCAATGCCGTCCTTTCACTCGCAGCTATGGCGTTAACAAACGGAATACATGCCAACTCAGGTAGAGTAGTGATAGCTTCTAACTCTTCGGAAGTCCGAATCGTATCGTCAAACGAATCTCGGACCAATCCCAGGAGGAATCCGCCAAGCAAACCGCCACCCAAACCGAGCATGAGATTCAAGCCCTTCCGGGGCTCAACCGGCTGGTCCGGCACTTGAGCGCGGTCGATTACGTCGATAAAAGATGACGCTAGACCCGAAGTAATTCCCGCAGTCTTCAATTTCGACTCGAGAGTATCGTACAGTTGCCGTCCCGCTTCGACTTCGTGCTTCAAAATCGCGTATTGCGTGACGTGTTCGTTGAGTTTGTGAGCTTGCTCTTTTTGCTTTACAAAATCCTTTCGAATCATTTGCTCGGTTCCTGCGGCTGCGCGAAATTCATTTGCTAGTCGAGTTTTCACGTTAGTGCCTTCCACAGCAATCTCGGCACTCAATTGCGTTAGTTGCTGCTGCAGCTCGCGAAGTTTTGGATAGGCGTCGCCGAATTTGGCGCTCAGTTGCGAGTACCGAGATTGAAGGTCGGCGCGCTGTGTTTGAAGTGCTTGAAGCGGCGTGTTCGACAGTGTGGAATCAATAAGCTCCGGGTTGCCAGATTCCGCCAATCTGTATCTTCCTTCCTTTATAATGCGGTCCGCCTCGGCTTGGGTGAGTTCTTCATTAAGCTGCTTCAATCGGTTCGTGACTATATTGTCGCTTTCGTCGGCTCCCAGAAAGTTGTTGTCCCGCTGAAAATCAGCCAATTTCTGCTGAGACGCAGCCGTACTCCTCTTTATTTCATCGAGTTGCTTCGAAAGCCACAGCGAAACCTGTGTCGCGCCATTCACTCGCGCAAGGAAGTTGCGTTTCATGTACTCATCTACGACAGAATTGACTATGTTGGTCGCAAGGATGGGGTCCGGGCTTCGAAACCGGACTTCCACAACTTCGGTGTTGGGCTCCACTTTGATATTGACACTCCTCTTGAATGTACTCAGCAGTTTCTGCCGCTGCGGTGGAGTTAACTCAGAGACATCAGTGATTCCCGGTTTTGCTGCATGTTTTCCAGCAAATCCGGGGTCTGCATAGAGCTTTAAGGCGTTCATTACCCGGATGGCCACTGTCTCGCTCTGAAGGATTGCCACTTCTGTCTTCAAGTGGTTGTCGATATCAGGGAAGGGACCGGGAAGTTTCTCACCATCGTCGAGCCCAAGACTCGTGGAATGGCTAGGGTCGATTTGCAACCGGGCCACAGCCTCATACACAGGTGTCCTTGTATATGTGTACGCTGTAACCGAAGCGAACACAAAAGCAGCAAATCCGAGAACCGTCATTTTTCTTTTGACTAAAATGTTCCAAAGGCTGGTTGCTGTAAGCTGTTGTTGTGTGAGCGAGCGTTCGTGCACTCGGCCTGGAATGTCGAGAGCGAATTCGGAAGGCGTACACTTTACTATGGTTTGCCTCTTGTCGTCCATGGGAACCGCCTTTCGATCGGTCGTTCTAGATGTGATCCTTCCATCTGGCAAATCATCAGGCAGCGCCTGTACCTTTCCATACAGCCGGAACTGTCCGCGCCAGAATTTCCAGATCAAGCCAGAGAGACCATTTGTCGATATATTGGAGATCAAGTTCCATCCATTGCTCGAATGGAATGGAGTTACGACCGCAAACCTGCCACAGACAGGTGATGCCAGGTTTCACACTGAATCGGCGCCGGTGCCAATCCTGGTCGAATAATTGATAATCGCGCAGAGACATTGCGCGGGGTCCAACCAAACTCATTTCGCCCTTCAGAACGTTGAAGAGTTGCGGCAGTTCATCGATGCTCGTTTTTCGCAACACTTTGCCGAGGCGCGTGACCCTCGGATCTTCCTTAATCTTGAACACAGGGCCCGTCATCTCGTTCATCAAAAGCAGTTGGTTCTGCACTCTTTCGGCATCTGCGACCATGGTCCGAAACTTATAGATAGTGAAATGCCGTTTATTCAGGCCTATGCGCGTTTGTCGAAACAATATGGGCCCTTTAGAAGAAAGTGTTACAAGTAAGCTGACGACGAGAAACAGTGGAGACAGTAGCGTCACAAGTATCAATGAGCCAACGAAGTCGATGCATCGCTTGATGGCGGCAGGCCAGGCTTGGATCGAGCCGGCAACGGCTATGACCTCGGAATTTTCATGGATATCCAGATCCATCGAGTTCCGGGTTCGCAATTTGAAGATTTGGGGATCAGTTCGAATCACGATTCCGTGCTGCTCACAGAGCAAGACGAGTTGTGCAGCGTGCTCGTAGTAGGAGCAGAGAGGCAAATAAATCGCTGCTTCGTCTACGACATTGTGCCGCAGGAACTCGGCAAGACCAGAAAAAGTGCAGCACCGTAATTGCCCCGTTGCTTCAAAGCGTTGGGTTCCCTCCCAGTCATCGTCAATGAAGCCTACAATGTTGTATCCCAGCTCTGGGCGTTTCCGGATTCTGTCTGCGAACTCGATGGCGCGTTCGTTCGTGCCGACAATTACCAAAAACCTTCTATTTCTAGCGCGTCTGCGCACGAATACAAGAAGTACGCGAGCAACTAAACGCCCCGAGATCATCGCCGCGGTACAAATGATCCACATGCTCACGGCAAAAATGGGCGTCACCATTTGAATGTGCAGTACTTTCGCACTGAGAAGCAGAAACAGACTCGCAAGGAGAGTCGCTCTGGACACCTCATAGACTTCAGAGAGGCATGGCGTTAGTCGTTTCGAATCATAGAGACCACGCAGAATGAATAAGTTATGCCAAGCCAAAAGAAGCAGACCGAAACGCAAGCCATTCCCAAGCGTGACGCGCAAGGCCATGAATTCGCTCAGCGTCATACTATTGGTTGACGAATAGGGGGCAAAAGTCGCCAAGACGAAAGCAACTATGAGCACAAGAAGATCGTAGAGCTTCGCAACATTCTTCATAATTCTCTATTTGCTGTAGGGCACGACCTGCGCCTTCAGAGATCTCCTCCGGGGCAACCTGCTAAGACAGTCTCTCGCGGATGCTCGAGCGGGGCTGTTTTGTATGAGCGATGCCGGGGTTTTGAAGACCCTCAGAAACAACCGAGCGGAAGCTGTTAGCGAACCACGCTGGACCGGTCTTATCGTGTGACTGACCGAGAGTCGAAATCGCAGTCAGAGCCAAAAGCTGGAAAGCCCTCTAGTTCGACTTCAACGGGGGATGTCCCTCTCTGATGGAGTAATATTTTCACGCTTTTGTTGAGGGATGGCAGAATCACTCCGCTGAGACAAAATGGGATCGAACTCTTGACCCGTCAAAGGGGTAACTGGTATTAATGCAACTTACGATGTTCATTTCCCGCAGGAATCTCCTTCGTAGTGCTATGACGGGCGTTTTTGCGGGTACGACGACCCCGTCCCTACGCGACCTTCACCTAGCGTCAACCGCAGTCCCCCTGCCTCCTGATCAACCCGGCGGCCTCATTCTGTTGGACCGGAACGAAAATCCGTACGGTCCGCCTCACAAAGCAATTGAGGCAATCAGGGCGAGTCTGGACCTCTGTCACCGATATCCCCGCGGCGAATATGAAGCGCTGACCGAGAAGATTGCGTGCTCGCACAATGTGACACAGCAAGAGGTCGTTCTCGGCGCGGGTTCACGCGAGATCTTGTGGCTGGCGGCAACAGCCTACCTGTCCAGTGGCAAAAGGCTCGTCTTGGCAACGCCTACATTTGAAGCGGTTGCCGATTACGCCAAATTCTGCGGCGCTGAGGTCGTAGCTGTTCCGCTCAATAAAAAATTCCAGCACGATTTGGACGGTATGCTCGCTCGCGCTACGAACGCGGGTGGGTTGATTTACATTTGCAACCCCAACAATCCCACCGGAAGCCTCACCCCTCGCAAGGACCTCGAAGCATTTCTCAAAAAACTTCCTTCGCCAGCCGCGGTGCTGATCGATGAGGCCTATCACGACTACGTCACGGCACCTTCGGACTACGCCTCCTTCGTAGACCACCCAGTGCACGATCCTCGCGTGATTGTTCTTCGCACCTTCTCGAAGATTTATGGTCTTGCGGGCTTGCGCGTCGGATACGCGATCGCTTCTCCTCAGGCGGTGCTCAAACTGTCCGCAAACCGGCTGCAATGTAGTGTGAGCGTAGCCGCCGCGCGGGCGGCGGCTGCCTCGCTTGAGGACTCTGACTATGTTCGTCTGAGCGCCAAGCGAAACACCGATGATCGGCAGGAATTCTACAATCGAGAGAATGCGCACATGCTGGGGTCGATTGATTCTCACACCAACTTCGTAATGGTGAGAACCGGACTTCCATCTGCGCAAGTGCTCGAACACTTCAAGAAACACAACGTTCTTCTCGGGCCGCCCATCCCTCAGATGGACAAATACATTCGGGTTTCGCTCGGCATGCCGGAAGAAATGCGGGAATTTTGGCGTGTCTGGGATCTGCTGCCTCCCCACCCGATGGCGATGTAAGGGTGCATCGGATCGTCCACTCAGTTGGTTGACGTTACCCTACGAGCCCAGATTTCATCTGCACTATCGTTCAAATAGCTGTGAATCGCAGTAGTTATCGAACGCCAAGGGTTCGACGACATGCCGATCCATCGCAGCGCTCCGGCATGACGATCACCTTCGATCAGAAGTTGGAACATAATGTTGCGAATTAGAGCGTTCAGTGCAGCCTGAAGGCAACCACAGCCGTACCTTGTGCTTCGACCGGAACACCATTGAGCCGCGCGGGTGCGAAACGCCATTACCGAACGGCGTCAATAGCGGCTTGTATCAGCGCAGGATTGCCCTTGGTGACCGTGACATTCCGTACTTCACCATTCGGACTGATTTTGAAATGCGCTTCGACGGTTCCCGAGATGTTCGCGAGTTTCGCGGCCAGTGGGTAGACGGGTTCCCTCTGCGAGATTAACGTGGCCGGCTCTACTTTGCGACCCCTCAAAGCGACAGAAGGAGCAGGATCAACAGCAGCCGGAGGAGAAGGTTGTTTTGACGCCATCATCGTGGGTGTCCCACTGAGCATCGGTGGAGCGCCGAGCGAGGGTGGTTCGTCAAGAGGCTGGTCTGCAGCAGCACTAATACGTTCGGTTGAACTCTGCGGCTTTTGCGACTTGACGAACGTTCCAGGAAGTGGACCCGCCATTGCCGAAGGTTTCGGCGATCCGTGGTACGAAGGTCTGACAGCAAGAGCCGGTGGCGCCGCGACTACTGCCGGCCATCGTGACTCGTCGCGAATAGCTTGCGAAGGAGCTGTCGTGCGGGCCCGAGATGCTGAGATGCTAGGCGACGGTCCTGCGACTATGCGAACGGATTCGCTAACGGGTTTATCAGACTTGCCGCTTTCCACTTCGAGTTGCATAACAACGTCATTGGTCGCTGGTGTGTACATAATTCTTCCCGTTCGCAACTCAGAGGGTGTCAGATCTAGGTTCTTCTGAATGACGCCGTCCGTAAGTCGCAAATGACCGTTCGCTGCTCCACGTAAAATTGGAGCATCCTGATCCCAACTCAGCTCCCAATCGGTTCCGCTCCGCGCGAGTTTCAATCCTAGATGGAAGTCACTCGATTTTTCTTGATGGGCTTGGGCTAATGCGTCAGCGTGTTGCCTAGCGCCTGTGTAAAAGAGCAGTGTGCAAAGCACTGCCATGAGGGCGGATGCAGTGAGCCGGCGCCAATTAATAGCCATTCCATACTTTCTAATGGTTTGCAGACGAAATTTCTGCTCGTCTGAAGCGATTTCACTGTCTTCCGTTTCGATGGGAGCAGCGCACAGTTCGGATGATTTCGCCTCCGTTGGTGCTTGTTGTTTGCAGAGTTCGGCACTGCTGAACGCTACTCGAGGCGTGTAGGACGAGTAGGATACAATAGTGCCATTCCTGACAAAATAAAGCGTTGCGTGGCTTATACGTCCCGGACAAGTTCCGATCAAAAGAAAAATCCGCTCCGTTTGGACGGAACTCGATCCCATTAAGGATTTTGCCGCTTGCGATGAATAGGCTGATTCATCGAGACTCGCGTCCGCGTCATCCGCCGTCACGGTTTGTGCATTCGGATGCTCTCTTCGCTTCCCGAGACCCTCCGGATGCTCCCGATTCGAAACCTTTTGGTCCGGGGGATCGACCTCGGGGACGCTTATCCCTGTGCATAGAGCCGCGAGGTCTTCTTTGTCTAAAACTTCGTCTTCTCGCGTACTTGTCCGGTAGAATCCGAGAATCGATATTCGTTTGCGCCCTGGACGCCAGCGATCCATGATTTCTGCCATGCGCCGGTGGTTTTCGAAGGGGGACTTCGATGCCTCGGGTTCTGGAGCGATCGCTTCGTAACTCTCGACCGTTAGCGCGAGTGATCGCCCGTTTTCCGTCTGACCGATTAGAACGCCCGCCGCAGTCGTACCGCCAGCGCGAATCGCCTCCTGCTCCAGAAGATCGAGAAGGTTTAAGTGAAACCGCACGACTACTCCCTCGTCCGGAACCTCCCAACAAAAATATGCTCCGGCATACTTTGCGACAGTGTTTAAATTTGATCTCACGTGCTGACCTTGAATCCTTACGGCAGGATGCCATCGTTTGAGATTTACCGCGCGATTTCAAGCCTTTCAAAAGTCCATAATTATTGTCTACGTCGCTGTGGTTGCAGCGGACATCGTTGCCACTTGAATATAGGATTTCATCTGACCCGCTAAGAGGATCGGCCAGTTACTGACCAGGTTGTCCAAAAACTGATCAGTTTCTTGCATGGATTCATCGTACGGAAGCGAACCCTTGATCAACTACACTCTGATTTTCGAGGCTTGGCACGAACAACGTTTTATGATTGGCTTTAGCGTGCGCTCCGTTAGTCGGCTCAAGAATCTCGGAACCGTTCACAGCGGGAATCATTGGTTCGCACGGTACGACCCAACTCTCATGAACTTCAACGGCGACCCTGCGCTGCAGCAGTTCGATTCCGAGCACCAGATGGCAACCGCCCTTAAATCTCTGCAGCACACCCTCTACTCCGCAAAGAGGCCCCCCTGCAATTCGGACTTTGCGGCCGACGCAGAAATGGTTCCACGGTGTCACGTTGCGGCCGGAATTCACGGCCAAACGTATGGCTTCAATCTCAACGGGAGTAACAGGCACCGGGGTCTTTCCTAACCCCACCACGAGAACGACGCCGGGAATCGTCAGAATCGGAGAACGATCCTTCGGTGCAAAACGACAAAACAAATACCCGGGAAACAGCGGCACGTGCAAGAGCTTGACTCGGTCAGACCACCGTCGCCGCGACCAGTACATGGGGAGGAATTCCTCAAACCCACGAGCACGAAGCGCTGTGGAAACCGCTTTCTCGAACCGTGACTTTACTCGAACAGCGAACCACGAATTACTTGAGTTATGCAAATGCCACCTAACCACTTTTTATAAATTTCTAAGCTTATAGGGAACTAATTTTTGAGATTAGTTTGGCGACCGGCAAAATATCGCAACAGAACGCCGTAGTCTTAGGCTCACCGGCTGTGCAGGCTTACGCCCCTTAAGTCCCAGGGAGGAGTTCCTGCCGGAAAGATCAGGAATGCCTTGAGAGCGGCAAGACTAATCGCGCCGAATCGATCATGCAAGGGAAGGAATGTCACCCGCCGCTGTGGATTTCGTGGTTCCGGCGAGATGTTCCCAGTATTTCTCCCTAAGTAGAGACGGTCATACGTACCAGTTCTGTTAGCCCTGCGTCGTTTATCTAACCGACCACGTTAAAAACTCTCCGATATCGTCGGAAAGTCCTTGACAACCACTATCGCGTCTAGACTAGAGTTTGAAAGCCTTACCCTCAAGGCCCTCCAAGCCGAAAAGTGGCATTTTGTATGTCTGTGTGTCGCTCCAACATTACTCTCGTGATTGCAGACAAGAGCCGGATGGGCTGCCAGCTAATGGCCACCGCGCTCCGGCGTAGCAGATACGGACTAGCGGTGCTTGATTGCGTCCTCGAGTCTTCTGCCGTGCTTCGAGCCCTTAAGGAATATAGGGCCGACGTTGCGGTCATAAGCGCGCACCTCAAAGACGGACCTGATGCCGGCTTCGATTTGACCCGCGAAATCCGCACCCGTTATCCAGCGACGGATGTTGTGATGTTGCTGGATTCTGTCGAACCCTCCGCCGTAATCGAAGCCTTTAGGGCCGGAGCGACAGGCATCCTCTCACGAGACGATCCCTTTCAGGTTCTATGCAAGTGCATTTACGTGGTGAGTCAGGGGCAAGTGTGGGCCGGCAGCAGAGATTTGCGCTTTGCCCTGGACGCGCTATGCCAAAGTACGTCCGCGCCAAATAAGTCGCCCTCCGGATCTACGAAGGTTACGAAACCCGCCAATACTCTGACGAGCAGAGAAGAAAGCCTAGTGGATCTTGTAGCCGAGGGAATGACTAACCGGGATATTTCCCGGCACTTACATCTCAGCGAACACACGGTTCGAAATTATCTCTTTCGCATTTTTAACAAATTAGGCACTTCGACCCGGCTGGAACTAGCTTTGTATGTACTGCATCGAAAAAAATCGAGTCGGGTCCTAACAGACTCAACACCGGAACCCTCCCTTTCCGATAATTCCGAAGAGGAACTGCCGCATGTCCGCTGAGATATCAAGCGCCACCCATCTGTTATCGACTCACGCGGGAGAACTGTTTCTCCAGGAGATGTATCTAAGCTTTAGACTCTCGTCCTGCTTTTTACCAGCACCCAAGAGTGCTTGTCGAACGAAGCTGCCATCGCGTCCGGAACCGCAGCGATAACTCCGGACCGCTCGACCTTGAGCAGTTCGCCGTCGGCCCAGCGCAATCTGCCCGACCTGACAAACCTCCCGGGGTCAGGCGGGCCTCCAAAGAGAACTCCAACGCGCTCTCATCAAGTCCCATATTACAAGCGAATCCGCCCGCTGTGATCCCCAAGTGAATTTCCGCTGACCGTTTACCAAGCGATGTAGGCTGGTCAGCTTTATGGATTACGTTTTGGCTACGTCGACCTGGAGGAAAAATCTGCGACCTCTTGACAATCCATTTGGCCCAAAAGTGTTACCGTTGTGGCCGGTACATTCTGTAACCCATGTGTCCGGGCCGGACCCTCTTTGTATGGCCGAGGAGGAGGGATTTGAACCCCCGAGACCCTTTCGGGTCTAACAATTTTCAAGACGGGTGATTGCGCTCTGGCTCGCTGGTAAGTTGCTGAAAACGAAAGACGCCGTTTGGCTCGCTCTGGATGGTGTGGGCACGGTTGGCAGCGTATTGGAATGAAAGTCCGTGAGTGATAAGGAAGGTTGGGAAGAACCAGGCCGGTTCCGTCAGAAGATTGTGGTTAGAGATAGAGTGGGATACGCCATATTGATCCGACCACGTCCCTACCGGCTGGTTAGATGTCGAATTCCAGATTTTCACTGCGCGGACCGGAAGACAGATTGAGGTCGACACGACTCGCGCCGGAGATAGCCTTGAGTGTTGCCGTCTCCGTCTCATCATCGCTGCCAGCAACGTAGTGGGCGGTTCCCGATAGAGTTATGTCGTTGATCGGCGAACTAACGCCGAGAGCACTAAGCGCCTGCCGCAAAAGCTGCACCGCTTGCTGCATTGTCTGCTGAGCCGCAGCGGCGGGAGCAGCGGGAAACCGAGGACTGAACACGCGAGCAGCAGGCCGATTTGCATAAAGTTTCCGGAGGTAAACACTTCCCGCCGGATCAGGCGGAACGTGCCGCTTCTTCAATTACGTGATGCGATTGCTGTTATCGGCAGCGCAAGAATAGGAGAAGGCGAAAAATCGTGGCCGGAGGAGTTTGAAAGCTTCACCGATAACAAAACCGAAAGTCTTTTAACGCTATCTTTGATTACGTGTCAAGGGAAAAACCAATGTCCGGTGAATTAATGTCCAGCAAAGTTTATCAGAACGATTAAGATGCCCCGACTTAAGGAGGAAGATTCCGAGTGAAACTGAAGCCCGGTGACACCGTTCGAGTCGTCGGCTCGCGTGGGACGGCGAAGATTCGTGCGATCCTGACCAGTGTGCACTCGCACTAAACATTCTCTCCTGGCCCGGCCCCATCCGGCATGCGGATTCTGCATCGCTTATCCTGGACCATAAAAGATGTAGAACTCGCCCTTAATTATTGCAGGGATTCCCGCCGCTGATGGTTTGGATACCGCTGGCCTGAATGAGCTGATTTAAATCCTGCTGCGTATTGATAGTTACGTTCGTACCGAATTGGGACGTCGACCAGTCACCTATCAGCAGCGGGCCCGAACTCCAATAAAAAGTATTTTTATCTAAGAGCACGCTGTAGGGCTGAGGTGGGCGCGCCAACGGCGGCGAGTCGGCGAACTCCAATTGCCCGCTGCCATCAGCGAGCGCCAGCAGATTGTTTCGCACCACATTGTCTTCCCCGTCTGAGTTGTGCACGAAGCTCGCCGAATGCGCCCGATACACAATATTCGACTCGGTGAGAATGTGGCTGGAGCCGTCGTCCTGATATAAACCGCGTCCGCCATACAGAAAAGCTGTGACGTCGTGAATGAGATTATTGCGCACGACCGTACCAGGCTGAACGCCTAATGTGTAAACGCCTCCTACATCGCTCAACATCCCGCGTCCAATATCGTGCACGTGATTGAACGCGATCAGATTGTCGTGGGCCAGGCTTCGACCATAGCTCCACGTCCAGCCCACGGAGATGGCCGTTTGATATGTATTGAAGACCTCATTAGAACAAACCTTGTTGTTTGAACTCTGCAAAATCCCGATCCCTGCCGAGGCAGGGAATACCTGGCCGATATCATGAATAGTGTTGCCTGTAATTTCGTTTTGTGCAGTCGGCGTCGAGTACCAATCGCAATCGGTAAAACCGGCCAGGGCGGCATTAGGGTTAGATGCAACATCGGTGCACCCTTCCCCGAACCAAACTCCTCCGCCCCCAATGTCTGAGACTTCATTTTTGTCAAACAGGATGTTCTGCGAACCACCAACAAAGTGCGCAACGTTCTCACCGAGATGTTCAAATCGATTGTTTGTCATCTGCAAATTTTGAACTGCTTCGCCCTCGATCGCGGCCTTGAGGTCAAAGGCCGTTTGCCGGTTCACGTAGCCAATGTCGGGAATCTTCCAATCCGTATAGCTGAACGTTAGCCCTGAAAATACGACGTTTGACGCGCCCTTCATCGCCACGAGCGTTCCGAGGTTGGTTCCAGTGATCCGATCTTTTGAGGGGTCCTCGCCTGGACGGGGCATATAACAGACCACGTGCCTTTGCTCATCCAGATACCATTGCCCTGGATAACGCACTAGGTCGGGTGCACTCTCAACGTAGTATCTGGCATTTGCCTCTACCATCCAGGGAACCATCGAATTCGCGAGAGTGACCGTTAGGGTGTTCGTGTCCACCTTTTTAATGGGCAAACGGTCCTCACCCCATGTTTGTAAAAGAACGATCTCGGCGCCAGCCCAATTTGGAGATATATCGCCCGCATGAAATTTGAAGCTTATGGGGTCAGCAGTGTTCACTAACCCGTCTACGTGCAAAAAGCCTTTCGTCCGTGCTCTCTCCATCCGCTGGCCTTCGACAAACATCTGATGAAACGAAAAGCTCGCGGAAGCCTCCCAGATTTGGTCCGAAGCCTTCCGCCAGCCGGTTATCGAATGGCCACCGCTGACGATAGCTGTCTCGCAGGCAAGGCCCTGCAGAGACAGGCCGGAATCTTCGGCAGTAAGTACGAGGGGACTTTGTAATTCATACGTTCCGCCGCGTAGGTACACCACTGGCTTGGGGTTTTCGCCTCGAACAAGAGCCTGGGCGGCAGCGATAGTGGCAAGCGGCAACTCCGCAGTCCCAGGATTCGCATCATTACCGTTTGGAGCAACGTAAATTCCAGGTGCCAGCGACGCTTCCTGATGACAGGAGTTAGGACTCACGCCAATTGGCGCAGGTGGCGGAGGTGTCGCGCTACATCCGTAAAGACAAACCAGCAGGGGGCCTACTAATAGTTTTTTCACTTTCCCGACCCGTTATGGAGAACCGAGATGCGTTCTCCTGTTTGGAGTTTACTTGAACGTTGTCGGATTCGAAACGTGGTAAGCAGTTTAGGGATGCTTTATCAAGTATCGAGACCTGTTCGAGCTAGTTTGTTGACTCAAGAACGCCAAGAAAAGCTCGCTGTGCCTTACTCAATTCAATTTTCCATCTAATAGTGCGTTGTATAGCGCTGTTAAAAACTACATTGATCGTCCTTTTTTGTTGGCGTGTTTCGGGTCTGTGTCCTAGTTTTGGCTCTGTCCCTCGCCGATACGTAACGCCAACCAGTACCTCCGCTCGGGACACGGAAACTGCGATCGGCCGATCTGACTGAGAAATAGCAACCGCCATCTGTTCCTCCTCCAGGCCTTTAACGTCAATGAACGCCATGGCATTCGTCGCAACCAGAATACAAATTTCGCGGGGGCTCGCGCTAGGTCGGCGAGGTGCTTTCTGCTCGAGGAGACTGCTCGCGAGGCTTTTGGTCGATCCGGAGCCGGATGCTACAGAATCCGCCGCTCCTCTTCACTCGCGCTCTGAAGCGCGCTGGACTGTCCTCCAGCGTCACCCACCTCCGCGCGAAACCGATGTGACATTCAACATACGAACGAAGTACCAAAATCGGCCCGTTACCCTCCCGCTGTCTTATGTCCCCAAGCGCCGCTGAATGCCCCTAAGTTAGATTCGCGAATTCGGGGTGAGTCTCGCCACTGGCTGCAAAAATCTAACATTTTTGGAAATTTCGGCCCGGAGGGGATGCCCTCTTGCCTCGCCGCAAACGTTGCTTCTCGAACGCGGTTGCAGGATAACTTCCCGTGTAGCCGACGACTCGTCCAGAAGTCCAAAACCTCTCAATCTAGATCTTAACCCTGTGGAACTCGGAGGCGCTTCCGGAATTCATGCGCGGCCCGCTAACCCCATGTGCCGGTACCAACTGCAACGCAGGGCTACATCGCCCTTTCAGAACCTCTGGGCCAAATTTTGCTGACTTCGTCTCTCCATGGCAGGGCGAGACTGCTAGCGCGTTCGTGTTGGAGAGCTCGAGCTTTACCGCGGCCGCCGGCTCCCAGTTTGCGGCAGTTGTGCGCTGCTGACCGTCTTACTCTTTCCTTGTCCCGTCAGGCTCAATCAGGCAACTACCCGATTGTTACCTCATAAGATCAGAGCGCATGCTTGCCGCGCCTCAGCCGTTCAGCTGCTGGCGATCAGTACCCTCAACCGTTTAACTGGATTTTTCTCGGCTTAGCTTGGAGGAAATACCGTGAATAAAAAGCATCTTGCTGTTTGTGTATTCGTGCTCGG
>WNFR01004958.1_pt1 | contig 26470 bp, 22 predicted proteins | sample 5400221 | NCBI WGS metagenome assembly WNFR01 (sample SAMN13153357, study PRJNA577476) | soil metagenome | isolation source: 40 cm soil under Madrone tree | place: USA:California | collected 2016-06-14
GAATGGTTTTGGCAGATAATCGTCGGCACCGATCTCCAGGCCAACGATTCGATCTACATCATCGCCACGGGCAGTCAGCATCAATACCGGAATACGAGATTTCGCCCTGATGCGACGAAGAACATCGAAGCCGTTTGTGCCGGGCAGCATCACGTCCAGCACCACAAGAGCGTGCTCGGCGGAAAGGGCCCGGTCGATGCCGCGCTCTCCGTTGTGGATGGCCTCAACCTCGTAGCCTTCCGGCTGAAGATATTCCCCGACCAGCTCGCAAAGGCCGACGTCGTCGTCTATTACCAGCACTCGCTCCATCGTTTGTTCAAGGTAATTGAAAGACATGTCGCAGTTCGAGGCAAGTCGCGCCGATCCTACAACATTGGCTATTTCCGGTCCGTAAAGAAGTGTCAATCGGTAATATGAGCAAACTGACAAAACTTTACAATGTGTTGACAGACTCTTGACGGCGGTTTTGGGTACAATTTGATCTCGTGTGCCGAGGGCAGGTCTGGCGTCCTGTGTGCGCTGATATCAAAGAAGTAGGCTAAAGGAGCTCTCCGAATGAAGAAGGTACTAGTAGTGCTCGCCCTGTGCGTCAGTTCTGCATTCGCACAGCAGCGCACGGCATCGTTAAGAGGACAAGTGTTTGATGAACTTGGTGGTGCGATAGTCGGCGCGACAGTTACGGTGATTGATGCAAAAGGCGTGGAAAAAAGCGTCGTGACGAATGGTTCGGGCTCCTACACTATCAATGGACTGGCACCAGGCAAATATACCGTGCGTGCTGCAACAGCGGGGTTCGGAATTTATGAAAACACTGGGGTCGACGTAGTTGCTGGGCGCAGCGAGACGCTCAATATCACGCTGAAAGTTGCGATCGAAGAGCAGAAGGTAACAGTTGCCAGCGATAATCCATCATTGAGCACCGAACCTGAGAACAACGCCGGCGCTGTTGTTTTGAAAGGTGCTGATATCGATGCGCTGCCCGACGATCCTGACGACCTCGCAGCTGCTCTGCAAGCGTTGGCTGGTCCTTCGGCTGGTCCAAATGGTGGACAGATTTTTATCGATGGATTCAGCAATGGTCGTTTGCCGCCACGATCTTCGATTCGCGAAATTCGCATTAACTCAAATCCCTTCTCAGCTGAATATGATCGTTTAGGATTTGGCCGCATTGAAATCTTGACGAAGCCCGGTAGCGACAGGTTTCGCGGCTCCGCGTCGTTCGGGTACAACAACAATGTATTCAACTCGCGAAATCCGTACGCGTTAACCCGTCCGCCATACCAATCGAGACAGTACGCGGGTAATTTTAGTGGGCCAATAGTTAAGAAGAAGTCTTCGTTCTTTATTGACTTTGAGAAGCGCGATATCAACGACCAGGCAATTATCAACGCCATAATTCTCGATCCCAGCCTGAACATAGTTTCATTCGGCGAAACAGTCCCGACGCCCTCCCGCCGGTTGTCTCTGAATCCTCGTATCGATTATCAGATCAATGCTAGTAACACGCTGGTCGCTCGCTATAGTTACGAACACACGAGCCGTATAAACGGTGTGGGTGGATTTGATCTTGACTCGCGACAGTACTCGAACACCGGTAGCGAGCAGCAAATACAACTAACTGAAACTGCAGTCATCAATAAGACGGTGGTCAATGAGACGCGCTTCCAGTTTCGTCATGAGCCCAGCGCTTCAAACGCCAACAATACCATTCCTACCATCAATGTTCTTGAGGCCTTCCGTGGAGGCGGTTCACAGGTTGGCCTGGCGTCCAACACCCAGAACTTCTGGGAACTGCAAAACAATACTTCAATGACGTTGGGACGCCATGCATTCAAGTTCGGCGTCCGCTTTCGGCACATAAATGTCAGAGACATATCGCCACAGGGTTTTGGTGGGACATGGACATTCGGTGGTGGATTAGGCCCCGTGCTTGATGCCAACAATCAAGTAGTGATGGATCCAGGCACAGGCCTGCCTCTGTTTACCGAGCTTACCAGCATCGAACGTTATCAACGCACCCTGTTGTTCCAAGGGCTGGGCAGGACGGGACCGCAGATCAGAGCGCTTGGTGGCGGTGCTACGCAGTTTTCAATTTCGGCCGGGAATCCCCTTGCCACAGTTGGTCAGATAGACTTCGGCGGCTTCGCTCAAGATGATTGGAAATTGCGGCCGAACCTGACGCTCAACCTGGGTTTGCGTTACGAGAACCAGGACAATATTAGCAGCAACATGAACTTTGCACCGCGAGTTGGTTTTGCGTGGTCACCGGGCAGGGCACAACAGTCGAAGATGGTAATCCGGGGCGGCTTTGGCGTGTTCTATGATCGCGTGAGTGAGAACCTTACCTTGACGGCGGAACGTTTTAACGGAACCAATCAACAGCAATACAGCGTCGTCGATAACAACATATTGAATTTGTTTCCAAATGTGCCGTCTGCCGCAGATCTTGCGGCTTTTGCGGCGCCCATCAGCACGTACCGACTTGCTGGCGATCTTCAGGCGCCTTACACAATCCAGTCGGTAATGAGCGTGGAACGACAGCTAACTCGCACTCTCAAGGTGACCGCCAGTTATATCAACGCGCGCACGCTACACCTGTTGCGTGGGCATGCCGTCAATGCTCCCTTGCCTGGAACCTTCGTGCCCAGTATTCCCGGCAGCGGCGTTCGTCCATTGGGTAACATTGGCAACGTTTTCCAATACGAATCGACTGGAAGGTCCAACCAGAACCAGTTCATTGTCCAAATCAATCACAGCCTGACCCGCGCTGCGAGCATCAATGCCTTCTATGTGCTGTCCAAAACAAACAGCGATACCGATGGCACAGGAAGCTTTGCTGCAAATCCATACGACTTCAGTGGAGAGTACGGCCGATCGTCTCAGGATATAAGGCATCGATTTGTAGTGTTCGGTTCATTTCGCCTGCCCTGGGGCGTGAGCTTGAATCCCTTTGTTATCGTTACTTCCGGTGCTCCTTTCAACATCACAGTAGGAAGAGATATTAATGGCGACACTCTGTACACCGAGCGGCCCTCATTCGCTCCCACGGGAGCTGATTGCTCCGCAGTCAACATCAGGTGTACTGCATTCGGTAAATTTAATTTGACGCCGGGCGTTGGAGAGGCGTTGATACCACGCAACTTTGGGCGTGGTCCAAGCTCCCTGACCACGCGGGTGGGATTCAGTAAGACCTTCGGATTCGGCAAGGAAACCAGCACGGCTCGGAACAACAGTGGGGGTGGTGACGGTGGAAGGCGTGATGGTGGTGGTGGAAGACCAGGCGGTATTCCCGGTATGGTCGGCATGGGTGGCGGTAGACCTGGCGGCGAAGGTGGAGGTAGAGGAGGCGGCGGTGGTGGAGGTGGCTTTGGCGGCGGCGGCGGTGGCGACCAGAGCAGGCGCTACAGCCTGACGTTTTCGATTAACGTTCAGAATGTGCTGAATCACACTAATCTTGGAAGACCGACGGGCAATCTCACTTCAAGTTTGTTCGGTACGTCGAACAGTGGCGGTGGAAACTTCGGCGGCGGTGGTGTTGGCGGTCCATTCAATCGTCGTATTGATGCTCAAGTGCGCTTTAACTTCTAGAGACCAAGGTCGGCCCCTACAGTTTCGTCCAGTCAGGGCATTGCTGGGTAGTATCCTAATTTTAGATGTCTTCGTGTATTCTCAGTGTTCTCCGTGCCTCCGTGGTGATAAAAGTGCCGAAAACCATTTCACCACGGAGACACGGAGAACACTGAGAACCCGGTGGGACGTGAACTTAGGACACTACCCATTGCTGACCCGAGTGCGAGCTGGTCTACCTCGCGCACACTGCATAAAAATAAGGGCATCACTGGGATGCCCTGCCTCTTTGAGATTGGGTATCAACTCATTGGCCCGGCGCTGCCTCAGTCGATTGCCTGTTTCATATCGCCCACGAACTTGTCCGTATTGGCGATACTGAAGAGCACAACCCTGATGGCCTCGTCAGGAAACCCAGACTCGAGTGTGAATGTATATCCGGTGAAGATATCGCCGCTCTCATCCGCTCCCCAGTAGAGAAAGTTTTTGTCGCTAAGTCTTAACAACTGTCTCATTAAGGCCGAACCGTCCTTCGCCTTGTCGACATTTATATAACCGTTTCTGTAGTGCGGAAAAACCCGGAAACCAATGGTTGCGTTGTCAGTCACGCCTACGACAATTTCCAGATTGTCGCAGACGGTAAGCCCATCTTTCATAATGCCGACAAAATTAAAGGGCTGCTTCTCGCTTTGTCGGAAACTAACCTTTACTTCCGGTCCCACTCGTTGCAAAAGTTGACTCAATCTATCTCTGGTTTTCTCGCGCGTCGTTGGAGTAGGGCTCTGTTGACTGTAAACCGCTGGCGCGCTCATAAGTAACAAAACGAATAGTAAGAAGCGAACGATCGGAATTCTGGGCATTGGTTAGATCTCCTTCATACGACTTGGAATGACCGTTACGCCTTTTATGTGAAGTGGCTGGCAAAGTCAACTCATTTGCCAAGCCCACACTCACTCCTTATAGTTGGCGTTCATAGTGTGTGCCGAGAACAATCGAGCCATGATTTCTGAGCCATCGCCAATTGGCGCGTCTCTGTCGCTGCAGCGCTGCATTGAACCAGGTTGTAGGGCTAGCTATGGGATCAACGAGCGACTCTACGTTTGTTCACAATGTGGTGGGTTGCTCGACATCGAGCTTAGTGAAGAGCAGATCGGAGACGCAAAGTCGCTCCGCAGTCTGTGGCGTGAACGACGACGATCGTTTGATGTGCCCGATCGCAGCGGGGTTTGGCGTTTTCGAGAGCTGCTTCCATTTGGCGACAGTCCGCCGATCGTTTCACTCGGAGAAGGCAATACGCCACTTTACGAAGGACCCCGTTCGGCTTCTTACTGCGGGCTCGATGCACTACAGCTTAAACATCAGGGATGCAATCCTACCGGTTCTTTCAAAGACACCGGCATGACTACCGCTGTGACCCAGGCGCGCCTACTTGATGTGCGTCTGCTTGTTTGCGCGAGTACTGGAAACACCTCAGCCAGCCTGGCCGCGTATGCCGCGCGCGCAGGACTTCTCTGCGCGATCATGGTGCCTGAGGGTCAAGTAAGTCATGCCAAACTGGCACAATCGTTGGATTACGGAGCAAAGGTATTGGAGATCGAAGGAAACTTCGATGCCTGCATGCGCGTGATGCGCGAGCTTGCCCAGGATGAATCTATCTACCTCGTCAACTCAATTAATCCTTTTCGTATCGAAGGTCAAAAGACCGTGGCCGCGGAACTCGCGGAACAACTAGATTGGCAAGTGCCGGACCACCTTGTGGTGCCTGGCGGAAACCTTGGCAACAGCTCAGCTTTCGGAAAAGGCTTTCACGAGTTATTCAAACTCGGCCTGATTAATCGAATGCCACGCATTACGATCGTGCAGGCCGCAGGCGCTGCTCCCTTTGCCAATCTCTTCTTGCAGCACGAACGGGAATTGACTATAGAAGATCCGTCTTTCGATATTGTGAATCTGGACCACCCGCACACGCTGGCTTCCGCGATCAAAATAGGCGCTCCCGTTTCCTGGAAAAAAGCCTGGCGGGCTCTGCGTTGGACGGGCGGGCAGGTATTGACTGTAAACGAACAGGAGATTGCTGACGCAAAGGCGATGGTTGGACGCGACGGAATTGGTTGTGAGCCGGCTTCCGCCACAACGGTCGCCGGTATCAAGAAGCTTGTTGCCAAGGGAGCAATCAAAAACGATGAACATGTGGTAGCTGTGCTGACGGGTCATCTTTTGAAAGATACTGATTACGTCATCAAATACCACAGTCAGCAGCTCAGCATCTCCGGGGAGGGCATTCCTGAAAACGAGCAGCGCATTGTGGGCCACTTCAGTAACCAGCCAGTCAAGGTTGAAGCATCCCAAAGTGCCATCAGGAAAGCTCTTGAACGCATGCCAGAACGATCATGAACCACCAGAGCACACCGCTTAAATGACGGCCGTTAAAACCAGTAGCAGCGAAACTCCGCGCGCAACTTCCGTGTCTTTCGAAGTGCGTCTCCCTGCTTCTACTTCGAATCTCGGGTCGGGATTTGATTGCTTTGGGCTGGCCTTGCAGCTTTATCTGACAATCCGCGCCACGGTAGTACCGAAATCTTCAGTCAAGTGCCGCGTACGCACCACCGGCACAAGAGAAAGCTCTCTGCTGCCGCGTACTGCCGAGAATCTGATCTACCGCGCTATGGTCCAGGTCGCCAAACACGAGGGCGTGGAACTGCCGCGCATCGATTTGGTGGTTCAAAACCAGGTTCCGATAGGGCGAGGTTTAGGAAGCAGTGCCGCGGCAATCGTCGGTGGGATAAAGTTGTTTGGCCTGCTCTGCAATATCGACCTCCCAGACTCGAAAATCCTGGATTACGCAGCAGAGTTGGAGGGTCATCCCGACAATGTGGGACCGACCCTTGTGGGTGGGTTTGTGGTTTCCTGTGTTCGGGACCAGAAAGTTGTCCTGGTAAAGAGACCCTGGCCTGCTGAGATCAAGGTCATAGTAGTCTCGCCTCAAACACAGCTTGAAACGAAGCGGGCCCGTGCGGCCCTGACGCCGTTAGTTGCCCGAGCTGACGCGGTGTACAACTTGCAGCGCAGTGCCTTATTTGTTGCCGCGCTCGCTGAAGGTCGTTACGAGCTGCTGTGGGAAGGAATGCAAGATCGACTGCATCAAGACGAGCGGCGTTCGCTCGTACCGGGGTTGGCAGAGGCACTGGAAGTGGAGAGAATGCCTGGTCTTCTTGGTGTTGCTTTGAGCGGCGCTGGTCCAAGCGTACTCGCCCTGGCGCAAGACAATTTTGAGGAGATAGGTCTAAAGATAGCCAGCTGTTTTGATCAGCACAAAATCAAATCCTCAGTGCGCGTCCTCGAAGTGGACATCAACGGTTGCCAGGTGCTGCATTAGAGGTTTGCTTCTATCGCCCTTCTGTGCAACTGGTCGATGACCTCGAGACACATTTGCAAACGAATTCGGGTCGATGCTTGTTGCGACTGGGCCAATAACTTGTGAAGGCGCGTGCCCAGTTCTTGTCGTTCTTCATCGTCAAGCTGCTCGGACATCTCCTCAACAACAATTAGTAGCGCACGTCCGGCGCCTTCGTTGTCACCACAGCGCTCCGCGACTCGATGAGCGCCTTCAAGAATTCCTTTTGCTTCGCTGTAACGACCCTGTTTGCAAAACACGGCTCCCTTGGTCGTCAAGGCCTCAGCAAGCAACGCTTCTTCATCACCAGTTTCCAAAGTATCGACGGCTCTCTCGACCACCAGCTCTGCGAGTTCAAGTCTATTCGTTGCAAGGTGAAGCCGCGCAAGCGTGTCATCCACCTGGGCCCTACGGACTTTATCATCAAACCCATCAAAGAGCTGGCGAGCACGCAAGAGATGAACTTCCGCCTCGTCGAAACGACTCAAGCTAAGAAGTAGATATCCATGGTTGTTCTCTACCACTGCTGCATACCTATGATTACCAATGGCCACGAACTCGTAGAACGCCTTGTGAAAGTGCTTGATCACACGGTCGAAATAGTCCGAGCGATTTTCCGTTTCAGCCAAATCCTGCAGGGTTGTGCCTAATTCGTGGTTGTAGCGTCCCGTAACTAAAGGACCTCCCAATTCCACGATTTCGGAGACTTCAGTCAGTCGGGAGAGTGAATCGTAAAGATGTCCTGCGTGTCGTTCAACCACCCCTAACCTGATAAGTCCGACACTTCTTAATTCGCGATCATCGTCCGATAGCTCTCCAAGAGCACCTAAGAGAGTGGCTCGGCTCAGGTCGAACATTCCCTGTCGATAGTAGCACCCAGCAAGTTCGATCCGGCCTTCCGCTGACCGCCGTTTTGAGCCAAGATGTTCGAAGAGCGCGATGGAGCCATTTAGCAAAGCCTCGGCGTGCTTTTGTCCCTTGTGAATGCGCCCGGTGCTGGATACTGAACTTGCCAGTGCCCCCACCGTAAACAGTAAGTCAGCGGCGGAGTGCGGACTTAGTCCTTCAAGTCTTGGCCATCCGCCGATCGTCCACCAGCGATGCAGAGCAAGACACCCAGCTTCGTAATTTCCGACCTCGATCTGCTCACGCGCGATTGTGCAGAAGACTTGCACCTCTTCATCCGGTGTCAGATCCAACGAAGGAACATGGTGCGATTCAATTGTTAAGTGCGGCTGCTGGGGCGCTGAATGTCTTTCCGTTGCGGAACTCTTTGGGTTAGCCAGCGATGCTTGAAAAAGCTCCAGTGAAAACAGATAGGCTGCGTGCCATTGGTGCACCGCTGGATAGTTTGACTTAAGTTCATTTGCCCGCCGCAGTTCTCGTTCGGCACCCTTCCAATCCCACTCATGACGCAATCTGAGTTTCTCTTCTGGGAGCTCAGTCTTGAATGTCACATCCTCGCTTGTTCGGGTGACTGTAGGCGCCTGCGGTAGCGATTGTCCTGGAGGCAGATAATTCGTGGCCAATCTAAGATAACAGTCAACAATGCTCGCGTATGCGAGTGCATAATTGGTATCGAGCTCGATGGCCTGACGAAAATGCACTATCGCTTCCTCGATGCCTTCCCTTGTGTATTTGCTCCAATGATAACGCCCTTCAAGATAAGCTTCATAGGCTGCGGAGTTTTCGGTGAAGCGCTTTGTGACCCGCTTTTCTTCGTCACCAGTTAACCGTAGTTTCAATGTCGATGTTAACCGTCTGGCAATTTCGTTCTGAATTTCGAAGATATCACTGGCTTCCCTCTCAAAACTCTCGCCCCACAGTTGCCAACCGTTTGCGACGTCGACCAGTTCCGCGCTGATTGTGACGCCAGTCGGACCCGAAAGAACTTTTCCGATTAGTACGGCATTTACACCCAGTTCCTGCCCGATTATCTGCGGGTCAAGTTCCCGGCCTTTGTAACGAAATACGGCGCTGCGCGACATCACTCGCAGTTTCGGAATGCGCGATAGACTATTGATGATGTTATCCGTCAGACCATTAGCCAAGCGTTCAATGTTTGGGTCACCGGTAGTATTGATGAAAGGAAGAACCGCAAGAATCGGAGGCTGGCGGGCAGCATTCGCGTTTTGTAAGTCTGCCGCTTCGCTCTCCGAGATGCTCAATCGATGAGCAGCGTCGCAAACCTTTACTGCTGCTACAAAACGGTATCCCCGTCGCGAAACGGTCTCTATGTATTTCCGGCCGGTACCTGGTTCGGCCATGGCTCGCCTCAACGTGAAAATGTTTTGCGTGAGGTTCGCCTCTTCTACAAAAGTGTTAGGCCAAACCTCTCTCATCAATTCCTCTTTTTCAACAAGCTGCCCCGGGTTCTTCAGCAGCACCATCAAGATCTCGGTTGCTTTCGGTGTTAGCGACACAGCTTCACCGTCTCTCGTTAAGACGCGCTGCTCAGGCTCGAAGCGGTATGGTCCGAATTCGTAATATGGGACGTTGCTATGAGGCATAAACTCCTTGAGAACGGGCTAACAAATCTTTGAGAACGTTCTAAGGACTTCTGGTTTGTAGAGTGAGTATAGTCGTTAAGTCGTCAAGCGCCGCATGTTCTTACCAGACCGGAAGATTCTATTGGCAAGTCTGGTTAATGGCAAGAAGATCGAGAACTCTCGAGTGGCGTAATCCGACCTAGTTGGAGAGGGGGGCACTTCAACGTGGGATCAAGCGATCCGGGTCGGATTTGGGAACCTCACCCCGGCGACCTTCGCGAGCTTTGCACCTCAGGGCGGATTCGCCCAGTAGTAGTCTCCGTGCTGAGGTGCAAGGCAAGCGAGGTAAAGCGATCTTTCTCAGCCGCCTATGAAACTCATCGTGCGTGAGGGCGTGACGAATCCGGGATCGTTGATGTAGTGGCGTGGTTCTTTCTTCAGTACGACTGCTTCAATGAAGTCGATAATCTCATCGCGCGTGGCGCCTGAGCGCACTACATCGCGCAATGAGTGCTCGACGGTTGAAAAAAGGCAGGTGCGGATTTGCCCGTCGGCTGTCAAGCGAATACGGGAGCAGGCGCCACAGAATGGTTCGCTCACTGGAGCAATAATTCCGATCTCGCCCGGACCGCCATCGGCAAAGCGGTAACGCGAAGATGTTTCAGAGCCGCGCGCCACGTCAATCGGAACCAAAGGAAACCGCTCGTTTATCGCTTCGCGAATCTCGCGGCCGGAATACACATCGGCGCGCGACCAGTCGTGCCCCGAATCCAGCGGCATGAACTCTATAAAGCGCATCTTCACGTCGTGCTCGCGCGCAAAGACGGCGAAGTCTGCCACCTCATCCTCGTTGTGGCCACGCACGATCACGGCATTTATCTTTATCGGCTCCAGCCCCGCCTTTTTCGCCGCGTCGATCCCGGCAAGCACGCGATCCAAAACGTCGACTCCGGTCATCTGCTTGAAAACGTCGCGTTTCAAACTGTCGAGACTGATCGTAACGCGATCCAGGCCTGCGTCTTTTAACCCCTGCGCACGGTCGGGGAGGAAATAGCCATTGGTCGTAAGGGCGAGATCGTGTAGTCCGGCATGTCCGGTGTGCTTTAGCTTGTCGTTTTCCAGCGAAGGAGACTTCTCAGGTACGTCAGCGACAAACTGAAGTTTATCGGACACCGGGGTCTTCAGCTTTGCGAGTTTGCTGATAATCGTTTCGATGTCGCGACGCAACATCGGCTCGCCGCCGGTGAGGCGGATCTTTTGAATCCCCAGCGAAACAAAAATCTCGCAGACGTATTCAATCTCTTCGTAGGAGAGCATCTGCTCTTTCGGCGCGATTGGCGGCTCACCGTGCGGGAGGCAGTAAAAACAGCGAAAGTTGCAGCGGTCAGTCAACGACACACGAAGGTCGCGTATCGGCCGGTTGTAAGAATCTCTTAGTAGTCCTTCCACTCTCACAACATGATATGCCGTCAGCCGTACGAAGCCAAATTAGCAGCGCACATGCGTTATGGCGCTGGTTGTTGTGGAATCGGTATCGCCTGGCTCGCCACAACTTGCCAGCGGCCGTTCACCTTCTTCCAGACATGGATACTCCGATGCTGGTCAGTGTAGTCTGCGCCCTTGTTCTGACCCTTCTCCACTGCGCGATGAAACATGATCGCCGTGTCTTTATCAAGCCAGCGCACCGTGTACTCATCGGCCTTGTAGGTCGCATTTGTGATATTCGCAGAATTTGATTTGGCTTCCGCAATATTCTGCGCCTTGGTCTGGACTCCAGCAGGTCCTGAGCCCTGGAAGTCGTCAGCAAGGATAAGTTCCAATTTAGCAGTATCGCCCCGTATACCAGCTTCGCCCCACTCCTGATCCAATTTGATGAGCTCTTGATCGGCGCTGCTACTGGCAGTTGCTTTCTCGACAGCCGGTTTAGCCTCGGCGGGCTTGGCCTCTGGGGCAGCTACTTTCTCGCCAGCCGGTTTAGCCTGGGCGGGCTTAGTCTCTGGGGTTTGACCTGCAGCAAGAGATGAGACGGCCATCACAAGGACCGCCAATGCGAGTATCTTTTTCATGGTTATCAACCTTTCTTGATGGAAGGGTAGTGGTGTAGTTACGCCACTAATCGAGGGAATTGGTCAACGATGCAAAGCGGTTTGTTGATTAGGCGCTTTCTACACCCAATTGCGAGCCGAGTCAATAGATAGTGTCCTTTGTTATCGAGACGCGTGCGCTCCAAAAGCTCTCGACGCAGTCTTGCAATCCCGCATTCCCCGTTTTGCAATCAAAAGTACGCCTTTACGCAATCGAACCTGCACACAATTCCTACTAGATCAGATTCAGCACGCCTTCGCCGCAATTCCGTTAAAAACTCAATCTAAAACCGCGGTACGCAGGTAAATCACGAACTAATGGGAGGAATTCAAACATGCGAAAGATATTGCTAGTTGTCGTGGCACTCGCGGCTGGTCTCCTTTGTGCCTGTACCACAAGTGAGAATGCAAATATGGCCAACACCAACGGGGGAAGTAATAGCAACATGATGGCGCAGTCTACGCCTGCGATCACGCCGGCCCGCGGTGTCCCGTCGCGCCATGACGATCGCGCCTTTGTTATGGAAGCCGTCCCGGGCGGTCTGGCGGAGGTCGAGCTCGGTAGGTTGGCCGCGCAAAAGGGTCAAAGCGCCGACGTGAAGAAGTTCGGACAGCGAATGGTTACCGATCATTCAAAGGCGAATGCCGAGTTGAAGAAACTCGCGGCGAGCAAGGGAATAACGCTTCCCGCGGAAATGAACGCGGAGCAGATGGGCGAGCACGCTAAACTGGCGAAACTCTCCGGTCCGGAATTTGATCGCGAGTATATGACGCTGATGGTCGAGGACCACGACAAAGACGTCGCGGCTTTCCTGGACGAATCTAAAGACGGAAGCGATCCGGACATTAAGAGCTTCGCTGCGAAGACTTTGCCAACGCTGGAGGAACACCAAAGAATGGCGAAGGAGATCAAAGTTAAACTATAAGCTGTGGGTGGTGTCTTGATTCGGGTAAGCAACGCGACATCGAATTTTCAGCCGCTCAACTGGCTCGATGGATCAGCAGAATTCTTTACTCCGGAGGAGTGTGATGTTTATAGATTGGAACCTAACAAAACCAGGCGCCGTTCGGAGGAGCGGAACTCAACTCCAGCGGTACTGGTCTAGACACCCTCCGCTCCTCCGAACGGCGCCGGAGGGACGTTGCTCGAGCTATAAACATCACACTCCTCCGGAGTAAAGAACGATCAAATAAGACATGTTTCCTTAACCCAACATCAACAACTGAAGTTGAGTGATTGACTTGCCGATGAGCAAATTCAAACACTACCTGCTTATACAAAACATCGTGCCCAGCATAGATGCGATAAGTGTTCGCTGCGACTCGTCTCCGGATAGACCGAAGACGTCTGCCCTCACAACCGTCAGTGTCTTGCCAGGTTTTATTACTTCTGCTCGAGCCAGAAACTTCGCCGGTCGCAGCAGATTAACTTTGAACTCGACACTCAGAACTTCCGAACCGGCCGGCATCAGACTATAGGCGGCATACCCGCAGGCAGAATCGGCAATCGTAGTGACCACACCTGCATGAAGGTATCCGTGTTGCTGCGTCAAATCGGTTCGATAGGGAACTGTGATCTCAACTATGCCGGGTTCAACGCGGCTGAGCTTCGCGCCAATCAATTCCATAACCGACTGCTTCGCAAAGCTGGCTCTTATCTCTGAGGCGAAGGACGGGTTTTGTACCTGGGAGATGATTACTTCCTTCCCTGCAATGGCTTGATGATCTGTTGCAGTAAATCAGGTCGTGCAGAATCGCGCTCGAGATGCGGGAAGCGCTCGCCGCCGTGATAATCGATCTTGTAAGTCTTCGAGAAGTCGCCATTCTGTACTATCAATTCCAACGGAGTGCGCGTTGTCTTACCTTCCTGCAACGCTTCGCGAAGACCTTCAAGCGAATAAGCTCGACCGTTGACGTCCATTATCTTCATTCCCGGGCCGAGGCCTGCTTCAGCAGCAGGTGTTCCCGGCACAACATCGCCAATCGCGCCTTCCTCGTTTAGATTCACACCCAGTGAATAGCTGAAGTATGCAGTCTTCCCTGCTGCCTCGATCGCTTTTTGATAATCGCTTTGCTGATCGTTATAAACGAGGCGCCAACCACCATTGGTAATGCCGCCAAGCGGCGCGTGTGGCTCAAGAGAATTCAGACGTGTTGTGAAAAATGTGCGCCAATCATAAGGCGTCACATCGTTCATCGTGTTGACAACATCGTCAAACGTGTAAGGCTTGACCATTGGTGAACTGTTTGGCGGCCCGTGGAAACGGCGGCAGAAATCATCAAGCGCGCGCGCGCCTTTTGTTTGCTGGCGGATGATCGTATCGGCTTCGAGCCAAATCAATTCCCCTTCATCATAAAAATCAACGCCCCGTCGCCACGCCGCCCACGATCCGGAGGCGTTGTAAAGCAACTGTGCGGCAATGGTCGTATCGATTAGTGGTCGCCAGGTGCGTCCGGGATAACGATCCAGGTAAGCGGCGATAGCGGCCAGGTGTTCGCGTTGATCCTCGGCCGTGCGCAACCCACTGCGGGCCGCAAGAATGCTGCCGAGGTATTCCGTCAGCCCTTCGTAAACCCAAAGGAGTTCACCCTTCATTGGTTGCTCATAATCAGGCGTGGCCAATCCTGCCGGCCGGCGATATTTGCCATTCCATGAATGAACAAACTCATGCGGCAACAGATCCGAGCTGGCTTTTTGAAGCGATTCGTCGAGCAACGTACGCTCGGCAACTCGATCATCGCTCGACTCGTGATGCTCCAAACCAAAGTGCGCAACGTTGTCGCTAAGGGTATAGAGAAAATGGTAATGGTCGTAATGATGCGCCTCGAACAGTGCATTCGTTTCCAGCACTAACTGCTTGTAGTTGGCAATCTGCTCCGGGCTCATTTGGAGCGCTGCCTCGCTATCGGAAACCATGTCGATCTGAAACGATGGCGCCGTGTTCTCTGTTAGCTTGATGGTCTTAAAGTGAGAGCCCGCAATGACCGGGGAATCAACCAGCGTAGTTAGCGAGACGGGTTTGAAGTCGATAGTTCCCCCATTCCCTGAAGCGCGTGCGCTCATATCGAGCGGCAATGCCGTGCCAAATTGCCAGCCTGAAGGCACACGTAGCGAAGCATCGTAAACGAGATCGTCAGAACCATAGCCTTCCGGATAGAGCAACACCTGGTTCCAACTTAGCACTACGAGATTTGCAGTCGCCGAAGCAGCTGCCGAAAATCCTTCGGTGCCGGCGGGCAGCAGGAAATCGAGCACTGCTTCGATTGAAGAAACTCCATTGGGTATCACGAGATGAAAGGCATACATATCGACATCGTCGCGACGCCAGGCGATGGTCTTTCCCGCGCCGGTAAACTTCAGACCCGCCAGATCGGTAATAGGCCCGGTTGGACCATGCTCGCCGGGAATCCACTTTGGATAAAGCAGTGTCAACGGTCCTGGTTTTGTGGGGATCGTGAGCCGGGCGTGCAGGATCTTGCGTGGTGCTTCGGTCGCATCGACGGCAATCGTTATTGGCCCTTGCGTAGAACGTGCAGATGAGTTTTGCGGTTGCAGCTCGGGTCCGGCAAAAGTAGATGGTCCACCAATCACCAGACAAACTTGCAGTGAGAGCCCGAATACAAATGCAAGACAGGAAGGTCTGCGCAAGAAAAGTTTCATCAGTACTCCTCTGGTATTAAAGGAATCGCCAATAACTGACACCTCAAGGCTTTCGCTGATAAGAATAGAACCGGCCATTCCAGCGATAGATCGTCCGATTAAAGGTACGACCATCAGCAGAAATCTTTCCGTCCGGATCATCGTGGTAAACGCTGAAGGCCGGTACAAGCCGGTTTCCGCGAATGACCCTCAACTCTTCAGCGCCCTTTGGCAAGTCGCTTGTTACGCTCAACAACATTGCCGACGAGATCTCATTCGTGAACATCTTCCCATCTTTGAAGAGACGCTTCGGTTCCGCGTGGTTAGTTTTGGGTTTTATTACGTAGTAGTAGTTTTGAACCGAAGGCGGCATGTTGTTGCCCGTCGAGATCTCGACTATCTGTTCACCATTCAAGTTGGCGAACGCGATACCGACGGAATTATCAACGCGCGAGAAATATCCATCGAGGACTTTAGTGACAGAAACCTTACCGCCGCTGCGGGAAACGAGGAATGCGCTCGAGCCACTGAATTCGGTTTGATAACACGGGTCGGGCACGATCACGAGCCGTACGTAGTGGTTTCCAAGTAAAAGCTGGCTATAGTCGCCATCGGCGAGTTTTTCCCTTTCCTCTCTGCTTAGGACTCCAGGTTTTCTATGAAGATCGCAGGCGTCCAAGTCGCTAACTTCCGCTTGCCACCACGCGGGATCTGTTAACGATGCAACCTCTTCTGCAACCGTTTTCATCGCCTCAATTCGCTCGGGCCATTTCAAGATAGCTGCGTCCGATTGGTCAACGTCTTGACGGCATTGATACTTCACTTTCGGCGGATCCTTTAGCGCTGACAATGCTTCTCGCTTGCACACCGAAACGACTGCGCGTTTTTGCGCGAAGGAATTGACGGAAGCGGCCAGACTCACCAAGCCGATAACCAGTGAGATGCAAACCTCTGCTGCCTTTACTTTCTTCATGGAGTAATCTCAAGCACCGACCGTGGTATTGCTCAGCCACCGGGCCACGTTGCCGACATACTTCTTGATGTCTTCAAGCGCTTGCGGATTGCGCTTATAACCATCACCCGGCGGTTCAATAAGAAAGCTTGGACAGCCACTATCAGTATCCCAGTTGTAATCCACAAGGTGGTGAAAGCTTGATTCGGCAACACCGCGCCCGAGCATACTGCCGTGACCGTTGGCAGTGCTTTCGAAGGCCACGACGAGATTGAATGGGCGATTGGTTACCTGGCTTTGTCCAGTTGCAATAACTTGTGCATGTTCCTCGCCTTCAGGCACGCCGACAGCACCTTCGTGCGGGTGCGCTGGAAAAAACTCGATAATACCTTTCGGCGACGCAGGATTCCGCATGAGCTCGTGCGGGGTTTTCACAGTAATCGTTTGGTAGTCTCCATTTGAGCCTGAATGGTAGTTGGGCCAGGAGATCGAAGTCGTGTAGGGATCGTCAGGTGTATGTCTTGAGGTATCAGGCTCGGGATTCTTCGAGTGAAAGAAGTGTGCACGCCCAATTCCCCCGAGCGTACATAGCGAGACGCCCAGGTCCTGGTGATCGCGCGTGGCCAGGATGCCACCACCACGCTGTCGGAATCGCGTGATGCCCTGGCAATCGGCCACAGTTAGACCATCCCCGGTATCAATCGCAAATAGCCACAACTCGTCAAAGTCGGATGTATCAAGCGAGCTGAGAATGGGCTCATCGCCGGCAGCATCTTGTTCGCGATTGCGAGCCACTACCTCATATAAGGGTTTTTCCGCCTCGTCTTTGAGAGAAGCCAGATGATTCCGCAAAAGAGAAAACCGGCCGATGTGCCAATCGTCTCCGGCGAAAGGGATGGTGGTTTGCAGTAGAATGCGAATCGGTTTTGTCATCGGTTCTTACCTCCCATTGGTTCGCTCATCTTCGAATCCATGAAAACCAGCTACGAGACGTTTGGGCGCAACCCGCCACCACGAGTGCAATAGCAGATCATGGAGCTGGTCTCGTGGTACTTTCGAAAAGTCGCATGAGCATCCATCGATTGCACCCATTCAACTTAGAAGTATCCCTTTTTCCTAAATAGCTCAAGCCGGATTTGAAGTGGTGCTTGAAGGATACTTACGCCGCTCGCGACAACGCGCGCGCTATTTCCTGCGGCAGATCGAGAAACATGAAGTAGTCAGCCGGGTAGAGATAGTCCTCACCTTCGTTGTCGACCACGCGAATGTGATTTGATTTTGCGGCGGTTTCGTCTGGAATCACCCGGTAGATCATGCGGGGTGTGAGCAAATCAGAGTCGTCGGTCTGGATGCAAACTGCAAATTTTAGTTCAGTTTTTCGGCGTCTAGACATAGATCCTAATCAAGGTAGCGCTTGATTCTCATTTTCTTCTTCCCGATGCCGTGAGCTTCGAACCAATGTACCTCTGCAAGACGAATCGTACCATTAGAAAGGAGGACATTGGCAACTCCTTTTAGCTTTCGCCACCTACCCATTCCGTACCTTTTGTTTAGCAGCGGAAGGATGCGAATGCGCCGACCGGCTGCAATTGTCTCTACATTCGTTATAGTTCCGGTAATCTGAAAGTACATTGTGAGGTGTACCAGTTAATGAGGTCAGGAGCATCATAACTCCAATCCGGTCGTTTACTGTTAGGAAATACAATATGGGGTGGCCTGTCGGGAATGAGCGCCATTCAAGTTTCAATCCGGATTCAGCCACCGAAAGAACCGGCTGGTTAATGCGCCAAGAATCAATCCGTAAGCGCCCGAAAGGTAGTAGTTGCTGACAATCGACGTAAAGTCTCCGGGTTGTGGCACCACGATCTGAGGTAAGACAACGCTGAAGATAATCTCGCCGAATACCAGGCCGGCAATCGCTCCGGCGACAAGGCCGGCAGCGTGCTTCGTGAAATTAATACCTATGCCTAACGCCAGACCAACCGTCGAAGTGATAACGATGTTGGGAACTAGCAAGACGAAAAACAGCATTAGCGGCAAATAGGTAAACGCCACCAGGAGAGTAGTAAATAGTTCACGCGTTCGGATGGCGATCGCCACGACACCAACAACGTAAGCGAGGATCAGACCAGCGATAGTGCTAAGCAGGCCCGCCGCAATGCCGAGAAAGATTTTGCCAAAGCTAAGTCACGTGACATGGTTTAGGTAGGCACTGGAGAGTAGTTTGTGTTTAGCCTTGAACGCCAGTCTTTTGGAGGTTGTGTCTAATTTCACGCCCCACCGAGTTCTTCCGTGTTCTCCGTGTCTCCGTGGTGAAATGGTTCGGCAGTTTTATCACCACGGAGGCACGGAGAACACGGAGAATGCACTAAGATATCTCAAATTAGAATACTGCTCTTTTGGAGGCCATGAATGAGACAGAGCTTAAAGCCGATCTGGTCCATCGCTTATCTGCTGTTATTGACTGCTATTGCTTCGTCACAGGCAGTCAGACCCGCCACTCCGCTGCAGAACGACCAGTTTCCCGCTGACACCGCAAAACAGATTGAGGTGGTGATCCAGGAAGAGATAGCCAGACAAAATCTCCCAGGGCTATCCTTTGCAGTCGCGGTTACAGGCCAACTACGTTATGCAAAAGCATTTGGCCTGGCCGACATGGAGAATGCAGTTCCCGTCAAGAATACGACAGTCTTTCGCACAGCCTCTATCGCGAAACCGATGACCGCTACTGCTGTCATGCAGCTAGCTGAGAAAGGCAAACTTGATCTTGATGCGCCTATTCAAAAATATTGTGCAGCTTTGCCCGAAAAGCCCTGGCCCATAACTGCTCGGTTGATACTCGGGCATCTGAGCGGCATCCGTCACTACGGGAAGCCTGGTGAGTCAACCGGAACGGAACACTATTTTACGATCACAGACTCACTGAAGATATTCAAAGATGACGCGTTACTATTTGAGCCGGGAACGAAATTCAATTACACGACGTTCGGTTATAGCGTTTTGGGCTGCGCCGTTGAGGGCGCATCGGGCACAACCTACGACGACTATATGCTGGAGAATGTCTTTCGTCCTGCCGGTATGGACCACACTCGTCCCGATGACCTCTTCACAATCATTCCCGATCGTGCGCGCGGCTATTTAAAGCTCGACGCACTGACATACGGTCAACTGCCAGCCACAACGAAGGCCAGGGTGAAAGTTGGTGCCTTGTATAATGCGATGTTGCACGATACCAGCATGAAAGTCCCTGGGGGTGGGATCGTCTCAACTGCGAGTGACCTCGTAAACTTTGGCCTGTCATTGATGAATGGCACAGTGGTCAAGCAGTCAACTCTAGAGCAGATGTGGACGTCACAACAAACGAAGGATGGTAAGAAAACAAACTATGGGCTCGGCTGGGGAGTGGGTGAAAGAGCGGGACTGAAATTTCTTTCACACTCCGGTGGCCAGGCTGGTACAAGCACTCTACTCTGGATCCTGCCCGAGAAAGGCATTGTCATTGCGGCGATGACCAATGTGGAAGGCGTCTCGCTAAATAAAATGCTGGATGATGTCGCCACCTTGGTGATTGATACCAAACCATGAGGTGAACCAGAGGAACGCGTGAGTATCAAGTAGAAATTTCATTAAATGTATTCTCTTAGATCATCGAGCGGCTCATCAAAATCGTCCGCAATAGTGATCAATCCTTTTGCGCTGCCAAATTGCGGTACTGCTTTCGCACGTGATACAGGGACGAGCTTGACGATGTGTTGCGCGTCTTTGGTAATGACCACATCATCGCCGCTGACGGCCGCATCTATCAAATCGGGCAACGTCGTCTTGGCCTCTTCAACACTTACTGTTGCATATCTTTCACCTGAAGGCTAAACGATAACACGTCTACGATCCGGTACTAAGCTCGTACCACTTTGGGCCCGTTGGTTACTACCAGTTCAGGGGTCCACATCGTCCGTGAACTGAAGAAAAGACAGTTAACTATGAATAGTCTCAAGCTTTAGGTCGTCTGCAGGTAAAAGGTTAACCCAAGATCACTTCAGCGCCTGATCCAACGACGATGAGTCGTCAAGCATAATCCACTCGACGATCGAAAGCGGCAAGCTTCCATTCTTGATCAGTTCGTCATGAAACTGGCCTAACCGGAAGTTGGCGCCTTGCTTGTCGCGATACTTACCAAGCAGACGCATGATCTGCCACTTGCCAACCATGTAGTAGATCTTCTGCGTTGGACTCGCGGCCGCACCTGCCGCTTCACCTTCGGCGGCTTCGCGATCCAAACCACCAGCTTCCATGAAGTATTTCACTGCCTGGTCAAACGTCCATTTGCCTGTATGCAGATTGACGTCGACGCCGATGCGTGCGGCGCGATAACGCGCGAGGCGCAGAATCTGGCCTTGCGATGGCGAGTTATTCGGATAAAGACCAGTCCGCATCAGCATCTCTTCGCCATAGAGCGCCCATCCTTCGATAAAGACACCGTCTGAATGTTGGCGGCGAATTTCGTCATTCAAATGGTTGGCTATCGAGAGTTGCAGAAAATGACCGGGGATACCCTCGTGCCCCAGAATCGGTCGCGGGTCTTCAATTGCGGCGCGGATATAGAAATTTTTGCTCGCCGGATTGTAAGTGGGAATGAAATAAAAGCCGCTGTCGTCTTTGTCGTAAACGCCCGGAGGATTCATAAACCCACCCGGACTTGTTGGTTTGAAAGCTTCCGGCAATTGTCGAATCTCAAAACGACCAAGATAAGAAGGAAGGGTGGCGAGATGATTTGTCTTTAGAAACTCTATCATCTCTGCTTCGCGGCTTTCGTAAGTCTTCAGAAATTCCTGCTGGTCTTTCGGGATGTTTTTGCTGCGAGCCGGGTTTGGATCTGCAAACGTCGGATCCGGAAGCAACGACTCGAGTCCGCGATATCGTGCTAACTCGGCTTGGCCCAACATATCCACCTGATTGGCGTCGAGCGGCAACATGTAGACGTTTTTCAGGAGATGGTTGTAATTAGCCTCGCCCATCGGTTTGAACGGCACCATTCCGGGCAGACGCTTTTCCAGCCAATCGGCGAAACCGTGAATGGATGCGAGAGCAGCCTCGCGCGACTTCACCAGATCATTTTTCTCCGCCGGCGACAGATCTTTGGCGAGCGTCATCAAGCTATCGTTGAAAAGGCTATCGATTGAGCGCGCCGAATCGATCGCTAGTTGGGCGTAAAGACGGACAGGCTTCGTAAGATTTCCTTTTCCCTGTTCAATCAGAAACGGCATCTGCTTCAGACGCGCCGTCGCCGCAATGGCCCGCACGCGTGGCGGAGCGTACTCCTTCTTAAGCAGCGAAAAGATGCCGTTGCTGCATTCATTGACGTAGGTTTGGGGATCAGTCGCCTCAAAGTCCATCACACGGTTGAAGAAATTGATGCTCTCCAACTCAGAACGAAACAATAACCAGTCGATGCGATCGTCTTTGCTCCAACTGGTGGCAGGCATTGCCTCGACCTTTCCGAGCACTTCCTTGATGTGCAGCCGCCGATCGAGGATGGCAGAGAGCGAATAATCTGTGAGCCGGTCGTCCCAGGTGTGCAGTCCGTTGTCGCTCGATGAGACGGGATAATTCTGATTTCGCCATCGGTAATAATCGTCGGCCTGTTTGCGTAGGTCGGCGGGAGTGGTTGGGTTCTGCGCTGATGTTGAGTTGGGAGTGACCAAAGTAAGGGCGCAGGCGATTAGGACGAGTAGAAATAGTTTCATAAGGTTTCAGATTCCCGAGCTTCAGTACGACACTGGGTTAAAGCCAATTCGTGGTCGAATATTACAGAACCGGGAGCGGTAGCGACCGGGTCAAAGGCGCACCAGACTCGACTAAGGTTCGCCAGCTTTGCCTCTCCAACTTGTATTCCGCGCGAGTGTTCATTGCTTTGGTAAAAACGATCGATGAGTGCCCCTCCGAGATTGACCCGGTCGCTACCGCTCCCCGGTTCTGACGTTGAGTCTTATGTTGCGGAGCCGTTTGAACCGTATCGATGAAACATTAGCAGCGGCCGCAATGCAACACTCAATGTCAGAACCGAGGAGCGGTAGCGACCGGGTCAAAGGTGCACCAGACTCGACTAAGGTTCACCAGCCCTGCCTCTCCAACTTGTATTCCGCGCGAGTGTTCATTGCTTTGGTAAAAACGATCGATGAGTGCCCCTCCGAGATTGACCCGGTCGCTACCGCTCCGGGTTCTGTAAGGCTCGACCACGAACAGGGCTTACTTGATAGAGCTCAAGTTTGTCGGTCTTCCAGCAAGGCGCGTGCGTTGCGGTGGAGGCCCGAGAGTTTAGCGCGTTTCATTGGACTGTGACGATAACGTTCGGCGTAAGTTTCTCGAGTCAGACCAAGAATATCCGTCAACTTTGCGTTGACGTTTCCTTCTCGCGGAGAAAAGCGACCTTCCTCCTGTGTGACTTGTTCAAATCGATTCCAGGGACAGACATCCTGACAAATATCGCAGCCATAAAACCACCCTGACAGATTCTCCGTCAGTTGCTCAGGCAACTCTTCAGCACGGAGTTCGATAGTCGCATAAGAGATGCACCGGTTGGCATCGACTACATAGGGTTCCGTGATCGCCTGCGTTGGACATGAGTCGATACAGAGCGTGCAACTGCCGCAATGGTCCTCAACCCCTTCCGTGTCGTACTCGAGCTCAAGGTTCAGGAGTAACTCACCGATAAAAACCCAGGAACCGTATTGGGTCGTGATCACGTTTGTGTGTTTACCAAGCCAACCAAGCCCCGCTCGCACTGCCCATGCTTTATCCATGATAGGCTGAATATCGACGCAGACTTTCCCTTCAGATTCCGGCCGTTGCTCTTTGATCCAGGAAAGCAATGCGCGCAGCTTGCCGTTGATGACTTCATGATAGTCGTCACCCCAGGCGTACCGAGAAACCTTCCCGGTCGTTGCGTTGTCTTGATGTTTGTGGGGAGTGTAGTAATTAAGTGCGACCACTACTACTGAGCGAGCCTGGGGAAAAATCTCCAGCGGGTTCGTGCGTTTATGACTATCGCGCGCCATCCATTGCATCTCGGCGTGATAGCCGCGAGCCAGCCACTCATTCAGGCGATCGGCTTCGCTGTCGAGAGCCACGGCGCTAACAATTCCGACTGTATCGAACCCTTCAACCCGAGCCCTTTCTTTAATCAGCCGCGAGAAGTTTGCCTTACTGGAAGGAGTTCCGCGTTGAGCGGACAGGATTTCACTGAATGCTTGCATCCACGACAGGATAAGGCGCGGGAGATTCGGAGTCTAGTGAGATTCTAACGTTATGCCGCGCAGACTTTGCTAAACGATTCCGCCCATTTGCTGGTGACCACATTTCCGTAAAGCTGGTGCTCTTTCTGCCGGCGGATGGCACAGGCTCTTCTAAACGCACTCGTCTCGCCATACTTGCTAATCGAAACGGACGTGCGTCCGCGTTTTTCTCGCCCTGCATTCCAGGTCACTTCGTAAACCTCGTTCAGATAGACAGTGCCATCTTTGCCTCTGTACTTCTTGGCTGTTCGCCGCACCCCAACCACACCACTGCGGTTGCGTCTGCTCTTACCCACAATCACCCAATCAGTCCGTGGTTTGCCCAACTCTTGTTCCAGCAGATTGCGACATTCGATGGCGCGTTGTAGTGCCAATTCTTTACCATCGTTTTTTTGATCGCTGATGAATTTCGATTTTGTGACGTTGTTGAGTCTTACTCGAACATACCAACCCACTGTCTTATTTTCTGGGCAATCTATCCGACTGATGCCTTTATATCCACTCTTTGCCATGAAACTGCTGAATTCTCCCGAAAGGAAAGTCTCACCGATGAAAACCTATCCTCTTGCGACGATGATGTCAAAGGCGCGTTACTAGCCAATGAGCTAGCTTGACGCGACTCACGTCTGTCCACAAAGACGCTTGGCGACCGAATTGTCCTCACAGGTCGCAGTTAAGAGCGAAACTCAGGCAGACGAATATTGAGGTTACCGAGTGCGCCAGACGAGGAGCGCCGACTCTTTTGCTATTGGATCTTTTGAATAGTAACGCTAACCATCGGTGTGTCGCCTGAGGTGCGATTGTATGAGAGCCAGTAGCCGGCTTTCGGATAACGCACTAACCTATATTTCGATCCATCCGGTTTGGCTTCAATATCCCCGCCAAACACTTGTTGGGGGGTTATCACACCGTTGGCCCCGTTAGTGAAATCCACCGAGATCGTTATTACCTTATGCGTCTTGTCATAAAGAACCTGGGCAGTCTCTTTTTCGCCGAAAACAAAAAAATCCTGCTCTTCACCTTTATCGGCGGGGTTGCCTAGTTTCTTGCGCACTTCATCTGCGAGTGAACCTATCTGAATCCCGCGGTACTCATGAAGAATTGGATCCGCTTCAGCTGGCCCAGCGGCCCGATTTCGTGCGGTCTGGGCCGAGGACGACCCCAAGAGGGTCAGCCCGGCAGCGACGATAAGCAAAGGCCTAAATAAACCCAATCTGACGGATCTTGAAAGGTGAGTCATTAGTAGCTCCTTTCCAAGAAAAGTGTGAATAAGATCTGCGCCCGAGGAAGGTTGGCGGAACCTGAGGAAAGCCAAAACCGGCTCGGCGTTGTCCCCTCAGATCTGCGTGCCGCGACAATAATCCGGAAGAGTTTGCCATGTCAAATGTTTGCGTACGGATAGGCGAAAAAAGAATGGTGGAAGCGCAGCATACTGAATTGTCCGTTGACTGTGATTTAGGTTTATTGTAGAAGCAAAAGTATTATTGCCAGCGCCGTTCCTGTAAGCTTCACATGCTTGGAAAACACGAAGAAAGAGTTGTTAGTTTTTCAGGTAAAACAAAAAGGAGTAAATCGATGAAAAGAAATGCGCTATTGATGGCGCTCTTACTCGGGTTATCTCTGATCGTTTTTGGAATGTCTGGGTGCCAAAAGCCTGCCGCGCCAGATACAAATCGAGATGCGACATCCGCGGCCAATAGTAATTCTGCAAAAGAAACGATCGATACTGGTGCGATCGAGTTGGAGTTGAAGCGCATCGAGAACGACTTCCCACGGGTCTTAAAAGAGAAAGACAGCGACGCAGTTGATCGGGTCGAGGCAGACGATATCGTCATTATCTATCCTGACGGAACGGTGGGTAACAAGACCCAGGACATGAGCGACATTAAGAGCGGCAACCTGTCAGCCGACTCCTGGGAAGTGACCGACATGAAAGTAAGCGTCCTCGACAAAGACGCAGCCGTCGTAAGTGGCCGGAGCATAATCAAAGGTGGAAAGTCCAAAACGCCTGACGGCAAGACCATCGACATTAGTGGTGAGATTCGTTGGATCGATACCTTTGCCAGACGCAATGGAGAGTGGAAGCTTGTTGCTTCCATAAGCACGCCTGTCCTAAGACCGGCGGCTTCTCCGATGGTAAAGGCATCACCAGCGGTGGCAACCTCGCCTGCGGCTAAACCATCGACGTCTCCGTAAGCTTCAAATCCCTTGACTAAAGATCAGTTTTGACATAGAAACCCTCCGATCTCTGAACAAAAGCCCAGGAGTAAAGGTTATGAAGAAGATTCTTCTCATAGTCGCCGCAGTTTTAACAGCAGCTGCATGCGCGGCTCCTCCCACTAACCGAGAAGCGACCTCCGGTACAAACGCGAATAGTACCGTGGCAGCTAAACCGGCAGCGCCTTTATCTGAAGCGGATGCCATCGCCAAAGAGAAACAGATCTGGGACGCCCTGCAAAAGAAAGACTATGACGCCTTCGGCAGTATGTTGACGGATGACTCCATTTATGTAGCGAGCGATGCCGTCTATGACAAGGCCGGATCGATAAACGGCGTTAAGAGTTTCGAACCAAGTGAAGTCACTTTCGCGGACTGGAAGTTTTTGCCTATAGACAAAGACGCGGTCGTGCTCAGCTACACCGTAACCGTCAAAGGAAAGAGCAATGGGCAGGAAATACCGTCGCAACCTTTGCGTGCTAGTTCTGCATTCGTGAATCGAGATGGCAAGTGGTTGTCAATCTACCATCAAGATACAGATGTGAAGAAGATGCCTCCCGCTCCCTCGACTAAAAAAGTAGAGAAGGCTGCGTCGAGTCCAGCGACTACACCAGCTGCAACATCGACCAGCTCGGACGTGGTTGCCAATGAGAAAGCAGTCTGGGCCGCTTTGAAGGCAAAAGACTACGACGCGTTTGCATCTCTTTTGGCTCCGGAATCAATCGAGGTGGAAGCAGATGCTGTCTACGATAAAGCCGGATCCGTCAAAGGCGTGCAGCAGTTTGACGCCTCGAAGGCAGAATTGAGCGACTTCAAAACAGTGAAGTTCGACGAC
>WNFR01001242.1_pt1 | contig 26465 bp, 23 predicted proteins | sample 5400221 | NCBI WGS metagenome assembly WNFR01 (sample SAMN13153357, study PRJNA577476) | soil metagenome | isolation source: 40 cm soil under Madrone tree | place: USA:California | collected 2016-06-14
CCGTGATCGACGCCTTCGATGCCATGGTTTCCTCGCGTCCCTACCGTGTTGGTCTTCCTCACGAAGAAGCGGTCCGCCGCCTCATCGAGTCCAGCGGCACGCAGTTTGATACCGCGGTTGTGCAATGCTTCATCTCCTTTGCGCAAGCCGAGATGGCCACGGTTTTTGCCGCCGCCGGCACCTCAGTCTCTTCTGCCCTGTAGGTCTTTCCAACCTGGCGAACGAGAGTAAGATTTTTAGCCGACTGTAAATTGAAGTTGATGGAGCCTCCACCGCCCGTAATAGTGTCCGTGCGGTTCGCGGTACTCCGAAACCTTGTCCTGGAAAGGGATGGCTGGCGATGCCAAGAATGCGGTTCCATGAAAAACCTGCAGGTCCATCATATGAAACGCAGGAGCCGAAATGTCACGGACGACGCCCGTCGAGACCTTAATCGCAAGGCAAACAGTGGACAGGTTCACCACGAGAGATCGGCGATCGGGATCAGGCAGTATGACTAGGAGGACGAAATTGCCAGTCGAGATCATTGGAGAAGCAGGGACGCCCGGCGCAGATCGTGAATGGATCAGCGCGGAGTGTGAGCTCGCGATCAAGCATCCAAAGAAAGTCTGCGGAGAACCCCCGCCAGAGATGGAACTGGAAGTTCAGTGGCAGGAGCATGAATTGGGTGAATATGCGACGATCGTTCTGACATGGGAAGACGCGATGCGTGGGGCACCGTAGGAATACATCGAGAAGTGTGAAGAAGTTCTTACTGAGTACGAAAACAGGTGAGGGGATTTCTAAGTGGAGGGTTCCAAAAACCCAACCCCACCGGATGGTGGAGCGGTTGAAACCGGCGGGGTTGTAACGCGAGAGGATCGCTTTGTTATTTGGCGGAAAATCAATCTAAATCATTGAACAAACATTTGCTGGAGTTTCGAATAAGACAGGGGCCGGAAATCCGGCACCACATAATTCGCGCCGGCTTCAACTAGAGTGGCGGCGCGGTCAGGCTGGGCAATCCCGACGCACATCATGCCGGCCGATCGCGCTGCTTTCACACCTGAGACCGCGTCTTCGAATGCCATCAACTCGGGGGGATCTATTCCCAAATGCTGAGCGGCAGTGAGGAAAACGGCCGGATGGGGCTTGCCCTGTTCCACTTCATCTCCGGTGACGACCACTTGAAAAAGCCTCTTCAAGTCGAGCCTGTCGAGAAGAAAGTCAACCCGACTTCTGCTTCCTGAGCTGGCAACTGCTAAGGCCAGCTGTTCGTATTTGAGGTCCTCCAGGAAACCCAGCAAACCGTCTATCGTTCGCACATGTGCGGATTCATCTCGGAAAAATTGCTCTTTTCGGTGCCCGTATTCGACAATCTGGTCTGCGCCCAGCTCACCCATAAAGTGCCGCAGGATGTCGTCGCGCTTTCTTCCGTCTAAGACGAATTGCAGCTGTTCTTCGGAAGCGGTTCTTCCCACAGAGTCAAGAAACTTCTGCCACGCGCGCACGTGCACAGGATGACTGTCTACGATCACTCCATCAAAGTCGAAGACGAGGCCTCTAAACACGAAACTCACCTGGCTTTAGTGATTGGGAACGGCCTGGCCAATTCTCCTGAGCGGCGCGGTAAGTCTCAAGCGTTCCGATATCAATGATAAAATCGGGGATTCGATACGCCGCCATTCGACCGACAATTTGAGGCAAGACGTGAAATCCAAGATCAACCGGACTCGTGTCGGGAATTACATCCAAAAGAGCCGGCGTGGCCAACATCAATCCGGAGAAGGCTAGATTACCGACTGGTGCTTGAGGCTTTTCGACAAAATCAAGAACCACACCTCGCTCATCCAACTGAACGATGCCGCATCGGGATGGGTCCGGCACTTCATAGACACCTATCGTGGCGATCTGGCCTCGGCTGTTATGAAAAGCCAGCATATAGTCTAGATTGGTGGTCGTAAGCACATCCGCGTAAAACACCCAAAAGGACCGCTCTTTGCTGACCCATTCTCGGTTGGCCAGAACCGTTCCTGCGCTGCCAAGGAGCGTAGTCTCCTCGAAAAGGCGCACCCTTAGGCCATCCTTGTGTTTGTCAATGAACTTGCGGACGACATCGCCGTGCGAATGAACATTGATCAGGACTTCGTCAATACCGTACTTGCGAAACATATCGAACCAAATCTGCAACAGGGGTGTCCCCTGAACCGGCAGAAGACACTTTGGCGTGCTGTCGGTCAGCGGTCGCAGTCGAGTCCCGAGACCGCCCGCCAATAGAAAGGCTTTCATTCGGAGAACTCCATCTGTGAAGATGTCCAATCAAGATTCACGAAGAACTCTTTGCTGACGCCTGTTTATTGGCAAGAGCCTTGTTACCAACTGGAGCGAAGGTCCAACGCATCCCACCGTTTTCGTCGCCATCAATGAACGGGTCGTTGGCGACAACTTGGGCGCCCTGAGAGTCAAATTCGAAACCCATCTCACGGGCGCCCAGCGCAACCAAGGACTCACGCACGTTCTGCTGGCACCCCTGCTGGCAAAACAGAAGAAGGAATCCGCCTCCTCCCGCTCCCGTGATCTTGCCTCCCACGGCTCCGTTCCTAAGCGCGGCTTCATACATCTCATTGATCTGCCCATTGGAGATTTTTGAAGAAAGCCGCTTCTTGATCTCCCAGCCTTCGTGAAGCAAAAGACCAAATTGCCTTAGCTCCCCGGCCAAAAGAGCGGCCTTCATTGGCTCCGCCAGTTTTCGAATTTCGTGCAAGTATTCGACTGTCCCGCCACCAGTCTTTCGCGTGGACTCCTCTTGTTCCTTAAGAATTGTCCAGGAGTGATGGGATGCGCCGGTGAAAAACAGCAGTAGGCTCGACTGCAACTCCCGGACAAGGTCGGGCTCGAGATTCAAGGGCTCGACGTTAGTCGTGCCGTCCTGGTGGAATGAAATGAAATTCAATCCACCAAACGCAGAAGCGTATTCGTCCTGCTTGCCAACAGGTCGGCCCAAAACATTACGTGCAATGTGGAAAGCTCGCTCGGCGAGCTCATATTTCGAAAGAGAGATGTGATTATAAGCTGCGAGCATCTTGGTCAGATTGACGCAAACGCTCGCGGAGGAGCCCAGCCCCGTTCCCGGAGGAATCTCAGAAGCAAGGAAAAGGTTCACCGAGACATCGCACCCAAACTCTTTTAGAACCGCGAGGGGAATTTCCAGAGCATTGCCACGAATGTCCATGCGCGCAATGTCTTGCCAGGTTTCGACGGTGCGGAGGTCTGCAGAGATGATTTGAACTTTGCCGTCGCCTCTCTTCTCGAGTACCGTATAGAAATGCTTGTTGATGGCCGCGCTGAGGACTGCACCCCCGAATCTTTCATAATAGGAAGGAAGATCCGTTCCACCGCCCCCGAAGCTGATCCGCACTGGGCTACGGACGATTAACATCGACAGCCTCCCTGCCTACGAAATCGTTCGAAGTTTTGACAAAACTGGCTGCTTCAGATGATACGGGCTCCTGCCGCAAACCTCTGAAGAGCAAAGTCCATACCGTCTGCAAGATAAGGCTGAGGTCCAGAAGCGGCGACCAGTCGAAGATGTACTGCAAATCAAAACGTGCTTTGTCCTCCGAGGGATGTTGTTCCCGAAGCCCGTGGACCTGAGCGAGACCCGTGACGCCGGCATTGACCTTCAGTCGCTGCCGCTGCCACTCTGAGTAATATTTGACCCTCTCGGGCGACTCGGGTCGCGGACCTACCAGGGACATATCGCCGCTCAGCACGTTCCACAGCTGGGGAAGTTCCGTCAGGCTCCACCTGACCAACAGCCTCTCGTAGCGCTCCGGACTGGTTGCATGCCTCTCCACGTTTAGCCGGTACATCCCAAAGGGAATTCCGTCCTTGCCGCAACGGAGTTCAGTCCGGAATGCCCGACCCTTTCTTATGTGCACAACAAAAGCAGCGACCGCCAGTATCGGCGATACCAATAGCAGAATTCCCGCACTCAGTACAACGTCCATTGTTCGCTTAAGTGCAAAGCTTATTGCACGGGGATTCCGCTCCTGTAGCGACAGCATAGGGAGGCCATCGACCTCTTCCAGCTTCGCCTTTGACAGATACAGGTCGTACCACTGCGGAACCAAATAGACTCGGATCGCCGCGCTTCGGCATCCGGCAATGAGTTTCCGAATTTCTGCTCCGTTGGGCTGCGCCATCGCGATGATGAGCTTTTGGATCTTGTGCTTCACCAGGAGTTCTATGACCTGCAGAGTCTTAACCGAGGTGAAAGGTGTCTCAAGTAAGCTAGCGAATCCGTTGAATGCCTCCGATTCGCTAGGGAATAGAAATCCGACGATTCGAAATGGAAGTTCTGGGTGTGAAGCAATCTTACTGGCAAGTTCTTTAGCTACCGGCCCGTGTCCAAGAATGACGCAGCGATGATCCGCTATGTTCCTCAGCTTGGACGTAACCAGGAAGCGCGCTAAACAACGCAAGCCGACAAGCCCAAGAAAAAAGGAAAACCCGAAATAAAGCATAACGAGCCGGGAATAGTTATGTTTGGTGAGGAAACTGAGGGCCAACAGAACGATCATCAGAAGCGAGACGGCAACGATGAGCTGAGAGAGAATTGCAAAAAAATGCCAGCCGCCTTTGAAGCCGTCCAGACTCATCTCAAAGTAAAGAAGAGTCCACGCCACAACGGCAGCGAGTATCATCAGGGAGTACACCTGATAATGTAGGATGAAATCGGTCGTCTCTTTCGTACCCGCGTATCGCAGGTAAATGCCGAGACCCAAAGCCCCGAGCACCCAGAGCAAATCGGCGGTCAATATCCAATATCGAAGGTTTCGGATTTTCATTTTGTAGAAGAAGGCGATTCAGCGCTCTTCGTGGGAGTATCGAATTTGCACCGCTGGTCCTTACCCGTCTTTGCGTCCGGCTCAACTTGCGGAAGAAGCTGTCATCGTGCGACGCGATATGCGGCCATAGACAATCCGGAAAATCGAATGAGCCATCGCGAGATGCAAGTCCTCGATGATTTGCATGTTATTGGAAGGGACGATTACGCAGATGTCGCACAGGGATTTCATTTCCCCGCCTTGGAAACCCGAGATGCCGACCGTCGTCGCTCCAGCCTCTCGCGCCACTTGCAGGGCGTTCAGAACATTTTTAGAGTTGCCGCTCCCGCTTATGGCCACCGCCACATCTCCTGGCTGCACAAAATTCCTCAGCTGTTCCGAAAAGACGTCTTCATAGCTGGAGTCGTTTGCCCAAGCTGTCAAAGTTGGCAGATTGTCGGTAAGAGAGAGGGCGCGTAACCTCTTCCCTCCATTACAGTAAGCTGTGCCTTTTCCAAGATCACAGGCAAAATGAGAGGCGAGCGCGGCGCTTCCTCCATTCCCACAAAGGTACACAGTCCGCCCGGCGTCATAAGCCCTCACGAGGGTGTCGGCGATCTGGTCGATACCGTCCTTGGGAATACTAACCATAACGCGCTGTAATTCCTCAAAATATTGCTTTGCGTCCAAAATCTCCATGCCGTCATTCATGCGATGTCCTCCGGGAAGTAAACAGCACGTTTCTCGACTCAGTTGGCAAGATCGACGCGGGCAAACTCGCAACGTATCCCGCTCTGGAGCTATTCTTCAAGCCCTAACCACGGACTTCAATTTTGGATGGCCGATCAGGAATTATTCACAGGGAGTGGGGTGCCCACACGCCTGCGGTGGTCGTGCTTTTGCGCCGCAATCGACGAAGGCTCGCCTCGTGACATCGGGCGGTTGAGTTTCTCCGTCAATAGACAACGTGTCCTCGGGTCCGCCAGAACACGTAATTTGATTGGCGCAGTCACATTTAACGACCAACCATTGCCGGGAGAACGACTCCAGCTTTTCTCATAGCACCGTATGCATCTTGGATTTGGGCCGGGATTCCGCCGATACTTTCAACCCAGGCAAGAAAATCGTCCAGGATTGCCGAGAGATCGTATTTAGGATTCCAGCCCAGCGTTTTGAGTTTGTCGACTTTCGACACGCTGTTTCGATTGTCCCCTCGTCGATATTCCCCGGACAAATTCATTTGGACATCGGTTGAAAGCTTTCCACGGACAAGATTTGCATACTCAAGAACAGTCGTCGGATTACCGCTGCCAACGTTAAACGATTGAAAGTTCGCGTCATCGCTTTCCAAAACGCGCATATTTGCAGCTACTACATCATTGATGTGGACAAAGTCCCGAGTTTGGAGGCCGTCTTCGTAGATAATCAACGGCTCTCTCTTAAGAGCCCGCCCCACGAATATACGGCAGACCCCCGAGTATTGATTGAAAAGAGACTGCCGCGGGCCTTGCGTGATCGAATAACGAAGAGCGACACTTGGAATTCCATGAAGCCAACCGAGGCCAAGTGCTATCTTTTCTTCAGCAAGCTTTGAGACCGCGTACTGGTTAAATGGATTTGTGTTGTTCTCTTGTAGCAGGCATGACTCCGCCCGTTGATTACACACTGGGCAGCTTACGTCCCACTGCCCAAGTGAGAGCTGCTCTTGACTCCTGGGCGCTGGTTGGAAAAAACCATGCACAGAGCAGACGTACTGGCCTTCGCCATATACGGCTTGCGAAGAAGCGACAATGACCTTCTTGACTTTCAACCTTTCCTGGACAATCAGTTCGTAAAGCAATGAAGTTCCAACCGCGTTTACATGCAAGAATCGGGAAAAGTCGAGCATGTAATCCTGATAGGCTGCCTGGTGAGATACGATATCTACGTCTTGCAAGGCAGCGAGAAGCGTGACGGGATCAGTTACGTCTCCTTGAATGAAGTCGACGCTGGAGGGAATATCGTTTGGCTGGCGGTAAGGATGGACTTTCGGATCGAGACTATCCAATACGCGAACCTGAAAGCCCTCCTCCAGGAATCGATCAACCAAATGTGATCCAATAAAGCCAGCTCCCCCTGTTACCAGTACTCTCATTCCAGAGTTCTCCCATAAAGACCGGCTTTGCAAAATCGGACGGGACTTCGTGCTGTTCGATCAAGAATCACTTGCCTGACCCAGCTATGACCTCACTTGCGGTCTTTACAAGGATCTTTATGTCCAGCATCGGGGTCCAACGACGGATGTAGTCCAAGTCGAGTTTCACCCAATCGTCAAAATCCTTTACATCGTTCCTGCCGTTAACCTGCCAGAGACACGTTATGCCCGGTTTCACCGCAAGCTTCTGCTTCTGATATTCAGTAAAACGGGCGAACTCACTGACGAGAGGGGGTCGGGGACCGACCAGACTCATGTCGCCTTTGAGCACGGTGTAGAGTTGGGGAAGTTCATCCAAGCTATAGCGACGCATCCACGTTCCTACCTTGGTGACACGCGGATCGTTCGTGATTTTGAACATGGGTCCACGCATTTCGTTAAACGGCTCGAGTTTGCTCTTTAACTGGTCAGCATTGGCCACCATCGAACGAAACTTGTAGCCAATGAATGGCCTACCGTTTTTCCCGACAACTCGCCAGGGATAGAACACGCGACCATGAGAGCTTAGTTTCACTGCAATCGCGAGCGCGAGATAGAGTGGAGACAGAATTATCATTGCAGTCGCCGACAAGATAATGTCCAGGAACCTCTTGCACGCTACCTTCGCGCTGCTGTCCCACGCGGGAGAAAAGTTGACGCCAGAGAATTGGCCAACCTCATCAGTACGGTGCATGTATGTGATCAATCGCGATGCAGGGAATACGAATTCCCAGCGCCGCTGTTACTCGCTATCTTTGAGGTTGTATTTTTTCAGGCCTAACAGCTGAAGAGTAATCGCCCAGATGAATCTGGGATTGGACTTTAGATAACGCTTCCACAACCTTTTCGGCTCTTGAATTAATCGATGGACCCATGCGAAGCCGGCCCGCTTTACCCACTGTGGCGCGTCAGTAATTCGGCCAGTATGCATGTCGAACGCGGCGCCCACTCCGACCAAAAGGGTTGTATCGAATCGGTTCAGATGTTCCGCCATAAAAAGTTCTTGTTTAGGGGCACCCAAACCAATCCAGGTGACATCAGGTTTCAATCGGGCGAGAAGCTCGGTGAGCTCTTTCTCTTCCTGGCCGTTCAAAGGCCGGAAGGGAGGCGTATAGGTACCAACCACCTTCAATCCGGGATAACGCTTGCTAAGAACATCGCCTAACTGCTCCGCCACTCCGGGCACCCCTCCATAGAAAAACTGGCTGTATCCTTTTTGGCTAGAGAGTTTGCAAAATTCCAAAATAAGGTCCGGTCCCGCTACTTGGTCCATTCGACTGAATCCCTGAGCACGACCTACCCAAACCGAAGGACGTCCATCCGGGACAGTTAGAAAGGAGCTGTTCAGAACTTGTAGGTATGCGGGGTCGTCTTGCGCCTCTATTATGGCGCGAACATCGGTCACGCAAACATACCCTCGCCTTCCGCTTACGACTGCTGACTCCATCAATTCGACCGCCGACGGAAGATTTAGACTGTTAATCCCCACACCGAGAACATTTACTCGACGAGGAACTGGTAATGCCGGAATCATCTGGTGCACAGTGCTCCCCATTCGGTTCAGACGTCCAAATGCAAACGCCCAGACTTGCCGTATGCCAAAGCTGTAAATCGGTGATTAAAGATGGTTGCGACCCGATAGCCGAAAAACCACTAGCGCGCTCCCACACTCACGCCATTGATTCGACGGACATCCTCATACCACTCGATGGTTTCCCGGATTCCGGTACGCAGCGCGGTCGAGGCACAGAAGCCGAAATCTTCCCGGGCGCGCTGTGTGTCCAGGCGACGACGGGGTTGGCCATCTGGCTGCTTCGAGTCCCACACAACCGTACCTTGGAATCCGCACAGCTCACTGATCAACTCCGCTAGTTCGCGAATTCTGATCTCCTCACCCGAACCCAAGTTGACCGGTTCGGCCTTATTGTATCTTTCTGCCGCCAAGACGATTGCCTCGCCTGCATCCTTTACATATAGGAACTCACGTGACGCTGTTCCGGTGCCCCAGGCAAGTATCCGCGATTGGCCACTCTCTCTCGCTTCAATGCACTTGCGGATAAGTGCCGGAATGACGTGAGAAGATTCCAGGTCAAAGTTGTCTCTCGGTCCATAAAGATTCACAGGCAGAAGATAAATTGCGTTGAAACTGTACTGTTGCCTATAGGCCTGTGCCTGAACGAGTAACATTTTCTTCGCTAACCCGTACGGAGCGTTTGTCTCCTCCGGGTAACCGTTCCACAGATCTATCTCCTTAAAAGGTACGGTGGTGAACTTAGGATATGCGCACACGGTTCCCAAACACACAAACTTTTCTACACCAGCTCTACGAGCATGCTCCATGAGTTGGATTCCCATAATCGCGTTGTCGTAGAAGAAGCGACCTGGATTTGTCCTGTTTGCGCCGATGCCGCCTACAACTGCAGCGAGGTGAATCAGAACCTGCGGGCGATTCGCCGCCAGAACGCGCTTGATTGTAGCTTCGTCCCTCAGGTCGTCTTCTGCGCTACGTGGAACAACAATTTCGGTACAACCGCGCTGAAGCAGTTTTTCTACAACGAAGTGTCCCAGAAATCCCGCGCCACCCGTGACCAAAACCCGCTTTCCTATCCAGTAACTCATTGAATTCTCCTAGCCCTAAGGTGCGATCGCAGCACCCGGGGCCGCATTTACGACATCAGAAACCGCATTCCTCCACCGGTGCCACTTTCCAAACTTGGTCCCCATGATGCGAACTCCCTCCCCCATCGGCGTCAATCCCGATTCCTCCATGTCTGCATCGATCATAATTCGTACCAATTCCTTGAATGTTACGCGGGGCTCCCATTGTATTTCGCGACGCATCTTACTCGCATCGGCTTGGAGGTAATCCACTTCCGTGGGCCGGAAGTATCTCGGATCGACCTCCACATGCGCCTTCCAGTCCAGGTTCACGTATCCGAACGCTTCCTCCACGAATTCCTGCACCGAATGTGTCTCCCCTGTCCCCACAACATAGTCGCCCGGCGCAGCCTGCTGCAGGATCAGCCACATCGCTTCAACGTATTCGGGCGTGTACCCCCAGTCGCGACGCGCTTGCAAATTCCCCAGATACAGTTTGTTTTGTTTGCCGGCAAGTATCCCCGCCACCGCGCGGCTGATCTTTCGACTCACAAACGTCTCGCCCCGCCGCGGGCTCTCGTGGTTAAACAGAATGCCGTTGCTCGCGAACATTTCATACGCTTCGCGGTAATTTACCGCCATCCAATAGCTGTAAACCTTCGCCGCCGCGTAAGGACTTCGCGGCTGAAACGGCGTCAATTCGCTTTGCGGCGCTGGTGCGTTCCCGAACATCTCCGAAGAACTCGCCTGGTAAAAACGGGCCTTGATTCCGCTCCGACGAACCGCCTCCAAAATCCTCGTCGTACCCAGTCCGGTCACGTCCCCGGTAAACTCCGGCACCTCGAAGCTCACCTTGACGTGACTCTGCGCCCCCAGGTGGTAGATCTCTTCTGGTTCCACGTTGTAAATCAAGTTGTTCAACTGCTCGCCACACGACAGATCGCCGTGGTGCAGATACAATCTCGCCCCCGCCGTATGCGGATCCTGATAAATATGATCCAGCCTCCCGGTATTAAAACTGCTCGCGCGCCGGATGATTCCGTGCACTTCATAGTCATGCGACAGCAGCCACTCCGTTAAGTACGATCCGTCTTGTCCGGTGATCCCTGTGATCAAAGCTCTCTTCGGCATAGTTCATTCCCTTCAGTCGAACAGACAGCGCACCCTACAGGGCCGGTAACAAACGCCTTCATGAATGACCGCGTGGTTGGCAACGCGCATTGCTCCCAACCAAGTGGTGACCGATTCAACCTCTAGCACCTATTACCAGAACACCTCAGTCACTCATCGCCGTCCTCCTTCCAATGGATAAACTAGCTGATTGATCGACCTTCGGAGGGCACCAGTTAAGAGCTCGACAGCGCTTCGTCAAATGCGTCACGCATATTCTGTGAAAAACGCTCGAGCGTGTAGCACTGCACGAATCGCTTCTGGTTTATCAGCCCCATCTTTCGTCGGACGTCTTCGCTTCGAAGAAGCAGACACAACTTCTCGGCAATATCTTTTGGGTCCCGCTGTCTCACGTAAAGGGCGCCCTCTTCTCCGAGCATGTCCGGAATCGTCGCGTGCCGCGTCGTAATTATGGGCAGTCCAGCGGCCATGGCTTCAAGCACCACAGCTGGCTGACCTTCCAGCGGATACCAAGTTGGAAAGGCAAAAATGTCCGCTTCAAGCAGAAGCTGCGTTTTCTCCTCGCCCCATTTGGGTCCAAGAAACTTCACATAGGTGTCCAGCGAATGTCCTCGGACCCATTCCTTTGCTGCGTGTGCTTCGGGTAGGGAGGTATCACCGACGAAGCGGAATTCGACGTCTCTGGTTTCCTGGAGTACATAAGGAACGGCCCGGATCAAGTCCCAGAAGCCCTTGGATTCAACCAGCATACCTAGGTAGAGAATCTGTTTCTTCCCAGCTTTGCGTCCGCTCGCTACTTCTTGTGCAGCCTCCCAAATACCAGGCGCGATACCGACCGGCACTACGCGGATTCGCTCACGAGGCAACAAACCGTCGAAATCCTGCCGGAAGCACTCGCCCAGGACAATTGCTCGCGTCGCATGGCCGAGACAGAACCGCATGAGCCATCGGAGGGCCGAATTAGCTTTGGCGTAGAGCGAGTCGAGGCAACCCCCATGCAGGTGAATTACAAGTCGGCGCCGGAATAGCTTCGCAGAAGCCAGGAACAGGCAGTCGCGAAGGAATCCAAGCGTCTTCGTAGAGACTGGCATATAGATCAAATCCGGCTGTTCTCTTAGGATCAGCCATTGGAGTTGCAGTCCATGCCGGAGGGCGAGAACGATATTACGAAAGTCCAGGCGCCCGACATTGACCAGGGTCCGGCGATCGGACGTATCCAAATGGACGATCCGGAACGATGACCGTAAGTTCGAGCGAAGCATGGCCAGCGTAAACACTGCAACGCCCTGGGCCGGTGGCGGCGTCGGCCCAATTATTAGTACGGAAGATTTCGACATAATCTGATAATTCACAAAAGAAGTACCCGTCGCATAACTCCATAGGGCATGCGCTTAGTTTGCGGACGGTGTCTCAAGCACCCATACCGGCCTGCGTGTCGGGCTAACGAGCTGAGGAAATCGTCAGGCTCGCTTTGTCCGCCTCGTATCCTCGAGGGTGTCTTTGCTTCCAATCCCAAGCACTGCGAACAATGGAGTGCAGATCCGAGGACTTTGGACGCCACCCCAACTCCCGCATCAGTCGTTGCGGGCTCGCACAAAGAATGGCCGGGTCACCTGGGCGTCGACCTGCCTCTCTGACCCTCAGAGTTGTGCCTACAACCTGTTCTACAACTCGGCACACCTGCCGTACCGAATGACTGGTTCCTGTTCCGATGTTGTAAACCGACATCCCCGGCCGCTCAAGCACACTCAGAGCCAACAAGTGGGCTTGTGCGATGTCGACAACATGAACGTAGTCGCGCAAGCATGTGCCGTCTGGCGTTGGATAGTCGTGGCCGCAAATCTCGAAGAAATCGCGCTCACCCGTTGCTGTCTGCAACAGTAAGGGGATAATGTGCGTCTCTGGACGGTGGTCCTCCCCGACCGTTGCCGTCGCGCCGCATGCATTGAAGTAACGAAAAGCTGCGACTGTCCAACCATATGCCGACGCATACCAACGGAGTATCCGCTCCAGCATCAGCTTCGTTTCTCCATAAGAGTTCACCGGATCCTTCGGATCATCTTCGTCGATTGATGCGGACTGCGGATTTCCGTAGACCGCGGCTGAAGAAGAGAACACGAATCTGTGGATACCTGCTGCGCGGACTGCCTCTAACAACGCAATGCTTGAAGCCACATTCGAGTCGAAAAATGTCCCAGGATTCGCAACCGATTCTGGGATCAGCGCTTTGGCGGCGAAGTGAAAAACGGCGTCAAAACGATCTGCTGTCAAGACCTCCGCCAGTGCAACCCCGTCGCTGATAGACAGCCGATGGAGAACCGCTCCGTGCGGCACTGCCCCGGCGTGTCCCGTAGACAGATCGTCTACAACGACCACCTTATGCCCACGGTCCAGTAGTTGTGAGCAACAGACGGAGCCCACGTACCCCGCACCGCCAGTCACCAGAATCGTTGCCATCTCAGTGCGCTCCCTCGTCTCTTCTAAAATGTATTCGTGCTGCCTGCAAACCTCTGCAGGTCGTGTCGCTGATGGGCGTTTTGGACCATCAGGTTTTTCATTTGTGTTTCACTGCGAGGCCAAAAAGGGCACGCTTTCCGTGCTCTTCTACCACGGCACATGCCGAGACATCCGGTTTATCAGCTAGTTCCTGAAACGCCGAGTTGCCCTGTATATCGTCCGAAATCAGGACACCACCCGGACGAAGCAGCGGCCACGCGGCGGCAAATTCGTCCCGCATGTTCCGGTATGTGTGCAGACTATCGTGGACAAATAGATCGATGGACCCCAACTGGTTCAACAGTGGGCGAAGCAGCCGCGTGGACATGCCGCGATGCAAAGTCCAACGGCTTCGAAGTTCAGCGGGAATAAAACGTCCAACGTGTTTATCGGCATCTTTGCCGAGAGGAGGCACGTCAATACTGTCGAGATGTCCTTCCCCGTTCATTTCCATGGCTTTAAGAATGTGGGCGGAAGTAACTCCGTAGCAAACGCCCGTTTCCACGGCGTGCTTCGGATGCACGGCGCGAGTGACCGCATAACAAAAGGCAGCCAGCGCCGAATCACCGTTATAAATCGCGGGAAATGGGCCAGGCGAAGAAGCGGGTTGCCCCTCGTGCACATGCGTACTGATCCCCGCAAGTGCTGGCTCCAGGAATATCTCATGAAACTCGGGACTCAATGCTTCAGAGAGCGCACGCTGGGCGTCCCTCGCATCGGTGGCCCTGTAGGAGCCTTTGTTGCCTCTGGATGCTTCCCATCGGCTTGAAGCGATTGCGGACGCGCGGTCCCAGAATTCACGCGGACGCCCCGACAACATGGAAAGTAGACGAATCGGATTCACAAGGAGGCGAAGCACACGTCCTCCACAATGCAAAGATGTCTCGCCCGCTCAGGCGACGCAGAAATCAGGTTGTTCGATGACCCGTTCATAAATCTCCAAAGTGCGGCGTGCGATTTCCTGATTCGTGAAATTCTTCAGTGCTCGCTGCAAACCCTGTCTTCCAAGCCTCAATCGCAAGTCCACATCGTCACAGCACAATTGGAGGCACTCGCTTAACTGTTCCACGTCGCCTTCGTGAAAGATCAGGCCCGCATCCCCAATTACGTTGGGAATCTCGCCCGAGTCCGATCCGATCACTGGGACACCGCATGCCATCGCTTCAATCAGTACGTGGCCAAACTGCTCCTTCCAGAAAGGCCTGCTTCGCGAGGGAAGCACCAGCACGTCCAACGCGTTCATCGTCGCTGGAACTTCCTGGTACCTGCATGAAGGTAGAATCACAACGTTAATACCAAGCTTGATGGCCCTAGCCCGCACGCGTTCTTCTAGCGGACCTTTTCCCAAAAGGAGGAGACTTCGTCCCTGATGTGAAGACGCTCTGAGCCTGCCAACTGCTTCCACCAAGTCGAGCAGCCCCTTCTCTTCAACGAATCGCCCGACAAAGCCAATCACAAACTCCCTTTGCGAAATTCCTAGCTCTCGCTTGAATCCTTCCCGCTTCAAAGGTGGGCACGGGAAAAACACATCCGGGTCAATGCCAAGCTGTGGCAATATTTCCATCTTGCTGGCAGGAACGCCTTTCCCGAGCAGATTCTCCTTCGCGGCGCTGTTCCCACAGATAAAAAAATCCACGAATCGCCGGTTAAATTGCGCCACTCGCTCTAAAACTTTCGCCTTTCTTTCCTGCTCGGCGGGAGCAACGTTATCCCAAAAGAAGTTGATAATTTTGGCCGAAGGGGCGAAAAGTCGCCGGTACAGAAGCGCCTGACACATGATCCAACTGTGGGATTCATTCTCGACGTGAATGATATCGGGCTGAAATTCCGCAATACCCAAGTCGTGGCTGCGAAGAAACCATCTCGTTGAAGTGCGATTAAAATTGACGAAGCTGACTGGATAGCTCTCTACAGGCACGTCAGAGTTAAGCTGGAAGTCAACCTCATATCGCCCCAACGGCCCCGGATACCATGACGGCGTGACCAGCCGCAATTCCGACGCTTGCGCCAGATACGCGAGCTTTCCACGATAGGCTGACTCGACGTAGCTGTGGCTAATGAGTGCGACTTTCGTCATTCCGTTTTCTGTCTATGTGCGGACCGCAGCGAAGAGTTGCCGCCGTTTCACCAGGACCGAGTACAGGCAGCACAACACGTCAAATACCCGCTCAGGCATACGGTCGAAGACCCTTACCGTGCCCGGAAACCAAGCGTGAGTCAACACCCTGATCGAAAATTGCCCCGCTTGAAATCCCGCTTCGCAGAGACTGTTACCTAGAAGCTGTGAAGTCCAGGTATGCAAATGATGATTGATGTCGCTTGGATCGAAGTGACGCTCAACCCTCCAATCGTCAATGGGAAGACACAAGGTCAAAATACCGTTCTCCTTAAGTTTCTTGCGAAGTTCCTTAAGGATACCGATCGGATGAATTACGTGTTCCAGGGCGTGGTTGGAAATCGCGACATCGATGCAACCATCCGGAATCTCCTCCAGCGACTCGTAACACTCAATGCCGTGCTTGACGGCTTCCGCCCTGGCAACCGGATTCACTTCCACTCCAAGTCGGCGGGCACACTTGAGGCTGCCCAAAACGTGGCCGCCGCCACAGCCGAAATCCAACACGACATCGCCGCTCCTGATATAACTCCGAAACTTCCGTGCTTCAATTCGCCCGGTGATGTCAGCATTCCGATTCTGCCACTCGAAGTATCTCGCTCCGAGAGATCCCCGGTAGTGCTCAGAAGAAGCAACTGTAGCGACCGTCGGATCCATATTCTTCATACACGCCTCTCCGAAAAAGCCCAGGCTAGCACGAGCACCAAGCCAACCCCGATCGGCGAAGATGCGCCCGCCAGGATATTATCTTCAACTAGGCCAAGGAGAATCATCGGCAATAGCCCAAGCAACGCAAATCCAGGTAGAGATCGCTCCCTAATCGCCAGGTGCCACACCCACCTTAGCAAGCGGACAACAAGAACCAACCCCAATAGCAAACCTACGAGTCCCCATTCGTAAATCGCTCTGAATAGGTCGCTGTTCAGAGACCTATTCGGATCAACATAATCCTCGTGTGTGAAACCCACGGTGGTAGTTAAGCCATTCTCGACCACGATCGAACCACCGGTCGCCGTCCCGGCGCCAAAAGCTAGTCGAGACAAAGTTCCGTTTGAAACTTCCGATGCCACAGCCTCGTATGTCATAAAACGTGCCGCGACTGTCCCCACATCCGTGGCGGATTGATAGTCGTGGCTCCCAAAGAGCAGTAGCTCCCTAAGTCGGTTCGTCGGCGCAGCGTATAGGATACAGGCACAAACAATAACTAGGGTCACCACAACGCCTGAGACCGACTTCACCAGAGATGCTACCGTGAATCCCCGTGTCCCTTTTGCTCCTCGCTGCAGCCAAATCGCAAACAAGACGAAGATAAAACCGATAAACGCCAACCGGCTGCCCGTCATCACAAGTGCTGCCAAGCAGCACACTATGCTCGCTTTCCGAAAGCGGAGTTCCCCCTCGTGAAAGAGGAGCACCGCCAGGGCCGAAACGAGCCAGGGCCCAAACGCCTGCGGCCAGCAAAAAGAGGAAAATCGTCCTTCCCAGGGGTCCATGGGATTACCCATCACAAACGACTGGAGGCACCCAAGGGCGACGCTGACCCAGAGAGCGAGCAGGACAACCTTCGCGTCAATGAGACGCCTCCATGCAAAGTAGAAGGTCCAGAACAGAAAGAAATAGCTTAGGAGGTAGCCGACCATCTTCAATGCTGAGAGTTTGTACGGGCTCCACATCGCCGCAAGAGCCACGTAACACACGAACGCGGTCCACAGCAACGACGATTTCGTCCATATAACGTTGCGCCAGCCCTTCGGAGCAACGCGCCAAAATACCAATATCGGTAGTGCCAGGGCCTTGATTGCGTTCTCCCAACCTATCGAGCTGGTTCCAAGGAAGCCCGGCACTGAGACATCGATCTGCATGACAAGCATCATGCTCAGAAGCGCCCACCTCGGCGGGAGGAAGATAACGCCAGCCGCGAAAACCCAAAACAGGAATTTCGAGACAAGATACAAATCTGCCGCGGGAGAGACGGGCCTTGCGTATATCCAAATCGCAGGCAAGGCGAGCAAGGCTCCAGCGACCCCGATGAATAACACCATCCGGCTGCCCAAAGCCTCTGTGGGCCTACCTGCGTTTCCTTGTATACCTAGGGACATGCTAGATATCTCGTTTATCTATTATCGACAGAATATGCGACCGGAAAAGAACTCCCACGTGAAAATCCAGAATAAAATTCTCGCGGTAAAGTACAGTTCTCCTATCCCGTAAAATCCGTTGGCCAAAAGTAGCGCAACCCTAAGACCCGATGACAGAGAAAGCGAGTGAGCCACCGGGCACAGAGTACACTTGATGCTCTTTGGAAAACTCCCGGAGCCAACGGGAGACCCCATTAACGCCCACGCGGCCAAAGTCATGCCAAGTAATCACGCTCCCTGGATGGCTGCACTTCAACGCATTGAGCGTGTCGGAGCGGACATATTCGTATGAGTGCGAGCCGTCGATGAAGAACAGGTCAACCTTCCCTTGGAAAGGAGAGTAATCGAACGTGGCGCTGTTTCCGAAGACAGTATGAATCTTCTGCGCAATTTCCATGTCCTCCCATACGTACCGCTTCCTTTCCCTGCAGCTGCTCACGTACACGCCATCCAGCGGCGTTGTATCGAGCGTTGGCTTCCCGTCTGGCGGCAGGTCAAGCGTATAAATCCTGCAGCTGTCGGGCGCATTGAGGGCCAAATGCGCTGTCGTGTATCCGGTCAGAGTGCCGATCTCAAAGATGGTTTGCGGCCTTATGGCCCGGCAGAGCAAACACAAACTAATGATGTCGGCGACATACGACGGCGAACTCAGGAACCACGTAGCCTCCTTGGCGTTACAGAGAGAAACTTCAGCGAGACCTGCCCTTGGAAGAACCTCAAACACATTCTTCTGCGGAAGGCCACGGCGATCTGCAATCGTGGCAAGCAGGAACAAATTTTCCGTCGCATACTTAACCATCTGCTTGGGCTTTGCGAGGAAAATCAAGCTAGCAATGTTTCCGCCCATCAAAAAATTGCGCACTGCTATGGATGCTAAGTGCGTGAATGACTTTAAAGAGGGAAGTTTATTTTCCATCGGCCTTACTCACTTCTTGTTCACCCACTAAACGACCAGCACTCTCATTCCTTCCCCGCGGCATTCTTCATAGAAACTTGCAATTATCCCCGATCTCTCGCTGGACCATTCCTGCCAACACTGTCCCGCACACCGGCTCCGATCGACTGCCCTGCCCGCCCGATGGCACCTGCACTGGCATTCTTCATCGCAGTTACGTGATATTCCCCGGCACGAGCTCTCGTCGAGACACACTCAAAACCAAAGGCCTCGATCAGCGCCGTAACCTCCCCAAGAGAGACCCCGACAGGCAGGGCATACGGATGGATCTCGCAGAACAGCGCGACGCACAACGGACTTGAAAGGGTTCTTTCCATTCCCTTCAATGCGGCGTATTCGTGTCCTTCGATATCCATCTTGACAAGGCGGGGAATCGGAAGTCCCTCCTCTTCGACAAGCGAGTCATAGTCGGCCGTTTGCACATTTTCAGAAGACCCATCAACGTTCGGAAGATCTGTCAAATGACTGAGAGAGCTTGATTCACCGAGCAGCAGTTTTCTCACCGAACGCCTGTCGCTCAGCGCCAGCTTCAGCCGCGTCACATTATTGAGTCGGTTGAGCTCAATGTTCATTTGTAATCGGCTGTAGGAGCTCGTTCCAGGCTCGCAAGCGACCACGGTTCCATGGGGTCCTACCGCCTTCGCGCCAAATACCGTAAAGATTCCTAGACTGCTGCCCACATCGAGGAAGACGTCTCCTGGTTTCAGTGTTTCCTGTATGGCGGACAACATTTCACGCTCGTTGAACAAAGCAGCACCTTCCACGCAACGCAGTTCATCGGGCGTCTGCGCCGAAAACAACCCCTCTACGCCGTTTAGATTGAGCTTCAGTGCTTTCCCATTGCCCCGCGCTAGGGCGTAGAGCCTTTGCATAAACCTTCCTAGACCTAATCGGTGAATACACCTTCTAACCCCCGGCGAGTACGAAATGCGCGTGACTGCTTCTGTAACTCGCATCACTAAAACACCCTCTTGTGCAATCGAACGAACGACCAGACAAGAACCACCCCCATAGCTGCGGAGCCAGCCACTAGGCTAAACGCGGCCCCCCCTATTCCCCACAACCTGATGAAAAGCACTGCGGTGAGAACCCCTATAGGCGCGGCGAAGGCGTTGGCGATCAGATCAAAGTGGGGTTTCTGGACGGCGCGGAGCGCCATCGAGAATCCCACGCCGAACGCGGTGAACACCGGGACCAACCCGAGTACCGGAATAAGCCAGGCGTACTCGGCGAATTTTCCTCCAAACAAGATGTGTTCCAGCGGCTTCGCAAAAATAGCCAGCAGCAGCTCGTAGAGCATTGCCATACCAGTCAAAGCAAACGTGGAGAAGACCGCCTTTTTCTTCAGTTTTTCCGTGCGGCCCATCCCAAATTCCTGGGACATCGGCGGCAGCATCACAAGCGCTGCCGCTGACACGATCTGGGTCATCACCAGTGCGGGAATTTGCATGGCGCGCAGGATCCCCGCAGCTCCCAGACCCATAATCCCGGCCGCCAGGTACGTCTGCGCCTGGCTGGAGAGCGGATAGAGAACGGCGCTGGCCACCAGCCAGCGGCCATAGTTCCAGTTTTCCGCAGCAACAGTTTTCCACGGGCTGCCTGCTATTCCGCGACTGAGGAGTCCAAGCTGTCGGAGCGGCAAGAAAGCAGCCAGTACGCTGGCAGCAGCCATCAGAACAAACGCCCCGCCAGAGCCAAGCCACCCCTTCGTGTGCAGCGCGAACGCTCCAGCGACCATCAGCGCGACGTAAACTACGCCGGCCCAGACCGCGATCGAAGGTCGCTGCACCACGTAACACATCCGCCGCACCAGCCAGAAGAGCAGCACGAACGGCAAAGCCACCGCGCTGCCCGCCGTAGCAGTCACCAGTGCGTGTTGCGCTCCAAATACCGCCATCCCCGCCGCTACCAGCAGGATCGCTACGGAAAGCGGCACCACCAGAATACTGTGTACCTTCAATTGCCCCCAAAAGTACCCCGTCAACTCCGCGGAGTAGCGCGCCGGACCCAGCACCGTCATGGGCTCGAGCAGCAAGACGTTGTGATACCCCGATAAAAACAGTAGTGTTGCAAAACCCACCGCAAAGGCGCCATAGCCGTCGCTCGTCAGCCAGCGCGCCAGAAACAGGTTCAGCAGGAAGCCCGCTCCGGACGCCAAACCCTGATCCAGAACCGACAGCCCGGAACGAATCCCCCAGAAACGCACACGCTCCCGCGTCAGCTCGACCCCTGCCAGCCCGATCTTTTCCTGGAACGTCGCGCTCAATCTTTATTCTCCGAACTCCCGACTCTTACCTCATTACTTCTTTAGGTTCTTACTTCACTTTCATGACCTGCTTTTCCCAGCGGCTCCAAATCCGCCGCATCTACCTCCACCATTGCCGCCCTCTGGATCAGCTCCAGCGAGATCACCAGCCGCAGCTGGTTCTTTCTCCGGATCACGATTCCCTCGACGCCTGCCAGCGGCCCCGCCTTGACACGCACTCGCCGTCCAGCGCTCAGGAACGGGTGCGGCTCGGCGAGCACGCCGCCCGCCAAGCCCCTTTTCAGGCCTTCGATTTCTTCGTCCGGTAACGCCGACAGGTGTCCGTCGAACCCGACGAGACGCACGACACTAGGAACTTGCAGCACACGCAGGCGATCGACCAGCGCCATGCGGACGAATACGTAACCCGGGAAAAGAGGCAACTGCAACTGCATCCGCCGATCTTTCCAGCGACGCACCGTTTCATAGACCGGAAGAAATGATTCGACGGACCTCTGTTCGAGCTGGTCGCGCACCCGTTTTTCGTGATTCGCGCAGGTGTAAGCGGCATACCAGCGCAACTTCGCGGAATCCGCCGACGAGATCGCCCTTTCTCTTGGATCGAGAACTTGAACCGCTGAAACCGGCATCGCTCCGAGCTCCTTCGACTTTGCTGACAGCTTCGCCCCGTCACTTACAGGGGCGTTTGTGACCTAACCCATTTATAGTTAATGACTTACAGCTACCACCAGCGCCTATTTCGACGCTTCGCCATCTTTCCTGCTCCGGCGTGTCCAATCCCAAGACTTGCCGACGCCGGAATGATCCCCGGATCCGTTATGCGCGAATTGCGGAATACTTGCCTTCACTGCGCTGAAAACTTCCTGCGCAAAGGCTTTGTTCGGATTGTTCGAATCTGTCTTGTCCCAAGCTGTCTTTCCGAATACCCAAGTCGTCGCCAAGGCGACTGCAAGTACCGTTCCCAAAAGCATGATCAGCGGACGCGGAGGGAATGACTTCTTATCCGGAATGTTAGGAGAATCGAGGACCCTTACAGTCGGAATCTCTTTCACTTCCTGAACCTTGGCCATCTCGTATTCTTTGGTCAAGGCTTCGAAAACCGATTCCTGCACCCTCGTGCGGCGATAGAGGTCCGCGTAGGTAACGCCGAGCAGAGGCAGCCTGCGGATCGATGGATATAGAGCGGCATGCTGCTGGCCAGAGGGCGCCGAGGCATCTTCTCCCTTTCCGCCCATTTTCTCGAGTTGGTGCTTCAACTCGTCAATCCGCGCTCGCACAGAGCGGACTCGCACGTTATTGTCGGTGTACACCTGCCGGAGGCCTTCGAGTTCTGATTCTGCGGCAATGAGCTGGCCCTGAAGGGTCGCCGCGGCTTCCACCATGGCCTTGCCTTGTTCCTTAATATCAATTGCCGAGTTCTTACTCGCGAACTGACTGAACTCTTTCTCCGCCGAGTCTAGGTCTTTACTCACAGCTTGCAGACGCTCCTCAAGGAAAATGCGTTCACGGCGGGCGGACGAGGTGCTCAACTCGGCGACAAGTCGGTTGAGCTCTTCAACGTACGCCTGACCCATTGCCGCCGCGCGCTTCGGGTCGTGGTCGACCACAGTGATTGTGATGATTTGGCTCTTCCGGTCCACGGAAATGCCGGTGTGCTCGGCTAAGTCCTTGCGCGCATCTTCCATGCGACGGTCCCCGTAGAGCTTCTTCAGGTCGAACTGCTGGATCAGTTTGTCCTGGACACTGCGGCTAGAGAGGATGCCGACGAAGATGTCACTAGTGCTCTTCATGCCAAGCATTTCGCTGGCGATGCCACCTAGGCCTCCGGCACCGCCGGAAAGCGCGGCCGCTGCCATGGCGAGCCCACCCGACTGGCTGCTGTCGGGAGGCATGAGGCGCGCCGTCGATTCGTAGCGAGACGGGATGAGGAACGCGATGAGCAAGCTCGCAAGGAGCCCGCATAGGGCGACACGGGCAAGCAGCCGACGGTGCTCCAAGAGAAGCCGCAGGTATACGACGGGGTCTCCGCTACCTTGTGGCGTTTCCTCAAGCCCAGGCGCGATCGGGAGGTCGTGTTCCGGCAACTCGGGCACAGGTTGCCGAACGGGTGCGCTGCCCGTGAAGTTCACGGCCGGCCTCCGTTCGCGGCCGGTACATCTGCCGCATCGGCTTGAGAGGGACGAAAGATCCGTCGTGGTTCGAATACAATTCCGACAGAGGCGGTCACATTGCGGGCTTCGTTCGGCTGAATCACCGGGAAGAGCCAACGCTCGTGTTGTACGGAAACAGAAAGACTGAGATTCGAACGCAACGAATAATCGGTCCGGACACCCGCGTCTGTGAGCGAGCCACCACCTGGAATGAACTGCTGGCTAACCTTCTGGTGGCGGAAAAAGAATTGCAAACGGTTGCGCGGGCTAAACCAGTAGTTCGACCAAGCTTGTGCGCCTTGCCCGCCGCGGCCGATCCAACTACCGATCAAGTCTCCGTTGTTTGTGTAGCCGCTAAGCCAAGTCAAGTTTGAATAGAAAGTACCCGGAAACTTAGTGTTGGCGGCTACTCCTCCGGGCACGTCTGTGTAAACGCCCTCGACGCGCAGGTCCAGTCGCGAAACGCGGGGACAGCGGGAGAGATAGAGTCCAGCGCGCCACGCAGAGACGTTCACGTACGCAATGGGCGAAAGCTCGTCGTCGGTGTATCCGTCGCCATACAACGTCAGCCAATTGCGCAGGCCGGGTAGGCGATAGCTGAAATCGAGCCCCGCCGTTCGATTTCCCGGCTTCGAGGCGCCACCCCTGTTCTCGTTCCCCGTGGTGAAGAGGCTGCTGATGAGCCTGTGGAATGTGAGCGGATAACCGGGCCCTCCGTAGATCGTTGTTCGGTGGAAACCAAATTCTAAGTTGGGAGTGGGCTTGAAGCTGATTTTCTGGCCATGAATGAATGGCTGAGGAGAGAGCGATTGGCCGAATTGCCCGACGAAACCAGATGGGTTCAATAGAAACTCTTGTCCCGCTAACTGGCCAAAGAAGAACTCCGTCCTGACCGGTCCCAACCAACCGAGAATGCTTGGCAACTTAAGCGGCGTTGTCCGGCTAATGCGAAACATATTGATCGGCTGCGCATTGCCGCTAATCGTCATCGAACCACCGTCGCCCGGCCCCCACGAGAGGCTCTGTTTCCCGAAGGAGACCTGGTAGTTCGACAACATCAAGCCGACATAAGCATCAAGCAAACTGAATTGAGTCACGGACGGCTGGGGTGTACCCGGCGGGAGCTGCGGATAGTTATTCACCTGCTGGATCGTTTGACGCGTTGTGAGAGAATACGCGGGAATGCTAGGCGCGCTTTGCTCTTCACCTCGCACGTAAGCGACCCAAGGACCCCGCGTGGCATATGCAGAAAAGCCATTTACTGTATTCCAGCCTTCGCCGTACGGACGCCCAAAATCGTTGATCTGGGTCTGCCCAAATGTGTAGCCGTCGGTGAGCGGCATTCCTGAGATATGTTCCGTGCGCGAATAAATAGATTCCAGGCGGAACGTTCCGCGGTCGTAGCCGTCCCCTATAGCCTCGCTCTCTGGACGAAGCTCTCGTTGCAGCGCATCAACGAGCTTCTGTGCTTCGTTGTTTTCATCTCCTGTAAGTTTTTCTTCAGCTTCGCTTAGCTGCCGCATGCACTCGCGGCGAGTCCAGGGCCGTAACCCCGCGAAGCCACTATCAATCAAGCCGAGTCCGGACAATCGGTCGAGAGCCGGATAAATCCAGCTGTCAAGCGGAACATAGGGTGAACCGAGATTCTGCGGGCCAGAGGATTCGAACGCTCGAGCGATTGCACTCCAAGAACTCCATTCCCCGCCGCCGAGATTGGGATCGTGATGGCGACTGTAAATGTTCTGCGCGACAAGGTTTCCAATCACGCTGCCAACGACCACGTCCGAAGGAAAATGCTGATGCGCCTTTACGCGCGAGACGGTTACCAATGAGGCCAGGCCGTAGGCCATGACTCTCACGAACGGGCTGGGATATTCGTGGGCGATTACTCCCGCCACAGACCATGCTGCGGCCGCGTGTTCTGAGGGAAAAGAAGTTCCGCCATTCTGAAAGAATGCCCCGCTCCCATTGCCCTGGTAAGGCCGTTCGCGCCTCAATGAGTATTTGAATGACTCGACCGCTACCAAGCTATTCAAGGCCGCCTCACCGGCCAGAAAACCGGTCTCGCTCCAATGTTCGTTGTGCGAAGCGTGGCCTAGAAGCCACATTGCACCTGCCCCACCGATGAGTGCTCCAACACCAGCGTCGGATAGTGTCTTGTAGTGACTAATCGTCGTCGGATTCTGCTTCAGATGCTTGCTGAAATCGCGATCCGTCACGAGAAGTCCGGCCGTGATTCCACTGAGTGGAACAAACCAATCTGTATCCGAGAACCGAAGCCGCGCGGGACTCGTCCAGATCTGTCTTTGGTCCAGCAGGAAGTCCTTCCCCAGTCCTAGAAAGCCGTGTTGCGACGTGAGAACGGGCTCCTGGTCCGGAATGCTGACATGCTGCTTGGGCTGAACCACTTCTCTCTCTTCAGCTTTGGGGCCGCCCTGCTTCTCTGTGGCGTCCTGTTGCTTCTCAGCTTGCGGCGGCAGTGCGGATCGAGAAGCACCCGCTGTGAGCGTCAAACTCACAGATGCCCAACCAATCGCCAGCATGATGGCCTTCGTCTGCATCGGGTTCATCCTTCCTCACGGATGGATATAGGCCACCGCGAGAGCGACGGATGACGCGAGTGACGCCGACTGCATGATCATGGCCCAGTTCTTGCCCCCGATTTTGGGCGCCTTTTCCGGAACGACGATCGAATCTCCCGGTCTCAGGGACGCACTAAGTGGATCGCCTGAAAACCATCCGCCGCTGTTATTCTTCGACGCGATCACCGATCCGTCAGCGCGGATTACGAACACCGCTTTTTTGTCGGCCAGCTGTGTCACTCCCCCCGACTGGCTCAGATACCATTTGGCACTTCGGCCCGGCAGATAACTAACCGCCGTTGGATTGAATACCTGTCCGGTCACCATCACGTAGTCCGCATTCTTGGGAATCACCAGCACGTCGCCATCTCGCACCGGAACATCCGCGGAAGTATTTCGCCAGGCCTTTACATCCGGTCGAATGTGGATGACCACACGCCCAATCGGTGCGGTCGCTTGCAACTGCGCAAGTGCCGTTTCCGTTTGTGCGATGGCGGTCGATTTTTGATTCTTCTGATCGGGATCCGTCTCGGGAAGGGCCTTGAGGTTTGCCTCCTCGACCTTCACTCGCTGCACCAGTTCCATATGCGACTTCAATTCCAGTTCACGCACTTCGCGGCGCATCAACACCGCCCCATAGGGATAGGCTTGACTGCTGAACCCGCCCGCTCTTGCCAGCACGGAACTCAGCCGTTCCCCGGGGCGAATCCCGAAAGACCCCGGATGTTGCACTTCTCCGCGAACCGTCACCGATGCTCCGATATCGTTCCAACCGGGACTCTGGCGGATGGAGAGCACGTCCCCGTCTTTCAGCAGGATATTTTCGCTGGCGTTCCCGCTCATCGCCGCCGAGAGCTCGATGGGAATACTCTCGGTCGCGGTGCGCGGCAGGTCGCCCTCCGCATAGCGCGTCAGGTCGGCTTTCACTGGGTCGGCACTTCTCTTGAGGCCGCCCCCCACGCGAATCAGATCCTCGACGTGCATGTTGGTCGTGAGCGGGTAGCGGCCGGGCTTGGCAACTTCCCCCTTCACATACACTGTTGCCGGATCTA